>Ga0210057_1003966_pt1 | contig 20018 bp, 18 predicted proteins | sample CryGeyCG2114_010_2_FD_183968 | JGI IMG/M metagenome (GOLD analysis project Ga0210057, IMG submission 183968) | Groundwater microbial communities from aquifer - Crystal Geyser CG10_big_fil_rev_8/21/14_0.10 (SPAdes) (version 2) | ecosystem: Environmental > Aquatic > Deep subsurface > Groundwater ...
AAGCCAATATTGGAAAGCTATCCAGGTTAGGTTGCGACTTGTTTGTAGCCGGGTCGTCCGTTTTTAATAGTTCAAATCGCGGTATTGCCATAGAGGAATTAAGGAAATTATTATGAAAGCGCTGGAGATTGGGGCGCAGCCCCTAACATTACAAGATCTTTATGAGGTTTCCGTTTGCTTCCGATCCGTAACTTTAAGCGCGTTCGCAAAGAAAAAAATAAAAGAGTCTAGACAGTTTCTGGAAAAGGAAGTCGATTCCGGAAAAACTATTTATGGGGTTAATACCGGATTTGGTATTCTTTCGAATCAAAAAATTCAACCAAATCGGCTCGAGGCCCTTCAAGTTAACCTTCTTCGGTCACACGCCTGTGGAGTTGGTAATCCATTGGAAGAAAAATATGTAAGGGCAATGCTTTTATTGAGGGCGAACGCATTGTCGTTTGGATCCTCTGGCGTTCGAGTCGAATTGCTAGATCAAATACTTTTATTGTTGAATAAAAAGATTCATCCGTTTGTTCCCACGCAGGGGTCCGTTGGAGCCAGTGGAGATTTAGCGCCCCTTGCTCACCTTGCGCTTCCATTGATTGGAGAGGGCGAGGTTATTCATCGGGGAAAACGGACGTCAGCTGCTAAGATATTAAAAGAAAATGACGTGAAGCCACTTGTGCTGAAAAGCAAAGAGGGTTTGGCTCTTATAAATGGCACTCAGTTTATGACAGCAATCGCGGGCATTGATCTTCATTTTTCAAATTATTTGTTGGAGCTTTGTGATTTAGTAGGTGCATTATCTGTAGAGGCGCTTAGAGGGAGTTTAGCCGCATTTTCTTCTGAAATTCATAGGGTTCGACCTCACCGCGGACAGCAAATTGTGGCTAGCCGTCTTCGAAGGTTTTTGAAACCTGGTAATAAATCTTCGGAAATAATGAAGAGCCATCGAAATTGTGATCGGGTTCAGGATCCGTATTCTTTGAGGTGCATACCCCAAGTCCATGGGGCATCAAGGGATGCCTTGAAGTATGTTGAAGAAGTGGTGTTGTGTGAGATGAACTCTGTAACAGACAATCCGCTTGTTTTTCCAGAGAGCGGAAAAATTATTAGCGGGGGAAATTTTCATGGCCAGTATGTTGCGATGGCTCTCGATTTTGCTGGAATCGCACTTTCAGAATTTGCGAATATTTCAGAACAACGAATACAAAAACTTATCAACCCAATGTTTTCGGATTTGCCGGCCTTTTTGACCGAGAAGGGCGGTCTTAATAGCGGCTTAATGATTGTACAGGTGGCGGCAGCAAGTCTGGTATCGGAAAATAAAACATTAGCTCATCCGGCGAGCGTTGATTCAATTCCGACGTCGACCGATAAAGAAGATCACGTGAGTATGGGTGCATGGGCAGCGAATAAATATCGAAGGATCGTGGAAAACTCTAGAAAAGTTATTGCGATGGAAATATTGGCGGCGGGACAAGCCATTGATTTGTTGAGGCCCCTTCAATCGACAGAGCCGCTAGAAAAATTTCATAAGCTGCTCAGGCGCCGTGTATCGCCAATTAAATCGGATCGAATATTTTATAAAGATATCGAGGCGATCGAGGAAATGATCGTTCGATATGAATTTTTGGAGGTTTGCGATGCGGGAAATTAGGGCTTCTCGGGGACAGTCGTTGTCCTGTAAGGGGTGGGAGCAGGAGGCTGCTCTTCGTATGTTGACGAATAATTTGGATCCGGAGGTGGCTGAAAATCCATCGGATCTTGTTGTTTATGGGGGAACTGGTAAGGCGGCCCGAAACTGGGATTGTTATGATGGAATTGTCAGATGTTTGAGAAATTTGGGAAACACAGAAACATTGTTGATTCAAAGTGGTAAGCCTGTGGCCGTGATGCCGTCTCATTCGGGTGCACCTCGAGTAATTATTTCAAACTCGATGCTTGTTCCGAAGTGGGCAACTTGGGATCATTTTCATGAACTCGATAAAAAAGGCCTCATGATGTACGGTCAAATGACCGCAGGTTCTTGGATTTATATTGGGAGTCAGGGTATTGTTCAGGGAACCTACGAAACTTTTGCAGAGGCCGGTCGGCAACACTATTCATCCGATTTAAAGGGCCGTGTCGTATTGACGGCGGGTCTTGGTGGAATGGGAGGAGCCCAACCGCTTGCAGCATCATTTGCCGGGGCAGTTTCGCTTAATATCGAAGTTGATCCAGAGCGCATCAAAAAACGAATTGAAACCAAATATCTTGATTTAGTAGCGAGTTCAATTGATGAGGCGATCGAATTAGTTATTCGGCTTAAAAAAGATGGCGAGGCCAAAAGTATTGGGCTGTTAGGCAACGCGGCCACAGTTTTATGGCAACTTCTTGATAAAGGATTCAGCCCAGATCTTGTGACTGATCAGACGAGCGCTCATGACGAATTGAATGGTTATATTCCGGAAGGATTAGATTTAAGCCAAGCAGATGATTTGCGAAAGCGTGATCCTCAAAAATATGTTTCGATGTCAATTGAATCTATGGGGAAGCATGTGAGAGCGATGCTCGAATTTAAAAAGCGAGGTGCCCATGTCTTCGATTACGGGAACAATATTAGGGCTCAAGCCGTAAAGGCAGGAGTATCAGATGCATTTGATTTTCCGGGATTCGTACCGGCATATATACGCCCCCAGTTTTGCGAAGGGCGTGGACCATTTAGGTGGGTTGCATTGTCTGGTGACCCGAAAGATATTCAAGTTACTGATCAGGCGTTGTTAGAGTTGTTTCCTGACAATAAGGGTCTTCATCAATGGATTAAAATGGCACAGGAAAGAATACAGTTTCAAGGACTGCCGGCTAGAATTTGTTGGTTGGGTTATGGTGAACGTGAAAAAGCTGGCTTAAAGTTTAATGAATTGGTTCGAACTGGAAAAGTCAGTGCTCCTATTGTTATTGGTCGCGATCATCTCGACTGCGGTTCGGTCGCATCGCCTAATCGAGAAACCGAGGGAATGAAAGACGGTTCCGATGCAGTTGCCGACTGGCCAATTTTGAATGCGTTAATCAATTCAGTCAACGGAGCCACTTGGGTCAGTGTGCATCATGGTGGTGGCGTTGGAATGGGGTATTCAATTCATGCCGGCATGGTCATTGTAGCTGATGGCACAAAGGAGATGGATTTAAGGTTGGCTCGGGTATTGAATTCAGACCCGGGAATGGGAATTGTGCGGCATGCAGATGCCGGATATGAAAAATCGATTGAAATAGCAAAAGGCGAATTTTCCCGTAGGGGCGGTAGCGTCCCGTTGTTATAGAAAGTGAGATACTTTGCTAAAAGGATATAAAAACGCATCCCATTTGTATTCCGGTGCTGGCGTAAAGGCGAAGGATGGCCGAGGTATTTTAGATTCCGATATATGTGAAATTTCAAATGGTGCTATCGTTTATGATTCGGAATCGACAAAATGGTTCGGAAGTAGTGATGATATTCCATTAAAATATCAGTCGGTTGATTTAGTTGATTTAGAAAAGAATTCCATTATTCTACCATCGTTTATTGATTGTCATACTCATATGGTTTTTTCCGGAGATCGATCTAGCGAATTTTCTAGACGATGTTCTGGAGCAACGTATGAAGAGATTGCGGCGGAGGGCGGAGGAATCGCAACTACCGTCGAGTCGACTCGAAAAACACCTCAATCTGTTTTAACAAACGATTGTGTAGAAAGAATAAATGAAAGTCAGTCGTACGGAGTTCGGGCTTTGGAGATTAAGTCGGGATATGGATTGTCACATGAGTCCGAAATTAAATGTCTTGAAGCAATTTTAAGTGCGAAAAAAGCCACTCCCCGAATGAAAATTCAATCGACCTATTTGGGCGCCCATTCTGTGCCGGTCGGCGTGGGAAAAAAAGATTATATTGATGAAATCTTACAACGAACACTTCCAGAAATTGCGGAAAGAAAGTTGGCGGACGCATGCGACGTATTTGTAGACAAAGGTTACTTTGATACAAGTGACGCGCGAAAAATTTTGGGAAAGGCTCGAGATCTTGGATTGCTGATCAAGTTACACGGAGACGAGCTGGGTAATACTGAAAGTGCCGAGTTGGCGGTAGAGTTAGAGGCTCTTTCGGTCGACCATTTGTTAAAAGTGTCGGCAAACGGGATTAAAAAACTTTCCAAGTCCGAGACCGTTTCGGTCTTGCTTCCGGGAACAGCATTTTATCTTAAGGAGCGGTACGCTCCGGCGAGGGATTTGATTGATTCGGGTGCTATCGTGGCCGTAGCGACTGATTTTAACCCCGGATCCTGCATGTGCAATTCTTTGCCCGTCATGATGACGCTAAGCGCATTATATATGGGGATGACTCGCGCAGAAATTTTCGCTTCAGTCACTTATAATGCTGCAAAGGCCCTAGGCATGCAGAATGAAATAGGAATAATTGCGGTTGGAGGGGCCCCGTTTTTCAATATCCTCCCATTTAAGCGATTCGAGGAAGTGTATTACCGATTTGCATGGCAACCAGCGTAATGCTATAAGCTGCCTAAGAGGAGCCTTATTAGAATGAATACAGCATTAAAAGCGGAACCACGCTTATCGAAAAAAATTATTAGACCGAACCAGTTGCGCAATAAAGGAATTGTTCCAGGCAACATTTATGGAAAACATGTCGGTTCCTTGCCAGTTCAATTCACGCAAAAAGATTTTACAGTACTCCTCGCTCAAGGAAGTAAGATTGTTGATATCGATGTCGCTGGAAAAGGAAAATTTATGGCGAGTATTGAGCACATTCAACGAGATCCAGTAAAAGGCAAATTCATTCATGTTGCATTCCATGAGCTGATGAAGGGCGAGGAAGCAACCGTTACGCTCCCTCTTCGATTTGTAGGTGAGGCGCCAGGAGTTAAAGAAGGCGGAGTCTTTTTGGCCGTAGACCAAGAAATTGATGTCGCTGGACTCCCGTCAGACATTCCTGAGTTTATTGAAATCGATATTTCGGGATTAAATATTGGAGACTCGATCGCGTTTAGTGAAGTTAAGCTCCCACCTAAGATTACCTTGAAGGTTTCGCATCCAGAAGAAAATGTGGTTTCAATCACAATGCCTAAGAAACAGGAAGAAGCCGCACCAGCCACAGCTGTTGAAGGTGAGGTTCCTGCAGAAGGTGCCGCTGCACCTGCTGATGGATCAGGCGAAAAGAAAGACTAAATAACTGGAAAGTGAATTACGGTTGTAACCAGTTTTCGAATTGACTGCGTATTTGATCGTTAAACCAGTTTCGATCTCCGCTTTCTGAGAAAAGCACGTTCCGTTTTTCGTCGATTATCAAAGTATAAGGAACATCGAAAACATCGAGCGACTCACTTAATTTTTGATCGTCGTCATAATAGGTATCAAAATCGACCCCGAGTTTTTCAAGTAGTGGCGGCGCTGTATTTATAGGATCACGATCTAAATTAACAAAAATCACTTCCAATCCACGATTCTGGTAGGCAGCTCTAAGTTTCACGATTGAGGGAATTTCGGCGAGGCAAGGTTGGCACCACGAGGCCCAAAAATTAATTAGTGTTATTCGTTTGCCTAGTACCGACAGCGCGTGAGTGGTCCCATCAAGTCGAGTAAATTTTAGATCGGGCAGAGTAGCCCCTACCGTTGCATGATTTGGAGACCCATCTCCATGTTTCGGGTTGAAGCCGTAATGATCTCGCAAAAAATAGAGGCCTCCAATGATTAGCCCTAAAACGAAGACGATAGGTAAGAAAAACCGAATGATATTAACGAGATCAAATTTGTGAATTCCAGGCTTAGTTTCGTTTGTCATAGTGCTTCCTTATCGGCTAAAATACAACTAGGTGAATCATAGAATCAACCCTAAATCAAATTCCGGACAAGTCTTGGTGGAGTACATTCTTCTAGCCGTCGTGGTAGTAACCACGATGGTGGCAATTTGGAGTGCGATCAATACTACGAGGGGATATTTTTGGAAAGAAATGACCTGTCAGGTTGCGGCGCCTTGTCCTGATTGTCCGGTTAGCGAGTCGGTAAAGTTTCGTATGAGTCGTTATCCTGGTCAGTGTAAATAATCAGATCATCTGCAAATGAAAAAAAGCTCCTTACTTGCCTTTCTGGTGCTTTTCGGGCGGAACGTGGAAACTGACTTGAATTGCTTCTTTGCGGTGTCTCTAATGTACTGAAATCCCGGCCCATCAAAAAACTTGAAAACTAATATGCCCGATTCTGCCAGCAGCTTATCGGCAACGGCTAATACCATTTCACAAAGTTGCTCGCTGCGCGCCTGGTCTGCAGATTTGACGCCGGATGTTCTTGGTGCCATATCCGATAAAATGACGTCAAAGCGATTTTTTTTAATCCCATATTCTTGAAAAAGAGACTCCCACTTTACATCATTGATGTCCGCCAGAATAAAATTTGCGTTGGGAAGGGTGAGGTCCATTTTTTGAAGGTCAATACCAATCACTTTACCAGAGGGTCCAATTTCTTCGCTGGCGTATTGAGACCAGGACCCTGGCGCGCATCCAAGGTCTAAAACGAGGTCTCCAGACCTAAAGACTGGTTTTTTTTTATGTATTTCCATCAATTTATAAACAGAACGTGCTGAATAGTTTTCGGCCTTTGCCTTTTTATAAAAGTGATCTTTTTTCTGATAGGACATCTTAGATAATAGTGACTTTACGTAATAAGTCTAAATCTTGCAACGCTTTACCCGATCCTCGAACAACGCAAGTAAGTGGATCTTCTGCAAGAGCGACCGGTAGTCCTGTTTTTTCTTTAATCAATATATCTAGATTTGCAAGCAGGGCTCCGCCACCGGCAAGAATAATCCCATTATCAACAATATCGGCCGCAAGCTCTGGAGGAGTTCTTTCAAGCGCTGTTTTTATCGTCTCAACAACTGCTGATACTGTTTCGGATAGTGCATCTCGAATTTCTTCTGAATTAATTTCGATCGTTTTAGGGGCGCCGCTAATTAAATCCCGACCCTTGACCTCGTATGTTTTTTCATCCTCAAATGGGTATGCACAACCGATTGATAGTTTAATTTGTTCTGCAGTACGCTCCCCAATAAGAAGTGAATATTTTCTCTTGATATAATTAACGATACTTTCGTCGAACTTGTCTCCAGCAACACGGACTGATTTAGAATACACAATACCGCCGAGTGAAATCACTGCGACTTCAGTGGTTCCGCCGCCGATGTCGACAATCATATTACCGCTGGGCTCACGAATTGGAAGACCGGCGCCTATCGCCGCAGCCATCGGCTCTTCAATTAAGTAAACTTCTCGAGCTCCAGCCGATTGGGCCGATTCCTTAACCGCACGCTTCTCCACTTGAGTAATGCCAAATGGTATACAAACTATAATGCGAGGTCGAATAAACGTCCGTCTTTCACTGGCCTTATTAATAAAGTATTTGAGCATAGCTTGCGTTACTTCAAAATCGGATATCACGCCGTCTCTTAGCGGACGAATCGCTTGAATCGAACCCGGAGTACGGCCTAGCATATCTTTGGCTTCTTTGCCGACAGCGAGAACTCGAGTTTGGCCACGCGCATTTCGATGGATCGCAACGACCGACGGCTCATTGATTATGATTCCCTTGTCTTTTGCATAGACAAGCGTGTTTGCCGTTCCAAGATCGATTGCTAAATCATTTGAAAAAAAGTCTAATATTCGACGTAACATTTATCACCACTTATAATGTCTAATTTGCTCACCACGATATCGAATTTCACTCATAGATTCTATACCAATTTCAAGGTGTTGATCTGTATATTTCCCAAAAACCGATTTTGCCGATTTTTTGGTCTTGATTCCATCCTTTGTAAGGGGAAGGTCTGAGACGAGAAGCAGTGCCCCGATTGGAACTTTACTGGTAAATCCTCCGATAAAGAGAGTTGCACATTCCATGTCAATGGCTAGCGCTCGCTCTTCATAAAGATCTGCCTTAAATCGCTCATCGAACTCCCAGAATCGATAGTCAGTTGTGTGTACAACTCCAGTTCGATAATCTAGTCCTTTTTCTACTAATATTTGAGATACAAATTTTTGGATTTTGAATGTTGGTAAGGCTGGAACCTGCGGCGGCATAAAATGCTGACTGGCGCCTTCGTCTCGAATCGCAGCAGTTGGCAGCACAAAATCCCCAATTTTTAGTGATCGATGAAGACCTCCTGTCATTCCCAACAATAACACGGCTTTCGGGTCTACGGCAGATAGGAGCTCAATGATAAGGGCTGCGGTAGGAGATCCGATAGAAAAATCGATAATTGATACGCCAGCCTTTTTTGAGTGAACAACACTCATTGCGGAGCCCTTATATTTTTTATTTCCGCAGATATACTCAAATCGCTCAATGTAATAATCGAAGTTTGTGAGAATGATTTGTTTTTCGAATTCATTTATTGGACTTCCAGTGTAGCGCTCGAGCATATCGCGAGCGATAGCGAGCTTTTTTGAATTCGCATAAATTCGATTTGGGTTTGGAATCAAATATGGGTTACGGGGCGTGAGATTATCGGACTGGAGCCCTCCACCTTTTCTTTTTTTTTGCCGATATTGAGAGGTTTTGGAGGAGGTCTTCTTTGTTGCTTTTTTTCTTGTGGACACCTGAAAAGGTTACATGGTGGACTAAGTCTAAACAAGAGTTATTCTTAAGGAAATTCGTCAGTGATTCATGATCCGGTATTGAAAACGGCAATAGTCGCTCAGCTTTTAGAAATTCAAAATCAACGAAATGACAAAGATCCGTTTGTGTTTCTAGACTGCACGCTTGGCGCAGGAGGTCATCTTAAAGCCGTGCTTGATTTTTTTAGTGCGAGCGGAAAGAAAGTCAAAGCCCTTGCGTTTGATCAGGACGAAGATGCAGTGGATTTTGTCGCCCAGAAATTCAAATCTGAAATCGAAAATGGTGAATTGAAGATACTTTTGGGTCGATTTGGGGAATTGATTGAAGGCATTCAAGATGAATCGATCGACCTTTTAATTGCAGATTTGGGATATTCGTCGGATCAATTACTTAATCAAAAAAGAGGTATGAGCTTTCAGGTCGACGCGCCGCTGGATATGCGATTGTCGGCCTCGTTGGACGAATCTGCAGCAGATATTCTTCTAAATCGCTCTCGAGAGGAGATATCTGAAATATTAAAAACCAATTCGGATGAACGCTTTGCCGACCGAATTGCGGAATCGATTTGCAATGAAAGAGAAATGGGACGCCCCGTTATGACTACCAAAGAGTTGGTCGGAGTGGTGGTTCGCGCATTGCCAGCACGATTTCGAAAGGGAAGGCGACATGTCGCCACTAAGACATTTCAGGCCCTGCGAATTGCGGTCAATAAAGAGTTTGAGCAGCTTAATTCTCTTTTGAGTGAATCCATAATAAAATTAAGTCCAGGAGGTCGATTGGCGGTGATATCCTTTCATTCTATCGAAGATCGAATCATTAAAAGGCAGTTCAAGGCATTAGAGAGCAAAGACGGATCTCGAATTCGCATTTTAACTAAGAAGCCAATCGTGGCTTCAAAAAATGAAATTAAAAAGAATCCTAGAGCCAGAAGCGCCAAACTCAGGGTAGTGGAGCGAATTGAATGACGCGAGTTAATAGAATTCCAAAGTGGGTCTGGCTTTTTGTCATAATATTCAGTGTGACAACGGTTTGGGTTCGTTTGGCGGTCGTAAGGTTGTCTTATCAAGTTGAGCAAACGAATACCATGGTGTCAAACGCACGCCGCGATCTCGATCGAAAGACAATCGAATTAGAAAACCTAAAGTCATTAGAGCGACTTGAAATTTTAGCGAAAAAAAAATTTGATTTAGAGAGACCTACATCGGATCAAATAGTTGTAATCGGGGGAAATTCAGAAAAGTGAAACGCAAGCGAAGGGCTACTGAAATTGATTTAAAGGATAATTTAAATCGTTTTCGACTATTGGGCGTTATTTTTTTTCTTATAATTTCGACCTTAATAGTAAGGTCGTTTCAAATTCAAATGATCAAGGATCCTCGCTTGCTCAATCTTGCCAAGAGACAGTTTAGTTCAAACATTATTCTCAGGCCGTCTCGCGGAAGAATTTTAGATCGAAATGGAAAGCCTTTGGCTATAAATGGTGAGGCAAAAAGTCTAGCCGTGAATCCGGGCGATATTTCAGACAAGAAAAAACTGGCACTAACTATTTCAAAAAGCATCGGTGTAAGTCGAGAGTCCGTATTAAAAAAACTAGAGAGAGACGGGGAATTTTCCTGGATTAAACGTCATTTAAGTCCTTCACAGTTGGCGAAGTTAAAAAAAAATGGCGTTATAAAACGTGGTGGATCGACACTCAATGGCGTTTGGCTTGTTACTGAGCCGAAGAGGTTTTATCCGCATGGCGATTCCGTTTCGACTCTTCTTGGAATGGTGGACATCGATTCTACGGGAATTGAGGGCGTGGAGCATTGGCTCAATGATGATCTCAAAGGTGAAAAGCAGCGGGTATCAACAATTCGAGACAGCCTTGGTCGAAAAACATTTTTTGATCCAGAGCTGAATCGCCTTGATAAAAAAGGAATAGATGTTTCGTTGACGATTGATTTTCCTCTCCAATTCGAGTCTCACAAGAGCTTGGAACGATGGATCGAAAAAACACAATCTGAGTCGGGTAGTGTTATTGTTTTAGATGCGGATAACGGTGAAATACTTGTAAATGCGAATTTTCCGACGTTTGACCCATTGAAGAGATCTAAATCAAATGAGCGACGAAATCGTGGAATAATAGATGGTTTTGAACCAGGATCTACCATTAAGGCAGTGCTGATGGCCTTAGCCTTAGAAAATAATTGGTCAGATAAAGAGCTGATCTATGGCGAAAAAGGCTCCTTGCGAGTTGGAGATTGGGTAATCGAAGAGGCCGAAACACACGAAAAATTTGAATGGATGACATTGGCCGATATGGTCGAAAAATCCAGTAACGTTGTCGCAGCAAAAGTTGCTATGAGACTTGGGGCCTCGAAAATATTAAAAGGACTTAATGGGTTTGGATTTGGTAAAAAGGTGGAAACCGGATTTCCTGGAGAACTTTCGGGGTGGTTGCCGGAACAGAAAAATATATCGCCGATTAAGTTAGCAAATCTGGGTTTCGGACAAGGGATGTTTACAACGCCACTGCACGTTGCTCGAGCGTTCTCCGCTTTCGTAAATGGTGGGTATTTGGTTGATCCCGTCTTGTTGATTGATAATTCGCACATAAAAAGTCGAAATCGAATTATATCGCGAGAAACCTCCGAGATAGTAAAGCGAGCATTGATTTCAGTGGTGGAAAAAGGAACCGGACAAAAAGCATCGATACCGGGTTTTATTATTGGAGGAAAAACGGGAACGGCGCAATTGGTCGATCGAGAGTCCGGCGGTTATTCTAAATCAAAATATTTTTCATCTTTTGTGGGCTTTATTGTTGAAGCCGAACGAAATTTAGTAATTTTAACGGCGCTTAGGGCGCCGAAGGGGTCCTATTACGCATCTGAAACGGCGGTTCCCCTGTTTAGAGAGGTAGCTGAGGCGGCCGTAAATCGATTTAATTTTTTGAAGTTGAAGCCAGTCGCGATCACATCTGAGCCAACGGTTGATAAAATTAGAGTATCGTCAGCGGCCGCAGAGAAAATTAAAATATTGGATCGAATAAAGTCGGTTGCTGGAAAAGATGGCGTGATGCCTGACCTTATTGGGATTACGGCTCGGGAATCTCTAGAGCGGCTGAGTGGAAAATCTTTTCGTGTGCGAATGCAAGGGTTTGGTGTCGTCGATTCACAAGATCCGGTTGCGGGATCGATTCTTCGGGATGGACAGGACATTGTGCTTAAGTTAAAACCGCAGGTCAATGAAGAGTCGAAAACTAATTGAATTAGTTAATGTTCCATTGAGTCAGGCCAGTTTAGGTGATCGGCTAATATCGTCCGTTACTTCTGATTCCAGAAGAGCAGTAAAAGGATCTTTATTTTTTGCTATGCCAGGCACTCAATTGGACGGTAGAAATTACTGTGAGCATGCAATTGCATTGGGGGCAGTTGCGATAATTTCTGATAAGGTTATAGGCGGTTTTGAAGAAATTACGGTGATTTCGAGTAATGTTCGAGAGGCATACTCTGAGGCTGCGTCCAAGTTGTACGGAAATCCTTCGGCTAAGCTGCGAGTAGTAGGAATCACCGGCACCAGCGGTAAAACAACCACCTCATTTTTATTGGAAGCCATTTTAAAACATAGCGGAATGAGTTGTGGTGTGATCGGAACAATCAATGCTCGCTGGGATAATGAAGTTGTAGAACTATCTCATACGACACCTGACGCGGAAGAGTTGCAGCGTTTATTGTTCAGAATGGTCGAATCTGGAGTCCAATATGTAATTATGGAGGTTAGTTCACACGCGTTGTCTCAATATCGCGTATCTGGTATTGATTTTGATGTCGCACTTTTTTTGAATTTAACTCCTGAGCATCTCGATTATCACGCTGAAATGGATGAATATTTTCTAGCAAAATCATTGTTGTTCGATCGACATCTTCTGGGTTCTAGTAAGAAGGATGTTTCAGCGGTCGTTAATATAGACGATTCTTATGGTGGAAAACTCTTAAATGAATTGAGGTCCTACAAAAAAATAAATCGTGTTTCGTTTGGCTTAAGTAAAAAGGCAGATTTTTTTGCTAGCGATATAATTTCTGCTTTAGAGGGAACTTCCTTTAGGGTCGATGATGTTTTGGTTGAGACGAAATTGATTGGTGACTTTAACTCTTCGAATGCACTTGCTGCATTTGCGGCGGCACAAGTGCTCGGCATTGATACTATAGAAATAAAAAATGGAATTTCTAGTATATCGGGCGTGCCAGGGAGATTAGAACGTGTGCTATCAAAAAAAGAATTGTTTGTTTTTGTTGATTACGCCCATAAGCCAGATGCGCTCGAAAAGGTACTTATCTCACTTAGTGAAATTTATCGTTCAGATTCAAAGGGATCGATAGTGACCGTAGTGGGATGTGGGGGCGATCGCGACAAAAAGAAGCGACCAGTCATGGGTGCGATAGCAGCTAAGTATTCAGATTTAACCATCGTGACGTCCGATAATCCTCGTACAGAGGACCCAAATCAAATAATTGAAGAAGTCGTATCGGGTGTTCCGAAATCGGCCAATTATTTGGTCATTCCTGATCGAAAGGACGCGATAGAAAAGGCAATTGATATAGCTATGCCTGGAGATTTAGTCCTAGTTGCTGGGAAAGGTCACGAGACCTATCAGATAATTGTTGATCCGCTTAGCGAGTCGCGAGTGAAAAAGGTCTATTTCGACGATCGAGATGTAGTTCGAAACGCATGATATACTCTTGACTTTGGTTTCCAAAAATCTGTAACATCATGTCATGTTTTTAGAATTTTTGTATCCGCTGCATTTTGATTATTCGTTTCTAAATGTATTTAAATACATAACCTTTCGAACCTTTGGTGCAGCAATTACCAGTGTCTTATTGAGTATGATGATTGGCCCCTGGTTTATTAAGCTATTGCAGCGAAATCAGATCGGTCAGTCTATTCGGGATGACGGTCCTCAGTCGCATCTGGTAAAGCAGGGCACTCCCACGATGGGCGGGGCGCTAATTCTTTTTTGCATCGTTGTAACGACACTATTGTGGGGGGATCTTACAAATAAGCATATTTGGATTATTCTGATTACTACGATGTTATTCGGATTAATCGGCTATGCAGATGACCATATAAAGGTATTTAAGAGGAATTCGAAGGGGTTATTAGCGAGGCAGAAAATATTTTTTCAAGTCATCATTGCGTTTGGTGCTGCTTATGCTGTTTATTATTTTCGAGACACGACGCCATTTTTAAAGTTCCCATTTTTTAAAGATTTATCATTAAATCTTGGCCAACTTTATATTCCGTTCGTTGTGTTTGTCATAGTCGGCGCCTCAAATGCCGTAAACTTAACGGATGGGTTGGACGGATTAGCGGTTGGACCAGTGATCACAACCGCGACCACATTTGCGATTTTATCTTATTGTGCTGGGCACGTTCGTTTGGCGGAATACTTGCAAATTCCCTATATCCCAGGTGCCGGAGAAATTGCGGTGTTCTTAAGCGCTGTGTCAGCCTCATGTCTTGGATTTTTATGGTTTAATACCTATCCGGCCCAGGTCTTCATGGGTGACGTCGGCTCGTTGGCATTGGGCGCAGCGTTATCTTTATCAGCTGTTATTACAAAAAATGAACTCTTGCTTGCGCTTTGTGGTGGAATTTTTGTAATTGAAGCATTGTCGGTAATGGCACAAGTCTTATCGTTCAAAATGACAGGAAAGCGTGTTTTTCGCATGGCCCCCATTCATCATCATTTTGAGCTTAAGGGTTGGGCTGAGCCGAAGGTTATTGTGCGGTTTTGGATTATTTCAATTCTTTTGGCACTGATGACCTTATCAACTCTAAAATTGCGTTGATCAAACGCTGGGGGAAGAATGAGTAAGTTTAAAGGTAAGAATGTTTTGGTTGTGGGATTCGGAATGTCCGGTGTCGCAGTTACAAAATACATGGCATCTCAGGGGGCACGAGTAACTGTCTCTGATATAAAACAAAAACCAGAACTAAATGACTCTATTAAAGAGTGTATGGGACTAAGAGTGAATTATGATTTTGGCAAGCATACACCAGAATTTTTTCATACAGCCGATTTGATTGTAGTGTCGCCAGGGGTACCGCTCGACATTAGACCATTGCATGAGGCTAGAGAAAAAGGCGTTCCTATTACGAATGAAATCGACCTTGGTGCAAGTTCATTGAATGAGCCTTTGATTGGCATTACGGGAACCAATGGAAAAACGACTACTACATTGTTTTTAGGAAAAATGTTTGAAGAAGATGCCAAGACGGCATTTGTCGGCGGAAACACCGGAAACCCGCTGTTGAATTATGTTACTAACAAAATGAAGGCTGATGTTGTTATATCTGAGCTATCCAGCTTTCAATTGGAATTGGCGCAAAAAATGGTTCCGGCTGTTGCGGTGTTTACTAATATCGACCAAGATCATCTTGATCGATACCATAATATGGAAGCTTATATTGACGCAAAAAAAAATCTACTCAGACGCTGTGAAAAAAACAGCTACATAGTTTTGAATTACGACGATCCGGTCGTATCTCGGTTTTCTCTCGAAAGCCCAGGGCGTGTTGTTTGGTTCACTAAGAGAAACCCGATTGAAATTGGAGGCGAATTCGCTGAAAGTTTTGTCGGTTGTTATTATATTCCTGGAACAATGCAAATTGTTGGAAAATTTGGAGGCGATGAAGAACATTACGACTTGAGTAAATTGAGATTATTTGGTGATCATAATAAAGAAAACGTAATGGCTGCTCTTTGCGCGGCTCGAATGATGGGCGTATCTCCAGCAGCAATTCAAAAGGCAATTGATACTTTTCCTGGAGTTCAGCATCGTTTGGAATTCATACGCCGAAAAGGTGGCGTTTTCTTTGTAAATGACTCGAAAGCGACAAATGTAATGAGTGTTTACAGGAGTCTATCGTCATTTCGAAAAAACCCAATAGTTTTGATCGCCGGAGGAAAGGACAAGGACATGGACTTTTCGCCGCTCGCTCAACTAGTGCACGAACGTGTAAAAATGCTGATCCTAATCGGAGAGGCAAAAGAAAAAATAAACCGTGCCATCGGTGATGAAACTGAAACGTACCTAATGGGTACGTTTGAAGAAGCTCTTTTATTGGCCTATCAAAAATCTCAAAGTGGCGATATAATTTTGCTTTCACCGGGGTGCTCTAGTCATGACATGTTCCGCAATTTCGAAGAAAGGGGTGAGTACTTTACAAAGTTGGTCTCAAGCTTCTAAAATTAGGCTTCTTTCTCGCTTTGAGGGTATCGATCTCGTTCTTTTAGTAACAGTCCTAATCCTATTATCTGTTGGCCTGATTATGGTCTATAGCGCTTCATATATCTTTGCAGCCGAGCGCACTGGAGACGGATACTATTTTATCAAACGGCAGCTTGGATTCTCTGTGCTTGGACTGACTTTTTTAGCGTTTTTTTCTATGTTTGATTTTCGGCGATTGAATTGGCTGGGCTATCCATTAGTAATTTTATCCACTATTTTATTGTTAATTGTTTTAATTCCGGGTGTAGGGACGAAGGTGGGCGGCGCTCAGCGGTGGTTCAGAATCGGGAGCCTGGGGTTTCAGCCAGGCGAAATCTTTAAATTAAGTGTTATTTTCTTTATGGCGACACGAATGAGTAGAAAATTTGATAGAGTAAGTAGCTTTGTAGCGGGTACTCTCGGTAATTTGGTTGTTTTGCTGCCTGGAATACTTTTGCTTCTAATTCAGCCAGATCTCGGTTCTACCATTATTACGGTCGCGGTTGTCCTATCGCTAATGACAGTCTCAAATGTTCCTCTTAGATATCTTATGGGACTCATTCTAGTTGGATCGATTACGTTTGCTGGATTAATTATGTCCACGCCGTATCGACTTGCTCGATTCACTGCATTTTTAGATCCATGGGAAGATCCGATGGGTTCTGGTTTTCAAGTCCTTCAGTCTTTGGTTGGTTTAACAAATGGTGGCACATTTGGTGTTGGTCTAGGTAACGGTAAGGAGAAATTATTTTTCTTACCGGAGTCGCATAATGATTTTATTTTTGCAGTGATTGGGGAGGAACTCGGATTTTCGGGAGTCGCCCTAATAATTTTATTATTTTCTGTAGTCCTATTTAGGGGATTTAAAATTTCGAAATCGTTATTGATAAAAAGAGAAATGTTTTCAGCGCTCCTTTCTATTGGTGTTACAGTTTTAATTTTATCGCAAGCCTTTACAAACATGGCCGTAGTCTTAGGGTTATTGCCAACCAAGGGATTGAATCTACCATTCTTGAGTTATGGAGGAACGTCTTTGGTCGTTAACCTTGCAGCAATCGGCGTACTACTGAGCTTGTCGAGGTATTGTAACAATGAGTCGATCAGCTAAAACATTAGTGATTGCGGGCGGAGGCACTGGTGGGCACGTATCTGCCGGAATTGCGATTGCACGGGAGTGGGAGAAGCAGTTTCCCGGTGAGGCATCAGTTGTATTCGTTGGATCTCGCGGTGGAGTCGAAGAGCGAATGCTTCCTAGGGAGGGAATCCCACTTCGAAAATTGAACCTTGGGTCTCTCAATCGTGTATCTATAATCAACAAATTCAAAACAATCTTGAAGCTGCCGTTGTCCATTTTATTGAGTTTGGTTTGGTTGATTGAATTGAGGCCCGCGGCTGTAATTGGTGTCGGCGGATTCGCATCTGGGCCATTTGTGATTGTGGCTTCGCTCTTATCTAGACTATTCAAAATTCGTACGGGCTTATTAGAACAAAATACCGTATTTGGACTTACTAATCGAGTATTGGCAAAGTATGTTGACCGGATTTATTTAAATTTTGAATTAGAGTTACCCTTGACAATTATGAAAAAAATTAAGGTTGTTGGAAATCCGGTCAGATCTAATTTGTCGAATAAATCCGTTGGTGATACCAAATTGTTCACGATTTTTATATTTGGTGGAAGTCAGGGTGCGAGAGGTCTTAATGATTTGATTATTAATGAAATGCCAGAGTTTCAGCAGGTATTTGAAAAAAATTCGGCGATTAAATTTAAGATTATACACCAGACTGGAAAAAATGATTTAAATAGAGTTGCAACTGCTTACCAAGATCTAAATCTAATTGCCGATGTGACCGATTTTATAGACGACATGAGTGCCGCTTATTCTTCGGCGAACATAGTAGTTTGCCGGTCTGGGGCGTCTTCTCTGTCTGAATTGGCCGCAGTAGGGAGACCGTCGGTCTTGGTTCCCCTCCCGACCTCGAGTGATGATCATCAGCGAAAGAATGCATTAAGGGTAGTTGAGTTCGGTGGCGCTTGTATGCTTGAGCAAGAACGGGCCGGAGTTGGGGAGTTAAGTCAATTAATTCAGGGTTTTATTGACAACCCACAAAAACTGAGCGACATGGGTACCCAAATTCATCTTTTACACAAATCTGATGCAGCTAAAGCAATTGTTCTGGACTTGATAAGCGGTGATTAATCAGAGAAAGCGAGCAGACGTTGCTTAAGAAGTCGGGCAAAAATTTAGAAGATATTCATCTTCATTTTGTTGGAATTGGAGGTATCGGGATGAGCGGTATCGCTTATGTGTTTAGGCGACAAGGCTATACCGTTAGTGGGTCCGATATCGGAAATAGCGATACTATTGAGTCATTAGCAAAGTCCGGAATTAAGATTTTTCCTAAGCATAATTCTGAAAATATCGATGGGGCGACAGTTGTTGTAACGTCTACGGCAATTGGAAAGGATAATCCAGAAGTGACTGAGGCGAAGGCGAGAAAAATCCCAGTTGTTCCTCGTGCTGAAATTCTTGGTGAATTGATGAGGGGAAAAATTGGAATTGCAGTTGCTGGAACCCACGGAAAAACGAGTACCACTACGATGTTGGGGTTGGTACTGGGTAACGCCAAGATGGATCCAACAGTAATTGTTGGCGGGAAGGTCGACGCTCTAGAGGGAAGTGCGCGCTTAGGTACGGGCGATATTGTTGTCGCAGAGGCGGACGAAAGTGATTCATCATTTTTAAATCTTCCAATGACCTATTCAATTATAACAAATATTGATCTTGATCATCTTGATCATTTTCAAAATCAAGATAATTTGGATAACGTATTTCAAGCCTTTGTATCTAAGCTGCCATTTTATGGAAAATCGATAGTTTGTGGCGATGATGAGGGTGTCCGAAGAAATATTTTGAAATTCACAAAGCCTGTTTTGACCTATGGGGTTGGAAAAGACAATGATTATTGCGCTTATGATCTAAATCGATCGGGCTGGAAAACTCAATTTAAGGTTAAAAAGCACGATATCGAACTGGGAAATTTTGTAGTCAATTTGCCTGGGGACCACGTTGTAATGAATGCTCTGTCAGTGATTGCTCTTTGTGATGAGATTGGGTTGGAATCCGATAAAATTGAATCGGGTATTGAGTTGTATCGAGGGGTTCGGAGACGGTTTGAAGTTATATTTGAGGATTCTCCCGGCGGACGAATATTGATTGACGATTATGCACATCATCCGACCGAAATTAAAGCGACCCTGCGTGCCGCGAAGGCCATATGTGGAGATAAAAAATTAAAAGTTGTATTTCAGCCACATAGATTTACTAGAACTAGAGATTGTTTTGATCAATTTGCAGGTTCATTTTCAGATGCCGACTGCATTGCTATTACGGAGGTTTACCCAGCAGGAGAGGTTTTAATTCCAGGGTATACTTCCATAGATTTGGTCGATAATTTAAAAAAGAACTTACCGGAAAAGGATGTTCGTTTTTTGCAGGAATCTCAGTTAAATTCTGGGCTCAAATTTGAGAATAACACGGTCCTATTGTTCTTGGGTGCGGGAACGATTTCAAAATTAGCGAGGATATATGTCGACGCACTCTAACTCCAGTGCTGCAATTAAATTATTTGCAGGTGAACTAGCAAATAAATTTGATGGTCAGTTTTTTTTAAATGAACTTTTAAGCCGACATACTTATTTTAAGACAGGAGGGAGTGCGGCAATTCTTGTTCGTCCTAGCTCAACCGAGGATCTCTTGGTTTTGAGAGATTTGATCGCTAAAAACGGCCTAACCTATGTTTTTTTAGGAGCCGGCTCAAATGTATTAGTTTCAGACGCCGGATTTGATGGAGTAGTCATTGATACGACAGTAATGAATATTTCCCTGAGAGAGGTTTCATCAAATGAATTGGAAGTAGGATCTAGTGTTAAAGTATCTAAATTTCTCCAAAATTGTGCCAAATTTGGATGGAGTGGATTTGAGTTTCTAGCTGGAATACCGGGTTCAATTGGCGGTGTTCTAGTGATGAATGCAGGAACGCACCTTGGTGAAGTGAAGTCCGTAGTGAAATCGATCCAAATTTTTGATTTTAACAAACCTAACGATGGAAAATTGCTTGTTGAGTTGGAACTGGATG
>Ga0210057_1003967_pt1 | contig 20015 bp, 15 predicted proteins | sample CryGeyCG2114_010_2_FD_183968 | JGI IMG/M metagenome (GOLD analysis project Ga0210057, IMG submission 183968) | Groundwater microbial communities from aquifer - Crystal Geyser CG10_big_fil_rev_8/21/14_0.10 (SPAdes) (version 2) | ecosystem: Environmental > Aquatic > Deep subsurface > Groundwater ...
GAATAAGTAAAGAGGAACTAGATAAACAAGTAAACCAATACTTCCAACTTAAATCGCACCAATCTTTCAGGGGCATTTCTACACTAATACTGTCATTTGGTCTCCTTGTTAGCACAATCATCAGTGTATTTTTAAGTATCCCAAGTATTGATATTTTATTTGGAGTAGCTATTGGTGCAATACTTATTTATTTTGTTTACAACGGACACAGGTGGGCAATGGTTGCTTCCATTCTTTACTTTACTGCTAATGTATTGATGTCTTCTTTTAATAGAATTATTAACGGTACTTTTTCAACTACATCACTGATTTTGATTGGAATTGTGTGGCTTGTTGTTACAGGGTATTTGATAAAAGCAATTCGTATTGAAAACTACAGAACAAAAGAAAAATATAATAAAACCCCAAAGAAAATTGAAACTAAAGAAAAAAATAATCAATTCATAGCACTTATAAGAAGTAACTCAAAAACACCTAAACCAATCTTTGTGCTTATTACTCTTATGCTGATTATAGTATCTGGGTATTTATATTATGCTGGCACACAAGAGGATAAGATGTTCTGTCTCAACAGGATAGACTACAGGGCTAACCACTATTACCTAAAAGATGGTGATTGGAAAATAACACGTTTTAAGACTAAAACTGAAGCGATGGAGTACTGCTTAACCTTTAGGGAGACAGAAAATAAAGAACTTTCTTTTTCTGACTATATAATACCTACAGACGTTGAAAATCAGGGTTTTACGTTAGAAGAGATGCGTGAGATGCAAAATAGGTAATAATTATGAAAAATGTGTATCTTGATGTTGACGGGGTTCTTGTGCTAGATGACTTAGAAAATGCAGGTAAAGGAGCATTACGTCTGGGGTTATTTTTGTTGCACATAGGCAATCTCCAAGCCGACGGTGTTTTGAAGATACACTGGCTTACTACACACTGTAGGAATGGCTCGGACGAGAATGTATTGAAGTACCTAAAAACCAGATTAGACCCACACGACCATGACCTAATTATAAGAATGAAGATTGAGCCAACTTCTTGGAAAGAATTAAAGACTGAAGCGATTGATTTTTCCAAAGATTTTTTATGGATTGACGATGAATTATTTCCAGAAGAATTAGATGTTCTTAAAAAGAATAATGCCGAAAATAAGTTTGTAAAGATAGATTTGCAAAAGAATAAGTACCAACTCAAAGATATTACATATTCAGGTGTCCTTAACGAAGATTAGTAAAAAATAGACACTTGTCAGAAGTAAATCAAACAAAAGGAATTGTACATCGTAATGTTGGAGATGGGCTTCAAACAGAGCGGTTTTAGTGGTAAAATGATGTTTAATGATTTCTATAGAGAAAGCCAGAGAGATACTTGGTGTTAAATACAAACATTGCTCTGACAATGAGATAGAAGAAATCAAAGATGGAGCGTATATGTTCGCCGATATTTTTATTGAGGGCATATTAGAGAAAAAAGAGACCAAACAAGATACTAAATAAAATTATGAACAAAAAAGTATCGTGGTTGAAGATAGCAGGTTTATTTTTTTGGTCTTGGAAGTGGATTTTGCTTTTGCTTATGGTGAGTGTAGTGGTAGTGATAAATACGTTTTTTAAGATTTGGGTTTAGTATTTCTAGCATCTATAAGTCCCTATACGTGATTATTTGTAATATATATGAAAAAAAACAACGAACAACAAAAAACTGGACAGGCAAAAAGTGGCTCATTTTATCTTTCAGACAATGAGAAGCGAGATATTGTGAAGTACCTAGAAGCTGGTAAACCTCTGCCAGAAAAATATCGCTTTTTACTCTTCAAAGATGAGCGAGAAGTTGAGCTTGTTTGGAATGGAAAGTCTAACGAAGTCACAAACGTAGTTCTTCCATTCCAAGTAATCGAGCAGATTGATGAACCAAGAGAAGGTAAAGAGTTTGGTGAGGGTGGTACACTTTTTGATACTTCAGGTAAACAAATTACTGGCTGGACTAACAAACTTATCTGGGGAGATAACAAACTAATCCTCTCATCTCTCAAGAACGGTCCAATGCGAAAAGAGATTGAGGCACAAGGCGGTCTCAAACTCATCTATATCGACCCTCCATTTGATGTAGGTTCTGATTTTTCAATGGATATAAATATCGGTGATGATGAGAAAGAAAGTGTTACGAAAAAACCTTCTGTTATAGAAGAAGTTGCTTATCGTGATACTTGGGGTAAGGGTGCTGACAGTTTTATTGCAATGATTTACGAGCGTTTGAAATTGATGCACGAACTTTTGGCTGAAGACGGAAGTATTTTTGTACACTGTGATTGGAGGGTAAGTGGTTATATGAGGTTAGTATTAGACGAAGTATTTGGCAAAGATAATTTCAAGAATGAACTAATAGTGCATTATACTGCCGTTGGACTAAAGGCAAAATCAAAAAAGTTTCATCAAAATACTGAAAACATATTCTATTTTGCAAAAGATAAAAGTAAAGCAATTTACAATGAAGTTTTTGATAAACTAGACACCCCAAGGACAGCAAGCAAGCATCACTTTGACTCAAAAACAGGAAAAGCAAGTAGGGTTAGAGATGAAGACGGTAAAATACAGTATTTTGAAGTTTGGGAAAATAAAGTAGACAATTTTATTGAAGTGCCTGCTTTGCGAGGCGATGAGAAACTTGGTTACCCTACACAGAAAATAGAAACTCTACTGGAACGAATAATAAAATCTTCTTCTAATGAAGGAGACCTTGTGGCTGATTTTTTTATTGGTTCTGGTACTACAATCGCAGTTGCAGAAAAACTAGGTCGTAAGTGGATTGGTTCAGATTTAGGAAAGTTTGGTATTCACACCTCTCGAAAACGAATGATTGGTGTACAACGAGAGCTAAAGAGAGCAGGGAAAGATTTTCGTGCTTTTGAGATTTTGAATGTTGGCAAATATGAGCGAGAGAGTTTCCTCAATACCAATGAGGACCTACGAGCCGAGGAGAGAGCAAAACAAGCTGAACGAAAAGAAAAAGATTTTATCAAACTTATTCTCTCCGCATATAAAGCAGAGCCAGTTGAAAGCTTTATTTTTGTCGTAGGAAAAAAGCGAGACAGACTTGTTGCGATTGGTCCCATCAACCTCCCAGTTTCTCAAAAGTTCATACAAGAAATTGTTGCTGAAATGAAAAATAAGAACCTCACGAAAGTTGATGTACTAGGATTTGATTATGAAATGGGTCTTATATTTGACGAGTTTGTAACAGATGGAATAGATATATCCTTCAAAATAATTCCTCGGGAAGTGTTCGATAAGCGTGCCGTCGAGCGTGGTCACGTAAACTTTTATGATGTTGCTTATATTGATGTAAAGCCGATTGTGACAGGTCGTGGAAATATGAAAGAACTCACAATTGAACTTACTGATTTTTCTGTTTTCTATAATCAAGATAATGGTGCTGTTGACGAAGAACTCAAGAGCGGTAGGTCAAAAGTAATTATTGAGAATGGTCAGGTAATCAAGGTGACAAAGGATAAAGATACCGAAGTTGTATCACGTGAAGTTCTCACGAAGAAGTGGAGTGACTGGATTGATTATTGGGCTGTTGATTATGATTTTGCAGACCGCAAAGAAATCATCAAGGTTCTTGAGGATGGCGAAGAAAAAGAAGTCTGGACTGGAGACTATATCTTCGATAACGAATGGCAGACTTTTCGTACAAAGAAGAATAGAAACCTTGAGTTCAAATCTGCTCCAAAAGAGCTTCCAAAGGGAGACTATAAAGTTGCAGTAAAGGTCGTAGATATTTTCGGCAATGACACGACTAGAGTGATTGATGTAAAAGTATAATGAAACCAGTTAGCACATACAAACACATACTTGATAAACTCAAATCTGAAAAAGAGATTGGGTTGACTTCTATTTCTCAAAACCAAGTTGAATGTTTTTTTGTTGACTATAAAGAGATTGTTGAGGATTTCTCTCAAAAGACATCACTAAATAATTACTGGGGTAATTTAGCAAAAGCAATTTCAGGTTTTGGTAATGCTTTAGGAGGGTTACTCATCTTTGGTGTCAAAGATACGGATAAATCGCTAGCTCCATTCGCTGGTTATAAAAACTTTGAGGTATTAGTAAATGAGTTTGTTTCTCGGTCTACTAACCCAAAGCACGAGAGTGTTAGCACATTTTCATTTGCTTCTTCTGACCCAAATAAAGGATATGTTGTTGTAGAAATACCTCAATCTCTGAACCGACCATTGCAAGTTATCTCTAACGATTTCAATCACAGATATTTTTATCGTTCGGGTGAAAGCCATAGCGATATACCACACGATGTTCTTGTGGGAATGCTTGGTTATAAAATACCTCCTAGTCTAATTATTCAGTGGTATACAAATGAAGTCGAAATATCTGATAAGTTTATGTTTGAGATGGTCTTGAGAAATGCCAGCTCAACGATAGCAAGGGATGTATGGATGAACATTGATATTGGTATTCCAAATGTAAATGTTTCGTTGACCAATTTTTCAAATCAGTTGGAAGGAGCAACGGTGAACAATTCTTGTAATCTTATTACAAAGAGTTCTTATAAGATGCCACCTCAAGGACACTTATCAATGCTAAAAATGGAAATCCCGAAGCAATCAATTCAAGCAGACGGTGATTATCATTTTTACTTTACATTCGGTTGCGATGGCTCAAAGATAAACGAGTTCAACGCCACCTTCAAAGGTAAAGAGTTCAATAACTTCTCTTCTGGTCCAGTAAAAGACCTAATTGAGTTCTTGAAAAGCAAATCTCCAAACCACATTGTGGAGAGATTATAATTTATAAATATATGGCACTACATAAAGATTTTCCAAAAGACCCATACTCAATACTCAAACCTGAAATCAGGTGGTTTCCAGCCGATGAAGATTTGAGAGAAAAAGGTTTTGAGAAGCTCATCCCACCTCTAGTTGCAGAGCTACGCAAACAAGTACAAGCGTGGCGTGCTGGCAACTATGATGGTGCTAGCGAGACCTCAAAAGCACTTTTGACGTGGTGGTTCAAAGAAGGACACACTCTCTACAATGCAGATGGCTCATCATATAACTTCCAGTACTATTTCTCCCAGAGAGAAGCTCTGGAGACCGTTGTGTGGCTCTACGAGGTCGCTGGAGTAAAGGATAAATACGATTTGATACGTTATAACTCAACGGGGGTTTTGAGCCCACAAATGTTTACGGAAGACTGGCTTCGTTTTGTCATCAAGATGGCTACTGGTGCTGGAAAAACCAAGGTAATGAGTTTGGTTATTGCTTGGGCATATTTCCATAAGCTGTATGAAGAAAACTCACGTTTAGCAAAAAACTTTCTACTTATTGCACCAAACGTCATTGTATTTGAACGTATAAAAAGTGACTTTGAAGGAAATCATATATTCTTTTCAGACCCAGTACTTCCAGATAATGGTTATATGGGTCAAAATTGGCAAGATGATTTTCAGGTAACACTACACTTACAAGATGACCTCAAAAATGTTTCTGATAATGGAAACATCTTCCTTACAAACATCCATCGTGTGTTTGAAAGTGATGTAACAGAATACAGTGCTGACGACGAAGATAGCTCTGAATACTTTCTTGGAGACAAGCCCGTTACAAAAACAAATCAAGGAACGGTTGATTTAGGTATGGTGGTCCGAGACATAGATGAACTTATAGTTATCAATGACGAAGCACATCATATTCACGAAGAAAATGCGTGGCTCAAATCTATTCGTGATATAGATAACAAACTAAAACAAAAAGGTGGAGGTCTAGCACTTCAACTTGATGTAACTGCTACTCCTAAAAACAATAAAGGTTCAATCTTTGTTCAGACGATTTCAGACTATCCTTTGGTTGAGGCAATCCATCAAAGAGTTGTGAAGCAACCTGTAGTGCCTGATGAAGCAAGTCGAGGAAAACTAAAAGAGGGGCAAAGTGTTGTGTTTACTGAAAAATGGAGAGACCATATTCAACTTGGCGTTGAAGAATGGAGGAAGACATACAAGCAACTTGAACCAACGGGAAAGAAATCACTTCTTTTCATAATGACAGATGACACAAAAAACTGTGATGATGTTGCGGAGTATTTGGAGATAAACTATCCAGAATTGAAGGATGCCGTTTTGACTATTCACACGAATAAAAGCGGTGATATTTCAGAGAGTACAACTGGTAGAAACAAGGAAGAGTTGGAGCAACTTCGCAAGCAGTCAAATGAAATTGATAGCTGGGAAAGTCCTTACAAGGCAATTGTGTCTGTAATGATGCTCAAAGAAGGTTGGGATGTAAAAAATGTGACTACAATTGTTGGTCTTCGCCCTTATGCTTCTGACAGTAAGATACTTCCTGAACAGACACTTGGTAGAGGTTTGCGAAGAATGTATTTTGGTAGAGATGATATTGATGAATATGTGAGTGTTATTGGTACTCCAGCTTTTATGGACTTCGTTGAGAGCATCAAAGGTGAAGGAGTTCTACTTGAAAAAAGACTGATGGGTAGTGGTTCAAAACCCATTTCACCAATGGTCATTGAAGTTGATAAGGAAAACCAAAAGAAAGACATCGAGAAACTAGATATTGAAATACCTGTAATGACCGCTCGGATACAACGTGAGTATAAAAACCTCGCCAATTTGGACGTATCTACATTCGACAACGAGAAGGTAAAAGTAAAAACATTTTCAGAGCAAGAGAAACGAGAGATTGTCTTCAAAGATGTGGTTGCAGAAGCTGTTCATCACACAACTATTTTGGAGGGTGACATTGAACCTAATTATCAAAGTGTTGTAGGTTTCTTTGCTCAAGCAATAATGCGTGAAATGCGTTTATTTGGTTGTTATGACATCCTTTTTGGTAAAGTGAAAGATTTCATAGAACACCATATGTTTGAAGGTAGCGTAAATCTCAAAGACCTCAATGTTCTCCGAAATCTATCTGAAGTTGAATATATAAAACTCATCAAGGATGCTTTCAAAAAATCTATAAACGAGCTTACAGTTCAAGATAAGGGAGATACCGAAATCAAAAACTACATCAAAGTGAGCGATGCTCGTCCGTTCGTAGTAAACGACAAGTCATTTATGATACCGCAAAAATCTGTCTTCAATAAGATTGTCGGTGACAGTAATTTTGAACTCGAGTTTTCTGCTTTCCTAGAGAAATGTGACGACATAATTTCTTTTGCAAAGAACTTTCAAAACAAAGAAGCAAGTGCTCTTCGAATTGAGTACAAAAACAGTGAGGGCTTCATAGCAACATACTATCCAGACTTTTTTGTAAAAGTCGATGATAAGCAAGTGTATATCATTGAAACAAAAGGTCGTGAGAATGAAGATGACAAAATCAAGTTCGAGCGACTTCAAAAATGGTGTGTAGATGTGAATGCGAGACAAACAAAAGTTATTTATAAACCTTTGTATGTTGGTCAAGAAGTATACGAAGAAAATCCAGCTAAAAACTTTGATGAATTAGTCAGATTATTTCTGAAATAATCTGTGAAAAAACATTATGAAAATACTATTAGCAGGTCCAGGGACTGGAAAGACAACAAATATCAAAAACATTATTCAAGAGAAAGGAAGTCTTGATAGTGTTTTAGTCATATCATTTACAAATGCAACTGTCGAAGACTTGAAACAGTCGCTTACTCCAATCGGCTTATCTGTTGAAAACTGTATGACATTGCACAAGTTTGCCGTAAAGTACAATCACGACAGGTCTAGGCACGTTCTTGAGGTAATGGAGACAGATGAGCTTTCCAAGATAGCCAAAGCAACTGATATTGGTTTCAATGAGCTATGTGACTTTCTTTCTGCTACAACCTTTGACCAAATGATAGGTAGATTTGTCGCCTATGCAAAATCAAATCCAGAATATCTCAAAGATAAACTCTCACAGTACTCTGTACTGATAGTTGATGAATACCAAGACTTCAACAAAAATGAGCAGGAACTCATTGATTTACTCGTAGAAATAATGAGCGATACGTACATCCTTGGAGATGACGACCAGTGTATTTACGACTTCAAAGATGCTGACAATGAGAAAATAATTTCACTCCATTCTGATACTTCTCACGAGAAGATAGAGCACGAACACAAATGTTATAGATGTCCTGACGTGGTTGTAGATAGTGCAACTAAACTCATAAAAAAGAATACTAAAAGAATTGATAAGAAGTGGGAGAAAACTGACAAAGCAGGAAGTCTTACTCAAAAACAATTTCTATCAAATACTAATACGGCAGATTACATTCTTGAAGAAGTAAAGAAAATACTCAAAGGTAGTGCCGATGAGAAAGTTTTGATATTGAGCCCTGTTCGATTTCTTGTTGAGGACCTTACAAATAGTTTGGATGGTTCTGGTATTGAATACAGGAATTATTTCGTTGCAAAAGTTGACCCTGAACTTATTGTAAAATCTTGGGTTTTGAGAACACTTTTTGGTAAACATAAATACTTGAACCTAGTACTTATTGGGTACAACGTCTTATCATCAAGAAAGAAGTTTTATGAGACTATACAGAAGCAATATGCTTCGGGACAGAGTTTTGATGAGCTTTTTGGCGTGATTGCAAGCAAGATGCCAGACGAAGGTAAAAAAACCTATGGTGGCGTTGATATTGCTCTACAAGACCCATATTTCCAAGGTCTTGCAGACTTCTTCAATAATGCCGAAGGAGACACGGAAGATGCAAAATTAGAGAACCTTTTTGTGCTGGTCGGTGAGAATGTTGAAAAACAAGTAAGCATAATGTCTATTCACAAATCAAAAGGTCTTGGTGCAGAGCACGTGTTTATGATTGGACTAGTCGAAGGCATTATTCCAAATCGTTCAAAAGGAAATGACACTATCGAAAGCCAAAGGAGACTTTTTTATGTTGGGATGACAAGGGCTAAACAAGACCTTCACCTAATTTCAAGTATTGACCTTGAGGGTAAGTATGTAAACACAGTAAACAAGGATGACTTCAGATTTGATTTCAGGTCCAAACTTTGGAAAGGTAAAGCTTCAAGGTTTATCGAGGAAATAAATGGTCAATAAGAATAATACTGTTGCTTGGACTGATGAAGAGCGAAGCAGAATTGTAGGTTTTTTTGCATTACTTTTGAAAGTAGATAGACGAACAAACCCCCATCTATATAAAAAGAAAAAAGTTAAATCTAAGTAGTTCTTTCAAAAATACTATTTATGGCTACCTTGTGTGGAAAATAGTACCGACAGTGGATATGACATCGCTAACAGGACAGGGCGTGAGTATTCACGTCAGGTCGGTATTATTAGCCCCTTAACTTTTATAGAGATATATGAAGAAAGGAACACTAAAGTCAGGTACAAAAGTCCGCATTTCAGGACAGTATGAGATAATCAACCGATTAGGCGAAACTACCAAAGTTGAGCGTACTGTTACGGCAGGAGAACCTCTTCCGCCAACACCGAAAAAAGGGCAATCGTACCGACTTAAAGACAAGACTAGACATTAGTTTTGTTGGCTACCCATTCAGGGTAGCCGTAAATGGTATTTTTATATGGTAGCAGACGGTAGCATTTGGTAGCAAAAATGGAGGGTCGGACGACAGAATGTTATAATGATGGCTATGGAGGTAAATGAAAACAAAATAAGAGAACTTACTCCGATGCAAAAAATGGCGTTTGAGTATTACGCAAAAGACAAGTTCAGAAGCAAGGCACGTGCTATACGAAAAGCAGGATATAGTGAAGCTGTTGCACGTCAACCACACAAAGTTTTTGGTAGTCCTGCGGTTAAAAAGGAGCTATTTTTCCTTGGCTATAGCGACAAGATAGGTAAGCACCAGAAAGAACGCGGTAAAACCATTGAGGAATGGAAAGAAGAAACGGTGGAAGAGAAGGAAAACAGAGAAAATATAGACGAAGTAATTAGACAAATAACCCCCGAACAAATAAACCTTATCAGGGACAAGTTAATAGAGGCAGGTTACAACCCTTATGCTAAAACACCAATACAAGAAAAAGAAACTTCATCATATATTCCAGAAGGGACTGGGGCGGATATTTTTAGTTTTGAAGGAGGAATGAAAGCAAGCAATAAAAGAGATTTTGACTCCCCCTCTTCTATGTAATAAAAGTATATGATTGATATTTCATTAATTAAAAATTGGCACGAAAAAGCAAAGGAGGACTATTTCTCTCGCTACATATTTGAATACCTCGCTTTTGAAGCTTTTCTCAAAAAATATAAATACAACGAAGAAGAAATTAGGTATATTTCTGGGAATACTAAAGAAAGGTCTTATATCCAGAAAATTAAGAATGAGAATAATTATGTAGATAGGTGGAGAATACTCGTATCTAAGAACGATAGTCTTATGCAACTCATCACAGAACTTGTTGAGTTTTTGAATAACGAACCACTGGTTTCTGATGTTAATTGGTGGGGTTGTTTAAGTTTTGAATACAATCAATGCCCTGCTAACAATCCAAAGGGTTTGATATTAAATGAAGATGACTTTGTAAATGTCGTTGAGTTTTGGTATCAAGTAAGAAATAATTTATTCCACGCAGGCAAAAATCCTGACGATAAAAGAGATGAAAAATTAGTTATGTATGCTTACAGTACTTTATCAATCTTTTTTGAAAAAGTACTTCTTCCTGAAATAGAAGGAAAAACAATACACCCAGCCATATGGGAAGACTTTGAACACAGGTTCTTTAATGGAAAGGCAGAAGTAACACTTGGTAAATCAGATGCTTGTGCAAATGTTTATGAGTTATTATTCATAGACGAAAAGTATCTCCCTATTGTTTTGAATGACAAGCAAATAGATAGAGACTACATCATTGATAAATTATCTTTCAATCTATCTAATCTCTGGGGCGATGAATATCTCCTTAAAGAAGAGTGGGATAGAATAATTAGTAGAGCAGATACTCCCGAGAAAAAGAAAAGTCTCGGTGTTTATTTCAAAGGAGTTATCCCTTTGATAGAAGACGTACTTGGTGATTTAGGAATAAAAGACTAAACTACACCAGTAACTAATTGTAGGTTTTGTATAGAACTCACGATATAATCACGCTTATATGAGAGTTCGGAAAGCCACGCTAATGGGTCACAAATACAAAAATAGGCGCAAATAGCGCCTTTTTGTATTTGTGACACTAAGCAAAGCAACTGCTTGCTTTGCGTCAGGGAATCGAAGACCTTGAGTATATCGCGCGGAGCGAAGCGAGCACGATACGAAAGGTGTACTGATCCTGTAAGGATCGATATTCCCGGTAGGGTCACATAAAACAGTTTAGTCCGGATGCGTGAGCATTCGGGCTTTACTGTTTTACTGAATCCTACGGGAATCGAACCGAGCCCCGCACGAAGTCCTGTGCAAAGCACGGGGCGGGGCGAGTGGGGGTCGAGCGAGTGAGATATTTTAGAAATCTTTGATTTTTAAAATATCCACGAGAGTGACCGATTCCCGGTAGGGTCACAAAGCGTTAAGGAAAAGCAAACTGCTTTGCTTTTTTAGCTTTGTGAGGGCGCAGTGATATTTTTCTCTGCTCCAAACAGAGAAAAATCACGAGCCGGGGTCGCGAGCACTTATGTAGAATTTGAGCGTAGCGAAAAATTATACTTAGTGGCTTGTGACCACACAGAGTTTGAATGCGAAGCATTCCTTATAATACAGAACATTATTTTTAAGCAAGCAAACTGCTTTGCTTGCGCCCGGGAATCGAAAACTTTGAGCATGTCGCGCGGAGCGTAGTGAGCACGACGCGAAAAGTGTACAGTCCATGTAATGGAAGATTATCCCAGTGGAGTCACACTAAAAAACACCCTTGTTGGTATTTTTTATATTTACTCTGAATTTCATAAAAAATCTTGACATATCCCTATTATCCTTATATTATACGCACGAATTAGCCCTTTCCCAATTCACACAAAAACAGGAAATAGCCATGTTACTATCCCTAAAGGACGCAATATCTCACCTGGTAAAAAGGACGAGATTACCTCATTCTGCTTTGATTCCGCTCATGGAATTAGTGCGTGTAAACGAACAAGCTGTACAAGAGTGGTTTCTACAAAAACGAATGCCAGTGGGCCCGAATTATTTTGCGCTCGTGACATTCATGGAAGCCCTTGGATATCAAATCCAAGAATCACAAGGCATCCGTAAAGAATTCAGAATGTATTCACGCGCATTGGCGTTTGGCCTGATCACACCAGAGGTCGCGCTACGCGACCTTGATTATGCCGAGACGACTAGCGTGTATAAAATATTGGATGGAAGAAATAAGAAGATGACGAAGATCAAGGAGGATGTCCTGCGACAATCTGTTGCTGATATGGAGGTAGAAATCAATCGTCGATTTGCAGATCTTCAACGGACGGTGTCAGGGCTTGCACTCGCAGCATCGGTGCAGACAATCCCAGTCTTCGGTGCTATACCCGATCCCCCGGATGATGGAGGAGGAGAGCCCAGAGTGACACATCCCAAGGTTCAGACACCGAGGCCAATCAGCGCTCCAACCGCATACGACAAGTGGTGGAAGGATGATCTGATTGAAAAATTCTCAAAGGAAGCATCGTGGATGATGGTATGGTCACGCCTTATGATCTCCGATGCTTTCACTCCGGAAGATCGTGACCGTCTCCGCCGAAAGGTGGGTGAAGGACATGGAATCTTCCAACTTGCTGCATTGCTAGGCAAGCTATGCAGTGAAACCGCACGCAACCAAAACGATGGAGGTTGAACTTATGGAACTCACTAAGGCAATCGAGTTCTCGTCCCTCGACTTCCATCGAGGACGAACGATCCTGCAGTTGTCGGGTAAATACCCACGACTGCTTCAGATGGTCTTGGAGATTATTCAGAACTCTCTCGATGTAGAAGCGACCCAAATCTGGATTCGCATCAATCAGAGGGAGCGTACGATAACCATCCGAGACAATGGTAATGGTGTAGGCAAAGAGAAGTTTGAAGAAGCGCTGACTCAAGTGGCGCAAACCATGAAGGACAGGACGAAGATGGGACAGTTTGGCATTGGCCTTATCACTCCCATCGGCAAATGCAACGTGTTCACGTTCACGTCATGTCCATCACCTGCCAAGCGCGAATACAAGCGCTGGACCTTTGTGTCAGAGGACATCATTGGTACCAAGGGTGATATCAAGGTGCCCATTGAGGATGTGACATTTGTATACGATCCGAGCCGCATCGGTACGGGTGGTGCATCATACGTCAATTGGCGTACCGAAACCGTCATCACTGGATACACTCAAGACGCCACGATCTCTGCCCTATCTATGAACAGTCTCGTGCAGGATATACGAGATAGGTTCTCTGTCGTCATGAGACGCAACAAGGTGTTGATCGATATTCGTATCATTACGAAATCGGGAGAGACCTTAAACGAACAGATGCGTGCTACCGAGTTTCTGGGCAAGAAGCTTGAGCCGTGGCATTGTCATTCTGCTGACGCGGGTCGTATCAGCTTTCATCTCTACGTCCCTCGCAAGGGAAACAAAAAGCGTGGAGTGGTCCTCATGGGTGAGCGCAACAATGACTTCCGATTTCCGGCAGTCAATTTCGTTCGGTCCCTGTTGAATCGCAACACAGACATTGATCGAGTAGCACTCGAGACCCTCGTAGGAGGGCAGTTTGAGGGTTATGTCGTCGCTGACCGTGTAGAGCTCAAGACCGAGCGTACAAATTTTGTACCCAACGATGCGTTCTTCGATCTGGCTCGAGGAATTGAACGCTGGTATCTGGAAGTTGGTGCAGACCTTGTCAAGGATCGCGATGATGAAGTCAAATTCCGTCGCTACCAAGATCTGGGTCTCAAGTACCTTCAACGCTTCCAAAACCTGCTTCAGTTGCCCGAGTTTTCCAACCTGCGTGCTCTTATCAAGGGATTCTCATTCGGCTCAGTCGGAGACGAACATGCGGATGTCCCTACGAGTACACGCAAGGTTCAAGAAGATCGCAGTAAGGCGGTCATTGGTGCCAAACAGAAAAATGGGTCCGAAGCTGGAGAGACTCGGGATCGCAAGACGCCCGACGAACACCCAGATCATACCCCTCTGACTGTGACTGGGCCCGATGGCCGTCGTAGAACGATTGTCCGTGACAACAGCACGGGGTTGCAGTTTTCCTTTGAGGAATTCCTCACTTCTACCAAGTTGTTCGCATTGGATACTTCTATGGGTGTGCTCCGATTTAATATCAGGCATCCTATGTGGGAACAGTGCGAGAAGGAAGACCGCTGGCTTCTACGTCTGCAGGAAGAAGTATGCATCATTGCACTCACTCGAGAGCTTTTCGACAATGAGTCAAGCGTGCACATTGACCTCTTCACTGAGGAGCAATTGAAGTACGTGGTCTTGTCCATCACGAACTCGTGATTGATGTGTGAATGACCAACCCCCGCGATGCTACCAAGCGTCGCGGGGGTTTTCTTTTTTATACAGTTATTACCGAGGGCTCCCCTCGGTCTGGCAAAGGAGGTATCTAATGGCTAATGGCTAGTGGCTAGTGGCTATTGGCCAAACCATAAGCTCTAAGCTCTTATCTATAAGCTTTAAACTACAGACCTGAATCGGTCTAGTGGCTCTATTGGCTATTGGCTATTGGCTAAATCCTAGTACCTAATAGCTAGAGCCTCTCCTTTAATGGTTTCGACGACGACATTCCCCTATCAGGTGGAATTTCATAGTAGTTTATAAGAAATTTTGTAATATCAATAAAAGGAAGTGTAAGTGTCTCAGATGCATACCTAACACCAACTGGCTCAATTGTCATTAGAAATACCAAAAACTTTGGATTATAAGCTGGAAAATATCCAAAAAAGGAGTGTAAATATCTGTCATCATAATATCCACCATTTGGACTTGGTATTTGTGCTGTTCCTGTTTTTGCAGCAATGCTGTAATTGTCCATCTTCACAGTACCTCCAAGCAATGCTTCATCTACAACACGCACTAGCATTCTTGTAATCTCTTCCGACGTCTCTGGTTTTATTACCTGAAATGGCTCTGGAAATTCTATTTCTTTAGAAAAACCAATATCATATTCTATTTTTGAGCCAAGGTGTGGTGTGATAAGCTTTCCTCCGTTGCCAAGAGCCGATAAAGCCCTCACTGTCATAATAGGACTAATCGCAATACCCTGACCAAAAGATGCTGTTGCGTATTCTATATCTCTCGTGCTTTCTAGATTTGATATAAGACCTTCTACTTCACCGGGTAAATCGATACCGGTCTTTTTGCCAAGACCAAATCCATAAAAATATTTTTTAAAATTCTCATGTCCCAATTTACTTGCCACAAAAGACACTCCAGTGTTCAGAGATTGGTTTAAAACTTCTTGCATATTTACAATACCACGACCCTTTCCATCATAGTTTGAAATTCTAGCAGAATCCATCACCAAAAACCCCTTGTCATCATATGTTGTTTCTGCCGTAACAACACCAGCGTCAAGTCCAGCTGCCATTGTAAGTGGTTTTATAATAGACCCCATCTCATAAACTCTCTCTACAAAAGGGTTGTCAAAAACGGAATTGTTTGCTACTTCACTAAAATTATTTAAATCAAAACTTGGAGTAAGACCCATTGCATATATCTCTCCATTTTGTGGATTAATTATTATACCCAAGGTCTTTTTAGATGACCATTTTGAATTTACATCAGCCAATATTCCTTCTAAATATGCCTGAACACTTGGCTCAATGGTGGTATAAATATCACCAGAGCGAGCAATTGACCTATTCTCTATAGACTCAGCTATTCCAGAAAAGATTTCTACAAAAAAGTTCTTGTAAAGCTCCTTCTGATTTTTGGCTAATATATTTTCATATTGCCTCTCGAGTCCATATCTTCCCGCCAAATCATCCCCCTTATATGCGATAAAACCAAGTGTATGGCTCGCTATAGCACGACCCGGATAAAACCTCCAACGTTCACTTTCAACTTTTGTACCAGCTATGCCAAGAGCCAATACTTTATCGGCTGTATCCTCATCAAGTTTATGTGCCACCACTTCGTGAGGGTCATCTTTTTTGCTTGCTCTATATAGAAAATCTTCTCTGTCTAGTTTTACAACTTTTGACAACTCGCTATATGCTATTTCATCATCAATAATTTTTACTGGTTGTATTACCAAACGAAAACCGGTTTTAAGTGTTGCAGCAGATATCGGGTAACCGTTTTTATCCTGAAAATAAATAGATCCTCTACTCAATTTATCTCCAGACGGTACAGAATATTGATCGTTTGCTCGATCCAAATAATTAGCCCCATTTACTATCTGCAAAGAATAAAGACGTCCAATTATTACAACAGCAAAAATCAAAATCATTAAGGAAAGAACTCTAGCTCTTATTACAGAGTTTTTTTGCAACATGTTAATCTCTCAATGTCAAACGTGTGTCTGTTTTGACTTTTGTAATATAAGATATTTTTTTTGCTTCTGTAAAGCCTATATTTTTTGCATATTCTAAGGTAAGAGTATTTTTATAGTTCATATACTCAAACTCCATCTCTCCAACATCTGAATTCATAAAAGCAATATCATTATTTATTTTCGAAACAGAAGATATATTCACCATTATCTGATTCTGAAACATACCATAAATAGTTCCTAGTATTAAAAATGTTCCGAGTAATATATAAAAAGCTATCTTTTCTCTTGTATATGATTCTAGTATTTTTTTATATTTGTTTGAAATCATATTTTTTCTATTACTCTTAATTTTGCACTTCTAGACGCTATATTTTTTTCAATTTCATCTTCGTCTGGGGTAACTGGTTTTTTGTTGATCAACCTACCCTCTTTTCTGACTCCTTTTTCTTTAAAAAATCTTTTTACAATCCGATCCTCAATACTATGAAATGAAATGACCGCTATCTTTCCCCCACTTGAGACTCTATTAAAACCTCTCGCCAGACCCTCTCTTAACGACTCTATTTCATCATTTACCGTGATTCTAAGAGCCTGAAATGTTTTGGTTGCTGGATGTATTTTCTTCCTCTTATACATTTCCGGAACAGCACTTTTTATTATTTCTATAAGCTCAAAAGTTGTTTCTATTGGCTTAATCTCCCTGGCTTCAACTATGGCTTTTGCTATTCTTTTTGAATATCTTTCTTCTCCATAACCACCAATAATGTCATTCAGACTTGTCTCGTTCCAATCATTCACAATTTCATACGCGGTAAGATCATTTTCCTCTGGACTTCTTTTAAAAGTCATCACCAACGGTTCGTCTTTCATAAAACTAAATCCCCTTCCAGAATCCGTGATTTGATCCATTCTGAGGCCCAAATCAATTATTATCTTATCTATCTCCCCTATGCCCAATTCATCCAAAACTCTTTCAAAATTTCTATAATTTCCTTCATATAAATCAATATTGGAATATATTCTTTTTAATTTTTGTTCTGCAACATCTAAGGCATCTTTGTCTGCATCTATTCCGATATATCTACCATTTTCTCCAAGTCTTAAACATATTTCTTCTCCGTGACCACCAGACCCTACTGTGCAGTCAAGAACAATATCATCAGCTTCTATCTTCAATAAATCTAAAACTTCATTAAGTAATACTGGTTTATGCGTCATCCCGTTAGAGTCAGGTCGCGGTCATCACGAATTTTTGACTAAATTAAAATTTGTAATTTTATTATATTATTTATAGATATCGATTATTGTATATGCGACCGCGGACTCTAACGGGACTATATCATTCCAATATCACCAAGTTTTTCTGCTAAACCATCTGCCTCTTTTTCTATTCTCCTCTTGTATTCCGTCCAATTCTTTTCGTTCCAAATTTCTACCCTGTTGTATACACCAGCAAGTACTACCCTATTTTTTATTCCGGCAAAATCTTTGAGAAAATCAGGGATCAGTATCCTTCCAGCCCCATCAACATCAGCCTCAGTTGCACCAGATAGCATAAACCTGTTGAAAGCACGTGATCCCGATTGTCCCATTGATAACGTTCCTAGCTTTTCAGAGATTTTGTTCCAATCAGAAAGAGTGTAAACAAAAATACAATTGTCCAATCCTCGCGTAAGAACCACCTTTTTCCCTAATTCCTTTCGAAACTTAGACGGTAAAGATAGTCTTTTTTTAGGGTCAACTGTATGTGTGTATTCTCCAATTAGCATAATATGACACTTTATCCCCACATCATTTTTATTCCTAAAACATTGCTTTTCAATGTTCGGACGATCAATTCTATTAAGAATTGATTTGGTTTAAAAATGATCGGGCGAACATTTTCACTATATTTTAAGCGGTGAAAATGTTTTAGCCCACTTTATCCCACTTAAGTATCATTATAATACACTTTATCCCACTTCTACAATTTAGTTGTCCACATAATTTAATAAATTAATGGTTAGAAAACACTTTTAAAAATAAGACAATAGCAAAAATAAGTCCTTAAAGTCAAAAGTCCGTAAAGTCCACAAAGGAGGAAATCCGAATATCGAAATCCCTGCCTACCTGGCCGGTAGACAGGGATTTCGTGCCTGCCTGCGGTAGGCAGGCTTCGAATTCTTGCCCCGTACTGACCAAGCTTGCGAGGTCTAGTTCTGGGGTCGAATTTAGGGTTTAGGATTTAGTATTACGCCATTTAAAATTCTTTCATTCAAAGTTGAATCGAAATTCGAAATTAAAAATTCGTAAGTACCCTATATCCCCATTGGCCAGTGCCCAGTACCTAGCATCTACTACTGCTTAATTACAACTAAAAAAGCGACATATCGTCGCTTTTTTAGTTTATTTTGGTTGTTAAAGGACATAATTTATACTTTGTCCTTTATATAAAATGTCCTTTATTCGGTCGGAATTATTCTATCAATATCCTCTGTTTTATCAGATTTCTTTATTTTATCTATTATATTTTTATTTATAGTCTCATATACCCCTATAGCAAAGTTCTCAAAGAATGATCTTTTTGGTTCCAAAGCAGTAGCTAGATTTGAATTTGATTCATAGCCGACAAACTCTCCATCTGGACCAATTGTACCAATCAGTGGATTGCCTAAGTCATCATATCTTATTTCAGGTATTGTTATACCGCCATCATTTCTTATTGAATCACTTAAGCTTGGGGTTGGATTTGTTTGACCAACATTATTTTTGTTTGTCTGTATTCTATTACTAAAAGCAATTATTTCTTGTTTTTGTAATAAAGTAAGAGGAAATTCTCTATTACAATAGATCTCATTTATTTTCTTTCTTGTTGTTAGATATACATATCCTGTTGAAGCGTCGTGATTCCATGGATCAAGAATATCTACTTTGTATTTGTTTTGAAAAGCTCTAACAGCAGCATCTGTTGCTATATTAAACACACCATTTACTTCTAGGTTTGCCCCTTCAAATATATTTAGGAAAAACTGAACCTTTTGCACCTCTATTGGATCATTCTCTGGATATACACCCCCAAGACGTGAGAAACCTACAAGATATTCACATTGTTGTGGCTCTGTTGGTGTTGGGGTTGGGGTTGGCGTAATAGGCCCATTAGCAGGAGCTGCTTTTACATTGACAGTTCTTGTCCTTGTTGGAGCTTGTAGACCTTCTTTATCTTTAACGTTATAAAATATTTTATATGAACCAACTTTTGTTGTATCAAGGTTGCTTAAATCAACTATAACTTTGTTTGTGATTATTCCATCTTCGTTGTCCTCTGCTCTAAATGGAGCATCAACAAATGGTTGTCCGGCAAACATGTCAACTGTCTCAATTTGTAGAAGATATATTACTGGTGCTTGATTTGAAGAACCTCCGCCACCTCCACAATTTGTTGTACATCCACCCGGTGGTGTAACTGGTGCAGCATTAACTATCACGGTTCTTGTTTTTGAATCTGTTAGAGATCCTGAATCTGTAACTGAATATGTAATTGTGTATGTACCAACAACAGATGTATCTAAACCACCATTGTTGATCACAACTGAGCCTGTGATGTCACCATCTTCTGTATCGTTTGCAGTATATCCTGGTTCTGTATA
>Ga0210057_1003969_pt1 | contig 19996 bp, 23 predicted proteins | sample CryGeyCG2114_010_2_FD_183968 | JGI IMG/M metagenome (GOLD analysis project Ga0210057, IMG submission 183968) | Groundwater microbial communities from aquifer - Crystal Geyser CG10_big_fil_rev_8/21/14_0.10 (SPAdes) (version 2) | ecosystem: Environmental > Aquatic > Deep subsurface > Groundwater ...
ACGCTCCTATCGCGATTATTATTGCAAAGATGGCAACCGCGACATCTTTTGTCTTTTTGGAAAGCGGTTTAAAGAATACACTTTTCATATCAGTAAAGTGTATCACGCGCTTTTTAGTGATTCAAACAAGCGTTTGACATTTATATTGAAGAGTGCTTTAATATTTCTAGTTCTCAAGAAAGGAGCCCTAGAGATGGCCGAACTCCAGGGGACATTGAATGCTTTTTATGTGAGTGTTGCGTACGTTCTTTTTGGATGCTTTCTTAAGGGGGTTCTGATTCGTGTTTTTGGGAGGATTCGTGTTGATGAGTGGGAGGAAAAGAATGTATGGATTATGGCGTTCCCATTGGTCTGGGGGCCGTATCTTATCTACCTGTTTTTGAGGTATGGAATTATTATCGCCATTCTCACATTCCTCCTTCTCTCCTATACCGTCCTGATTGTGATTATTCTTTTCATGGGTGCTATGGCTTGGATGGAGAATGGGTTTACCTCGAGTGGATTTCACAGGGGTGTCCTCAGAGCTATCGCTTCAATTGCCGATTCCTGGATCGGCTTTGCGTCCCGGTGGCTTCTTGGGCGCAAGAAGCAGCAAAAGGAGAACAAGGATGACGTTTTGTCTCCTTCCGATCCGGACGATGATGCCATCTATTCCCCCGTGTAATACGGGGCTTTTTTTATATCTTCGGCGCTGGTATTATCAGAGTGTGGAAATAAAAGAGTATTTTTCAAAGGTGCGAGAGCGCGCGAAAAAAAGCCGCGTGTATTCTCGCCACCAGATGACGGGCTTAATGATTGCTTCTATGCTTGGAGATGAGGAACATAAGGCGTTTTATATCAAGCTTGCAAGGGAGTATGACAATCAACGCTTGTTAGAAATAGCAAAAAGCGTAACCGAAAAAATCGGCTCACTAGATAGTCCGGGGGCATATTTTATGAAAATTCTTTCAAAAGAAGGGATAATGGGGAAAATATCTGAAAAAAATAAAGAAATACACAAACCAAAACAACTATCATTAAAACTTCGTTCACGTGCGACTAGGAGAAAAAAATAAGAGAACATGGACTATTGCCGATAAGGGCGAGGAAAAGATTTTACGAACCAAAACTAAACCGGTTGATTTTGCGACCGTAAATAACAAAGAGCTTGAGGAGCTTATTACTACCATGCGCTCTGTCATGGTTCGTTTTAATGGTATCGGACTCTCGGCAAACCAAATTGGAATTCCCTTGCGCGTATTCGTTGCCCAACTCCCGCAGGAGAATGGTAAAGGGTATAAAGGAAAATTTTATGCGGTGTTCAATCCAAAAATCGTTAAGAAATCACTCAAAAAAGTTTCTGATGAAGAGGGGTGTTTAAGTGTTCCCGGGGTATATGGGAGCACCCCCCGCTCTTACAAGGTGACGCTCGAAGGATTTGATAAAAAAGGCGTTCCTCTTTCTATAACTGCTGAGGGACTTCTGGCACGCATTTTTCAACATGAAGTTGACCATCTTGATGGAAAAATATTTATAGACAGAGCCCAAAACCTTTTTACCTTAAAAAGGGAATAATGAGATACGAATTATGAATAATGGGACGAAGATAAAAACATTCACCGACTTAAGCGCGTGGAAGAAATCTCACGAGATTGCCCTCTCAGTTTACGAATTTACAAAGCGTTTTCCTGACGAAGAAAAATTTTCGTTGGTGAGCCAGATGCGTCGCTCTGCTGTTTCTATCTCTTCTAATATAGCGGAAGGATTTTCCAGGAACTCCTATCAAGAAAAAGCTTATTTTTATAGTATTTCTAGGGGTTCTACTACCGAACTGCAAAGCCAGTTAATTATCGCTAAAGATCTGGGCTATGTAAGAGATAAAGATTTTGATAATATTTTCCCTCAGTCTATTGTCGTGCACAAACTTATAAATGGTCTAGTAAAAGGGTGTCGTACAAGATCAAAACCGAACATTGCCCATAATTCTTAATTCTTTATTCATCGTTCATGCCCCCCTTCACTTTCTTCGGAAGTCCTCAGTTCGCGGTGTATGTTCTCGATAAGATTGTTGAGGCTGGATTTATTCCGCGCGTTTTGGTGTGTAATCCCGACAAACCAGTGGGCAGAAAAGCAACAATTACTCCCCCGCTCTCAAAGCAATTTATAACAAAAAAGAAACTTGAGACAAAAATCATACAACCGGAGACAAAAAAGGATCTTGTAGAGATGAGCGATGTTTTTTCCGAGTGCGAGGTGGCAGTAGTCGTGGCATATTCAAAAATCATTCCAGATGAAGTTCTATCGCATTTCCCCAATGGTGTTATTGGTGTGCACCCCTCTCTTCTCCCCCTGTATCGGGGCGCCTCCCCTATTCAGGAGGTGATACTCCAGGGAGACTCTGAGACTGGTGTTTCTTTGTATCGTGTTGATGCGGAAGTTGACCATGGGCCGATATTTATACAAGAAAAAATAGAGGTTGCGCAGGATGATACCTACCTCTCTCTTGAAAAAAAGCTTGGAACAGTGGGTGGCTCACTTCTTGTAAAATATTTCAAAGATATTATGACTGGTGCGATACAACCAGAAGAGCAAAATCATTCACATGCGTCGCTTACTCGTAAATTTTCCACTCAAGATGGCTTCGTGGATTTAGAAAAAGATGACCCAGCGATAATTGCACGTAAAATCCGCGCGCTTAATCCTGAACCGGGTGTGCACGCGTTTATAGACAATGTTCGTACTAAATTACTTGAAGTAAAAAAAATTGACGAAGGGTGGGTTGTCACTTCAATCATCCCCGAGGGGAAAAATAAGCGCGTGGCACATATCGCGCTCAAATAAAAAAGACCCCCAAAGGGGTCTTTAAATGATTATGCTTTTTGAGACGCGGGCGCCGAGGTTGAATCCGATGTCGCGCCAATTGCGCGTTCAATTTGCATTGAAATGCCTACGCCGGTGACGCTCCCCATGATTCTTCCGGTCGCAAACGGCAGGAAGAGATCCCACGGGAGATTGGCGGTTGAAATTTGTCTGAACGTCAGGAACCACACGCCGTTACTGAATATTGAAGCGATAGCATGATAGACGCTGTTGTTTCTGTTTCGGGAACGGCTTACCAGAGCAAAGCTAATATCTTGCGCGACCGCAAGTCCCAGAAGTGCGAGGGCATACTTCATGTCATTTGCGATCCAAAGAACAGAGCCAAATCCGATACATGCCACAAATACGACTGGTTTCCAAGGGAAACCGAGTTTCTTTTGGATGTGCTCGTCCGCTCCCGCTCCCAAGAAACGCTCAATACGCATAGACACCTGCTGGCCGGTGAGATCGCCCATCATGGAACCGAACATATACGGAGCCAGAAGTGCCAAAGGAAGTTCTGCGGTTACCAGCTCTCTGAATAGGATATACCAGAGTCCGGCATTAAGAATGGACGCGCCCACGTGGTACCACACGTTGCTGGTATTACGAGATCGACGCACCAGTCCGAATGACGCTGAATCACCCCACTTGGCCGCGATAACAATAAGCGCGCCAGTCAGGTCTTGAGGAGAGGAAATAATAGCTGCGATCGCTACCACTCCTAGGATGGCGGTGAGCGCAACCTTTACCTTTCGAGGCATAGAGGTCTTTTCGGTGCTCGTGGTAATGCCAAACATACTCTCAATGCGTGCGGAAAACGCCGCTCCACTCAAACTTCCGGCCACCGTTGCTACAGTATAGGGAATCATCAACACAAGCGTCATATCATTGCGAACCAAAAGCCCCAAGGTGGTGTAGAACACGGCGGTTGCCGCCAAGCTTGAAATCGCTACATACAGCATGCTGTTTCTGTTACTCGCCCTGCTGCTCATGGCATACGAGGTATTTTGGAACCACGCAAGAAACATCAAAACCAGAACAATGCCCACGTCCTTTGCAAAAAATACACAAAGAGTCGTGGCGAACAAGAGCGATACCCACACAATCTTGTTCTGTTTCTGGCCTTGTGTGGCCACATTCTCCTGCCAATGTGCTGGCTTTAGTATAGTGACGATACTTTTCTTGTAAACTTGTCAAAATATGAAATTATTTCATAAAAAAAACCGACCAAAAGGTCGGTGTAAAGTGTGCAAACATTACGCGGGATTAGGAAGGAACGTCCCCCAGTCAAACGCTTCGTCATTCATAAGGATGCGACGCATCAGTGAGAATGGAAGAAGACGAAGCAGAATCGGTCCTGCTTCGGGCCCATCGGCAGGTAGCCCGAGGAAGGTAACGCCAGTATTATTAGGCGGGAATCCTCGTTCTCCGTATGGGTCGGTTTCTGTTGATGCCATACCCATGTGATAGATAGCGTACGGTGTTGATGCCAAAGCGGCGAAGTGTTTATCGCCACAGATTTTGATCGTGACGCGGTTGTTCATGATGCGGCTATAATTGCCACGCTGAAGGTCGTTTCTGGTCCACCCAAGCAACGGGTCTCCCCATCCACTCATACGAGTCGGGGTGTCGCGAAGGTCAAAGGCCCATTCGTAGCCACCAGGAATGTTGGCAACCGCCCATGCAATAAACTGTTTGCCATACAGAGGCGAGCAAACCATCTTTTCAACAAATGGACGATTTTTCCCTTGCCAATGTGAAAGCGCAAGCAATTTGTCTCTAAGGCTTCGGACATAGACAAATCCTTCGGTAAGTTGACCATTGGTCGTCTTATCGAAATGATTGCCGGTTCCGATGTTAATCGCGCCCATATCTCGATGGTCAAAGGGAACGCCATCAAAGTGTGATCGTCCTCTGATAGCAAGTCCCGCATTCTTGGCTCGCACGAGAATGGCATTAAAGAAGTCAATGTTGGGTTCAATAAAACGATCCAACATTGATTCCATCTGTTCCTGTTCCCAGTGTTCGCCTCTCAGCTTAATCTGCTGAATCAAGAACCGCCGCTGTTCATCAGGATCCTTTATGGCCATCACGTGCTTTTCGATGGCCGCAAAACTCATCTTTTGTGCATGTGGCTGAAGGTGAGTTCCGTAGTGATTCCCCTGTGTCGGATCATCATTGAGAGTAAAGATATGGATTGGGAACCGAGGACTTGCAAGAAGCCCCGACTGCCTCATCATCTCCATCGCCATCTCTGGTGGTCCCAGCAACCGTCCGTTTACCTCTACTTCTGTCCGTACATCTTTGCCAAAGTGGGTATCGGTACCGACCATCACAAAGATATATCGGGGCACTTCAACTCGTGCGCGACGAACGCGGTGAATCTTTTTCGCGCAATTCTGCATTGCATCGGAAGAAAGAAATGCTGGCTGAGATACATGATTCATGCTCGCAAAACGCAGTGTGCCTCCCTGGAACTGTTCGCTTTGCACCGCGCGAGAAATTCCTGAAACTGGACGAATCGTTTTGGAAAGAATGTCCCTCATGTATCGTCCATCAACCGCAATCGGAGCGACAAAGACATTGGAGAACCAACGTTTGCCGTTAGTATCGTTTTCTCGCATTGTATAGCGATAGTTAAGCGCGTGCGGATGACAGATAACTACTGTCTGCGCCATCTTCTCCCGAAGAATTTCAGGCCCTGAATTTTTACAATAGTTGCTTAGCAAACTGTCAGAAGGTCGTTCGTGCGAGGGAATGTGGATTTTCACCATCTCCCCCCCAATGTTTAGGTAGCTGTTACGAATACCAAGCACCGTGGAATTGGGTATCGCATCTTCCAGTTGCTTCACCACGAAGGCGAGCACGCCATTATAATACCGCTGAAAGTCCTGGTCGGAGACGTTGGTAATTCTGGTGCGAGCAATAGCTCTTTCAACAACATCAAGCTCTGACTCTAAGTCACTCTCGTCTTGTTCAAGAGATCTTGCCTTCTTGATGCGATGCACAAGAATAGACCGTTCCAGTTCAAGTTTATTGAGCTTCTGTCTCCAATAGTAATGGGCCTCCCAGTATGCCGCGGCGGCAATCATTGCCTCGTCCTTGTAGCCAAGGATGATAACAATTTTCCCCTTGTATGTCGGTTTTTGCTTCGTGCCTACAATCTTTTTCCACCCCTGCAAGCTATCGGCGAAAAGTTCCGCGATAGTCACATAGACAATTTCGTGGTGACTTTTCTTGCTGGTAATCCGTTCAACCTCATTGATATATTCAGGGTCAAACACCGCCGGATTAATGTTGCGTCCGGAAATGATGGCTCGCAGAACCTTAAGAGGTCCCGAGGCCTTCCTGATATCAAGATCAAGGAAGTTGGTAAGTACCACGACGTCGTCACCCTTGTACTGAGCGATTTCAAGTGCCTGACGAGCCGGATTCTCTTCAATAACCGCGCTATGGGGAACACCAAGGTTCACACCATTAAGCACTGACCACAAAGGATGTTCCTTTGTGCTTTCAATTACAAATGGCTTGTCAAAACTATTTTCCTCGAACTCAAACTTGGTTCCGGAAAATTCTCTAATCTGACGAGAAATACGTCCGATGCCCGGGACAAACGAGGTGCGACGAGGAGCGCCAGACCCACTCTTCCCCTTAAGCGTATTCCACTTCCATATGAACTGTTGCTTGGGAATATAGGAAAACATGGAGGCAATAGTGTCGGGGTCAGCGTGCTGGCGAATGGCGGAGCGCACCTGTGCAAGCACCTTTTCGGTCCAAATGCGTTCGTTAACCTTCCTCTTAAAGGAGCGCTTATCAAGACGATACGAGGGACTGCTGAGTTGTTCAGCGAATTCAAGCTTGATAATTTCATATACATTATCAAGTCCTGTATCGCGAAGCGTTCCATCAATAATGAGCGTATCAAGGCGATTCAATAGTCCGGAAATCTTCCATACGTCACGGATCTTTCGTTTCTTTACCTTGTTCTCTTTGCGTGCCACTGTGTTCTCCTGTACAACCGTTCTCTCGGTTGTCAATGCGCTGACTCCATTATAAAGACATTGTGCAAATTCGCAAACAAAAACTATTGACCAAGATGTTTTTTGGGGTATAAATAAACGGCTCGCATAGATGAGCCGTTTATTATGGCTTTATCGCGCTCTTTTTTAACCCCTTCTTTCGTGTGAGGATTATTCTGTCACGGTTGTGTACTGCTCCCATCCTTGAGGAACGTCGCAGGGTGTGGGGAAATCTCTCACTTCTCCCGTTTCTGGGTTGCGCGCGGTAGTGATAACTTGAGCGCACACCCCTCCATTTTCTTCAAAAAGGAACCGCGAAGGAACAGAGCAAAGTTTTTTTAATGTTCCTTCGTGTAATACATAGAATTCTGTTTCAATGTTTTGGCTTAAAATCGGAAATGATGTGGGAATGTTTTGTGCCGGATTAAAAATAAGGAGTGAACTATCTTTTCTCATCGCAACACTGTACAAAGAGCCCAACCCGTAGGAAACAATAGACCCGTCTCGCGCATCAATTATTGCATGTGACTGACAACTGGTTCCGCATCCCCACGAAGCAATCACGTACGATCCCGCGAAGTTAACTCCTTGGGCCACTGCGTGTGATATGACGGTCCTAAAAAGTAGCGCGTTTTCGTTGGTTGAGAAATCAACGGAAGCTACGGGCCCTTGGTATTCCGTGTCTACCGGGAAATCTTCAAATGTAAGGTCCTGGCATCGCGCGTGTGTTTCTTCTGGCGCGGGAGAGAACGCGCGATCTTTTGTGAGAGAAAAACCAACTCCCACCACGAGCAACAATATCACCAGTGTTATAACTTGATAAAATAACTTCCCGTTCTTTTTTCTTAGAAAATGTCCCCACATAGTGTGCGCAGTATATCATAAAAAATCCGCCCCATGGACGGATCAGTATTGAATCTGGATATGCGGCACACTTCTCGCAATGTTCTTGGCAATGTCCAACGCCACATCTCTTGGTGGGCGCTCTCCTTCAATGCGCATGATGTGTGTTGGGTCGAGTTGAAGCTCTTCGCGGTACGCTTGCAAAATCGCCTTATGGAATTTCAACCCTTGGCTGTCATATCTATCCTTTTCTCGTCCGCCTCTTTCATTAAGACGTCGCATCATTTCTTCTTGCGAAATGATAATAACGAATGTTTTTTGTGGCGATAGCTTTCTTAAGACAATTCGCTCAATTGCTTTCACGTCTGCGATATCAACTCCCTCCGCATGTGATTGATACACGCGAGTACTCAACGAAGTTCTTCCCGAAAGAACAATCTTCCCGGCTCTACACGCGGGAGCGACAACATCATTAAGAAGTTGGGCTCTGGCCGCGTTCATAAGCAACGCCATTGCCAGGGGGGTAATTCGCACATTCGGATCCTTGAGAATGGTTCTCAATTGTTCGCCTAGTTGGGTTCCACCCGGTTCACGTACTACCACTACTTCAAAGCCCCAATCACTAAGCGCTTCTTGCACCAGCGGAATAACCGTGTCCTTTCCGCACGCCTCTGGTCCTTCGATGCCGAAGTATCCATCCATGATAGCTCCTTGGGTTCTGCATCCTATTGTATCCTATATCAATTCCCTTCGTATAGTAGGAGGAATTCGCACCAGCATTTCGTATGGAATAGTGCCACATAACTGGGCGGCATATTCTATGGAGTTTTTTTGTTCGGGATTATCTGAAAACACCTCAAGTTCCTCTTCAAGCGCGCACTCTTGCGCAACATCGGTCAAATCTATTGTGGTTAAATTCATACTCACTCGCCCGACAATAGGAAGAGGGGTCTGGTGATAATACACAAACCCTTTATTACCAAGACATCGCGCAATACCTTCGTAATATCCGCATGGTAAAACTCCAAGTACGGCATCTTTCTGAGCGGTATAGTCGAATCCATACCCCACGCCCCCTCCTTTTTCTATTCTGCGAATTGAGGCGAGTTTTGACCAGAAGGACAGTATTGGTTTTACGCCAAGGCGTTTGTCTGTGGTGGTATCAAATCCATACAATCCTATACCTGCGCGAATCATAGAGTTGGGCGCGTTATGAACAAATCGAGTGCCCGCGGTTGCCGAAAAATGAAACAATCCCTCCCCCACAAATTGTCTATACAAACCTACTGCCGTGTTCCATTGTGAAAGCTGTGCTTGTGTCTGGAGCCCTTGATCGGGGTCTGCGAGGTGTGAGAGCATGCCCGTAATACGAATATGTGAATTTTCTTGTAATACTCGTATGGCGGCGGAAATTTCATTTAGATGTATCCCCTGTCGATGCATCCCTGTATCCACTTTTACGTGCACAGGAAGAGAAAAACGCGTTCTCCTTGAGAGTTCGCGCGCCTGTTCCAGAGAGTTCACCACGAGTGTGGTTTTTCTAAGTCGTTTGAGACGAGGAAGTGCTGAGGATGTGATATATCCCAAAATTAATATTGATTTTTTAACTCCTTGGTCCCGTAGTGTTTCTGCTTCTATAATATTATCTACAACAAGAAAAGATATATCTCTGTGCGCATCAAAAAAGCGCCCCATAAGAGCCAGGTCGTGTCCGTAAGCATTGCTTTTAAGAACTGCCGCCAAGGCGTGGTTTCTAAAAAGTGATGAAAATTGGCGCACGTTATGTTCGAGCGCTTCCTTATTTATTTGTATTCGCAAGAGTCGGCCGTCATTTGTATCAAGCTCTCTTCTATACCTGCGGAAAACATGAAGTATATACATATTTTATTTATAGCGCGCCTTCTTTTTTGAGCAACGCTTTTTTCGTGTGCGTCCCCTTGGCATATCCCCCGACACCTCCATCGGAACGTATTACCCTGTGACAGGGCACGCGCGGGTTTCGGTTTTTATTTAGGGCGTTTCCTACGGCGCGACATGCTTTTGGAGATCCGATCTTTTTAGCAAGCTCTTTATATGTTAATACCGACCCCTTTGGAATTTTTTTGGTCTCCTCGTATACCTTGCTTTGAAACGGGGTCGGTTTTTTTGTCACAGATTTTTTACTAACTTTTTAAAAGGCGTTCTTGTACGGTATCCCAATTAACTATGTTCCACCATGCATCGACGTAGTCGGCGCGCTTGTTTTGATAGTTGAGATAGTATGCATGTTCCCATACATCAAGACAGAGAAGAGGCTGGGCGCCGTCCGACAGGGGGCTGTCTTGGTTATGTGTAGAGATAATTTCTAGTGCCCCGTCCTTATTTTTCACAAGCCACGCCCATCCACTCCCAAAAAGTGTTTTTGCGGTCTGGGAAAACTTTTCCTTAAAGTCATCTATGTTTCCAAACGCATCGCTTATTTTTGCACGTACTTCCTCACTGGGCTGCGTTTTTTTGTCTGTCATTGATTCCCAGAAAAGAATATGGTTGTGATATCCTCCTCCATTGTTTCGTATTGCTTCGCGAATACCCTCGGGGATTGCTTCTAAGTTTGAGAGAAGCTCCTCCACTGATTTTTGAGCCAAATCGGGCTCCTGTTCCAGCGCGGCATTAAACTTGTCGCAATATCCCTGGTGATGTTTTGTATAATGTATCTCCATGGTGCGCGCATCAATATGTGGCTCCAGCGCGTTAAAATCATACGGCAGGGCCGGTAATGTATGTGTGTTCATAAAAATGTTACTTACTTATAAAGAATTCTTGATCCCTTTTGAGGGAGTTCGTTTGTTATTTTTAGTATAACACACATGTCAGCACTCCTTATACCGCGGTTTTTTTATGAGCGTGGCCATCGTTTTTGCGCAGTGGGATATATCGCGGTGAGAGGGTGTATTGCACATGGGTGTTTTTTTGCGGGGCATATTCTTCGTCCATACACAATAAGACGATTGGAGAAATTCCCCCATTCTTTTTTAGGAAGTAATTGCATAAGGTCCTCCTCTATTTTTTCAGGATTCGTATTGTCCGTAAGGTTAAACCGTATTGCAAAACGTTTGACGTGAGTGTCTACCGGAACACCTTCTATTTTCCCAAATGCATTGATGAGAACTACATTTGCGGTTTTGCGCGCCACTCCCGGCAATGCACATAATCCCTCCATACTGTTTGGGATCTTTCCTTTGTGTTGTTGGCATACTATTTTTGCCATGGCCCGTATATTTTTTGCTTTGGTTTTGAAAAAACCCGTTGAATAGATATCCTTTTCAAATTGCGCTTGTGACGAATGAGCAATGTCACACAGGGTTTTATATTTTTTAAACAGACCCTTTGTCACCTCATTTACTTTTTTGTCGGTGCATTGAGCAGAGAGTATGACTGCTACTAATAATTGCCATGGCGCGCGCCACACAAGCTCCGTCCTGGTTTCTTTGGGAAATATGCGGGCTAATTTTTTATTCATCGCGCGGGCGCGCGTCAAGCGCTCTTTTTTGTTCTTCATAACTACCTAAAAAATTCGTACTATCAACGCTCCCTCGTTTATACCTTGAACGGTGCGTTCTGGATTAAATGAATGAATGAGTCTGTCGTTACATAATTTGCGAAGAGTATCTTGCGCGGTTTCTACTACCACTGAAGGCGCATACGAAGAGTTAATTCCCCTCCCCACTATCACCCTTGCATAACGGACGTTTTCTCTACGCGAATCAATAAGCGCCTCCTTCAAGAATAATGCGATTTTATCGGGAGTTGTTCCCCTTTCAAATCCGTGAAGGTCTATTTCTATTTCCACCTCTTGTTGATTCGTTAGCTGTTTCATCATATAACTATATCAGATCATTGAGGAAGAAATGGAATCACTTACCGCCTCTGTTTCTCCCGATAGATTTTATATGGGGAAACACTATGGATTTGGTGGAGATATTTTCATCTCTTGTGATGGGAAAGTAACCGAGCATTGTGAGTGTGAGTCGGAACGACTTGTGGTGGCAATGCTTATGGCCGCTCTCTTGAAGGTATATACGTCCTTTACGAATCCCTCCAATACTCCCTTTTCTCCTGTTGTCGATATTCTACCCGAGCATCAATCCGAAAGAGATTTACTCTCACAGCTATTTGTCCACGATAATCAAAACATTAGGAAAGATGCCAATTAACAGCTCATTGAGCGGTTTTCTTATAGCAATAACGACACAACATAGGCAACGCTTACGCATCCGGTTATCGCCAATGCCGCTCCCCCAAGAATATTTGAGATCAATCTATTCCGCTTGTTCCCCATTATTTTTTTTGAGTTGGCGATGGCGAGTATAAACGCGATAAGAATTGGGGTGATAAGCGCGTATAACACAGCAGTATAAATAAGAAGAAGCACCGGATTAATACCGAGTAACGCAAGTCCCGCTCCACACGCGGTAGCGGCAATAATTGACCAATAAAATCCTCTTGCCTCCCTGAATTTTTTGTTTAGTCCCTCGCTCCACTCGAATGTTTCAGCGCTCATATATCCTATACTTCCCGCTAACACTGGTACCGCTAAAAGTCCGGTGCCAATAATTCCCAGCGCAAATATAACATATGCCCACTCACCCAAGAGAGGTCTCAAAACCAAAGACGCCTCTTCAAATGACCCTATTGAAAGAATGCCGCTCCCTTGGGCAAGATGGCTTGCGGTTAGAATAATGAACCACATCACTACATTTGAAAGAATCATTCCCCGCAATGTGTCTTTGCGCACCGTCCGGAGTTTGTTTTTGGTGACGAGAAATCTCTTGAGGTGTTTTTGAGCAACTGTCTCATCTCGTTCCTCCGCTTCTTCATTTACTTGCCAAAAGAATAGATAGGGAGAAATTGTTGTGCCAAATACCGCGGCAATAAGGAATAAGGTTTCTTTTGAAAAAGAAAACGAGGGGGTGAGTGTCTCTCGTATCGCATTTGTCCACGATATGTCAATAAAAAACGCGGTGGCGATATAGAAAAGAAGAGTGAGGGCGAGCCATTTAAATATGCGTGCGATTGTTCTGTAGGGTAAAAGAATGGTAAGTATAAGTATGAGAGCAGCTGATCCTGGAAGCCACAGTAGCCGTGACAATCCCAAAAGATGTTCCAACACCACGCTAATCGCAAGAAGATCTGCTCCTATGTTAATGGTAACTACTACCACCGAAACTACCACAATAGGATAAAGTACAAAACGAGGAAAATAGGTCTTGAGTAGTTTTACCAACCCCTTGTCGGTTACATAACCAATACGTCCACACATTTCCTGTATGCCATACATAAGAGGCAGTGTTACCAACGCAACCCAAAGAGAGTGGACTCCCATTACCACCCCGGTTTGTATGTACGTTAAAATCCCCGATGGATCATCGTCGGATGCGCCAGTTATAACTCCTGGACCAATCCGTTCGGTAATGCCACGAAACTCTTTCTTCATTTATATATGTAATTTATCACAGAACGACAAACCCCTCCACAACGGAAGGGGCTTGCAAGGCCTGCGATTCCTCTCTCGTGTCCTCACCACACAAAATAAGAACCACAGAATACAAATTAATTGCCTTTTTAGTATACCACGCGTGCTTGGCAAGAAAAGCCCCGCATATACGGGGCTGTGGATAACGCGTTAGTTGATGATCTTTGCGTTTTCCACCCTGCCAAGAATGGTAGTGATGGGGAGGTCACCCGCTTGCTGAGCTTCTTGTGTTAGTGTCTCCTGCGCCTCCCTGAAAAATGTTTCTAGCAACGCTCTATCGATGATTTGTCTTCCGCATGAACTGCACCGAATGATATATTGTACCGCCATGCGCATCGATTCATCCTTGTGATCGGGGATCTCTCCTGCGCAAAACATTACTTCAATGGAAAGAGGATACGCGCCACATCGAACGCATCTTCCCTTCATGCGCTGAATAAGCCCTTCAAAATCGATAGAAAACATGACCCCCTCCTTTGGTTCTGTTTTTCAGAATACTTCTTTTTATAATAAGCGTCAACACTATTCGTATCGGAGCGCCTCTACGGGGCTTTTCTTTGCCGCATGGCGCGCAGGAAACACTCCGAAAATAAGTCCGATCCCCCCCGAAACTACAAGTACTAGCAATGCTCCAAGGAGTGAAAAGGTCGGGGGGAATTGAATACCGGTAAAAAACGTCGCGCCCAAAGCAATAAGAGCGCCCATGGTAGTGCCCACCACTACTCCCGCGATTCCGCCAAATCCCGTAAGAAAAATGGCCTCAAAAAGAAACTGGGTAAGTATGTCTCTGCGCGTAGCTCCCAGTGATTTTCTCAAACCAATTTCCCTAGTCCTCTCTGTGATAGAAACAAACATAATATTCATAACTCCCACACCACCCACAAGAAGAGAGAGCGCGGCAACAAGTCCCAAGAATATGGTAATTGCGTTAAGTATCCCACCCACGGTTTCCATTACATCCTCCTGAGTTTGAATAATAAAATCGTCTTTATCCGGATTGTCTATTTTATGATTCTCTCTGAGGGTTTGTTCTATGTCTGCCACCATCGCAGGAACGGTATCTACCGAAGACGCGCGCAGTACTATTTCTTGGAAATGCCGTATCCCCAACACATACTGTTGCGCCGTGGTATAGGGCATCATCATCATTGTTTCCGTATTGAGGAATGTCCACGAAGTTTTACCAAATGTTCCAATAACTCTGTATGTTTTGTTCTTTATCTTTATTTTCTGCCCTATGGGAGAAGAAACGCCAAAGAGTTCGTCGGCTATCTTTTTCCCTATAATAATCACTTCTGCCCGTGTAGCTACCTCTTCGTCGGTAAATATGCGCCCTTCGCCCACAGGAAGTTGGTAGAGATCAAATGCGCCTGATTCCGTTCCCCAAATAATTCCAGAAATTGTTTCCGATTCGTACGACGCAGAAGCTCCCCCTATAACACTCGCGATAACCTGCGTTGCTTCGGGAACATTCGATTTTCTTTTAAGGTCTTCCACATCTTTTAATTTCAATGCGTCGCTAAGCACCGAACTGGCGCCAAACGGACTATCAGAAGGACTCCCCGGATTTATCGTCACCAATTCGGGACCAAAAATAGATATTTCATTTTCTATAAGCCCCTTTGCGCTGTCTCCAACAGACATCACTATCATAATGGAGGCGATACCTATCACGATACCCAATACAGTCAAAAAGGAGCGGGTCCTATTAACCAGGAGCGAGCTTGTCGCGGATTGTATGGCGTCTTTTATATACATATTATCCTTGAAGCGATGTTATTGGATCTTTTTGAGCCGCTTTGCGCGCGGGAACAATACCAAATACAAGCCCCACAGAAACAGAAACACCAACCCCCCAAAGCATTCCCGAGAGAGCAAACACGTAGGGAAGATTCACCCCAAGAAAGTTCTGTGCTATGTACGAGGCAACCAAACTTAACCCCGCTCCAATAGCCACGCCCACAAGTCCCCCGCTTCCCGTAAGCACCAGCGCCTCAACCAAGAATTGAGTCAGAATATTTTTTTTTGTAGCGCCCAATGCTTTTCGTAGCCCGATTTCTTTTGTGCGTTCTGTAACCGATACGAACATAATGTTCATAATCCCCACACCGCCCACTATAAGCGATATTGCCGCGACCGAGGCAAGAAGCACGGTCAAGATAGCAGTAATGGTTCCTACCTGCTCCTGAAGCCCCTCTTGTGTTTGTAGATAGAAATCATCTTTCTCCGGATCGTCTATGTTATGGTTTTCTCTTAATGTAAACGCAACATCTTTTTTTACATTCTCGATTTCATCTTGGGATCGGGCTTCTACCACTACTCGTTGAAAATGCTTGATACCAAGCACATTTTCCTGTACCGGCGGATAGGGGGCTAAGATAACTTTATTAAAATCAACGAAACTACTCGAACCTTTTTTCTCCAACACTCCAATAACTTCAAACACCTGTTCGTTTACCTTTATTTTCTCTCCAATGGGATTTCTCCCAATAAAAAGTTCATTCTTTATGGTGTCTCCTATAACCGCAACTCGAGCTTTCCCGTCGACTTCAAAAGAGTCAAACATTCTTCCCTCCGCGACAGCGAGTTTAAAATTGAGAGCTGCATCGGGCGTACTCCCCATAATAGTACCTCTATAAAGTTCTGATTCGTACGAAAATATGGTTTCCCCAAACGCGTAAGGCACCACTCGTATTGCTCCTGGGACATTTGCTTTTCTTTTGAGGTCATCTATGTCTTTTTGCTTTATGGAATCGTTCAGTAATGACGCATACGCATCAAAAGGCCCCTTTGGTTCCCTTCCTGGCAATATAAAGATGTTATTGGGTCCAAAACTCTGAATTTCTCCCAATACATATCCTTGCGCGCTTTGTCCAATAGACATCACCATCATAATAGAGGCAATGCCTATCACAATACCCAAAATAGTGAGCACGGTTCTGCTTTTGTGTGTAAAAAGGCCTTCAGAAGCCATCACAAACGCGTCTTTGAGAGTCATATTATTTTATGAATCCTTCCGAAGCCACCATGCGACGCTTCTCCACTGTTTCATCTCGGTCAATTTTCCCGTCTACAATATGTAGAATGCGTTTCGCCGCTTGTGCCACATACGTTTCATGAGTTACCACCACAATAGTTCTCCCCTCTTCGCTATTTAATTCCTGAAGGAAACGCAGGATAACCTCTCCCGATTTTGAATCAAGATTCCCTGTCGGCTCATCGGCAAATATGATTTTAGGGTTGTTGATAAGCGCCCTGGCAATTGCCACACGCTGTTTTTGCCCTCCCGAAAGCTGGGTGGTGTGATAATTTGCCCTATCTTCAAGCCCTACAAGTTTTATCATTTCCATAGCCCGTTCTCTGCGTTCTTTTTCCGAAACTCCTTTGTACACCAACGGCAGTTTTACGTTATCAAGTACGCTTTGACGAGGAAGAAGGTTAAACGCTTGAAACACAAACCCAACCTTCTCGTTCCTGATAAGCGCGAGCTCGTCGTCGCTATAAGCATGAATTTCCTTTCCATCAAGAAAATATTCCCCTGACGTGGGACGATCCAAACATCCCAAAATATGCATAAGCGTTGATTTTCCCGACCCAGATGGTCCGATGATAGCCACAAACTCCCCCTCTTCTATGGTGAGATCAACGCCTCGCAATGCCCGTGTCTCAACGCCATCCCCCTGGTAAATTTTTTCCAGGTTTTTTGTTTCAATAAGTTTTAACATGCGGGATTATTCGGTTACTAACACCTGACCCTCCGACAAACCAGAAATAATTTCAGTTCGTCCATCTGACCCACGAAGACCGGTCTCTATCTCAACTTCTTTTGAATCATTTTCTCCTTCGCGCACGGTTACATACTTCTTTCCTTCTTTGATAAGAATCTCTCGCGTGGGAATATAGAGCACATCATCTTTGCGGTTCGTGAGAATATCTATGTTTGCGGTAAGTCCGGGAAGTATCCTTTCGTCCTCTTCGGAAAATTGAAGCAGTGCCTTATATGTTGCGACTCCTTCTACTCTGGTTTCTGAAATGTCTATATGCGTGACTTTTGCGTTAAATAACACCCCCGAACCATACGCATCAAGTGTCACCGATGCGGTATTTCCTATCCTGACCTTTGCAATATCCGATTCGGTAATATATGCCTCTATTTCATATGCCCCCGCACCAATAATACTCACTACTGGTATATTTGCGGCTACGATTTCTCCGGGATCAATCGCCACCTTGGTCACCACTCCGTCAAAGGACGCTCGTAACACCGTTTTAGCAATTTGGGCGTAATAGTAGTCAACCTGACCCTGTGCCTGAAGCACCTGCGCCTCCTGCGCTTTTATTTGCTCCTGAGTCGCTCCCGATACAAGGATAGAAAGTTCATTGGATATTCTCTCTACTATGAGTTTTTGTGTTGCAACTGACTGCTGTTGCGTGGATACGCTACTTGCCGCGGTATTGATGTTAGAGAGTGCGGTGTTGATACTTGCTTTATAGGCTGCAAGGTCAGTTGAGGAAAGCCCCAAAGAGGAATCAAGCGCGCGCGAAAGCACATTCAAAAATGTTCTAATAGTCGCAAGGTTATTTTGACCCTGCTCAAGCGCTGCATCTATTGGGTCGAGTGAGTATAATTGCAGAGTGCTCACATTTTTTGCCCAGGAGTTAAGCAGATCGCGGATTAATACTCTCTGAAACTCTCCATCTATTTTTGCCTGTGCGTCTCCCGTTGAAAAAGTGAGTTGGGGAGAGGTGCTTTCGTCGTTATCAAATAAACTGTCTGTCTGCTTGCGTACCGCGTCATTTGCTTTTGCATACGCGTCATTGAGCACATTTATCGCGTTGTTATAGTAACTGGAAAGATCTTGTTTTGCCTTATTTAACTCCGCTTCCTTTGCCGCGATTTCTTGGGGGCGCGCGCCCTTGGTAAGCTCATCAAGTTTTGCCTGTTGTGTAGCAAGTCCCGCCTGTGCCTGTGAAAGTTGCGCGTAAAGAGACGCGTTTTCTTGAACAACAAGCGTGGCGCCCTTGTATACTTCCTTTCCTACCGACGCGTATACCGCGGAAATTCTCCCCCCCTGCTCAAACGCGAGGTCAATGCTGTGCGATGGTTTTACCTCTCCGGTGATACTCACTTCTGCAACTACGCTCCCCCGCTGTACCACCACTGGTTCACTCTGGTCGCCGTTCCCGTTCCCTGAAAAGAGCATAATAAGAACGAGAGCAATAAGACCGATGATAAACCACCATTTTTTCCTCTTGATAAATGATATAATTTTGTGTCGCCTTGTCGCCTGCGTTCCGTGCTCGTTCGTATGCATAGATAGATATAATTATATTGTTTTTAACCGGCTTAAGGCCGGTTTTGTATGATGATCAGTATAGAACATTTTATATTTTTTCGCCATTTTTGTTCCTGGTTTATAAAGACTACGTTGACACAACGTCCATCTTATTTTATGCTTTTTGCAGAACACATGGAAGGTGTCGATGATAGGGCCAGGGCCTACCCCCCAAGAGGATTACCTCTATGCTATTGAAGCTCTTCGTTCAAAATTTAGGCAGGTACACGCAATGAATATGAAATTGCAGGAGGAGAAGAGGCGCGAGGAAGAAAGGATCAATAGAGAAAAAACGCGCAAGATTCTCTCTTTCTCTAAAAAGGTTGCAAGGGAGATTATTACCAATTTCCCCGAAAAGATGGAAACTGAATTGAATGAGACCGGGTCCAGCTTTGTTGCGGTGTGGAATTGTAACCGCGAAAAAACTGTTCCTCCCATGAGTGACGCGCTGTATCATCAATTTTGTTCCGAAGGACTCCTAGGGCTTGGTTGGCCTCATATCTCTCTTATGTACGATTTTGTTTTTGAATTGCTTCGGCGATGGGGAAAGAAGTACAACCTTCGCGTGAGCAGAGAAGAGAGTGGACGATTTTTCTATGTTACAATCCATCTTTTCGAGGAATCTGTGGAAAGCTAATCTTTGCTACAAGTGAACCGGCATAAAGCCGGTTTTTTTATCGCCTAAATTCTATATTCCAACTTCTTGTCCCTATATTCTATCTCCTAACCTCTACGTTCTATTCCTCCTGCCACCCAAGAAACTCATCCAGGCCAACAACGCGACGCAACGTCCCCGTTTTATTGATAGCTACAATCTTTGGCCTGCCCTGATCTTCGGCATCCTCTGCAACAACCTGCGTAATGCGCCAGCCGTGTTCTATGGTGCCATCGGCAAGTTTCATGGTGACAGGCGTCTTTTTCTCAAACAATTCTCGGGCTTTGCGCAACCCCTCATTGTGTTCAAAAAAATGCTCGCTATTTTCTTTTCCCTGTTTTAAAAATTCAAAACTCATAGTTAGAAGTATATAAAACTAGACGCTACCATCCCCAGCGTCATAAAAAGCACGAACAGAAACATGAGTATTTTAAAAATCTTTTTTGTTCTCGGATGAAAATTTGACATAGAGATAAGATAGCACGAGAATTTGATTTTGTCCCGTTCTCGCGTATAGTAATAGAAATCAAGGAGGGTTCGCATAGTTCCCCCCAAGGAGGACATGGGTCTAGTGCGTTTACAATATGGAGGGTTCGCATAGTGGTCTAGTGCACACGCTTGGAAAGCGTGCGTCCGTTAGGACTCGTGGGTTCGAATCCCACACCCTCCGCCAGATGTCCAAGTTAGAACCTTAGAATCATCAAGGGTTTTCGAACCTTTTGAAGGCTTCGGAGGGTCGAACTTAGACAATTGTAAATCCATAAGAACATCAAAGACTGGCGTCCAGATA
>Ga0210057_1003972_pt1 | contig 19986 bp, 19 predicted proteins | sample CryGeyCG2114_010_2_FD_183968 | JGI IMG/M metagenome (GOLD analysis project Ga0210057, IMG submission 183968) | Groundwater microbial communities from aquifer - Crystal Geyser CG10_big_fil_rev_8/21/14_0.10 (SPAdes) (version 2) | ecosystem: Environmental > Aquatic > Deep subsurface > Groundwater ...
TTTTGAGGGCTTGATCTTAAAAAAGCCTCTTAAAATGAGTGATCTGCGTTTGGATTGGGAAGTGGTCAAGTTTTTAACCAGCTATCAGTATTATTTAGCCGGCAGGAATCTATCTTTAAATGATAAGGTAGCTTTAATTGAAAAGGCTATTGAGGAAAATAAGAATTTAATCATGACTTATCTAAAAGCCAAGGATGAAAAGTCTATTAGAACGATTAAGCCTTTAAAAATAGGAGAGATGGAGTATAAGGGCTTTGTTTTCTTCGGCTTGGAAGCTTTTTGCCTAACTAAGAATGATAGCCGGGTTTTTAATGTGGAAAGAATTTTAGAGCTTAGAGTTGAGGATTAGAGAGATTTTGGCTTTTTTGGGATTTAATGATATATTTTATTTATGAAGAAAGAGGTTGTGAATAATTATGCATATAATAATCAAAGAAATATATTAAAGGTTCAAAATGAAAAAGCCCCCAATGCGGACGAAACCGCACCAGGGTCTTTTTCGTAGTGATTACTTATATGATAGCATAACCATGCATTACATCAAGTGGGCTAATATTAGGTAAATTTTCTTATTAAATTTTAAATTTATGTTAAAACAAGGAGGAAAATTAAAAAATCAAAAGTCGGTTTGGGATGAGTTTACCAGCAAATATGCGCTTTCTAAAACGTTGAGGTTTTCTTTAATCCCTGTTTTAACAGAACAGCAAGAAAATAAAATTATAGGAGAAAAAGGCTATAGCAGTAAGGAACAAATCAGAAGACAGGATAGAGTTGAAAAATTTTTCAATGATAATAAAGAGAATATTTTTGAGGTGGATATTGAAAGAAAAAAGAGATACAAAGCATTGAAATATTATTTAACTGAGTTACACAAGCTCTTTGTTAAGGAATCATTAGAAAAGGTAAAAACGGATGAAACTATTGATTTTTCAGAACTCTTTAAGTACTATAAACAATTTGAGACTTGCAAAGATGATGAACAGCAAAAACAATTGTCAAAGAGCATTAACGAAGAAAAGGTAAAACTTGCAAAATATTTTGGTAATAAAGAAGGAAAAGGTGGGGTTTTTCAGTGCATTGCGGAGAAATATTATGATTGGTTAAGAGAACATCTAGAAGACGAAGAAAAAATATCTGATGATTCAGACAAAAAGCAAAGAAAAAATAACATCCTGCTTTCGAAGAATGTCTTGTTGGTTTTGCGTAAAAAAATAAAAAATGGCGAAATACAAGAAAGAAAGGAAGATGGTTATGAACTGAATGAAGTTAAATATTTGAAAAAAGAAAAATTAATAGAAGGAACCCTTGTTGAATATTTTGAAGGTTGGTCAACATATTTTAAAAACTTTAATGAAATTAGAGGAAACCTATATAAGGATTATGGAAGAAAAGAAGATATAGAGGAATCTGAAGGGAAAATAAAAATCAAAAAAGCTAATGCAGGACAATTGACTACCAGAATTTTAGATGAAAATTTTGAAATTTTTATACGTAACGTTGTTTGGGCGGAAAAAAATAAAAAAACTTTAAGACTGTCTAATTTTCAAGATAAAGATATTGTTAGTGGTATAAGCGTATTTGACTCCAAGTTTTATATTCATTGCCTGCTTCAAACCGATATTAACGTATATAATAAAATAATTGCAGAATTGAATACGTTTTTTAACGAGAAAAAGGGCAAGAATAAAATTGATTATCTAAAAAATTTACATAAACAACTACTTTTAACGGATGGACTTGAAGATAAATTTGTAGAAGAAATTTTAGATGATGATGAGTTGATTAAGAAGTTGGAAGAATTTAAAACACATGCGAAAGAAAAAATAACATCTATATCTGGTTTTCTGAAGGATGGGGACATAGATGGTTATCTTGCGGATATTCAATTAAATGAAAATCAGCTTCATTACTTCTGTAATAAATATTTTGGATCATGGTCATATTTAAGAGATCTATACTACGAGCAAAATGATGTTGCTGATAAAAATAAAAGCAAGGATAAAAAAAGTGAATTCAAAGATAAAGAAGGAATTGTAAAGTCAGATATTTCATTGGATGAAATTAAAGAATTGTTGATAAACGAATCAAAAGAAGATTTTATAGAAGCTGTTAAAAGAGGCTGGTTTTGTTTTGATTTTGAAACCCAAAAGGCTGATTTAAAGCCATTGATTGAAGTAGGAGTTTATAATGAATCTGTAAGTAATTTTGAGAACTTTACTTCGTTTTTGAAATTTGAGATTAATTCGCTTTTGTATGGACGCACGATATTAAGTAGAAAAGAGATAGGCAATCAAAATAGAATCGCAGATGTTAAATCTTCCCTTAAAGCGAAGAAAAATAATGGTGAGCGTGTGGATGATCTTTTAGTTGCAAAATTTTCAGAGGAAGGTTTTGTAAAGAATATTAAGGAGGGCGCAGAAGAAAAGCAGAAGAATTTTGAGCAGGCATTTAAGCAATTGAAAGAAGCTGTTGCGAGTAATAAAAAATTAGCACGAGATAAAGATTTTGAATGTAAAAGATTAATCAACGAGTATTGCGTAAGAGTGTCTGATATAAATATATTTTTTGCTTTATTTACAGTACCAGAGGGAGTTGATGGGAATCATATAAATAATACTGTCCGTAAATTTAAAGAAAATAACACAATCGTCCCATTTTTTAACGTAATTAGAAATTTTATGACAAAGCGAGCGGATGAAGTGGAGAAAATAAAGCTAAATTTTGATATAAATAATTTATTAGGAGGTTGGGGGTATAAGACGGAAGAACATCCAAGATCAACGGATTATAGATGCCGTTTATACTCAAAAGATAAAACAATATATCTCGGTATTGTTGGAGATGAGGATCATTCCTTTTTAGATAAAAAATTTCAGTTGATGGACTACTACCAGTTGGATGGCAAAGGTATATTTAATGTTTACAGAGGAAAATTTGATAAAAAGTATAAAGAAGAAGACAGGTTAAAATTAAGCAATGAAGTTCTTTTGAATAATATAGAAAAAATTATTGATGAAAATTTACTGACAATATTTCCAAAAGCGCAGGATTATCTTAAAGATATAAAAAATAAGCTAGCTAATGGGGTGTATAATTTTATAATAACAAGGGATTATATTGATGATCAATTTAAAATTAAAACAAACACTGAGTATGATAAATACAAGAAAAGGGATAAAGATAAAATTATTATAGATATTCTCAAAAAAGATTTTGGTAACATTTTTAATTTTTCTTCAGAGGAAGTGTACTTATTCAATAGAATAAAAGAGCTGTTTGGCAAAACCCCAAAGAGAAATGATTTTATTGGGGTTGATAAGATGGTTTACGAACTCACGAAATTAGAACCATTTTTTTACAAGACAAACTTCAATTCAATAAAATTAAACTCAAATGATACAAAAATAAAAGCTTTATTCCAAATTTATTGTAAGGATTTTTCACAAACAAGAGATAAAGATAGTACAAAAAACCTCCATACGCTATACTTTGAAGAACTATTTTCGGAAGATAACAAAGAAAATCCTATCTTCAAACTCTCCGGCGGTGCAGAAATGTTTTTCAGGGAAAAGATTGATGACTATAAAATTGAGCAGTGGGAAAGAAAGGATTTAAGAAAGCCAAAAACTGATAAATTTCCAAACAAAAAAAGGCGTTTTACAGAAAATCAAATTTTATTTCATGTCCCAATTGTGTTAAACAACATTAACGATGGTGGGAATATTAACCGTGAAATACATAAATATATTCAAAAAAATGAGGATGTAAAGATACTCGGAATTGATCGTGGTGAAAAGGAGTTGGCATACTATTGCTTGCTTGATAAAGATGGAAAAATTTGTGAAGGGCCTAAAACGCTCAATATAACAGGGTCAAATATCATGAATGGCACTAAACAATCTGTTAATTACCGGAATAAACTTGATATCAGAGAAAAGGAAAGGATGATGGCACGACGCTCATGGACCAAGATTGAAGACATAAAAGATTTGAAGTCGGGATATATTTCAAACATTGTAAACGATATTGCACGATTAGCGGTGGATAACAAGTCGATGGTATGTTTGGAAGAACTCAATCATGGTTTTAAGAAAGACCGCAGTATTAGAATTGAAAAAGGTGTATATCAACGTTTGGAAAATGCTCTAGTGGATAAATTGAATTATTTAGTATTAAAAAAAACACCAGAAGGAGTAAGGAATGCTTTACAATTAACACCGGAAAATAGAGCGTTAAAATACTGGGGGAATCAAATGGGCGCAATATTTTATACAGATGCAAAATTTACCTCAAAAACGTGTCCGCATTGCGGGTTTAGACGCAGGGGAGTTGAATCAATGAAAACAGCAGAGATTGTTAAAGAGAAGATTAAAGAAGGGCAACTAAATGTTTTTTTTGAGAAAGATAAAGATAGGTTCCGAATTGAATATGGTTGGAAAGTAAAAGATTTTGACTTTGGATGTGAAGATTTGTATGGCAAAAGTCAGTTAGAGGTAATTTATTCTGATGTTGAACGAAATTCATGGAATAATGACGATCTTAAGGAGATATTCAGAGACTGCCTACAAAACGGAGTTGAGTTGTTTTCTTTAGTAAAAAATAACTCAAATTTTAGGTATGGCGATTTTGGGAAGGTTTTTAATAGTTTGACATGGTTACGTCATTCAGTAGAGAAAAATGAAGTAAAATTAGATCGCATCTCTTGTCCAAAGTGTCATTTTTCAACAATGTCATCCAAAGTACAGAAAATTAAAGACGGCGATGCTAATGGCGCATACAACATTGCGCGAAGGGGGATGATGATTTTTGAAAAAATTAGGAGTCAAGGATTAAGAAAAAAAATTAAAACCAAAAAAGGAATTGAAAGTAAAGATTTAAAAGTTACATTAAAAGAATGGGATAAGGAGACATATAGGCAATGGGATAAAAAGGATTGGTTGGAAAGTAAAAACGAAAGAGGTTTATAGTTTTTATCATTTTAGGGACAAATTCGTCCCAAAAGCTTAACACAATAATTATGTTCAACAATAAAACCTCAAAACAAGTAGAAGAAGAACTTCAACAGTTATTTGAAAAATATAAATTAACTAAAAAACTATCAGTCAAGGTGATTAAGGACTGGATTTATAATTCCAAGAATACTAATGTAATGGAAGCCGTTAACCTTTATCAAAAAAAGTTTTTGGCTTACTTTAAGAAAGCATATGAGACGGATGGCTTTGATGAAATTTTACAAATTTGTATGGATGCCTGGAATTATTTCCCTCATAAAGCTTTAGATGGAAAGTCGCCTCAACAAATGTCGGAAGAGATATACGGTAATGAGCCTAAAAATGAACAGGATCAGGCCATGCCTAAAATAATTGTCGGGGGAAGGCAAATGGAATGGGATGATTATTGGTCTATGATTAAAGAAATGGAACATTTGCAGGCTCCTTTTAAAAACTGGCTGGAAAAAGACTTTAAGCCGAAATACAAAAAGTTTTTACATCAAAAGTACAAAAAAAAGACGATTGAAAAGCATTTCCAAGTAGCTGAATTTTTCTTTGACAGGGTTTTGCACTTAGGATTTTTGGAGCTTGAGCAAATCAGAAAGAATTTTATTCAAAAGGAATTCCCCCGCTGGTGGCAAACCCATGTCTTAATGGATTCGTTAACAGAAAAAGAAGTTGTTTCTTCATTAAGAAAATTATTTGAATTTATTGAACTGGTTTATGATATTGATAAGCTCCAGTTTGGTTTTAGTTGATTTTTTATAAATAACTGCTAAAATAAAGGTATTAGCTAATAAATATGGTCCAAGAAAAGTATTTACAACAAGTTAAGGGAATTATTGATGCTTTTTCATTCACTAAAGATTGTCAGATTTTTCTTTTTGGTTCCAGTATCCAAAAGGAACGTTTTGGTGATTTAGATTTGGGTATTCAAGGGTTAGTGGCTGAAAAGGAGATTTCTAAACTTAAGGAAGCCTTTAAAAATTCCAACCTACCTTATAATGTGGATGTTATAAATTTTGATGAAGTTTCTGAGGAATTTAAAAATAATGTTTTTAATAACAAAATAATATGGATAAAACCCTAATTTTAAAATTAGAACAATTTAATAAAGCCTTAAAAAGTTTGGAAGAAGCTTTGGCCGAGCCTGAAAGTTCTATTGTCAGAGATTCAGTTATTAAGCGTTTTGAATTTACTTATGAGCTGGCCTGGAAGAATGCCAAAGTTTACCTAAACACTAAATTTGGCATGGATGTTTTTTCTCCCAAAGATGTTTTTAGAGAATTAAGAAAGAACAATTTAATCACTGATGAGGAAACAGAGTTATTCTTAACTATGGTTGATGAGAGGAATAAAATAATTCATACTTATAATGAAAATTTTTCCAATGAATTGTATCAGAGGATAAAAGATAGTTATATTAAGTTGTTAGACAAACTTTATTTGCTACTTCAGGGATAAATAAGCTATTCTTTTAAGGTTATTGACAAGGCCGTCTGTCTTTGCTAAGATGGACGGTTTTAGATTAACTAAGCAAATTTTATGGAGGATTATATTCAAATATCCAAACTGAACGATTTTTTATTTTGCCCCAAAACCCTTTATTTACACAGTATTTATGAAAGTTTTGGACAAAAAACCTATCATCAAAGACCGCAACTTGCCGGCAAGATTAAGCATGCCAATATAGATCAAGGCAGATATTCAACAGCTAAGAGGTATCTGCAGGGATTAGAAGTGGCTTCAGAAGAATATGGTCTTTTGGGCAAGATTGATATTTATGACAAGGAATCCAAAACTTTGATAGAAAGAAAAAATAAGGTTAAGGATATTTACGAGGGTTATTTAATGCAGGTTTGGGCCCAGACAGTCTGCCTGGAAGAAATGGGCTACCTGATTGAACGTATTTTTATTCATTCATTAAGTGATAATAAAAGGTATGCTGTTGAGGTGCCTGGAGATAAAGAAAGACAAAAACTTAAAAATTTAATTCAGCAAATCAGGGATTTTAATCCCCAGTCTTTAATAAACCACAGCTGTCCCAAATGCGCTTTATCAATTTACGGAAATTTAAATAATTAAATATATGATGTCTTTACCTGATTTTAAAGAAAAACAGATTCTCTTTGTTTATTGTAGAAAAGAATCTGATAATAAAATTAAGATTAATAATGAGAATATAGCCTTGCTTAATGACGGGGATATAGTTAATCAGCTTTCTGCTCATAAAGTTTTTGCTGTTTTTGTAGTTGGCGAAACTTCTTTAACTACTACTTTAATCAGAAAATGCCGGGAAATGGCCGTTTCTTTATTTTTGCTTAAAAATAATTTTGAAGCTTATGGTAAAGTGATTGCCGAAGCTGAAGGTAATTATCTTCTCAGGCAAAAACAATATTCATTGTCAGAAAATAAAGAGTTGGATTTTTCCAGAGCAATAGTTGAAAATAAGCTTAAAAATCAATTATTTTTATTAAAACAGGCTGGTCATGTTTCCTCAGATAAAGAAAAGGAGAAGCTCAATGTATTAGAGAAAAAGGTTAGAAATATTAAATATTCCAAAAGAGCTACTAGGTTTAGAAGGCAGCTGGACCAAGGAATATTTTTCTTTATATTTCTCTAAGATGAAGTGGTATAAAAGAATGCCCAGAACTAAAGTTGATATCACTAATTTATTAATGGATATCGGCTATACATTTTTGTTTAATTATTTTGAAGCTATGCTGGCTTTATACGGCTTTGATGTTTACAAGGGTTTTTATCACAAACTATTCTTTAAGAGAAAATCTTTAGCTTGTGATTTAATGGAGCCTTTCAGGTGTTTAATAGATAAACAAATAGTTAAAGCTTATAATCTAAAACAGATTAATGAACAAGATTTTAAGTTGGAAAAAGGAAGATATATTTTACCATGGGATAAGCAGAAAAAATATGCTAATTTGTTTTTTAATGGTATTAGCGATTATAAGGAAGAAATATTTAATTATGTCAGGCAGTTTTATTATTGTTTAATGAATGACGAAAAAAATTTTCCTAAATTTTTAATTAAAAAGTAATTTATGATCATAGTTTCTTATGATTTTACTAGCGATCGACGTAGAGCTAAATTTTCTAAATTTTTAGAAAAATATGGTAGACGAATACAATATTCTGTTTTTGAGTTGAAAAATAGTCCAAGGGTTTTGGAAAATATTATGACCGAAATAGATTTAAGGTATAAGCCATATTTTACAAATACAGACAGTATTGTTATAATAAAAATGTGCCAACCTTGTAAAGATAAAGTTAAGAGGTTTGGTTACGCCAAGAATGAAGAAAAAGAAGTTGTGGTTTTTGGCTAAATAGTTATTTTAAAATTTAATTATTATTACAAAAGTAGGGTAGAAGTTTCTGTATGTATATTAGAGAAACCTTAGTCTTTATAAAAATTCAATGGCTAAAGTTAGCCAAAAGTCGTCTTTATAGTTTAAAAAGATTTGCATCTTTTCGGCTAACTTTAGCACAATCAACTCTCTAATACACCTATTAAATTTCTACTTTTGTAGATCTGTCTTTATGGATATTGATCAGAACCTCTAATACACCTATTAAATTTCTACTTTTGTAGATATTTCCCGATGCTCGGCCAACAAAAGCTCTAATACACCTATTAAATTTCTACTTTTGTAGATGTAATGCTAAATGTAGTAATTTTTTATCTCTAATACACCTATTAAATTTCTACTTTTGTAGATAAGTGCCTCAATTTTGAGACTTATTTCTCTAATACACCTATTAAATTTCTACTTTTGTAGATCAGACTCATACAGCTATTACAACATACTCTACTATAGGCTCTAATTGCTTAATTGAGCCTGTTTTATTATAATGGCTGTATGATTATCGGTATTGATGCCAGAAGCCTTATTGAGCCTAATTTAACGGGAGTCGGCCATTACACTAAAGCTATGTTAAGGCAGCTTTTTTTATTGGATCAGCAGAATCAGTATAAGCTTTTTTTGAATAGCTTTAAAAAGATGTCTACAGAAGTTTTGACTGAATTTGAAAATTTGCCTAACGTCAGAATTTACAGATTTAACTATCCCAGCAAATTACTTAACCTTTCTCTGTCTTTTTTAGGCCGGCCTAAGCTGGATATGCTAGTCGGCGGCTGTGATTTATTCTGGCTGCCTAACTTGGGCTTCTATTCTATTTCCTCAGGCTGTAAGACGGTGATTACCGTCCATGACTTATCTTTTGAAAGGCTGCCCTGGGCTTATTCAGCTAAAAGGCAGCTGTGGCATAAGGTTATTAATCCGCCATTTAAACTGAAGCTAACTGATAAGATTATTGCCGTTTCCAAAAATACCAAAAAAGACTTGGTTAATCTTTATCATCTGCCTTCGGGTAAGATAGAAGTTATTTATCCCGGAGTTTCTTTGAGACAAGGAAAAATCAGAAAAGATTTGCCGGAAAAATATATTCTGTACTTAGGCACTTTAGAGCCCAGAAAAAATATTGAGTCAATTATTAAGGCATTTGAAAAGTTAAATCGGCCAGAATATAGTTTAGTTATTGCCGGCTCCAAAGGCTGGCTTTACCAGCCGATCTATAGACTAGCCAAGAAGTCTAAGTTAAAAGATCAGATTAAATTTGTAAATTACGTCAAAGAGGAGGAAAAGTTTTTTTTGTATAAAAAAGCCAGTCTGTTTATTTGGCCGTCTTTTTACGAAGGCTTTGGCTTACCGCCTTTGGAAGCTATGAAAGCCGGCTGTCCGGTAATTGCCGCTAGCGATTCCTCTTTACCGGAAGTTTTGAATAGCGGAGTAATGCTGGTTGATCCGTATAACTTGGAAGAAATCGCTAAAGCTATGGAGCTGATTTTGGATAATCAGAGGCTTAAAGAAGATTTAACTGCCAAAGCTTCAGAAATTGTTAAAAAATACGACTGGCAGACTTCAGCTAAACAGCTTTTAGAAGTTTTTAACAGGCTATAAGTCTTGAAGTCTTACTCTTTTTTTGTTATACTTGGAGAGAATTTATTTTAACTTGTTAATAACTTAAAGATGAAAAGAAAAATTAAAGATGAAATTTCCTCAGTCATCGGTTTTATCGTAGTTATTTTAGTCGGTTTTTTGGCTTTCTACTTCATGGACGCCGCCTATAAAATGGTTGGCTAAAAACCTTTAAATATCTAGGGGGAAAAATAAAAACAAAAATATCTTGACATTAGCTTGATCTTAAGCTAAACTGTCTTTAAATAGCCTCAGACTGCAGGTGGCTAATATTCAGGCCTTAATTTCCTGCATAGGTAAAATAAGCTAATCTTAGCAAAATTTTATAGTCTGTGGTTATAACTACAGATTTTTTATTTTAGATTTTATGCCTAAAACTCAACAACAAAAGCAAGTAGAGGTCGAAAAATTAAAGGATAATTTGGCTTCAGCCAAGTCAGTAGTTTTGGCCAGCTATCAGGGACTGTCGGTTGCCAAAAGCCAACAGCTGAGAAATGATTTAAGAAAAGAGGGCGCCCGTTTTATGGCTTCCAAAAAGACTTTACTTAAGAAAGCTTTGTCAGACAGCGGTTTAGAAGCTAATCTTGATCAGATGTCCGGCAATATTGGTCTGGCTTTCGGTGAAGATGAAGTTACTCCGGCTAAAATCATGGCTGAGTTTGCCAAGAATGAAGAGGAGGCTATGACCATTCATGGCGGTTTTTTGGAAAAGAGCTTTATTGACTCTGCCAAGGTGCTAAGTTTGGCCAAACTGCCTTCCAAGCTGGAATTGATTGCCAAGACGGTCGGTACGATCAAGGCTCCAATTTCCGGTTTCGTCAATGTTTTGTCCGGCAACCTCAGAGGCCTGGTTAATGTTTTGAATGCCGTAAAGGAAACTAAAATTAATTAATAATTATCAATTAACTATTAATCGTTAATTCTATGACTGAAGAAAAAAAAGAAGTGGAAGTACCTGCCAAATTCCAATCAATCGTTTCCGAGATTGAAAAAATGTCCGTCTTGGATTTGTCTGAATTAGTTCAGGTTTTGGAAGACAAGTTTGGCGTTAGTGCTGCTGTTCCTATGGCCGTAGCTGCCATGCCTGTTGCTGGCGGTGAGGCTGCTGCTGAAGAAAAAGACAGCTTTAATGTTGAACTTACCTCAGCTGGTGACAACAAGATCGGTGTGATTAAGGCGATTAGGGAAGTTACCCAGCTTGGCCTTAAGGAAGCCAAGGATATGGCCGAAGGCGCTCCGGTTATGGTCAAGGAAGGCCTCAAGAAAGAAGAAGCCGAAGGAATGAAGAAGAAGCTGGAAGAAGCCGGCGCTCAGGTGACTTTGAAATAAATTTGAAGTTAAATATAAAACACAGACCTTTTTAGGTCTGTGTTTTGGTTTAGGATATTTAGATAGCTACTACAAATACCTGAGCTCCGTTTAGGAGATAGACCTTACTGCCGGCTTCATCAATAATAAAGTCTTTTAGGTTATTGAATTTGTCCGAGAAGTACTGCTGCTTTAGTTCGACAGTTTCTTTATTCAAGATAATAAAGCGGCGGCCGGCTGGATCCAAAATATAAAGATTTTGGCTGTCTTCGGTGGTGAAGATTTTGCTGGCCGAGTTAAGGACCGGCTCAATCTTTATTTCTTCAGAATAGTTTTCTCTACCACCCTGGCTTAATTTCAATATTTTGCCGTCATTTTGCAAGGTATAAATATAGCCGTCCACGGCCAGATCATTGGTCTGGTCAATCGGCAGTTCCTCTCTTAGCCAGCCGGTAGGGCGGCCAAAACTGTTGGTTAGGTAGGTTAGGCGGAAGATCTGCTTAGAAGTTTTATCCAGTAAATAGACTTTGTCGAGATAAAAGGCTAAGCCGTCTATTTGGCTTAATTCAGCTGGCAGATTGGCGGTTATTTCCAGAATTTCATCATCGTTAATGGTATAGAATCTGTTGTCATTGCTTTGAATAATAAAATTATCTATCTTTTCAAAATAGCCGACATTTTTAATACTTAAGTCCAGATTTTCATAAATCTTGGTCTGGTCATCTACGGTGCTGACAGTAAACAGCTTGGAGGTGTTGTTAAAGCCGTAGAGGTAGTTATCTTTCAGGCCGATTTTTATAACTTCGGTGGTCAGGTCGAAATTTCTGAAGTTGATCAGACTTACCGGTTCCGCTATATTAGTTATCTTCCAGACTTTTTCAAAAACAGTCTTAACTTCTGACTGGAGGCGGTTATGCTCGGCTATTCTTTCTTTGGAGTTTTGAGGCAATTGGTTTAGCAGGACTTCAATTTCACCTAGTAGCTGTTTGGCTCTGACCGTATCGTTGTAGATCAGGGAAGCTTCAATACCGCTTCTTTTTTCGTTGATTTTTACCAAAGTATCCTGATAGAATTCTTGGTCTGCCGCTGTTTCCAGTTGCTTGCCTTGCCAGACCAGGCTTTGGGAAAGAATCAAAACTATCAAAACAGCGACCAGGATCAGAATGCGTTTGAATTTAGACAGTCCGTAAAATCTTTTAATTTGCTTTCTAAGAAGGCTGTTTATTGAACTAAGGCTGCCATATCTGAATTTGCCTGAAGTCAAGAACTGCCAAGTTGACAGAAGATATGAACTGTATTTTTTTATGGCCGCATTTTTGTTGCCAGCCTTATTTTTGTTAATCTTCTCAGCTGTTTGATTGCCAGCTTTGGCTTTGACAGATATCAGGTTGCCTGATTTTTTCAGTTTGTTTTTCAGGCTGTCAATAAAGGATGGGGGAGTCATGATCTTTTCGGTTTCTGCCTGAGTCCTTAACAGTTGGTCCAGAGAGTTTTTGGAGCCGCTGGGTGTTGCTAATCTGCCGATTTTAGGCATTTCTTTGTTTTCTGCCGAACTTTCAGCGGTGATAAACTGGAGGATTAATCCAAAAAAGGAAACGGTTTTAGGGACAGTTTCTAAAATATTTGATAAGTGGGCGCTGGCGCTTTGGGGCGGCAGGGCGGAAATTATTTTTTTGATTTTTTCCAAAGACAGGTAGTCAGTCAGGCTTTCGGTGGCGATCAACAAGCGGTCATCGTCTTTAAGCTGGCCTTTGAGAGTATGATCGAAAAATAGGCTGCTGCCTGGGTCAAATTCTTTTTGACTAATTTGCTTAATCATGGTTGACTTGATCAGGAAAGTTTCTACATTGCCATAGCTGGAAAAATAGATGTTGTTTTCTTTGATTAAGCCGATGAAGGACTGGAAGGCATAACCTCGATCCTTTTTAGGTTTAGAGTTTGAGAGTTCCTGGTTAAGGCGTTTAAGGATATTTTCCAGGATTTTTTCCGTATCTTCAATAGTTGACTGCTCGTAAACTTCAAAAATCAGGGAAAGGAAGTTTTGAATAAAGCTATGGCGATCCGGCTGAGCTGAATCAACCTCAACTAAAACCAGCAGATCGCTCGTCTGGTCTTCTTCAGCCTTCTGAAAGAGCATTTCCCCTGTTTTTAGGCTTTTATGGGGGTCAAAGAGGTTTAATTTGGCCAGTTTGTAAGTCATACTTGTCATAATTCTCTTGACTGATTATACTATAAATACCTTAATTTAAAAAGGAAGTTTTATTTTACTCCTTATGCTTGAACAACTTTTTGGCTCACGGACCAGAACCAAGCTCTTATATCTTTTTTTGGAAAATCCGGACCAGTCTTTTTTTGTTAGGGAAATTACCAGGCAGGTGGGTGAAAGAATAAATTCGGTCAGGCGGGAGCTGGAGAATTTGGAAAAATTTGGCTTGATCACTTCCAAGTTCTCAGCTGGGCAAACTGCCGGTCAAAAGAGGTATTACCAAATAGATCATGATTTTCCGATTTTGCAGGAACTAAAGACCTTAATTGACAAGTCCAAGCTCTTAGCGGAAAAGTCGGTTGCCAGCAAGGTCAAAAAGCTGGATGGCATCAAGTATCTGGCCTTAACCGGAGTTCTGGCCGATGCTGATGATTTGCCTACAGATATCTTATTGGTCGGCATGATTAGTAAGGAACAGCTGGCTAAGTTTATTAAGGAATTGGAAAGAGCCTATCGTTTGCCGATTAGGTATACCCATTTAACCACTAAAGAGTTTAACTTAAGGAAAAGTATGACTGACAAGTTTTTATACACCATTCTCAATAATCCCAGGGTGGAGCTGATCAACAGGCTTGGTTAGAAAAAATTATGACCGATCGCCATCCAGTTATTGAGAATATTTTAAGAAGGAGGGATTTAAAGGTGCCTACCGGCGATGATCGGAAGATTGCTTTGGTTCTTTATGGCGGCCTGATGAGATCAATTAGGGGAGGCGGAGCTACGATTGCTTTGGAAGAACTGGGTCTCAGAAATGCTTTTGATGAAATTTATGGATATTCCGGAGGCTTTCCCAATGCCTGCTATTTTTTATCCGGCGATCCCCGAACTGCCAACTCAATTTATTACGAAGAGTTAACCGGCTATAAATTTTTGAATTTTTTCCGTCTCCATAAAATGATGAATATAGATTATTTGATTAAGCTGATCAAAGATAGTCCTAAAAAACTCAACTGGCTTAATTTGGCGAGCAGCAAGACTAAGCTCTTTACCAGCGTTTTTTCCTTAAGCCAGAAGGAGCTTAAAACATTTGAAGTCCATGATTTTTCCCAAGAGGATTTTTACCAGCTTATGGCCGCCTCCATTTCTCTGCCGTATCTTAATCTGGAAAAGTTCAGTATTGAGGATGTTATTTACCGCGACGCGGTTTTGTACAAAGGTTCATTAAAGAAGCATCTGCAGTTTGCTTTGGATTCAGGCGCTACCGACGTCTTGGTGATTCATAACCATCGGCGCAAGTTTGAGAACTGGATGGCTAACACCAAAAATGTCTATCACATTCTGCCGCCAGCGAGGCCGATTATGAGGCGCTGGGAAAAAAAGCCGGCAAAACTTATTGAAGAATCCAAGAAGATGGGCAAGTTGGTTAAGCAGCATTTTGGCTTTGATGAAGAGATTAAGTTGAAGATTGATTAATTATGCAAAAGAAAATTTCATTTAAAAACAATAAAAGCTATATATTAAAGGGAGTTTTGCATTTACCTGAGGGTGATGGACCTTTTCCGGCTGTAATTGTCCAGCATGGCTTAAAAGGCGACCATGAACGACCACTAGTTAAGTTTTTATCAGGTGAATTGGAAAAAGCCGGTTTTGTGGTTTTGAGGTTTAGTTTGTCAGGTCATAAGCCCAGCGGCGGCAGTTACCAAGACGTTTTAATCAGCCAGTTTCTTAAGGACTTAAAAGCCGGCCTAGACTTTCTTTTGAAGGTTAAGGAGGTTGATAAGAAAAGAATCGGCCTTATCGGCCACAGTATGGGGGCTTTTAACGCCTTGATGTTTGCCAGTCAGGAAAAGAAGATTAAGGCCTTAGCGCCAATCGGCAGCTACTGGGATATTGGCAGACTGATCAAGTCTTTTCAGGATAAAGGCAAAGTGAGCGAGATTAATAGGGATTACTTTGTTCTTTTTAGCAGAGGAACCGGGCAGAAGTTTAAGGTAACCGTCAAACATTTTGAAGATAAGGTTTATTCTAAGAAGGAGGAATTAATCAAAGCTATTAATTGTCCAGCATTAGTTATTTATGGCAGTCAGGACGACACCGTTTATCTTGATGATTCAAAGATGATTTATGATTTATTAAAACATCCCAAGAAATTGAAGGTTATCAAAGGCGGCGACCATTTGTTTATCAAAAGCAAAAAATATCAACAGCAGATTTTTAAAGAAGTTTTAAGCTGGTTTAAGAAATACCTATGATTTTATTTATTAACACCTCCCAGGCCGATTTGATTGATCTAAAATTAATTAAAAGGAGGAAAGTTGTTAAAGAGCTGGTTAGTCATGAATCTTATAAACATGCCGAGCTTCTTTTAACCATGATTAATGAACTGGTAGGCGATGTTAAAAAGATTAAGGCTCTGGTCGTGGTTAGCGGTCCAGGAGCTTTCAGCGCTCTTAGGCTCGGGCTAGCTACCGCCAATACTCTGGCCTGGTCTTTAAAACTGCCGATTATTGAAGTTTCGGTTAAGGAAGCTGAAGAAAATTTAATTGAAGTTTTGGATAAGAAATTATATAATAAGGTTAAAGGTAAATTTATTCCAGTCACGCCTAATTACGGCAAAGAGGCTAATATCACCAAACCTAAAAAAGTTAAAAAATAATTTTATGGATCAAGATAAAAATCAAGAGAAAAAGAAAAAGGGCGGAGTCACGAAAGCCATCTTTAAGCTCCTAACCTTGGGAGGCTTGCTGGTTATTATCCACAAAGCCATTAGTAAGAATAAGGAAAGCCAGAAATAATTTTTGATAAATATAATAAGGCCGATGGGATAACCCTTCGGCCTTTTTGTGTGTCGTAAACTTTTTATTCTCTTTGTTCTCTTATTTTTCTATAGATTTCTTCTATTGTTTTGCCATATATGACTTGAACAAAGCCATATGAATCTAGATAATATTCCTTCATTAAGTCTGCCTTAGCATTAACCTTTCCTTTGTCTGAGTAAGGAATAGATTTTTTCATGTTTCTCTAAATGGTTTTATAAAGTTTATGTTAGATGATTTGCAGCTTCTTTAAAAGCCGCAGTTATTTAATAATGATAAAGAGCAGGTAAATAGATTATAAAGCTATTTATCCCTAAAAGTCAAGATTATCCACATAGAGTGGTTGTCTTTTTTAGTTTAGTGGGTTATAATGATTATGAAATGGTATGAAGTGGATAAAAGTGGGGAAAATTCAAGAAATTGTGGATAAGTTTTAAGTAATTTAGCTACTCTTAGCTAAAATTTCCTAAAAGGGTCTTACGCTTGAAAGTATCAAGCAGGCTTTTTTAATCATAGCTTTATGTTTATTGGCGAATACCAGCACACAATTGACGAAAAGGGCAGACTGGCTATACCGGCCAAGTTCAGAGCCAGGCTTAATAAAGGAGCAGTTGTCACCAGAGGACTCGATAACTGTTTGTTTTTATATCCTAAAGAAGAATGGCTAAAGCTAGCAGACAAGCTGGCTAAATTGCCGATCAGCCAAAGTAAGAATCGGGCTTTTTCCAGATTAATGCTGGCTGGAGCCATGGACGTCTCTTTGGACAAGCAAGGCAGAGTAGTTCTGCCTGATTATCTTAGGCAATATGCCGACATTCAAAAAAAATCAGTGATTGCCGGCCTTTACAATCGTTTAGAAATCTGGGACGAGGCTAACTGGCAGAAATATAAAGCCAGTACTGAAAAGGAATCCGAATCGATTGCCGAGGCTTTAGGCGAACTAGGGGTTTAAAAATGAGCTATTATCATCAGCCGGTCCTGCTTAAAGAAGTCCTTGAGGGCTTGCAGGTTCAGGCTAACCGAAACTACATTGACGGAACTTTAGGCGGCGGCGGACATGCCGAGGCTATTTTAGAGCAGTCCGGTCCCAAAGGTTTTTTACTGGCTCTTGATAGGGACGAGTCGGCTATTAAGGCCAGCTCTCAGAGATTGAACAGATTTCGTCAGAGAATTAATTTAATTCGCGATTCTTACAAAAATATTGATAAGTATGCTCACCAGGGAAACAATCTACAGTATCACGGCGCTTTGCTTGACTTGGGCCTTTCTTCTTACCAAATATCGTCAGAGGATAATCGGGGCTTTTCTTTTCAAAAGCAGGCAGAGTTAGATATGCGCTTCGGGCTTGATAGCGATTTGACGGCCGGAGAAATTTTAAATAATTGGCCCCAGGAGGAGTTGGTTAGGATTTTTAAAGAATACGGCGAAGAGCCCAGAGCTAAATTGATTGCCAGCAACATTGTTAGGCAAAGGCAGACAGAGTCGTTTAAGTTTACTTCCCAGCTAGTTAATGTTATTCAAGAGTCTTTTAAAAATTACCACGGCAAGATTCATCCGGCGACCAGAGTTTTCCAGGCTCTCAGGATTGCCGTTAACAGCGAGCTGGAAACCTTAACGGAAGCTTTGCCTAAATTACTAGAGGCTTTGTCTCCCGGCGGACGATTGGCTATTATCAGCTATCATTCTCTTGAAGACAGGTTAGTCAAGAATTTTTTTCAAGAGAGGAGCCAGAACTGTATCTGCCCCAAGGAGCTGCCTATTTGCAAATGCAATCATAAAGCTGAATTAAAAATTATAACTAAAAAACCGATTATACCGACTGAGGAGGAAGTCAGTGATAATCCCCGCAGTCGCAGTGCTAAACTGAGGCTGGCTGAAAAACTATAACTATAAATTGAAAGATATGAACCAACAAACAAAAATAAAAACAAAAACTTCTTTCCAAAATTTCTTTCATAATATACGATTCATTATTATCGGTCTCAGCTTATCTTCAATTCTGGTCTACCTTTTAGTGGTTAATCATAGCAATACCATGGGTATTCAGCTTGGCCAGATGAAGCTGAAAATAGACCAGCTGCATGATTTTAACCGTGATTTGGAAAATCAGGCTTTTGAGCTTAAGTCTATGTCCAGAATTGAGGCGATTAGCAATGTGGAACTGTCCATGGTTCAGGCCGAAACCTATGATTACTTAAGGCAGGGCAGCGTAGCCGTCAGGGGGCAGTAAGCTAATTTTTTAAAGCATGAACAGACTAAGCAATAATCAAGACTGGCGCTTGCCAGTTGATCGTTTGACTATTATCAGCCTAGTCTTTTTTTTATTGGCCGCTTTGATTTTTTTGAGGCTGTTTAAGATGCAGATTATTGACTATGATAATTACCTTCAGGCGGCTGAGGCCCAGCATTTGGTGGAAAAGGAGCTTGAGCCTGAACGGGGCAACGTTTATATACATGACTATCAGACCGGTAGCGAAATCTTGTATCCTTTAGCTATCAGCAAAAAGTACTATCTGGCTTACGCGGTGCCGACTCAGGTCAAAAATCCGGTATTGACTGCCAGGCACTTGGCGACGATTTTGGATATGGAAGAAGATACTCTACTTAAAAGGCTGGCCAAAGAGGATGATTCCTACGAACCTCTAAAGCATAAGCTGGAAGAGGACGTCAAAAACGAGATTGAGGCTTTACAGCTGGAAGGCATCCGTTTTAGTGAAGAAATTTTCAGGTATTATCCTGAAGGCGATATTGCCGGATCAGTTACCGGTTTTATTGGCTATCAGGGCGATGATCTGGTCGGCCAGTATGGCGTGGAAGGTTACTGGCAGGAAGAGTTAGCGGGCAAAACCGGCACTTTTACCTTTGAAAGGGACGCGGCCGGACAATTAATACCTTCAGCAGAAAGAATCAGGGCCGATCAGGAAAACGGCGCTGACTTAATTTTAACTTTAGACAGGTCAATCCAGTTTACCGCCTGCAACGCCCTCAAAAAGACCGTTCTCAAGCACGGTGCTGATGACGGCTCAGTCATTATCATGGATCCTCAGACCGGAGCCATTCTGGCTATGTGTTCATATCCTTCTTTTGATCCCAATAAATACAACGAGGTGGAAGATTATAATGTTTATAACAACTCCACCATTTTTGAACCATATGAGCCCGGTTCAATGATCAAGGCCATCACCATGGCCGCGGCTCTGGATTTGGGCAAAGTAACGCCCATGACCACTTATGAAGATACCGGCTCAGTGGAGATCGCCGGCTACACTATCAGAAACAGCGACGGCCAGGCTCACGGCATTAAAAATATGACTCAGGTTCTGGAAGAATCATTGAATACCGGCGCGATTTTTGCCGCCCGTCAGGTTGGCCTGGATATGTTCAGAAACTATTTTGAAAGATTTGGTTTTGGTCAGAAAACCGGCATTCAAATTAGTGCGGAAAAAGCCGGCGATATCAGAAACCTTACTTACGGTAAAGAGATTTTTATGGCTACCGGTTCTTACGGACAGGGCTTCACTGCCACCCCGATTCAAATTGTTAACGCTTTTGCGGCCATTGCCAACGGCGGCAAATTAATGAAGCCTTATATTATTGATGAAATTAGATACTCAGATGGGGAAGTTAAAAAAAGTCAGCCTCAGTTTCTCAGACAGATTATTCTGGAAAAA
>Ga0210057_1003973_pt1 | contig 19985 bp, 26 predicted proteins | sample CryGeyCG2114_010_2_FD_183968 | JGI IMG/M metagenome (GOLD analysis project Ga0210057, IMG submission 183968) | Groundwater microbial communities from aquifer - Crystal Geyser CG10_big_fil_rev_8/21/14_0.10 (SPAdes) (version 2) | ecosystem: Environmental > Aquatic > Deep subsurface > Groundwater ...
ACTCAAAAATTGTCCTCTACTCAGACCGTGACATAGTAGTTACAGGGGACATCACTTACCAAGACCCAAGTAACTCCTTCTTCATGGTGCTTGCGGGGGGAGAGATTATAATAGACGAGCCGGTAAGGGAGCTCTCAGGTGTCTACTACTCAGACGGGGGTATTAACACCACCAACCCAACCAAGCCCACCACTGGTCCCATATCCTTCACGGGCTCAGTAGTGTCCCTTGGGAAGATATGGCTCTCCCGTAACCTGGAGGCAGACAATGAAACCACCCCGGCAGAGGTCTTCCAGTATGACCCCAACATCATCAAAAACTACCCCCCCAGACTTGCTCCTGAAAAGACTGTCTGGCGTGAGGTGGCTCCGTAGGGTATGGTAATAGTGTCTTTTTTATCCGCCTATGAAGACGTAAAAGAGGATGTTGTCGTGGCTCGAGTTGGAGAAACCCTTGAAGCACACGACAGGCTGGACGTGCGTCTTAATGTCACGGTAGTTCCCCATGAGGTAGTGGTAGAGCTTGCCAAGCACTATTTAAAAGAGACTGAAAAAGAGGCGCAAAGCCACCCTGTCCTGTCGTTTGCGACAGATGAGATAGAGGGTGGGTTTAGCTCCCCCCCGGGGCAAAACGACATTGGAGATGTAGTTGTGAGCTTTGGCATGGCAAGCAAAATGGCAAAGAAATCAAACACGGACGTGTCGGAGGAGGTAGCGGCGCTTGCTGCACACGGGACGCTACACCTTCTGGGCATTCACCACAGCTAATTTCTTCTCCAACTCCGAATTTCCAGATAAATTGAGCATTGAAGGCTTTTGGTATTGAATGTAAATTGAGAGTTGCAAATTATGACTTTGTATCTCAAGTACCGCCCCCAAAAGATTGACGAGCTGGACCTTGCGTCTGTCCGTGAGGAGCTCTCTGCTATTTCCCGAAAGAAAGATAAGCCGCACGCGTACCTTTTCGCAGGCCCACGGGGAGCGGGTAAAACGTCTGCGGCTCGAATTTTGGCTAAGTCTCTAAACTGCGAGAACAACGGCGGCTTGGGGGAGCCGTGCAACGAATGTAGCGCGTGCTTGGCCATTACAAAGGGGCAACACGTTGATGTAGTTGAAATGGACGCCGCAAGCAGTCGTAGGATAGATGACATTCGCAGCCTGCGCGAGTCAGTCGCCCTCGCGCCGAGCCTCGCCAGGAAGAAAGTTTACATTATAGACGAGGTGCACATGCTGACAACGGAGGCCGCGAACGCGTTTTTGAAGACACTTGAGGAGCCCCCAACCCATGTAGTCTTCGTCCTGGCTACTACCGATCCGGAAAAACTTCCCGAAACCGTACGTTCGCGCCTCACTACCATCTCTTTTCGAAAAGCGACCGACGAGGAAATAGAGAGGCAGCTCAAACGGGTTGTTGCGAGAGAAAAACTTGTCTTGGGCAAAGATAAAGAGGTCATTTCACAAATTATTGAGAGTGCCGATGGTTCATTTCGCGAAGCGGTAAAAACTTTGGAGCGGCTGACAATGCTTGGCAAAGATATTACGCCGGAAAAGGCGAAAAGCCTTTTGTCATCTGTGCGCAGTGACTTTACGGAAATACTTTTAGGAGAGATACTCTCGAAGAACACCGAGAGTGCAATTGGTACTATTGAAAAGGTGGTCGCCGAGGGTACTCCGGCCCATGAAGTACTGGAGGGCTTGCTGCGGGAGCTGCACCGTAAACTTTTGAAGGGAAAGTTGGGCCAAGACGAACTTGCTTTCTTGGAGCTACTTTTAGAGGCAAAAAACAGACAAAGCAGGTCCGGCATAGCCCAGCTTCCGCTTGAGCTGGCAATTGTGAAATGGACCAGCCGAGGACAAAAGGAGGAGCCAAAAAACGGGCTTCAAGGAGGGGGGTCTCAAGCGAGGGAAGCTCGGAAGGAGCAGCCGTTAAAAACACAGCCCCAAAAAGCGTTAAAAGAATTTGACAACACGGCTTGGAGCAGGTTCCTGGTGGCAGTCCGCGACTATGATACAAAGACCGAAGCGCTTCTGAAAGCCGCCACGCCACTTGGTATGAAGGGGGAAACCTTGAGCGTCGGAGTTTATTACCAGTTCCACAAAGAAAAGCTTGAGAACCTTAAAACGAGCCAGGCGCTCGAGGAGATTTGCGCGGAGGTAATGGGGAAGCCTCTTAAACTAAACTATAGTTTAACCGAAAAAAGACCGGTTAAACCAAGCGAGGATCCTCCGCTTGATGACGCGACCGACAGTGATATACTGGAGGCAGCCAAAGAAATCTTTGGCTGACAGTGGCCGGATAGCTATGATAGGAAAAGCAAAACAAGTTAACGAGCTCATTAAGATGCGCTCTAAGGCGAAAAAAATCCAGGAAGAGCTTGCGCAAATTACCGAGTCGGTGGAGAGAGGGGATATGAGGGTGAAGGTGTCTGCCGACCAGAAAGTGCGCTACATCGAGATTGACGGTGAGCGCCGGGAAGACCTGGAGAAGCTGATAAATGATGGCTTCCAAAAAGTACAAAAAAAGGCCGCAGGCAAGATGATGGAGCTTTCAGGCGGACTTGGCGGTCTGCTTGGCGGAAGCTAAACGGGCACCATAGAGAGATATGAAAATTGCAAGGCCGCTACTTGCCGTTATAGAATCGTTTGAAAAGCTTCCCGGTATTGGCCCGAAAACGGCACAGAGACTGGGCTACTATATGCTCCATGTCCCGCAGTCGCAACTTTCCGGCTTTGCCGAGGCGCTTGAGAGTCTCAAAAAAAATACCGTTCTCTGCTCGGTTTGCAAGAATGTCTCCGAAGGGGACCCGTGTAGCATTTGCGAAGACCTTGGCCGCGATGGAAGCACAATAATGGTGGTGGAGCACCCGCTTGATGTCGTTGCTTTTGAGAGGAGTGGCAAGTTTAGCGGTGTCTATCACGTCCTCCACGGCTCAATTAATCCTCTTGAGAATATCGGCCCGGACGAGCTCTACATAGAGGACCTTTTTGAGCGGGTGAGAGAGGCTAATGGCAGCCCGATTAGTGAGATAATTATAGCTACAAACCCGACCATGGAAGGAGAAGCAACTGCGATGTACATAACCAAGGAGGTAAAAGACAAGGGACTAGAGGTGAGGGTAACGAGGCTCGGGAGGGGAGTGCCTACAGGTGCTTACCTGGAGTTTGCCGATGAAACCACGCTAAACGAAGCATTTGAGGGCAGGCGCGAGATATGAAAGCTCCCAACCCGAAAAGCCTCACACAAGCGGCCAGACAGCAAATTCGGGACGAGTCGGTTGAATTTTTGAAAGTCGCAAAAAGCCAAGTTGCCGGCCCTGAAGAACCTCGGCCAAACGGAGCCGTGCCAGGCGTTGTCGACTCGGCAAATGCCGCGCTTTCAAGTGAAGTGGTGAACCCGGAGGAGATTAAAAGCAAAGAGCGAGTGCTTATGGGGAAGCTGGAGGAAGAGCTTTCGAAAGTGCGACGGGAAGAGGCGCAGAAATATGTTGACTGGAAAGAGAGTCAAGAAGAGCAGATGAAAAAGGGCCAGAACGACGGGGACGAGCCCCCAATTGTTGCCCCGGCCGGTAAGCAAAAAAGAGGCCCGGCCGGACCGGCTGGCGGGAGACTCAAGCATGCTCAAAATAAAACTGAAATGGGCAGGCAGGCTAAAAACTAAATGAAGCTAAAACTTTACAATTCACTGCCCAGAAAGGTTGAGGAGTTCAGGCCGCTTGGGGACGTGGTCAAAATGTACACTTGTGGGCCAACCGTATACGACTATGCCCATATTGGAAATTTCAGGACATATGTCACCTCCGATATTTTGCACCGAGCACTTCTTTATTTCGGATTTAAGGTTGATTTTATCATGAACATTACCGATGTAGGGCATCTGACCGGTGACAATACGGGTGATGCTGACACCGGTGAGGATAAGATGGAGAGAGGGGCCAGGCGGGAGGGCAAGACCGCTCAGGAGATATCCGGCTTTTATGCTCAAGCTTTTTACAAGGACTATCAAAAACTTAATTTACTAAAGCCCAAAAAGTTTGTGTTGGCTACAGAGCATGTCGAGGAGCAAATTGAAATGGTCAAAAAACTTGAGGAAAAAGGCCTCGCCTACAAATCTGCAGATGGGGACGGGATATATTTTGACACGAAAAAGTATGAAGAATTGACGGGCAACAGGTATGGTGAGCTTTCAGACCTTGATCAAAAGCGCGTAGGGGCCCGCACTTGGGTAAGCCCCGCCAAGAAAAACTCGGAAGACTTTGCCTTGTGGAAATTTAGCGGAGAGCCCGGGAGGCGCCACATGGAGTGGGAGAGCCCATGGGGGCTGGGGTATCCCGGGTGGCACTTGGAGTGCTCGGCCATGAGCATTAAATATTTGGGGGAGCAGCTGGATGTCCATGCGGGTGGAGTGGATCTGAAGCAAACCCATCACCCAAACGAAATCGCGCAGTCTGAGGCGTTAACAGGCAAGCGCTTTGTTCGGTATTGGCTGCACGGAGCACACCTGTCGGTAGATGGGGGAAGGATGGGCAAGAGCCTGGGCAATGCGTACAACTTGCACGACATTGAAAAGGAGGGTTTCGACCCTCTGGCTCTTCGGTATTTTTACTTCTCAGCTCACTATAGGGACTCGTTGAACTTTACCTGGCAAGCTTTGGAGGGCGCGCAAAATGCACTGGACAATTTGCGCACCCTCGCTCGTGAGTATAAAAACGAGGACGCGAGTAAAAGACGGGAGTTGTCGGACGAAAAGCTGGGAAAAGTAAAGGATTACAAAAAACGCTTTGACGAAGCGTTGGCGAGCGACTTAAATATGCCTCGCGCCGTAGCCGCGATGTGGGAAATGCTTAAAAGCAACATTCCCAATACCGACAAGCTGGATCTTTTGTACACGTTTGACGAGGTTTTGGGGATTGGACTGCGAAAGATTGAAGAGGTCATTGTACCCGATGAAGTTTTGGGCTTGGCCAAGGCGCGCCAGAAAAAGCGGAAGGCAGGTAAATTTGACGAAGCGGATGCACTTCGGGTTAAGATAGAGGAGCATGGTTTTTCCGTCAAGGACACTGGCGAGAGCTACCAGATAGTAAAAAAATAAACCAAGTTAAAATGGACTTAAAAGCAGTAATATTTGACCTTAATGGGACAGTTATCGTAGACGAGGAGTTATATGACGAGGCTTTTTCTGAAGTACTTCGCGGGCTCGGGGTGACGGCAACACTTCAAAAGCCGGTTAAGGAAGCCGGTATCGGGACGACTGAAAATTGGGAAAAACTGCTACAAAAGTACGGAGTGCCCACCCGCAAGTCTCCCGAGGTGCTTTCGCGCGAGACAGACGAGATTTATAAAAAGCGACTTGGGGAGGTAGCCATACGAAGGGGCTTTCGAGAGCTTTCGGGCGAGCTGAAAGGAGTAGGAGTGGCTCGTATACTTGCCACCTCAAACAGTACGGAGATGGCAAATCTGGTTATACACTTTTTCGACCTTCACGGCTGTTTTGACGAAGTGGTAACGGGTGATCATGTTAAAAAAAAGAAACCAGAACCGGACATCTTTTTGCTTGCGGCAAAAAAGGCTGGTGCCGAGCCTGCGGAGTGCGTGGTAATCGAAGACGCTTTGTCCGGGGTAAAGGCAGCGTGCAAGGCTGGGATGAGGGTTGTGGGGGTACAAGGTGAAGACTACCCAAAAGCAGTCGGGAAAGCCGACCTTGTTATTAGCTCGTTTGACGAGCTAACTATTGAGAAGCTCCGCGGTTTGCTCTAAAGTGTTAGTATATGAAGCCTGTCGCAGCCCTACTACTCGTATTTTCGATATTATTTTATCCTGGCGTTTCATATGCCCAGGAGTTTAACTTCGAGAGGGCCTACAACGACTACATTTTTACAATGGACGTCTATGAAAAGGCTCGCTCTCGATATATTTTGGAGCGCGCCAGGTATTTTCAGTCCCGCACGCTCACTTCAGAAACGGATGCCATTGATGCGACTGCCGACTTCATCCAGGCCAGGAACGACGCGATAGTTGTCTACTTGCGGGCAATTCGTGTGAAGGTTGATGAAGTGGAGGAGTTTGACGCGCAAACGAGAGCGCGGCTCCAAACACGGCTGGACGATGAAATCAAGTGGCATCTGGACTACAAAAGCCGCATACGGTCAGCAGGAACGCTTGAGGAACTGACTGACGACAACAAGGAGGCAATGGAGCGCTATTTTGGCTTTACCGAGCCGCTTGCATTTGAGTTTCACACCTCACTCGCCGCGGACCGCATAGACCCAATACGTGAAGAGTTTAGTGCACTTCTCAACCGGGCAAAAGCTAAAGCCGATCGGATTAGGGAAGCCGGTGATCATAGTACTGCAAACATAGAGCGGTGGATAATTGATACGGACGAAAAGTTTCTGAGAAGCATTGAAAAAGACCGGGACGCGGAAGACCTTTTATCAAGCATACAAGCGAGTATTGGTGGGAGGCAGGCTCGGGGATCCAGACAGCTGCAGACTATGCACAACCAGGCCGTCATTGCTGCGCAGGAGTCGCTGCAATTTTTAAAAGAAACCGGCGACTTTATGCGAGAAATTGTCCATGCGATGCGTGAGCGAGTATGAACGAAGCACCAAAACCAAGCTTAGATACGCATGTTTACCAGGAGGCCCAGGCTGGCGAGGGTCCCGCCCTTCCACCGGTTCCTCAGGACCCTGAGCTCCCGAAGAAAGGCGGCAAGTTTGATGTCAAAAAAATTGCAAGCTCGATAGGCAAAGGGACTTCCCAAAAGCGACTTCTGGTGCAAATTGGGATAGGGGCTTTTGTGCTGCTACTGTTGATATCGGTGTTGTCGCTGGTTGTGAGCGCGATAGGGGGGTTAGTTAACCGGGAAAACGCACCTCCGGAAGTTACCATTGCTACTCCCGGCCCTGTAACCACTCCCGAGCCGCAGGGCATTAAAAACCCCTCCCCATATGTGAGCGATCCGGAGGTACTTTCGATATTTGAAGAAACTGCGGAGCTTGAGCAAGCCATAACCGAGATAGAACTGCGCGAAGAGCTCCTCAACGTACCCAGGTTTAACTGGGATGTGGACTTTAAGTAGTCGTATTGACAGCTCTGCTACAATGAATATATGAATAGTCGTACATATATTCAGGCTCACAGAGGGCATGAGCATTACCTGGACGACGTTCAAATTGCCAAGCTGCAAAAGCAGTTTGTGCTTTCTCGGTTTGACCCGGTGGGGTTTGAGCAGGCGAAAGCGCTTAGCGATCCGACGAAGTTGAGAGTATACCTGCTTTTAAAGCAGATCACGGAGATTGCCGTTAGCGATATTGCTGAAATAATTGGCGTTAGCCAGTCCGCCGTTTCGCACGCGCTTTCTGAGCTAAAAAAACTCAAGTTCGTAAGCTCCAAGCGCTGTGGAAAGTTGATGTGTTATTCAGTTGAGAAGAAGGTGGATACACCATTGACTGTTCCTGTTCAGGAGGTCAAAATGAACTAACATGGGATTGGAACTCTCAGATACGTTAACTGTGAATCTCGGCATCGCGTTTTTGGCGGGGCTTATCTCTTTTTTCGCGCCGTGCGTGACAGTACTGGTTCCGGCGTTTTTGTCTCACCTGGCGGGGGTGGGGCTTTCGGACCCGGACGAGGTGAAAAACAGGCGCTGGAACATTTTCTATAACACCATATTTTTCATACTTGGGTTCACGGTAGTGTTTACTATTTTAGGCGCGGCACTTGGTGCGCTCACATCATTCTTAAGAGACTTTCAGATTTGGATCAGTAGAATTGGGGGCGCGGCGATCATATACCTTGGGCTGGCAAGCCTGAAGTTGGTCCCCAACCCATTTCGTGGGGGAGCAGGTTTGTCGACTCAGCGAAAAAGCTCAGTAAAGTTTGTCAGCTCCTTTGTCGTTGGCTCGACATTTGCCATCGGTTGGAGCAGCTGCGTAGGGCCAATTTTGGCAGGCATATTGGTGCTTGCAGGCTCTACCGCGTCGCTCACCACCGGGGTGCTGCTGCTAATAGCGTACTCGGTGGGCCTCATGATACCGTTCCTTTTGGTGGGTTTATTTACGACCCAGGCTGCGGAGTGGCTCACCAGACATGGTAAGCTAATTGACAGAGTTAACATGCTCGGAGGCGTAATCTTAATAGTTCTGGGTATTTTGGTGTTTACCAACCAGTTTGCGACACTGGTCGGGTATCTATATGGACTTAGTCCGTTTCAGATATGAATAAAGCAATTACACTAGTTATAGCGCTAATTCTAATTGTTGGGGCAGTGGTAGTTATCAGTAATCCCTTTGGAGAGAGCGGGCCTTCTCCGTTTGAGATTGCTAGCAGCGGGGCGTCGCAGGACGGAAGTGGGGCTCATTCCGCGGGCAACGAGGTCTCACGTCCTGGAGTGGGAGATGAGGCTCCTGATTTTGAGCTGCTGGACTTTGAGGATAACACGGTCAGGCTTTCAGACTTTAGGGGCAAGCCGGTGTTCATAGATTTTTGGACCAGGTGGTGTCCGTTTTGCCGCGAAGAAATGCCTGAAATTGACGAAGTGGCGCGGGAGCTTGAGGGGGAGCTTGTGGTGCTTGGTATTCACCGTACAAATACCGAAAGCCTGGAAGTGGGCCGATCGTTTGCGCGAGACGAATTGGGCGTCTCTTATCCGCTTCTTCAGGACACAACGGACGAAGTTTATCAAAAATTTTCATTTGCTAACTTGATGCCTTTTGCACTCTACATAGATGAGGAAGGTATTATTCGCTCTGTCAAGGCGGGCCCAAAGACGGCAGATGAGATTCGTGAAGAAGTTAACTTGATTACAGCCAGGAATGAAGAAGAATGAGCATTCTAAAACAGTTTACCGTCACACGAGCAATTATCGCCGCACTATTGGTAGTCGGTGGATATCTGCTCGCACTAAATTTGGGGCTATTGGGAAGCGTGGACTTGAGCAATGCCCCGGAACCTGTTAGAAATATAGCCATGGCCCTTCCGGGACAAGAGTTTAACTTGTCGGGAAATACCGCACAGGCGCAGATTTTTCAAGGCTGTGCTTTTCGCGACTGCATACCGTCAATTGACGAGCCGGTGTTTATAAGCGCCGGCGAAGCCGAGCAAAATGGTGAAATAGTAGGAAGTGACACTGTGTTTGGGGTCTTTCACAAAGGTGTTGCCCGTGCGTATCCGCTGAAAATCCTCAACAGGCACGAAATTGTCAATGAGACAATAGAGGGGGACCCTATTTTAGTAACATTTTGTCCGCTATGTGGGACTGCGATTGGGTTTGAGCGCGCGATAGAGGTGGGCGGTGAGCGCAAGCCGGTTGAATTTGGCGTGTCTGGAAAGCTGGTCAACAATAACTTGGTAATGTATGACCGCGAGACCAATTCCCTCTGGCAGCAAGTGGGCGGCGAAGCTATTGCCGGGGACCAATTGGGGAACACCTTGGTCCCGTTCCAGGTGGATACAGTTTTATGGTCCGACTGGAAAGAGCTCCACCCGGATACAGAAGTACTCGCACAGGAAAGCGGGTTTGTTAAAACGAGCCGTAGGATAAATTACGAGGGTAATCCTTATGGGAATTATGACAATGAGCACCAGAGATTTTTATTCCCTCAAGAAGCGACCGACGATAGGCTGCCCAACAAAGCGATTGTTTGGGGCATTGTTGTCAACGGAGAAGCGAAGGCCTATTCGGATGAAGCATTAGCACGGGAAGGGACAGTGAAGGACACGGTCGGGGGTGAAAACCTGACGGTGACCAGGAATAACGCCGGGCAAGTAAGGATCACAAGTGAAGCCGGAGAGGAAATTGTTCCGGATCGCTCTATGTGGTTTGCCTGGTTCGCTTTTAATAAAGATACGGAACTGTTCAGATAAATTTACTCTAAAACTGGACTATTCGTAGCAGAACGTAGGGGGGTGTTATCTATGACAACTGTAAAACTATACAAAACAAAAGTATGTCCATATTGCAAGATGGAGGCCGAGTACCTGAGAGAGAAAAGCGTCGATTTTGAAGAGATTTATGTGGACAGTGACCCGAAGCTTGCCGAGCAGATGATGGAGTCGTCGGGACAGATGGGTGTGCCATTTACACACATCACGGGTGACAACGGTGAGCATAAGATTGTTGGCTTTGACAAGGGGAAAATTGACGCTGCGCTTGGCCTTTCATAAATATGCAAAAAAACCTTTGGTGTCTAAACCAGGTAAACTTGTTTCAGGGGCTACCCTGCGAAAGACTTGAAGAGGTAGAAGGTTATTTTTCTGTCAGGCATTTGGGTCGAGGGGATACCGTTTACCAGGCATGCGAAGACGGAAAAGTTTACCTGATAAAAACAGGCAAAGTAGAGGTTTATATCATTACTCCGGAGGGGCAAAAATATATTATTGACATCCTTGGCCCGGGGAGTATATTCGGGAACTTGGGTCTTGAGTGCGACGACGAGACGTTTGTTGAAACCCTTGAGGAAACGACGGTTTGTGCCGCGGATAAAGAGGTGTTTTTGGCGCTTATTAGTGAGGAGCCAACTGTGGCTCGGAGGCTACTTGTCAACCTTTTTGATAAGGTCTTGGCTGTTGAGCGAAAGGCCGCCAGTTACGCGACAGACAACGTCCTCCAAAGGTTTGTTAAGCTCATGCTTTCACTCGGGCGTGCAAATGGGAGCGCCGAGAAGCTGGTGACCGATCGCTACACCCACGAGCAATTGTCGCACATGCTTGGGGTGTCAAGGCAAACGATTACGACTTTGATAAACGACCTGGAGCGTGAGGGTAAGCTTGAAAGAAACCAGAAAAGATTGGTATTTAAAAAGCAGGAGCTTCAAAGTATGGCAAACTAGTGCCTATGTGAGTTTATGAGCAACTTGTCTGACTCCCGTTCATGGAAAGCACTCTGGGAGCATTATCAGTCTTTTGGCAGGGTTTTTTCCGGTAAAGACTACAAGTTGGAAGCTGCCGGGATTTCGTTTGACTTTTCAAGTCACTTCATTACCGAGGAGACCATTGCGCTTTTTTTAGGGCTTTTAGAAGAGCTCCGGTTAAAGGAGAAAATTAGCGACATGTTTACCGGAAAAAAGATTAATATGACGGAGGGACGTGCGGCCCTTCACACCGCGCTTCGCAGCAGGGAAGATGAGATACTGGTGGAGGGCGAGAACGTTATGCGAGAAGTGAGGCGGACACTGGCGCGAATGCGCCGAGTTGCCGTGGCAGTGCGAGGGGGTAGCTGGCAAGGGAAAGCCGGCAAGCCCATTAGAAACATAGTAAACATAGGTATCGGCGGCAGCGATCTGGGCCCCGTCATGGCTACTGAAGCCCTCAAGGCTTACTCAAGCCGAGAGCTGGCTATCAGGTTTATTGCAAACATCGACCCGGCTGCATTTATAGAAGGAGTCTCGGGACTGGACCCGGAGGAGACCTTGTTTTTAGTAGCGTCAAAAAGCTTTACCACGACAGAGACCTTGAAAAACGCGGATGCCGCTAAAAACTGGGTATCTGGCGACATTTCAAAGCATTTTATTGCACTAACGGCGGATGTGGCGAAGGCGAGAGAATTTGGAGTCCATGAAAGTAATATCTTGCCGCTGTGGGACTGGGTGAGCGGCAGGTACTCGATGATGGGGGCAATTGGACTCCCAATAATGATTGCCATTGGCCCGGAATATTTTGATGAAATGCTCGCAGGAGCAAGAGAGGTTGACGAGCATTTCAGGTCAGCTGAATTTGGGAATAATATACCGGCAATGATGGCGGTGCTCGGAGTATGGTACAACAACTTTTTTGAGGCGGAGACACATCTTGTGCTCCCGTATAGCCAGTATTTACATCGCTTCCCGGCGTATTTACAGCAGCTTGTCATGGAGAGTAGTGGCAAGCCGGCTGCACATCAGACCGGCGAGATTGTGTGGGGAGAGCCGGGGACAAATGCTCAGCACTCCTTTATGCAGCTCCTTCACCAGGGCACGAAGCTTGTACCGGTGGACTTTGTTGGGTTTGAAAATGCGATAGAGGACGTTAATGATCACCATAAAATACTAATGGCGAACATGAAAGCCCAGCGTGAAGCATTGAAAAAAAACGGCCAGCCAAGCAGTAGTTTGGTTTTAGAGAGGCTGACCCCGAAGGCCTTGGGTTCTTTGATTGCGCTTTACGAACACAAAGTGTTTGTAGAAGGGATAGTGTGGGGGATAAACAGTTTTGACCAGCCGGGAGTTGAGCTTGGGAAGAAGCTATCACGAAATATCCTTAAAACGGATACGGGATTCTGAGTTCGCGGTATGCTTTTTTGGGGATGCCGATGTCTGCGAGGTGGAGCTCCCCCGTAAAAGGGCCGGCGGTTCTGTCTTCAAGTCCCGTTTTAATGGCAGCCAAGACGAGGGTGTGCTTTGCCAAAATGGCAACTGGTGACGGGTCTCCTGTGTCGACATTTAGACCGCTTGGCGCGTCAAGCGAAACAACAGGTCTGTCAGACGCGTTAATTTTATTTATGTCCTTTAGTATTCCATGCCTCAGATTTCCTTTCAAACCGTACCCGACCAGTGCGTCCAGTATAACGTCATAGTTTTTCAAGCCGGAAAGGTTGTCCACAAAGTCAATCCCCATAGCAGTTAAGGTCTCAATTTGGCGATTAGTTGATATTTTGATGTTGTGCTTACCCTTTACAAATATTGTAACTTCTTTGCCACTGTTTGCCAGGTGTCGCGCGGCCGCCAGGCCACCACCTCCGTTGTTTCCGGTGCCTGATACGACAAAGACGGATTTTGCTTTCGGATATTTTTCACAAGAAAGCTGTGCCAGATGGTATCCCGCAAGCTCCATCATCTGAAGAATTTTGACCTTGTATTTCTTGACTGCGAGATCGTCCAGCCTTTTCATCCTTTGGGCAGTAACCATATTTTAACAATAGCACGAGGCACGTATCCTTGCCATGAGCGTATGGAGCTTCAGTCATCTCGCAGACAACGGTGATTGACAAGTTTGCTAGACTAGACTTATGACTGAGAAGTTGCCGGAAATGAAAGACTGGAACAGCACGCGGGAGGCTTTGCGTAGCTCGCTTGAGCCGCTTCGCAGCGCGCGACTTTTGGGGACGGAAGAGATACCAAACGAGCTTCATCATTCTCTTTTCCCTCATTTTAATGGCGCCAGGACGGGCCCATTGGACTTTGGGGGAGAGCTGTTCCTGGATTACAAAGCACTGAAAATAGTGTTTAAGAAAGGGGAGAGCTTGGTGTTTGAAGTCCCCCTTGCGGGCCACAGTCAAAGGTCGCTTTTTGACGAAGTTGCTCTTGAGTTTGCAAAGTACGACATCAATATTAGCCCTTACAAGGACAAGGTAGAGAGCACTGAAAAGTTTGATACAGACCAGGGTAGGGCAAAGGAATATGCGGAGCTTCAATTTAGAGTATTTAATGCAATAGCTCGCTTTAAAGCACATCTTTTTGGCCCGCAAACGCCTATTGCTCTTTGGCCGCACGGGTTTGACCTGTCGACCATTTGGTTTCCGTTTGGCAGCCCCGAGATGAACGAAAAAGTTAATCCCCAGATGAATTTTGGGTTTTCCCCGGGCACAAGCGACGACGAAGGGCCTTACATTTATTTTTACGCATGGCCCGTGCCGGACGGGCTTGTGGGCACTAAGCTGCCCATGGGAGGAGAGTGGAATGAAGCTTGGAGTACGCCCGGGGCTGTGTTCAAAATCAGCGAGTTCAACAAGGCCGAGAACCCCGACCGAGAAATGACGAGAGTCCTACTGGAGAGCTTTTGGAGCATTTCCCCCAGGCTTGGGTAGCAAGGCTAGAGTTTTATTTGAGGTATATCGAAGCTATCTGCCTCGTCGGGTTGAAGAGCTGGCTTCTTGACTATTATGCCTACGTTGTCAATGAGCGGGTAAAGCTTTCTTAGTTCATTTTGAAACTTTTCAGCAAGCCCGGCCGTGTACTTCCCGTATCCTCCAGACTCACTTTGGCGACAAAGACGGTCTTCATACTCGCGCGCGATTTCCACTACTTTTTTGCCGACTTCGTTAAATTCCGTTTGAGCCCCACTTCCGAGCCTTTCGTATTTAGAGTGCAACTTGCTAAATTCTGCAAAAAGCCCGTCGTGGTCGACAAGCATTTTCTCGATATACTCTTTGTATTTTGCCTTTGCCACAGGAAATGGTAGCGGCTATCGGGACCCGCTGTCAATGATATTGACATATCGTGCTAACAAAACCATAATGAGTTATGGGGAAAGCAAAAAAAAGTACAAAGGTTGCAAAAAGGAAAGAGGAACTCGAGGAAGAACTCCCTAAAAAAAGGTCTATTTTAGACCCGGACCCCACTCCTGAACCCGAACCCGAGCCGGAGCCGGTTTCGGAGGTGGAAGAAAGCGAGCAAGATGAAGCCCCCGAGGGTACAGTGGCGGAGGGCGCGGACGAGCAGGAAGGAGAAGAGGGTGAAGTGGTAGACCGGAAACCGGAGGCAGGTGGGATTGTCATAAAAAGGTGGGTATTTTTGATATGGGTAGCTGTTACGACCGGCTTGATAGTTGCTGTGTCCGCGGGGGCATATTCTTTGGTGGTAAACGGCAGACTTGAGTCAAAAATAGCTTTGAGTCCCACTGCGACACCGGAGCCGGCCGAGACTCCGTCTCCCACGCCCGAGCCGGAAGAAGAAGTGGATGTATCCACACTGTCTGTACAGGTGCTAAATGGTTCTGGTGTCTCGGGGGCGGCTGGCGCGGTACGCGATATTTTGCTCTCCAACGAGTTTGTGGGAGTGGATATAGGTAACGCCGATACCGGTGGTAACGTGGAAACCGTAGTGCGGACAAAAGCCGTCGTGCCGCAAGCAGTATTTGACCTACTTGAGGAGCTTCTTGACGAGTATAGTGTAGAAAAAGGAGACGAGCTGGATAGCGGAAGCAGCTATGATGTAGTGATAATTTTGGGCCGGCGGGGCTAGATTATTCACTTTCCAGGTGGTGTATATAGTTATCATTGAGTGCATGCAAAGGGGGTGAGTAAATTTGGAAGAAAATAAAGCAGACAGTAGTGTCAACAAAATGACAGGAAGGCTTGTGTTCGTCCTTGGCGCGTTTGTAGTGGGCGTTATAGCGGGGTTTTTACTGAGTGGTTCTACACAAAACGGCGTGCCGGAAGGCGTGGCCGACAGGAGTACGCAAGAGTTTGAAATGGTTACTCACGTACAGGCGGAGCTCAACGAGCAGGATGTATACATAAACCGAGATGGCCAGGCGATGCGGATTACTGTAGGGGAGGCCGAGAGTGAGGAGATATTGGACATGCCGGTTTATGGCTCGGCCGAGCCTGTCGAGCCTGATCCGTTTGGGCTTACCGAGGCTCCATTAGGACCTTTTCCAATAGGTGGAGAGCTTGGGTTTACCATGCGTGATTGGCTTGGGGCAACGGGCACGGGAACCTATACCATAAGTGGTGCACGGGCAAATTTGACGCTTAGCATGGAAGGACTGGTTCCAAACGGGGTGTATACGGCATGGTGTGCACGCGTAAAGCTGCCGCCACAGCCGGTGCTTTTCGATCTCCCTTGTGGAGCTACAGACGGGTCGGAAAATGTCTTTAGGGCAATCTCTGACGGGTCGGCAAGCTTTGAGGTAGAGATGGCGCCTCTGGAGGAGAGTACCGAAAGTGTGCAAAACGTTATTGCCGTTGTGTACCATAGTGACGGACAAGGACATGGCCCGTTACCCGGGGCAGTTGGCATGAACGCCCACGCCCAGCTACTTTACTTGATGCCACCGGGGAGCAATTGAAGCTAGCTTCCACTCGCTCAGTTTCGCAGTTGTTTGCGTGCTGACGTTGGCGGGCTTGCCTAAATTGATATACTGATCTGGTGAGGAGGTTCCAGAATGGGTTGGCTTCTTTTCTGCTGCTTGTGACTGCTGCCGTGGCAGTAGGTGGGGGGGCTGGATATTTTTTGCTTCGTTCGCTCCCCATAACAACAGCTAGGGAAGGCGCGGCTGTTTTGCGCGGTGAGCTTGCTGTTCCCAGTGTGGCACAGCCATCTCCCACCTCATTTCCGTTTGCAGAGCTCACTATTCCGCACCTTCGGGCAAGGAGCTATGAGAGCAGCCTCGGAGAGCTTACAGAAATAGCAGCTGGCCCAAACTACAAAAGATACCTGACCAGCTACGACTCCGACGGTTTGCGCGTTAACGGACTCTTGACCGTTCCTGAGGGTGAGGGGCCACACCCGGCCATCGTTTTCGTCCACGGCTATATCCCTCCAAGCCAGTATCGAACTACCGAGCGCTACGTTGACTATGTCGACTTTTTAGCGAAGTCCGGCTTTGTGGTTTTCAAGATTGACCTTCGGGGGCACGGAGATAGCGAGGGGGAGGCAAGCGGAGCGTACTATTCAGGAGACTATGTGGTCGACACGCTAAACGCCTATTCGGCTTTGGGGGATGCTAGCTTTGTTGACAGCTCGCGAGTTGGGCTTTGGGGGCATAGCATGGCCGGAAACGTGGTAACGCGTGCTTTGGCTGCAAAACCGGACATCCCGAGGGTGGTCGTTTGGGCAGGGGCGGTTTATTCATACGAGGACTTTAATGATTACAGTATTTCCGACGGCAGTTACAGGCCACCTCCTCAGGAGTCGGAAAGGAGGAGGCGGCGCGAAGAGCTTTTTTCCACACATGGACCGTTTGACCCAACAAGTGAATTTTGGAAGCAAGTACCGATGACAAACTTTCTGGGTGACATTTCCGGGGCAGTTCAGGTTCATCATGCGGTGGACGACCAGGTAGTGGAAATTGGATATAGCCGGAACGCGGCTCGTATTTTTGAGGAAGCCGGGGTTGACTTTGAATATTACGAGTACCCGACCGGCGGCCACAACATTACCGGCCCCTCCTTCACCCGCGCGATGGAGAGAACGGCGGAGTTTTTCAGGGAGTGAGGACTCCAGGTAACTCGCTTCCCACTGGTACAAACTTTAGCGACAGGCTGTTTGCACAGTGTCGGGTATTTTTGGGGGTGAGGCCCTCGCCCTCAAAAACGTGTCCGAGGTGACCCTCGCAGCGCGCGCATACGATTTCCGTTCTCACTCCGTCAGGGTAGGGAATCCATTTGACTGCCCCGTCAAAGTGTTCATCAAACGCGGGCCAGCCACAGCGGGCGTCAAACTTGGCCTTTGAGCTAAAAAGGGGAGAATTGCAGCGCTTGCAAATGTAAACCCCTTCATTGTAAAAGTCGTCGTATTCACCAGAAAACGGCCTTTCTGTGACCTTATTCTCTATAATGCGCCGCTCTTCTGTGCTCAAGCCGTTATATACCATATCCCGCCATTATACACGCATGATATGAACATGACTCCCCGCATATTTGGAGCTATTGAAAAATGAAGTATAATCGTGCTTAAACAAACATGACCGAACTGGATAGGAGGCCGAATGCAGATAGGCCGGACATCGAAAGCAAAACCCGCAGTTATCTGGAAGAAATGAAGCTCGAAGGGTTTGAAAGTGGTTTGCTGGCTGAGCTCGAGCAGCTTTCAGTGGATGAGGAGGTAGGGCGCTTGCTGGGTGCATATACGGTAGAAGCGCGAGGCGACTTTATGGTTCCCAGGGCAATTGTGGGTAACCTTTCCAAGCGCAACATCCAAAGTAGTGAACTTGATGGGTTAAAAGTGGTTAGGGCAATGGACGTTGGATATGAAGACAGGTTTGCACCAAGAGTATGGATGGGCCCATTAAGAGATGCAGGGGGCTGGATCGAAGGAGAGCGAGCGGGGGGAACGTTGTCGCCACCAATGGCAATGGGGGACTTGCGAAGGATGTGCGAAGAGGAGGGGCGTTTCAGAAATGGTGAGCTGCCCATGGATTATGACAGAGAGGCGGTTGCAGGCTTGGCATCTTTGGATGTGCCGGATTGGATGGCTGCATACCTGTTGGATCACACAGTTAGGCTAAAGCAGGGCGGGTATGTGATAAGGGCTATTGACGTGGCTCAATTATCCAAGCACGCCTACCCTGACGGCACAAAAACGCCGACAGCTGCCATTTTACGCGGTGTAAGCCGGATGGGAAACGACAATAAATGGGCACCTAAAGATTTGCTCTTACCAAGGCTTGCGATGCGAAAGTTTGTATACATTTCTTTACACGACCTGTTAGTGCTGTCAAGAGTGATGAGTAGTGAGTGGCGAGGGGCGAGTGAACATGGGTTTACTGCAACTGATACCGCAAGGCAGTTGGTAGACGAAGAAAGGAGAAAAACGGGAGATTTGAATTTCAACGAAATATTAAAGAAATTGAAATTGTCTAATTTTTCTGCAAACACGCAAGTTGCCAGCACCAATAATGTGGGCAGACCACCTAAATCTACCCCTTATGTAAACTGGTGGAAAGAACTCAATGCAAAGCGACAGTCAAGGGCAGATCTCGGACTTCGCACTTTTGCTACAAACTTAGAGAAAGAAGGATATCCTGTGTTGGAAGCAGGTGGAGACTTTTATGTCAGTTTGGACAGTGTACGGGGGTTACTGGGCAGTAATAATATTGAGTTGGAAGATCGTATTTTGGTGGACGGTGAAAAGATCAACTACATATTTGGGGAGAAATATGTCCCACTGCATTGGTTGATGAGCAAGTTTAGCTCGTGATGATTGGGGGACTTGGAATGTGTTTGACCTTACCCAGATATTTTTTATAACGAAAATAATGGGGATTGACAGAGCACATTTTCACAAATTCGTCGACTCGGCGCTAGTGTTTGAAGTGGTGTACTACGTTGAGACAGGAGACTACACCAAGTACATGGATATTCAAGAAAAGACTAATCTGGCAATACACGAACAGTCCATCTGATTTCACCACACCTTGTATACCCCGGGCGTGTCGCAGATTGACATTTTTGGGCACCAGGCCCTGTGGTATATTGGTCACTATGGAGTACGGCTTCGAGAACGAAACAAATTTGAGCAGGGTAGAAAGAGCGTTAAAGGAGTCCGCAAGGGTTCCTTATAACAATGCCACCGTAGTTTACGAACGGTCAGGATTGAACCCAGATCCCAGGATGGGAGGCAGCTGTCTTTACAAGTTGAGGGTACTAAGTAGACTTTTGCCCGACGGCGCGCAGCAAAAAGTGATCGCATCTACCGCAGGCAAGACAACCCATTATGCCCTAGTTGCTCAAGTAGATGGAAAAGAGTATTACCTTGATCCCTTTTTGTGGCAATCTGAGCTGTTGAATTTGGAAGAGCCAGCTGGTAGCGAGGTGGATACACTATATAATAAATGGAAAATAAAGATAGAAGAAAGCAGTGACGACTCAAGTCTGCGAATTTCCTTGATAGACACGGTAAGTGGAAATGCGATGGCCACTCATAACTTTACAGACGAATTAAGTTACATACCAAAACCCTCAACGTTATTAGTGAACCAAAGCCTTCCCAGTTTTATGATGCAATTTGTGAGTAAAGATGGGAATGGTTTTTACAAGGTTTGGTATTCTAAGGTAGAGGAGAAACTTGCCGATATTTGGGCAACCGACCCAATAACGGGGGAGAGGAAGAAGGTTACCAGAGACGGCCTCAACTCAGATATTCGGGCAAACGTGGTGGCAGATATAGAAAAAATGCTCACAGCGACAGAGCAAGAAATTGTCAGTTATTTTGCCAAGGCGCATGAGTTAGAGAAGAAACTGGACACCATTCCACTGGGCGAAGTAGAAAAACAACATGATCACTGAGTATGTCAATAAAACTTCATTCATCGTAAAATACCCACATTGACAGGTACCCCTTAAACTAAAACAAATGTCTATAAGTTTGGGGGGTGATGTATTTGCAGAAGAAAATCATACCAAAGGAAATGAAAGAAGAAATCCTGTCAAAGGTTAAGGCTGGACTGAACCCCTAATAACGTACAGACAACTGACTGTTAATTAAACTCTCTTCAAATTCATTCGGTGGCCTGTAGTTTAAGGACGAATGTAATCTTTTTGCATTGTAGATCTGCTCAATATAGTTT
>Ga0210057_1003976_pt1 | contig 19982 bp, 14 predicted proteins | sample CryGeyCG2114_010_2_FD_183968 | JGI IMG/M metagenome (GOLD analysis project Ga0210057, IMG submission 183968) | Groundwater microbial communities from aquifer - Crystal Geyser CG10_big_fil_rev_8/21/14_0.10 (SPAdes) (version 2) | ecosystem: Environmental > Aquatic > Deep subsurface > Groundwater ...
CCTGAACCGCCGCGCCGCTTCGGAAAATCAGCCTTTCCACCGGCTTTAAAAAAGATGTTACATAACCCTCAATAACTCCCAGGGCGCCAAAATAATGCAGGCCGATAATTATCACTGCCGATATAAATATTGTAATTATTTTTTTGTTAAACAGATTAAACATAACCCTTAACCCCCTGCCCGCATCGCTACGCGAAGCGTTGCAGGCGGGCTAACCCCCGCTGGAGGAAGAGGGGATAAAAGAAAAAAAATTTAAAATATAAAAAATATAATAAAATAAAAAGATTATATAAAACTGCTAAAACCCCCTCGCCTTTTGGGAGAGGGGGCTGGGGGCAAGGGCTAATTGCTGGCGCTGGATAAAAAGATGCTCTTGAACATTTCCAGGTCCTCTAAAATTTTTCCCGCCCCGCGCACTACGCAGGTAGACGGATCATCGGCGATTCTTACTGGAATTTTAGTGGCTTGGGCGATTTCCTTGTCCAAACCGCGCAACATTGAGCCGCCGCCAGTAAGGATGATGCCTCGTTCATAAATGTCGGAAACCAGCTCCGGCGGCGTCATCTCTAAAGTCGCTTTGATATTTTCAATAATGTGAAAGACGCTTCGCGATAAAGCCTCTCTCACCTGGCTGTCATTTATAATAACTTCTTTCGGCAGGCCGTTGACTAAATCCCGCCCGCGCATCGGCATCTCTATTTCCTCGGGCAGGGGCGTAGCCGACCCGATTCTTTTTTTTATTTCTTCCGCGACCTGCTCGCCGATTAATATATTGAATTCTTCCCTGGCGTACTGGACAATATCGCTGTCAAACTGGCTTCCGGAAAGGCGCAAAGTTTTCCAGGTTACGACTCCCCCCAAGGAGATGACGGCAATTTCTGTCGTTCCCCCTCCAATGTCAACAATCATATTGGCGGTCGCGTCCAAAACCGGCAACCGCGCCCCGATGGCGGCGGCCATCGCGGTTTCCACTAACAATATTTCCCGCGCTCCGGCTGATTTTGTGGCGTCTTCCACCGCTTTTTTTTCCACTTCGGTTATATCAAGCGGAATGCCGATTACCACGCGCGGCCGCGGCACCAAGGTAAAATTTTCCGAGTGCACCTTGTCGATAAAATGCTTTAACATTTTTTCCGTTACCTCAAAGTCGGAGATCACGCCGCCGATTAACGGATGGATGGCTATAATATGGGCCGGGGTTTTGCCGAACATCTTCGCGGCATCGTTGCCGACAGCGATAACTTCGTCGGTCCGCGTATTGATGGCGACAACCGACGGCTCATTAATCACAATTCCCTTATCTTTGGTAATAATAAGAGTTGACTTGGAGCCCAAATCAATTCCCAAATCCTTGCTGAATCTCCCTAAAAATTTATTAAACATAATGTTCAAAAAGTTATTACTGGCTTAATTGTCCTTGCAACTATCCGAATGGCACGAATCCCTTTGCTAACCTTGCTTTCTTCTATTATTATTCCCCGATAATTATCCATAAACTTACAACTTAAGACTTAGGACTTTAAACTTAAAACTTGTTTTATTTTTATCAATTCCTTTTTTTCCTCGCCCCGCTTCTTAACTTCCACGCTGTCCTGGTCGAGCGAACGTTCGCTGACAACTAAACGTATCGGGCAGCCGATTAAATCTGCATCCGCAAATTTTTCCCCGGCGCCGGTTCCTTCATCGCGGTCGTCAAAAATAACTTCTATGCTGTTTTCCCGCAGGTCTTTATATACTTTTTCCGCGGTTAATTTAATTTTATTGTTTTCTTCCGCGTCTTTAGCCGCAACCTGAATTAAATGCACAGTAAAAGGGGCTACCTCTTTAGGCCAGATTATTCCCCGATCGTCATGGCAAACTTCGGCGATAGTGCCCATTACTCGTCCCAGGCCTATTCCGTAGCAGCCCATCCAGACCGGTTTTTTCTTTCCGGTTTCGTCAATATACTGGTAGCCGAATGGATCGCTGAAATTAGTGGCTAATTTGAAAATGTTGCCCACCTCAATGGCTTTTTCCATTTTTAAATTTTTGCTTTCGCAGCTGGGGCATTTATTTTTTAATTCATCGGCAATCTCCTTGTTAATCGCTATCTGGCAGTCCTGGCAGATATAAATCTCGTCCTCTCCCGCCAGCGTGATAGTCTGATATTCATGGGAGTATTTGGAAAAGCTGCCGCCAGAGGCGAAAGTAAGATAAGTCTTGTCCAATAGACCGCAACGCTTAAATATTTTAAAATAAGCCTTTTGCATTTCCTTATAAAAACGGTCCAGGTCTTCTTCGTTCGCGTGGAATGAATACATATCCTTCATCATAAATTCCAGCCCGCGCAATATTCCGGACTTGGCCCTCTTTTCCCGCCGGAATTTATTTTGAATCTGATAAATATAAACCGGCAGATCTTTATATGACAGGACGTGCTTCTGCGCCAAAGGAACCACTATTTCTTCATGGGTCGGATTTAAAGCGTATTCTTTATTATCCACCCCGTATAATTTAAACAGAGCGCTGAAGTTTTCCCAGCGGCCGGTTGTTTCCCAATTTTTCTTCGGGGAAAGAACCGGCATTAAAACCTCCTGGCCGCCGGCCCGGTTCATCTCTTCCCTGATTATATTTTCAATCTTTTTTAAAACCCGCAAACCTAACGGAAGGTAAGTATAAACGCCGGCGGTCAGCTTATCAATAAAGCCGGCCTGAATTAAAATGCGGGCGTTTAAACTTAGTTCATCCTTCGGGGCATCCTTTGTTGTTTTGGTAAACAGAGTGGACAATCGCATATTCCTGTCTTTAAAATTACATTACAATTTTACCTTTTGGTTTAACTTATGTCAATAAAAACTTAAGTCATTGGCTTGTCCGCTCAATCGCAAAGCGATATGGACGGATCAACAAAAAAAGCGGTCGGAGCCGCACTTTTAGAGGCCGCCTACAATCTTGGCAAATAAGGGATTGAACCCAATGATTTGAGGCCAAAAGGTAGGCAACCTAATTATATTATATCACAAAATAATTAGACGAGCAACTAATGCCGTTAAATAAAAATGTTGAAAATTACAACTAGGCTGAAGGCAATATCCGGAACATGGTGGTCCCGCAAACCGGGCATCTTCCTTTTATCGCCCGGCGCTCTTTCCCGCCTTTGCCCTTCATGGAAACCTCCTGGCCGTCTTCAATCTCCTTTTTTCCCCTGCACTTTACGCAATAAGCTTGCATAAAATTTATATTAATATTTATCCGCTAAAATTTCGCTTTTTTGACTTGGGGTATGAATTTTATTCTCCAGTCTTATGTGTTTTATTTGCTCTATCATAAAAATTATTTTATTACTATATTAACTAGCTTATTTTTAACAAAAATCACTTTTACCGCTTTTTTGCCTTCTGTCCATTTTTTAATTTTCTCGCTGGCTAATGCCTTTTCCTTCGCTTCCGCTTCGGAAATATCAGCCGCTGCTTCTACTATGTCGCGCAATTTGCCGTTAATTTGCACGACCAACTGGATTATTTCATCTTTTGTCAATCTTTCATCATATTTCGGCCAGCTTTGTTTAAAAATACTTTCCTTGTTACCCAAACGAAACCATAATTCTTCAGCGATATGCGGCGCGAACGGCGCGAGTATTATTAAAAATTTTTCTAACTGCGGAATAGACATGTTAGCATCAAGAGTCTGGCTTTTTACTATTATATTTCTATTTATAACCTTTTCTGGTGTTAAATCCTGCCTAATTCTGTTTACAAAAATCATCATCGCTGAAACCGCAGTATTAAATTTCATGCTTTCAATGTCTTCGGTAATCTTTTTAATTGTTTTGTGCAATAGAGTATTTATTCTGTCATTCAAGCTCTCTTCTTGATACAATTCTTTATTTTCCTTCTTATCACGCACATCTTTATTATAACTACTTTCCCAACTCTCAAAATAATCCCAAATTTTCTCTAAAAACCTCCTTACTCCTTTAACACCTTCCGTGCTCCAGGGAATTGTTTCGGAAAAAGGCCCCATAAACATTTCATATAACCTTAAACTGTCCGCGCCGAAATTTTTAATTATCTCATCCGGGTTGATTACGTTGCCTAATGACTTGCTCATCTTCTTGCCGTCTTCAGCCAGCACCATGCCGTGCGAAACACGGCGGGCGTACGGTTCGCTGACCGGCACCACGCCGCAGTCATACAAAAATTTATTCCAAAATCGGGAATATAATAAATGCAAAGTGGTATGCTCCATGCCGCCGTTATATAAATCAACCGGCAGCCAATATTTTAATTTTTTGGCATCAGCAAGCGCTTTATTATTTTCTGGATCGCAGTAGCGCAAGAAATACCAGGATGAACCAGCCCAGTTCGGCATCGTGTCGGTTTCGCGCCTGGCATTCCCGCCACACTGCGGGCATTTGGTATTTACCCAATTTTTCATCACCGCTAAAGGCGATTCACCCGTATCGGTTGGTTCATAATGTTCAACCTCTGGCAGTTCCACCGGCAAATCTTTTTCTGAAACTGAGTGAATAATGTATCCCACGCCATTTTCAACGATATAATCAATTCCTTCTCTTAATTTTGGAATTTGTGATTTGGAACTTGTTATTTCCCAGCATTTATGGCAATAAATGATGGGTATCGGTTCGCCCCAATAGTGCTGGCGGGAAAAAATCCAGTCACGGAGCTTGTATTGCGTTTTCATAATACCACCGACATATTCAATAATTTCTTTTTTTGCATCAACGGAATGTAATCCAACAAATTTATCTGAATTTATCAATTTACCAACTTCTAATACTGGCCTATCTATTTTTTCTAATCTTTTTGTTAACCAATCATTCGTATTTTTGTCTTTTTCTGAAAAAATATTTTCAACAGTTTGCCAAGTATCTACATCTTTTTGATAAGAAAAAACCTTTGGGTGAATAACAAACTTTACCGGCAAATTAAATTTCTTTGCAAATTCCCAATCCCGCTCATCGTGCGCCGGCACGGCCATAATCGCGCCCGTGCCGTAACTGGCTAAAACATAATCCGCAATCCAAACCGGAATGGCTTCGTTATTCGCCGGATTAACCGCTTTAATGCCTTTCAACTCCACGCCGGTTTTTTCTTTTTCTAAAGACGCACGCTGCAAATCGTTTTTCTTCTGCGCCTGCTTTATATATTTTTCAACTTCCAACTTATTGTTAGGTTGGGTTTTAAAACCCAACCTAACGTCCGCATTGTTTAAAATCTTAATTAATTCATGCTCCGGCGCGAGCACCATATACGTCGCGCCGAATAAAGTATCGGGGCGGGTAGTAAAAATTTTTAATATATAATATAAATTATTTAAATTTTCAGAAAACAACCTTTCTTTTTTATTTAATCTATCTTTTTCTGGATTGTTTTGGATATATCGTAAAACAGATTTATATCGCTTTTCATCTTTAATAATTGAATATTCACCTTTTGGCGTCCATAAGTGAAATCCCTTAGAATTTTTCTGAGTCGCAAGATCGCGTCCAAATCTATCATTAAATTTTTTAGCGCTATAGCCTTTTAAATATTTATATATTTTTTCAACTGGTATATTTTTATCAGTATCTAAAATTAAATGAATATGGTCTTTCATTACAGATATTTCGTGTAGAATAAAATTATGTTTTAAACAACTGTTAAATATTGCGTTCATTATATACAAACATTCTTCCTTATTATCAAAAAATTCTTCACGCTCCTTGGTTGAAAATGTTAAAAACCATGTTGTTTTATTTTCGTCGTTAGGCTGGGTTTTAAAACCCTCGTCGACATGATTGCTTGTATCGTTAGGCTGGGTTTTAAAACCCAGCCTAACATCAACATTAATTGGCACTTTAAATTCTATCTCCGCTCCCTCGCTTTTCCCAATCCAGTTTATCTGCTGGGTTTTTATTTTGTCTAAATAATCAACCGTGTCCAAATCTTTTATTAATTTATCGGCGTATTTGGTAATCGCGAGCATCCATTGCTCTTTTTCGCGCTGCTCCGCGACCGCGCCGCAACGCTCGCATTTCCCGTCCACAACTTCTTCGTTTGCCAGGCCGATTTTGCAAGACGGGCACCAGTTAATCGGCATTTTCTTTTTGTACGCCAAACCCTTTTTATACAATTGCAAAAAAATCCACTGCGTCCAGCGGTAATATTTCGGGTCGGTAGTATCGACCTCGCGCGGCCAGTCAAAAGAGAGCCCCAAACTTTTCATTTGCTTTTTGAAAGTGGCAATGTTCTGTTCGGTTGCCGCGCGCGGATGGATTTTATTTTTAATCGCGTAATTTTCCGTAGGCAGGCCGAATGCATCCCAGCCGATCGGATACATGACATTATATCCTTGCATCCTTAGCTTGCGCGACATAACATCCAGGGCGGTATAAGAGCGCACGTGCCCCACGTGCAATCCGACGCCGGACGGATAAGGAAACTCAACCAGAACATATTTTTTTTCTTTTTTGGAAAAATCATCCGCCTGATATAGCTTCCATTCATCCCATTCTTTCTGCCAGGCATTTTCTCCGCCGCTTTTTAAAAAATCATCATATATTTTGTAATTTCTCTTACTCATATTTTAATATTTTATATATCGTGTGTTATGCGTTATGCGTTTAAAATCCGTAAGTAAGCAAACTCACTATCGCAAAAGCGATTGCCAGGTAGAACGCTCCGGTGCCGAAAGGCAACAGCGCCTCTAAATTGAAAATAATCGCCAACAGCAGAAATATCGTACCGGCTACCTGCAGAAGCATTTTAATCTTTCCCCAGACATTCGCTTCAACCGACTGGCCATTATGCTTCCGCCACCAGGCCGAGGTAATAATCAGCACTTCCATCCCGATTATTATCATAGCGGCAAAAAAATCTATATAACGCAATACGATAGCGAACACCATGGACCCGATTAGCAATTTATCAGCCAGCGGGTCATAAATTTTTCCCCACTCAGTGATTTGGTCGCGGGTACGCGCCATTGAACCGTCCAAAGCGTCGGTAAAAGCGACGATTAAAAAAACCCATAAACCTATTTCATAGCTCTCATAAAGCATCAACAGCACCATAAAAGGAGTCGCTAAAAAACGGAACATGGTCAGATGGTTGGGGCGGACAGCTTTGGGAAAAAGCCTTAAAAAAGTGGCTGCCAATGCCTTATCGTGCCAATAAACTTTGCTCGCTGATTGGTATTGCTTATCATCGGGAATAAGCATATACTGTGTTATAAATATTATGAATAAATTATATTATAACTCCATCCTTTTAATAAGTTTGCTTGCTGTTTTTGGCGCGGCTGTTTACCGCTTTTACCAACTCAATTATCCGGGCGTTTTTTTAACGCTAATTTTAACTATTATTGCTTTAATTATACTAAATAAAATTCATAAAGTCAAAGCTGCGCCGAGCGCGGCTCTGGTAGCATTCGGGGAAATATCAAGTATTAAACGATTGGGCATTTTATATATTGCGGCATATGCCGTATTTTTATGCGCGAGCTTTATTTTGCTTTTCCGCGCGACAACAAGCGAATCCATTATTTCTCCCTGGCAGATTGTCCCGTGGTATTTTTTCTTGACATTCGCCATTGCGACATTTTTTTTGCTTGCAATCATCTTTAAAACAAAATTGCCGTTATTTATATGCTTCATGCTTCATGCTTCATATCTCATACTCATCTTTAGCGTAGCTTTAATAATTTACGGCATCGGCTGCGGCTTCGACCCTTTTATCCATCAAGCCACGGAAAAATTAATTGACGCAACCGGCGCGGTTTATCCCAAGCCATGGTACTATCTTGGCCAATATGCTCTCATTGTTATTTTGCATAAGCTAACTTTTATCCCGATTATTTGGTTAGACAAACTACTAGTGCCCGTGCTCGCCGCGCTGACTTTGCCTTTCGCTTTATATCAAGCAATAAAATCATTGGGCGCAGACAAACGGGTTGCTAAATTAACCGCTTTATTTACCCTTATTTTCCCCTTCACCATCTTTATCGTCACCACTCCGCAAAACCTCGCGAATTTATTTTTGATATTAATAATATTATTAAGTCTAAATAACAATCTTCATGCTTCATTAGCATTGGCCGCTCTTGTTATTCACCCCATCGCCGGCATCCCCGCTCTGCTTTTTACCTCCATACTGCTCGCAAAAAAATATATTACGTCTAAAAAAATACTTAATACTTCATACTTCATACTTTATGCTTTATCAATCTTCGCTCTGCCCGCCGCCTTTTATTTAAACAATAAAACCAGCTCTATCATCAACGCTCCGGCCGCAGAAACTTCCGTTTCCGTCTGGCATCTCCCTCAATTCTGGTTCAGCGGCCAAGAAACATTTTTATTAAATTTCATATACCTATACGGCTTTAATATCGGTCTTATCGCTGCATCGCTTATCATTGCCGGCATAATTATTTATTACAAAAAAATACTTGATACAAAATACCCTGCCCGCCCGCGTAGTCCCGGAGGGTTGATACAAAATACTTATATTTTAATGTCCATTTCGTTATTTATATCTTATTTCATCACTAAAACTATCAACTTTAACTATCTCATTGACTACGAACAATCAAACTTTTCCGGCCGTATTCTGCAAATCGCCGCCTTCTTCTCCCTGCCCTTTATTTTACTCGCTCTGTCGCAATTCATATCTGCCATTCTGGAACAAGGCAAAATTATTAAATACTCATTTGTCTGTTTTTTGGTTTTTCTGGCTTGCTCTTCATTTTATATTTCCTATCCCCGTTTTGACAACTATTTTAATTCCCGCGGTTATTCCACCTCGCAGGCCGATATTGAAGCCGTCCGCTGGATTGAAGATAATTCTCCGGATGATAATTTTATCGTGCTCGCGAACCAGCAGGTAAGCGCCGCCGCTCTCTACGAATTTGGCTTTAAAAAATACTACCCCTCGCCCTCTCCCAACGGGCGAGGGGGCGCCGAAACTTTTTATTACCCTATTCCTACAGGGGGAGAACTATACCAATATTACTTAAAAATGGTCTATAAAAAAGCCGACAAAAAAACCGCCCTGGAGGCGGCGAATCTGGTTAACACGGACACGGCTTATTTCGTTCTGAACAGCTATTGGTGGGCGTTTGATAAAATTTTAGCGGAAGCGAGGATGGAAGCCGACGAAACCGCCAGTATTAATAACGGGAGTATTTATATATTTAAATATGTAAACCCCGTCGAATAATTTACAGCTTAGGCCGCGGCAATTCTCCTACGCTTATCCGATTGCCTTATTTCAGCGCGCAATGCTGTAATTTTTTCTGATAATCCCCTCATGTCCTGCAAATCTCCGTCAGTTCTATTCTCTTTGCCGGCCAGCTCTTTATACTGCCATTCTAATTTTCTCAATTCTGATTCAAGTTCCGCGACATCTTTATTTTTTAAACCATCCCCAGACATTTCTCCCGCTTGAAAATTTTTTCGCCGGCTGGATTTTTCAACGCTTGGCATGTTTGATATACAAAAAACCATATATTTATATTAATTTAAAATTTTTTATGGCGCCCTTACTGATGGAGTATAATTGCAAAAGCTTTAAACTTTCTCTATTTAAAGTATAATCCTCCTCTTGCTTTTTATCCAGCACCGTGCCCGAATACCCTGCGGTCTCTGCCGCAGGGATGAAGGGCTATCATCATTCTTGCCGCAGGGTTTAATACCCTGCGGTCAAGGTGCTGGATTTATCAAGCGCGGTTATTTTTATCTGATACTGATACTTGACTTTTTAAAAAAACAACCGCATAATAAAAAATTAACCTTTGAGAAAGGATGATGGCCGTGCCGATAAAAACAAAATACAGAAAAAATACAGCTGCAGGCTGCAAGATCGTTCTTTTGTTCCGCGACGGCAACAAACCTGCCAAGAGAGTCGCTATCTTTTATATGGGCAGGGAAGATATCAATGCAATCCTGTCACATCGCAGGTGTTAGATCTTCTTGCTCTTTGTCCGCTTTCATACGACCCATTATAGAAAAAGCATTATTCACGATTGGGTCGTTTTTTATTTCCGGAAATTTATCGTTTAAATAATCTTCCAGTTCTTCAACGGCTGCTTGAAAATCAATTTTATCATAAGTTAATTTTCCCTTAAATTCCTCTTCGTATTTTGAAAAATATTCTTCAATATCTTGTCCTAAATAATACTTTCCCGGCATAGATTTTTCCATTATTTCCCCTATCCGGTCAAGTAAAATAACCGCTAGCTGCGTCTCCAAATCGTTTTTAACAGAATCAATTAAATCATTCTTTATTTCACCGCCGGCCAGTGAAATCTTTAAGCCGGCTAAATTTTCCTCCTGTAAAACCAAATTAATATACAAGGGCTTTTGCCTGGTTAAATTATTCTCTAAAGTCATGTCTTTTTTCTCTTTAAACCATTTTATGCGGTTGTTTTTCCCCAAATCCTCTGGCGTAACCCGTACTTTGCAAATAAGGAGTTTTGGCTCTTCTTCCCCTTTGGCGTTGAATTGAATGCCAAAATCCTGCCCTTTGCCGAACTTGCTTAAGTCGTGGATAAAAATATCTTTGCCTTCAAATAACTCCGCTAAATACTCTCGGCTGTTTAAAACAGCGCCAAGAATACCCCGCGCCTGTTCTGTTATCGTCTTTTCCCGCGTCTGTTCTTTCTGGTTCTCCGCCATTAATTCATTAACCCATTTTAGCGCTTCCCGCAAACCCTGGCGCTTGCCGGCGCCCATAACCCTCGCCATGTTTTTATCAAGCAGCACTTTATTTAATTGTTGCCGAACATAAGAAAGCTGTTCAGGGTTCATCTTCCCTACTTTCTCCTTAATCGTATCCTGCGCGGTTTTGCTGGGCGCGGCCGGCCTTAATCTCCATTCATCCTCCGTGGAATCAATTTCTTGGTCGCGACTGCCAGATGCCTCTTTCATATCTTTAGCAATATCCAATAAATCACCCACTATTTCCTTAAAATAATCATCATCTATTACGTCCACTTTAAAGCCCTGCGGCCCTGATTCTTTTGGCATATAATTATTAATTTTATATCTAAGCTCTTTATTATATTTTACCAATATTTATAATATTTAACAAGCTGAAGGGATTTGCGAGTAATTCGAAGTTGGCTTAATAGGCAAACGTATTATAATTGCTTACGAGCCGAAGCCTTAGTATAGGCTTGACAAACATGTAAAATATACTATAATAAATCCAGCACCTTAATTTACGCCCTCAACCCTGGGGGCCTTGTGCCCCGTTAGCGCCAGATTTATCTGGCGCAATTTTTCCAAAAATCTTGCCCCAGGCAAGTCGCCGGGTTGCGCCAAATAGCGCAATAGCCCAACCTCACCCCCCCCATAGAGTACACTCCCTCGTTGCTCTATGGGGATTTTTTATGCTAAATACAAAAAAACGAGTTAAAAAACCCGTTCATTTTCATTAAATTTTATTTTATTTTATTTTATTTTTTTAACGATTAACGTTTTCAAAAAAATATTTTAAATTTCCTCTCATCCAATAATAGAAATCTCCCTCCAGCAATTTCACAAAATCATTAAAATTCCTCTGCTTCGGCCTGATGCTGTTCGCCCGGCAGCCGTCCAGGTATAATTTTTTTATTTTAGCGTTGTCAATAACACCTATGCTTGTTTTCACCATATTTTTATATATTAATAATTAATGATATTTCCGTCTATCCCTATCATCCAAAAATAGCACCGATCTCGCTGTTTTTTTACTTTTAACCTCCTCATATATTTATTTTAATTTTTAATTATTAATTTTGTAATTTTATAATTTTATAATTTTATAATTTTAAAAATTTTCTAATATTTTCGCGCTACCCCCTTAACTACTCCGCCGATATTCATTTCTCCCTGCGGCCTAATAATCGGATAATTTTTATTTGCCGGTTTTAAAATCATCCGGCCGTTTTCTTTTTCCAAAAATTTCATCGTCCATTCGTGGTCAACTTCAGCAATAACGATGTCGCCGACTTTAGGCGCGCGGCCCTGCTCCACAATCACCAAATCGCCCTCGTTAATTCCGGCTTCAATCATGGAATCGCCCGTTACCTCCAGCAAATATGTTTTGTCTTTTTTCTCTATCAAATATTCGTCCAAGCTTAACGCTTCGCCGACCTCCTGTTCCGCGGTCGTCGGCAACCCCGCCTGCACCGTGCCGAGCAACCGAACGCCGAACATATCCGGTCCGGCGATCAGACGGCCGGTTTCGTCTTTTCCCACCAATCCTTCATCAACAAATTTAGCCACTACTTTGGCTACGGCGTTTTTGGACTGGAAATTAAAAATGCTTAACATCTCGGCGTAACTGGGCAAGCGGCGCGACCGCTGGTAAAAATTGATAAAATGTTTTTTGTAGTTTTGATAATTTTCTTTGGACATAGAATTTAATTTTCAATTTCTAATTTTCAATTTTCAAACAATGATTTAATTTCTTAATGTCTAAAATTTTTAAAATTTAAAATTTAGTCATTGAAAATTGTTTAAAAATTAAGAATTGAAAATTGATAATTTCATTATAGTGTACATTCGTTCACCTGTCAAAGTGGATAAGTATAATGAATTTTTTAACTAATAAAAAACAAAATTTGAGTTGCTATAAAATATTTTAATAAATAGCATTTCTATGAAATGTAATTTTATTTAAAAAAGTGTGTATAACTTAACTTCCGCAAATCTACAAATTAACTACAAATATCACCAATACTATTTTTTTATTTGTATATTTGTAAAAGGATTTGTTGATTTGTGGGTACTAAAAAACCACCATAGGATTCCTAAACTTATAGTGGTTCTTTTATTTGTTTTATTTTATTTTGTAATTTCCCTAAACTTGCATCCTCTAAAGAGATGACTTATTGAGGTTATAACAATGAATCTTTAGCGGCTTTGGCTACGCGGAATTTAACCACGGTCTTAGCCGCGATTTTAATAGTTTCGCCGGTAGCCGGATTGCGGCCCATGCGCTCTTTGCGATGCATCTTCACTAATTTGCCGATTCCCGGAATAGCAAATTCTCCGTTTGATTTAACCTCTTTATAAGCCATCGCTGTCAATTGGTCAAAAAAGTTGGTGACTTCTTTTTTGCTCATGCCGGTTGCTTCCGCCATCGCGTTTAGCAATTGGCCCTTGGTCATTTTTGCCATAGATTTAAAATCTTAGTAAGTTATACACACCTTTAAAAAACCTAATAAAATAATAGCATATTTAAAAAAACCCCACAAATTCCTTATTTTTAAAAATTAATAATTGTCTTTGCGTTTCTGTGTTTAAAAAAGAAAACGGCAATGGGCGTAATTAAGCCGCACTGCCGCTGTTTTTGATGATTTAAAAATTATTTGCGAAAACCGATGTCTCCGCGATATTGAGCGCCGCCCTCTAAGTGAATTTTCAGAACGGCTGCATAAGCGCGAGCGTAGGCTTGATTTAAGTCTACCCCTAAACCAGTAACTCCAAAGACTCGCCCGCCGGCAGTTATTGTTTCACCGTTTTTTTCGGCTGTACCGGCATGAAAGACAATAACGCGACCGTCAAATTCTTTTATCACCTCCGGCAACCCGGTAATCTTTTTGCCGATTTCGTATGGACCAGGATAACCGTTAGAAGCCATTACCACACAAAGCGCGTTGCCGGAAGCCGGAATAATCCTGTCGCCGCTAAGGTTACCTTCCGCCGCCGCAACGAGCAATGGCAATATATCTTCATTAATAACCGGTAAAACTACCTGCGTTTCCGGGTCGCCAAAACGGCAGTTGAATTCAATCACTACTGGTTTAGGTTCGTCGCCCACAAGCATCAGACCGGCGTAAAGCACGCCGCGGTATGGACAACCTTCTTGTTCCATACCGAGAATTGCCGGACGCAAAATTGTTTCAATAATTTCTTGAAGCAATTCGTCCGTAACGATTGGGACTGGAGAATATGCTCCCATACCGCCGGTGTTGAGGCCATGATCATTTTCCAAAAGACGCTTGTGGTCTTGTGACGGAGGCAAAACGACGATGTGCTTGCCGTCGGTTACAGCTAAAATGGACAATTCCGGCCCGGAAAATTTCTTTTCAATAACTACGAACTTTCCGGCATCACCGAATTTTCGCCTGACCATAATCAGATCAATCGCCTCTTCGGCTTCTCGCAGTATGTCGCAGACAATTGCGCCCTTGCCGCCACACAAACCATCGGCCTTGACCACGCACTGACCATTCGGGTAATGTTGGACATATCTCTTAGCTTCTTCGGCGTTGCTAAAAAACGCCCATGGCGCAGTCGAAATTCTCTTCTTGGCCATCAAATTCTTTGACCAAATTTTTGACGACTCAACCCGCGCCGCGTCTTGTGTCGGGCCGAAGCAAAGGATTCCAGCTTCTTTTAGCGCGTCCGCGAGACCGTTGGCTAAAGGCACCTCCGGCCCAACCACGACGAGACCAATGGCGTTATTTTGACACCACTTTACTACCGCCTGATTGTTGGAAATATCCAGATCAGACAGACACGTGGCGTACTGTGCGATTCCCGGATTGCCCGGCGCGCAAAACAGTCCATTCGGCGACAGCAATCCGCTTTGGCTGATTTTCCAAACAAGGGCATGCTCACGCCCTCCGCCTCCGATAACAAAAACTTTCATAAGTCACCTCACATCCTTTGGGTTATTTTCATCCTCTCGGAAACAGCATCATCGCCGCTTCCTTTGCCTGCCGTAACTTTTCTTCTTCTCCTGGTAAAACCAGCCGTTCCAGCCGCTGATAATCTTCGGCGGTGCCAAGCGCGAATTTTCCTAGAGTTTCAATTTGCACCAGATGTTCAACCGGCAAAACTTTTTCCTGAAGTGATATCACGTCATCGCCGCACTCAATTGAAACACGCGCGGTTTGGATTAACGCGCCTTTGTCGTACTCCTCGGTAACGCGGTGAGTGGTCGCTTCGGTCCAAAAATTTCCTTCCCGAGCCACTAGGCGGACAAAAAGCATTCGCGCCGCGTGCACCGCCCGGCCGTACATTCCTTTGCCGCCAAAATCCGGATAGCCGGGATCAAGCGGACCGGGATGCTGGTTTACAATTGCGCCTTCAAACCGTTGAATGACATTAGCCGGCGTTTTCGCCAGCCAGCCGTATTGCCCGACGAAATTAACTTTGCGCCGCTCGCATTCGCGGATAATCGCTTCGCCGAATGCTTCTCGCGGCTCTGCTTTCTGCTTAAAATCAGTCGGACAAATAACTATTACATCCTCCTTCTTCATGCCAGCGTCAATCGCTTTTTTAATTCCACCAGCTCCTGGTTTGCTGGCAATAACTAAAGTCGGCTCTACTAATTCTTTTAAGCACCCGTTTTTGCAAGCTTTAATAATCGCCTGCATGGTTGTTCCGCCTCCGGAAATTAGTAGGGCAATCCGTAAAACTTTTAATTCTCGCATGTCTTTCACCTCTTTCTGGCAAAATTATTTATAAAATGATCAATTTTCTGACAATAAATTGTCATTTTAGGTTAGCAAAAATAGCTTAAAAAAGCAACTTCATAAAAAACCTCTCGAATCGCCGTCAGGCTTCTCGCATTTACCCAGAAAAAAACAACCGACTCTAATTTTCTCCGATACTGCCTTTTCGGCCGCCTCCAGCACCCCGTCTTCCGGGGAGCCGATAACGTCAATGCCAACTCCGCAGTTAAAGATCTTGTGCATGTTCATCCAGCTTTCGCCCGTCACTTTCTTTAAAAGATAAAAAAGAGGCGGCGGATCCGGCATATTTTTTACATAGCATATGCCTTTGCCAAGGTTGCGGACCTTTGTCGCCCCTCCTCCGGTATTCATGCTGATACCGTGGAGCAGGTGAAAGCCGTTCCGCTCTTTCAACTCCTTAATAAGGAGGTCAATGACAAGCGCGTACTGGCGGGTAGGCGAAAGGATCGCTTCGCTTATGGTCAGGCCGCCGAATTCCACCGGCGCGGCTTCAACGCGAAATTCTCCGCGGTAAGGTTTGTCCGGCCGGCAAAGGAAGGGGTATTTTTTGGCATAATCCGAGTGCATTAAACAAATTCTCGCCAATGTCAAGCCGTTTGAGCCGATGCCGGAGTTATATCTTCGCTCCCATACTGCTCGTCCGTGGGAGGCAAAGCCAAAAATGCTGTCGCCGATTTCAACATTTCCTTTGATGATGTTTTCCTCTCTGGCGGCGGCGCGGATGTCCATGTCAAAAACCATCGTTTGGACCTGATCCGGCAAATCCGCTGTTTCTCCCCCGAAAAAGTCAAAGCAAAATCCATATTCTCCGTAGAGTTCAAGCAGAGTTCTGATCCGTAAGATAATCTGCCGCATGACCAAATCCTTGGGAACATTAATGGCATTAATGGCGATAATGTCGGAAAACTCAAACTCTGCATCCGACACAAAGCCAGCCGCCGCGACATCACCGGTATTCATGGAAAACGCATCGTCAACGATTCCCTGAAAAATCTCTTCATCGCCCGTCTCCTTATAATGGAGAAGGCGCTGAACGAACTTGCTGCCATCGCCGTCGGCGTGCTTTGTCCTTACCCAGCCGGGACGGCCGGGATAACGGACAATATTGCAGAAAGCTCTAGGAAAATCATTATTAACAATTTCTCCAAAAGCTTTTCTTACCGCGCCCTTGCCAGGGTCCACTCCCAACTTTTCATATTCACTCCGTTCACTTGCCATGAGCTTTATTGCTCCTTTCGTAAAAAAATTAAGAAGAGAACAAATTCCCTCCTTGCCTGCCTCGCGCCTAAAAGCGCGGGTTTGCGTATTTGAAGTCTACCAATGCTTTAATTATTGGTCAATTATTTATTTTACATCCACAAATTCTCCGGATTGTTACGGTCTATTTCCCATTTTAAAGGATTGTTATAAATGTAATTTCTGATATTTTGCAGAGAATATTCGTTACGTATAATGTGATCGTAAAAACGGGGTTGCCAGGTGAAATTGGGTGATATTTTTCGTATTCGTTTGGTGCAGACCGATTTGAATTGATTAATAATCGAACCTAACGAATTTGCCTGCCATTTAGGATTATACCCGCCCCGTTTCGTAGAGACGCCCCGGTGGGGCGTCTCTGCCGTATAATTATGGGTAATGCCATATCTGCCAGAGACGCCGCAACGCGGCGTCTTCACCGTGTCCACGACGTCACATTTTATGGAAACGCCCCACCGGGGCGTCTCTACGTTATCATTACAAATAAATAATATGCCATGAAAATGGTTGGGCATAATTATCCATTCATCTAACATTACATTCTTCCGTATCTTTGGTGTTTTTAACCATTCATTTACGACAATCTGGCCGATATTATTCAAATACATTTTTTCACTAACAACCTGTCCAAAATATTCCCTTCTTTTGTTTGTGCAAATCGTTATAAAATACATTCCGTCGTCGGCGTAATTCCAACCCGGATGGCGAGTTGTTTCCACACGATAACACTCCTTGTATAATGTCATAATTGTGGTGCTCCCACGAGGAATTGAACCTCGATTTTAGGTTCCGGAAACCTACGTTCTATCCGTTGAACTATGAGAGCTCTGTTTTGCTTTTATGATTTTTATAACCTCAACATATCACGAATCCTTTTTTAATTCCAGAATCAAGCTTAAGACTTAAAACTTGCAACTGTTAGGTGTTTAAACAAAAATATGGTATAATTTATTTAGTTACGCAGTTAATTAGTTACTTAGTCTTCAGGCTTTATTGTTTTTGTTATCTGATTATAATAACTAAACTAATTAACTAAATTAATTACTTAAGTCCCTAACCGATGTTTAGCGACTCCCAATTAAAAAAGATATTGCTCAAAACCAAAATTATCGCTGACGAAAAAACTTTGAGCGATATTGTAAAAAAGGCCGCGGCGGAAAAAATGAACCTGGAAGATTATATTATTAATGAAAAAATAGCTTCCGAGCAGTCGATTTATGAAGGCGCCGCCGATTATTACCAGCTTCCTTTTATCAACTTAAAAAAGCAGATTATCCGCAAAGATGTCCTGGCTTTAATTCCCGAAGCGGCGGCGCAGGAAAATAAAATAATTTCTTTCGACCAAACCGGCGGCCAAATCAAAGTGGCGCTGCTTGATCCGATGAATCTGGAAATTCTGGAATTTATAGAAAAAAAAACCGGCTTCCGCCCGGAAGTGCACATAACCACTCCGGAAGGCATCAAATATATTATAAAACAGTACCGCAAAGGCATGGAGGCGGAATTTAAAGTCATAAAAAGCGAAACTGACGGCGGAAAAGACAGCGGAGTAAAATCGGCCGATCCCGGTTCGGAGGTGCCAATAATAAAAATTATTGATACTCTCCTGGAACAGGCTTTTTATGAAAACGCCTCTGATATCCACATTGAACCGGAAGAAAAGGAAACCACTATCCGCTACCGCGTCGACGGCATATTGAGCAGCGTCATGACCCTGCCTAAAACCGCCCACGCCGGCTTAGTGGCGAGAATTAAAGTCCTGTCCAACCTTAAAGTCGACGAGCACCGCCTGCCGCAGGACGGCCGCTTCCAAATTATCCAAAAAAACAATAAAATTTCCTTTCGCGTTTCAGTTATCCCCATACTTTACGGCGAAAAAATCGTTATGCGCCTCCTGGAAGAAAAGCCGAAAATGATGACCCTGGAGCAGATCGGCTTCCAACCAGGAAGCTTGGAGATCGTGAAAAAAAATATTAAAAAACCGCACGGCATGATACTGGTGACCGGACCGACCGGCAGCGGAAAGACTACTACGCTTTATACAATCTTAAACATGCTTAACTCGCCCAAAGTCAATATCTCGACGATTGAGGACCCGATTGAATATAATATCCCCCATGTCAATCAAAGCCAGACAAACCCGAAAATAGGCTTTACTTTCGCGAACGGCCTGCGGGCCTTGTTGCGCCAGGATCCCGACATTATCATGGTCGGAGAAATCCGGGATAATGAAACGGCGGAAATCGCTATAAACGCCGCCATGACCGGACACCTGGTGCTTTCCACCCTGCATACTAACGACGCGATTACAACTTTGCCGCGCTTGCTGGAAATGGGCATTCCGACTTTTTTAGTCGCCTCCACCACTAATTTAATTATCGCCCAGCGCCTGGTGCGAAAAATATGCCGCGAGTGCATCCAAAGCTACAATCTAAGCGAAGAAGAGCTAGGCCAGCTTAAAAAACAAATTAATGTTGAAAAAATCCTTAGTATTTTAAAGACGGAAAAAGTCGTGGCTGATTCGGAAAAATCTTTCGGCAAATTATTGTTTTATAAAGGCAAAGGCTGCTCCGAGTGCAGCAATACCGGCTACAAAGGCCGGACTGGGATCTACGAAACGCTAAATATTACTCCGGAACTGTCAAAACTGATAGCTAAAGGCGCCGTGGAAAGCGATCTGCGCCAAGAAGTTGAAAGACAGGGTATTATAAAAATTATTGAAGACGGTTTTATTAAGGCGAAAAACGGAATTACCACCCTGGAAGAGGTTTTAAGAGTGACTAAGGAATAGATTAAATAAGATCAAAAATCTAAAATTATAATATGCTCAAGGGGAGGGAAAATGAAAATTTAGAAAAAAATAACGACAATCCAAACTTTTTAAAGAGTGTGGATGATTACTTGACGCGCTTCCAGCGCATACCAATGTCGGAAAAAATATTTTTTATCCAGCATCTGGGAGTCATGCTCAAAGCCGGAATTTCATTGTCCAAGGCTTTAAAAACGCTGGCCCGGCAGACTAATAACAAGCGCCTGAAAAAAATAATCGAGCAGGTATATGAACACGTAAATAAAGGCGGCGCCTTAGCGGACGGATTAAAGCCTCACGACGCCGTTTTTGACGACCTTTTTATTAATATGATAGCGGCCGGAGAAGCCAGCGGCACCCTGGAGGATGTTTTAAGATATCTTTATCTGCAGATTAAAAAAAATCATGAACTGGTCTCGAAAATCCGCAGCGCTTTAGCTTATCCGATCGTCATCCTCTTTGCCAT
>Ga0210057_1003979_pt1 | contig 19975 bp, 21 predicted proteins | sample CryGeyCG2114_010_2_FD_183968 | JGI IMG/M metagenome (GOLD analysis project Ga0210057, IMG submission 183968) | Groundwater microbial communities from aquifer - Crystal Geyser CG10_big_fil_rev_8/21/14_0.10 (SPAdes) (version 2) | ecosystem: Environmental > Aquatic > Deep subsurface > Groundwater ...
CGTTTTAATTCTTGCTACATTTTTAAGACTTGGTGAAATTCAGGATTACATGACTTTTCTAGGCGATGAGGGAAGAGATGTATTGGTTGTTTACAATATTCTTCATGGCAAATTGACGCTTCTTGGTCCAACTGCATCCGTAGGGGGATTTTTTCTGGGTCCAATATATTATTATTTAATGACGCCTTTTCTTTGGATTTTTAATTATAATCCTGTCGGTCCTGCAATTATGGTTGCTCTTTTCGGAGTTGCTACGGTGTGGTTGGTATATAAAGCAGGAAGTATTATATTTAATCAAAGGGTTGGATATATTTCTGCTTTACTATATGCAATATCACCTCTTGTTATTGCCTATTCTCGTTCTTCCTGGAATCCAAATATCATGCCTTTTTTTTCACTTCTAACCCTACTTGTATTATTTAAAGCATTTCAGAAAGATAAAAGGTGGTTAATTATATTATGCGGATTATTACTGGGAATCACCATGCAGCTTCATTATTTGGCCACTTTTTTAACAGTAATTATTTTCGCATACATTTTTTTTACAAGAATACTCCTTATCAGCTTCGTACAGGGAGTATCCTTGTTTAAGATGACAAGGATGGTTTTAAAAGATTATTTTTTTATTATTTTAGGATTTATCATAGGTTGGTTTCCTTTTTTAGCATTTGAGCTTCGTCATGGTTTTCCCAATATCCAAAGCATAGTATCTTTTATTATTTCATCAGGTGATACTGGTGCAGACATTAATTTTTTTAGGACATTCACTGATATTTTTTTCAGATTGTTTGCAAGATTAGTAACAAATTTCCCTCCGCCCGAGCAAGTATCTTCCAGAACAGATTCTTTAATTTCGTTATGGAATTTAGGAACTTTAATGCTTGGCTTGATAAGCATGCTGATTTTTCTATATACGTATTTTAAGCTTTTTAAAACAAAAAAAATCTTAAAGGAAAATTTTGCAGATTTTTCAAAACTATCATTGATTTTTCTATGGTTTGTGCTTGGAGTAGGACTTTTTGGGTTTTATAAAAAGCCTATTTATGATTACTACTTCGGCTTTATGTTTCCTCTGCCTTTTTTTCTTGTCGGTAATACTTTGGATTTCTTCATCAAAAAAAACAGAATATTTGCAAGTTTAGCAATTTGTATTTTTTTGGCACTAGCCGCGCTTAATCTAAATGGAATCCCGTTTAGATATGAACCTAATCGTCAATTGAAGCAAGTAGAAACAATATCGCGTTTCGTAGTAGATAAAGCAGATAATAAACCATTTAATTTTGCTCTGATTGCAGGGGGTAATTCTGATCATGCATATCGATATTTTTTTACACTTTGGAATCGTTCTCCTTTGACAATAGAGAATCTGAAAGTTGATCCCAAAAGAACAACAGTTGCCAATCAATTGATAATAGTTTGCGAAACTCTTTCTTGTCATCCTTTAGGCCATTCTCTTTGGGAAATCGCAGGCTTTGGACAGGGAGAGATAGTAGGAGAGTGGAATGTAAGTGTGGTTAGAGTTTATAAATTAGTTCATTTCAAAGAGAAATAAGTTGATATTGGTTTATGACAAATTTAAATGAGATTGAAAAAAGAATTGAAAAGATTGAGCTTAGAAACAAGAATGTTGAGAAAGACAAAGCGTGGGAAACGAGTTTTACCAGGAGATTTCTTCTGATATTTTTTACTTATCTAACGATTGGTTTTTACCTCAACGCTATAAATGTATCGGAGCCATGGCTTAACGCAATCGTACCCGCACTCGCTTTTTGGCTATCGACATTAACTCTGCCATTCGTTAAAAACCTCTGGGGAAAATATTTCTATAAGAAATGATTTAATTCAGTCTCGTCTAACTGGAATTATTAAGATATTTTTGATAATTGTCCTCTAATTTTATATAATTCACCCCATGTTGCAAATTGAAGCAAGAAAAGAGGTAATTGGAGTGCATTTTACAGAAATTGCCGAACTTGAACAACCCATTACAAGAATTCTTAAGCAGATTATAAGAGATGGGAGAAAATATGATCTGATTATAGGAGATGATACTAGCGGTCGTATTCCAACCTTAATAATTGGTAGGGTTTTAAATGCTTTTGCCCAAGAACGGGAGCAAAAGAAAATTCCTGTAAGATTTGCTGATAGATTCTTCGAAACTAGCGATGAGATGGGAAAAATATTTGAAAAATTTAGCAAAAAACCCGGTCGCGCACTTTTTTCAACTGAATTTATAGCAAGAAGCTACACACTTCAGAAATTTGGTCGCTTTTTTTTAAAACAGGATATTGTCTATGATGTTGCGACAATAGGTATGTTAGAAGAAGAGAATTTTTATAGGGACAATATGTGTCTTCCAGATTCTACAATGTTATATTTTGACAGAGATCATGTGGTTCATCATACCCCTATGGTATATGATAGACGATTTTTGACAGGATTACGTCGTAACGTCTGCATAGAAGATAGAGTAATCAGAAATAATCGTTCTGTGCGTTATTATGCTACTTCTGCACGAAAAGACGTATCTCTGTTTTCAGAAAGAATAACAGATTGTTTAAGAGGGGATAAATAATTAATTGATTATGAGTAGAGAAAGAGCGGAGTTTTCGGAGAAAATTGATAATTCCTGGATTGCAAAATTTCCAAAAGGATTTTTTCAAAAGGGGCCAAAATACATGCAAAGTCATCCGGAGGAAGAATTTACTATGCAAATCACAGGAGGAAGAATTTATCTGCGGAGAATGAAAAAACGAGTGAATGGCGAAAGACCAAAAAGTCGAATTAACGGACAAATTATTTCCTGGGCTCCATTAAAAATGAAAAACCCCGAGATTAAAAAATAATTACTAGGGGTTTTTCTATTTGTTCTTGAAGGTAAAAATTATCCTTGCAAGGACCTCCAAGAAATTAGCCTCCAATCTTGTACATTCCTGTACCACAGACTGGGCACTTGCCTTTGAGAGCTGGTTTTCCATTCTTCATGGTAACTTTTTGAGCATTGGGATCATCTCTTTTTGCTCTGCATTTTACACAATACATTGATGCCATACATTTAGCGTTTAGTTATTAGCGTATAGCGTTTAGTTTTATTTTAACCAAACGCTAATTGCTATTTCCTATATGCTGATTTGTTCACCTCCTTTCGTTAATAATTAATTCCTGGTAATGATAATACGTGATTTTTCAGAAGAAAAAATAAAATAAACTGTATTCCTAATATTCCGAACGTTAAAATTCCAGTTTTTTTAATATCCCTTAAAAGGAATGGATATATGTTTTTAGAGAAGTCTGATGATGGTATATTAATTGAAGGTCTTATAGATACTTCTGGAATTCTTATTTGGTGGATTTCTTTGGCTTTCGTATTTTTTTCTTCCCTTGAGACAACAAGATTTTGAGACTTCAAGGATTGTAGTTTTCGGTGAAGGTCAGCTAAGGCTTTTTGTTTGCGAGTTTTCTTTTTGTGCTTACTCATCGCAATAGTGCCTAGATTACACTATTGACACGAAGCTGTCAAGAGGCTAATATAGATGGATATATATGGTACCCAATTTTCTCTATATTGTGATTGGCTTTTCTGCAATATGGCTTCTTGTCCTTACAGTTTTATTTTGGCAGATGCTTTCGCACTATAATAGGCTGACAAAGGGCTCAAATCATAAAAGTTTGAAAGCAATTCTTGAGGAGGTATTGACCAAGATTGATCTGTATGAAAAAGATATTGAACATCTTAAAAAATACTGTGATAATTTACAAAGAGACGGAAATTTACATATTCAAAAAGTAGGAATTTTACGTTTTAATCCGTTTAAAGATACAGGAGGGGATCAAAGTTTTATTCTTTCTCTTGTTGATGCAAAAGATACGGGGATAATAATTTCTGCTCTTTATTCCCGTTCCGGAACCAGATGGTATGCAAAAAAGGTAATAGAGGGAAAAGGAGCAGAGTATGAATTATCAGAAGAAGAGAAAAAAGCGCTTAAATCTGCAAGTAAAAAGGAATAGATATGAATAAAAATAAAATTATTGCAATTGTATTAATTATTTTTGTTTATCTGGCTTCTACTGGTATTTCATATTTTATTTTTTCTAAGGCTTTCGGATCCTCAGGTGGTTTGGCTTCACCAGTAACTCAGCCCAAGAAAACAGCAGACGGGAAATTAGTTTTTGATCCGGAGCTTCCTAAAACAGAAGAGTGCTCTCTTAATGGAACAATGTATTCAAAACAGCAAAAACAATGGTGGGAGAAACATAGACCCTTGGGAATAATGATAGAAAACCATGAAGGAGCAAGGCCTCAATCGGGATTATCATTCGCCGATGTAATTTACGAAGCAGTTGCAGAGGGCGGAATAACTAGATTCTTGTCAATCTATTATTGTCAAGATGCCGCAGAAGTTGGACCTGTAAGATCTGCAAGGACTTACTTTTTGGATTTCTTGTCCGAATATGGTGATTATCCTCTATATGCTCACGTAGGGGGAGCAAATCAGCCCGGTCGTGCAGATGCACTTTCACAAATATCTGATTATGGATGGGAAGGATATAACGACATGAATCAATTTTCAATTGGCTTTCCTGTTTTTTGGAGAGATTATGACAGACTTGGGCATACAGCCGCTACCGAGCATACCATGTACTCAACAACCGAAAAATTATGGGAATATGGGGGAAAGACTAGAAAGCTAACCAATAAAGACGAAAAAGGTAAAAAATGGGATAAAAATTTTACATCTTATTCTTTTAAAAAAGATGAAGATGTTTCAAAAAGATCTACCAGTCAAACAGCGCATCTTGAATTCTGGAGTTCGGACAAAAATTACTTCGTAGATTGGACATTTGATCCGGCTGCAAATTTATATCTGAGAAAAAACGGAGGGAGTCCGCATATTGACAGGAATACAAACAAACAGTTGACTTCAAAAAATATTGTAGTATTATTTATGCAGGAAAGTTCAGCAAATGACGGGTATGAAAGAAACCTGCATTTGATTTATAAAACAAAAGGTACGGGAAAGGCAATAATTCTTATGGACGGCAAGCAGATAATCGGCAAATGGAAGAAAGACGACAGGACTTCCAGAACTTTAATTTTTGATAATAACGGTGATCCGGTTAAATTCAACAGGGGATTAATATGGTTTGAAATTCTGCCCACAGATGGAGTTTTGAACGTTAAATAATCCCATCTGAATATGTACCGATATTTTTCGGGCTAAAGGGCTTATGTTTTCTGATTTAATTACATCAAAATCCCGAGTAAAATTGCTGGAAGTTTTTCTTGCAAATCCGTCAGACATGTATCATGTGAGAGAGCTTGTCAGAAGGACCGGTGATGAGATTAATGCAGTAAGACGGGAGCTTCAATATTTAGAAAAAAGAGGAATTCTTGAAAAAGAACCCCGAGCAAACAGAATTTACTATTCTTTTTCCAAAAATTATCCATTTTATTATGATCTTCTCAAGCTTGGCGTTAAGACAGTTGGTCTTGGGGCTGATATGCTTAAGAACAAGGCAAAGTTGGGAAAGATAAAGTATGCTATGTTTTCCGGAAAATTTGTCAGAAGACTTAAAACAGAACCTGATGAAATAAATCTCTTGCTGGTAGGAACAGTTGTCTTACCGGAATTGACACTTTTGGTAAGAACCGAGGAAAAAAAATTAAACACAGAAATTAACTATACGGTTATGTCAGAGGATGAATTTGATTTCAGGAAAAAAAGAAGAGATCCTTTCATTTTATCTATTCTTTCCGGATCAAGGATTATGTTGATTGGAGATGAGGAGAGCATGCTGGCATGAAGAAAAGTCCCCGACGCCTTTTTTGGCTTATCATTGCCCTGACTCTTATGGCTGGATTTATAAATCTTCCCAGTATTAAAACTATTTCAATCGGACCGATTCATAAAAATATTAATTTTAACCCCAATACAATACTCACAAAATTTCGCATAAATAAAGAATTTATGTTTCGAAGAGGACTTGATCTTGAAGGAGGAACAAGTATAACCTTCAGAGCTGATATGTCCGGCATCGCCTCTACGCAAAGAAACGATGCTCTCAATGGTGTCAAGACTGTAATTGAAAGAAGAATTAATCTTTTTGGCGTCTCAGAACCCATCATTCAAACATCTTCAGTAATTGGAGATTCCAGAATAATCGTTGAATTACCCGGAGTTACAGATGTAAATCAAGCAATAAGCTTAATTGGTACAACCGCTCAGCTTTCTTTTTGGGAAGAAGGTGCGACTGGTTCTGCTAAGATAGCATCATCCTCTGCTTATCCATTGGGAGCAGTACAAGTTCTAGGAGAAAATCCTCAGAAGTCAAGCCTGACAGGAAAAGATCTTCAACAGGCAAGTGTAAGTTTTGACCAAAACACAGGAAAACCCCAGGTGCAGCTAGTATTTTCTTCTGATGGATCTAAAAAATTTGCAGAAATTACAAAAAGAAACGTTAATAAAGTCGTGGCTATTGTACTTGATGATATTGTTATCGAAGCGCCCAGGGTTAATGAGCCGATCCTGACGGGAAATGCTGTTATATCAGGCAGTTTTGTTCTTGATCAGGCAAAAACCTTAAGTACTCAGCTTAACGCAGGTGCTCTTCCTGTCCCATTATCTGTTTTAGAACAGCGCGTAATAGGGCCAACTTTGGGACTAGAGTCTCTTAAGAAAAGTCTTTTTGCCGGAATAATCGGTTTTGTCATAATAATTTTATTCATGTGTGTTTTGTATGGACGGCTTGGGGTTTTGGCAAGTATTGCTCTATTTATTTATTCTCTAATCGTTCTGGCAATTTTTAAAATCAGTAATATTACGCCATACGGAATTACTCTAACGCTTTCCGGTATTGCAGGTTTTATCCTTTCAATCGGAATGGCAGTTGATGCAAATATCTTAATTTTTGAGAGAATAAAAGAAGAAAGGCGTCTTGGAAAAAGAGAAGAAGTGTCAGTTGAACTCGGTTTTACAAGAGCCTGGTCGTCTATAAGAGACTCAAATGTCTCAACGCTGATAACAAGTGCAATTCTTTATCAATTCGGAACAGGTGTCGTCAGGGGTTTTGCGCTTGTTTTGGCAATCGGAGTTTTGGTCTCGATGTTCTCAGCAATCGTAGTAACCAGAACTTTCTTACGCGTTGTCTCTAAAAATTAATTTGATTTATGATAAATATAATCGGTAAAAAATACTGGTATTTTGTAATATCCCTGATCGTGGTTATTCCGGGACTTATTGCGTTTATCCTTTATGGTCTTAATCTATCTATAGATTTTACCGGAGGATCGAGGATTACCGTTTCTTTTCCTCAAAAAGTAGAAAAAATTACTTCAGAAAAAATTAAAAATACATTAATCAATCAAAACCTTAAAGTTTCTACAGTAGAAATTTCGGGTAAATCTCTTCTTGTCAGAACAAGTCCAATGGATCAGAAGCAGAATATTAAATTTGTCAGCATGCTCTCTAAAGAATTTAAGGGTGCGAAAGAAACTCAGTTTGAAACCATAGGGCCTACAATTGGAGCCGAGACAACTGCAAATGCCATAAAAGCTGTGATCTTTGCATCAATATTGATTATTTTGTATATCACCTGGTCATTTAGAAGTGTGCCAAAGCCGGCAAGCAGTCTTAGATTTGGAGTCTGTGCGATAGTAGCACTTATTCATGATGTTTTGGTGGTGGTAGGGATTTTTGCAATTCTTGGCCATTTCTTTAAGGTTGAAGTAGATTCACTCTTCGTAACGGCACTTCTTACTGTGATCGGATTTTCAGTACATGATACGATAGTTGTTTTTGACAGGATTAGAGAAAATCTAAAAAGAATGATGGGTGCTCCATTCTCTCAAATCGTTAATGAATCAATACTCCAGACTCTGGACAGATCGTTAAATACTTCACTTACTGTAATTCTGGTTCTTTTTGCACTTCTCCTTTTTGGAGGAGAGACGATAAGGTGGTTTATAGTAGCATTATTAGTTGGAGTTATTAGTGGTACTTATTCTTCAATCTTCAACGCTTCGCCCCTTTTAGTTTTATGGCACGAATTAGCTGAAAAAAGAAAGAAGACTAAGAGTTAAAAAATAAAGATTCTTTGACGATTTTACTTACCAAGCTTCCATCTGCTTTACCTTTGGTTTGGGGCATGAGAATTTCCATAACCTTTCCCATATCGGCAATTGTTTTGGCGCCGGTTTGAGAGATTGCATTTTCCACGAGTTTTTTTATCTCATTTTCACTCATCTGTTCGGGCAAATAAGTTTTGAGAATTTCAAGTTCTTTTGATTCTTTATCGACTAGGTCCTGTCGATTGCCCTTTTTGAATTCTTCAATAGAATCTCTTCTTTGTTTGGCTTCTTTTTGAATTACTGTCAAAACATCTTCGTCCGTAGCTTCATAGCCCGCGCCTCCTTTATTAATTTCATAATAATTAACGGCAGAGAGTAATAATCGAAGGACAGACACTTTTGTCTGATCTCTAGTAAGCATTGCTTCTGTTAATTCCTGTTGCAGTTTTTTCTTAAACATATTTTTTAAGCTCTTTTATTTTATCAGTTTTTTCCCAAGGAAACTGGGAGCGCCCAAAATGACCGTAGCAGGCAGTTTCTTTGTAAATCGGACGTTTAAGATTCAACGTTTTAATAATTCCGGCAGGAGTCATATCAAATACATTTCTAATTGCTTTTTCAATTTTTTCATCGTTAATTTTCCCTGTCCCAAAAGTTTCGACATGAACTGAAACAGGCTCGGGATAACCAATGGCATAAGCTATTTGGATTTCGCATTTGTCCGCAAGACCTGCTGCGACTACATTTTTTGCGACGTAACGCGCCATATAAGCACCACTTCTGTCTTGTTTATTGGGAACTTTTCCGCTGAATGCACCTCCTCCATGTCTTGCCATGCCACCATATGTGTCAACTATTATTTTTCGTCCGGTTACTCCTGTATCTCCCTGAGGACCGCCTACAATAAATTTCCCCGTCTCATTAATATAAATTTTTACTTTATTATTAAAAAGTGATCCGTATACAGGTTTTATGACATGTTTAATAATATCCGAACGGAGTTTTTTATATGATATTCCATCATCATGCTGAGCAGCTATGACCACTGTCTCGATACCCACGGGTTTATCATCTTGATACTCAACCGTTACCTGTGTTTTTCCATCCGGACGAAGGTACGGAATTGTTTTATTTTTCCTCACTTGGGCAAGTCTTTTGGCCATTTTATGAGCAAGCATAATGGGTAAGGGCATAAGTTCCGGTGTCTCTCTGCAGGCAAAGCCAACCATCATGCCCTGATCTCCGGCTCCCTGAGCTTTATGAATAGCTTTCTTCGGATCTTCTCCCTGAGCGATATCCTTACTCTGTTCGTGAATGACATTAACGACAGAACAGCTTTTATAATCTATCCCGTAATCGGCATTTGTATAGCCAATATCTTTTAATACATCGCGGACTATTCTTTGGACATCAACATAGGTTTTTGTAGTAATTTCTCCACCGACAACTACGAGTCCGGTAGTCGTGAATACTTCGCAGCAGCACGCGCTATTTGGATCATCTGTCAGAACTGCATCAAGTACAGCATCGGCAATCTGGTCACAGATTTTATCCGGATGCCCTTCGGTTACAGATTCTGAAGTAAAAAATTTTCTCATTTATTTTATTTTAGATAATATCAAAACAAACTTTAATTAAGCAAGTACTTTTATTTGTTTGAGAAGGTAGTCTTTATTATTTTTTGATAAATCTTCGTCGACTTCTTCAAAAAGTTTTTGCAGAATCTCGCCGATTTTGGGACCCGGTTTTATATTCAGCACTTTCATAATGTCGTTTCCATCAATTGCAAGATCATTAATAGAAAAAGGAGCTGGTTTAAGCTGATCTTCAACTCTTTTTTTAAAAAGTTTAAGTCTCCAGCTTTCTGCTGTTTGAGTTCCGCCCCCAAGTCTGTCTCCAATGCGAAGATCCATCATATCTTTTACATTTTCAATCCCGACTCGTCTTATAAAGCGTCTTACTGCCGCATCTGTAATCTTTTCATCTACCGTAAACATGTGCCAACGAATCAGGTTGACAATTTTTTCTCTGTCTTTTTTGGAAAACTTCAGTCTGTTACATATAACTCTGGCAATTTTTGCACCTGCAAGCTCGTGATTATAAAAAATTACCAATCCTTTTTCATCAACAGATGCGACTTTTGGTTTTCCTGCGTCATGAAGCAGTGTGGAAAACCGCACAATCGAATCTGTTGAGGGACAAAATTTAAGAGATAACATATTGTGGGTAAATACATCTTCGGTATGGTGTCTTCCGGGGCGGACCTGGGAAACTCCGATTCCTTCAATAAGTTCAGGAAATATATATTCCATAAGACTGCTGTTCCTGAGTAGCATCATTCCTTCGTAGGGATATTCACTCTCAAGTATTCTTAAAATCTCTATTCTTATCCGTTCACCTGAAATTTCTTTTATAAGAGGAGCATCTTTGGTAATTTCGATCCATGTTTTCTCATCAATCGTAAAGGAAAGCTGGGAGGTAAAACGAATTGCCCTCAAGAGTCTTAAAGCGTCTTCTTTAAAGCGTTTCTTCGGATCACCAATAGCTCTTATAATTTTATTTTTTAAATCTTCCTGTCCATTGAAAGGGTCAACGATACTAGGGCTTAGCGTATAGTGTTTAGGGTTTAGTTGTAGGGCAATTGCATTTATTGTGAAATCTCTGCGGGATAAATCATCATTGATTGTTTTTCCCCAGGAGACTTTTTTGGGGTGTCTTCGATCGATGTATCCGTGCTCGGTTCGGTAGGTCGTTATTTCTACGATTTGTTTATTACCGTCTTCAATCGGTATACCCACTGTTCCGAATTGATTGTCATAAAAACCATCGGGAAATAATTTCAGAATCTCTTCAGGGGTTGCATTGGTGGTAAAGTCCCAGTCTTTTATGTTTTTTTTGAGAATAATATCTCGCACACATCCGCCGACAAAGTAAATTTCAAATCCAGCTTTTTCAAATTGCCTATATATGCTTAAAATTTTGTCTGGAATATCATGATGCATAACTTGCCCCGTCTTAGCGGGGTTTGCTATAGTATAGCAGAAGAAATATCGATATGAAAAAATGGAAAATTTTAAATAAAACTAAAGAGCTTGATAAAGATGAATTGATAAAAATTCTATTAGAGAATCGAGGAATTAAGACAAAAAAAGAAATTGAAGAATTTTTAGATCCAAAACTTTCGGATATAACAGCCTCAGGTGTGGGAATAGATAAAAAACAGCTTGAAAAAACTATTGAAAGAATTAGGAAGGCAATTTTGGCAAAAGAACAGATTGTTATCTTCGGAGACTATGATGTGGATGGAATTTGCGGTACGGCAATTCTTTGGGAAACCTTAAATGATTTAGGGGCAAAAGTTATGCCGTATATTCCGTATAGAATGGATGAGGGGTATGGTCTATCGATTCAAGGAATCGAAAATTTTAAATCCCAAATTCCAAATCCCAAACTTATTATCACAGTTGATAATGGGATTGTAGCCAATGATGCGGTTGATTTTGCCAATGAAAATGGAATTGATGTAATTATTACAGATCATCATGTTCCATCCCAAAAAGTCCCCAATGCACACAGCATCGTTCATACGACTAAAATCTGCGGGACAGGAGTCGCATACCTGCTGGCGCAAGAGTTCAAAATTCAAAATTCAAAATTCAAAATTAACGAAAATACTCATCTAGAATTAGTTGCACTTGCCACAATTGCGGATTTAGTTCCTCTGAAGGAAGAAAATAGAACGTTTGTAAAATTTGGTCTTGAAGAATTAAGAAGAACGAAAAGAACAGGGCTTTTAGCACTTATAAAAGAAGCAGGAATTAACAAAGAATTAATTAATACTTATGAAATAGGACATATTATCGCACCAAGACTTAATGCTATGGGAAGGCTTGAATATGCTATGGATAGTTTAAGACTTCTTTGTACCAATGATGATAGTCGGGCGAAAAATCTTGCTTATAAGCTTGGAGTCACCAATAGGAGAAGACAGGAAATGACGATTGATTCATTTGAACATGCGAGATTGAAAGTCAAAAGTCAATCCATGCGACAAGCTCAGGACAAGCAGTTAAAAGTCAAAAGTTTAATTTTTGTAGGGCATGAATCGTATCAGCAGGGCGTAGTTGGATTAATTGCAGGAAGATTGGTAGAGGAGTTTTATCGGCCGACAATTGTTGTCTCAAAAGGAGAAAAAATTAGCCGTGCGTCTGCAAGGTCAATCAGCGGATTTAACATAATTGAATTTATAAGAAATGCGTCGAAATTTCTGGTGGATGCAGGAGGACATCCGATGGCGGCAGGTTTTACGGTTGAGACGGAAAAACTTTCATTGGTTCAGGAAAAGTTAGAAAAACTTGCAGAGAAAATGTTGAACGAGGATATGCTTACACAAAGCCTGCGAGTTGATTGTGAAATTAAATTTTCTTTAATCGACAATAATTTATATGATGCGATTCAAACTCTTGCTCCATTTGGGATGGGAAATCTACAGCCATCTTTTGTAAGCAAAAAAGTTATCATTGAAGATATAAGATTAGTAGGCGCAGATAGAAAACATTTAAAACTCAAGCTTTCTCAATTAAATTCTCCAATTCAATTTGATGCTATTGGATTTGGCATGGGTAAGATGTCGGAAAAAATCCGTATAGGCGACAGAATTGATCTTGTTTATCAAATTGAACAAAACGAATGGCCTGCCCGCCATGCTACGCAAGGCATTGCAGGCGGGAATGGAAATAGTAAACTTCAGCTTAAGATAAAAGATTTTAGATAAATTCAAGTTTTAAGTTAAATTATCTTCGCATCATCTGTCTGTCCATTACTACAGTTCTTAAATCCCCCAATGGATTATTGGGTTTGACTATTACTTTACTTCTTCCTTTTGCTTCTGTTCTATCTATCGTTGCTTTGACATGACGTGTAGGATCTATTCCAAGATCTATTGCTTTTTGAACTACTTCCAAAGCTCCTCTTGATGGAACATGTCCTCCAAATATTCCTCCTAATGCTTCTGGCCCTCTTCTCATATAATATCACCTTCTTAAAACAAAAACCCCCCTTTTAAAATTGGGAGGATTAATCTTCTAAGCACTAAAGCTCCTCCCCCTTATACAATAAAGAGGGTAGAAAACTTAATTCTATGCAAAGAAAATATCATATATACATCAATATATATCAAGCTTATTCCACCTTGTCAAGAGGGTAAAATTTAGATACAATGTCAAATATAAAATGTCGAATTTCAAATCTTCAGGAAAAAGAACAATAGCTTCGGAAACTCCAAATCAGATTGGTAAGGAAGTATTGTTAAAAGGATGGGTTAAGACCAGGCGGGATCATGGTAAATTAGTTTTTTTTGATCTTAGAGACAGGACAGGATTGATTCAGTTAGTTGTAAATCCGAAAATATCGGAAGCTTCTTATAAATTGGCTTTAGAAATAAAACCTGAGTTTGTGGTTGAGATAACGGGTGAGGTAAAAAAAAGACCCGAGGGTACAATAAATAAAGAATTATTGACAGGAGAAGTGGAAATCGAAGTAAAAGAGATTAAAATTATTGTAAGAGCACATTCTCTGCCGTTTGATATGGGGGGAGAGGAATTAAATCTTGAGCTCCCGACCCTTCTTGATAACCGTTCCTTAACACTTCGTCATCCGAAAGTCTCTGCGATATTTAGAATACAGGAAACACTAGCAGTATCATTCAGAAATACATTGAGAAGCGAAGGCTTTACGGAAATTTTTGTTCCGACTCTTGTTCCAAGCGCCACTGAGGGCGGAGCAGAAGTTTTTCCAGTCGATTATTATAATCATAAAGCTTATCTTGCTCAATCCCCTCAGATGTACAAGCAGATAATGACTTCGATTTTTGAACGGGTTTTTACCATTGCCCATGCTTATAGAGCCGAACCATCGGTTACCACGAGACATTTATCAGAATATGTAAGTCTTGATGCTGAGGTTGGTTTCATTGATTCTTGGCAGGATCTTATGGGGTGGGCTGAAAAAGTAGTTTTAAACATGTTCGAGGATCTTAAAAAGAAAAACGAAAGTGACTTAAAATTATTCAGCGTTTCGGTTCCCGAAATTAAGAAGAAAATTCCGAGAATCAAAATGAAAGAAGCTCAGGAGCTAATTTTTAAAAGAACTAAAATAGATCATCGGAAAGAGCCAGATCTTGATCCATCAGATGAAAAAGAAATATGCAAATGGGCAATGGAAGAATATGGAGCACCTTTTGTATTTATAACTCATTATCCGATCAAAAAGCGTCCTTTCTATACCATGCCGGATTCAGCTGATCCGGATTCTACATTAAGTTTTGATCTGCTTGGAATAAATGAGGAATGGGTTACCGGAAGCCAGAGAATTAATGACTACGATAGTTTAATGAAAAATATTCTTAAATGGAAAAACAAACCGGAAAATTTTGAAATTTATCTCCAGACTTTTAAATATGGGATGCCGCCTGAGGGCGGATTTGCCATGGGACTTGAGAGAATAACCAAGGATATTTTGGGACTTTCAAATATAAGAGAAGCTAGTCTTTTCCCAAGAGATATGGAGAGAATTGATGAAAGGTTTACTTCGATCGATTGACCACGCTATCACAAATTTTACCAAACCAAACGTATTTTTATTACCGCTTATTCTTTCAATTCTTTTAATTTCGATCTCAATAGTCGATATTTACCTTCAGGAGATAATTTTAATAAATACGATTTTCCAACAACCCCTTTCTGCAAAAGTAAACGACTACCCCCTACTTAAGAACAATATTACGCCCGAAATTTCAGCTAAGGCAGCAATTATTATGGATAAAGATTCACAAGTTATACTTTATACAAAAAATCCCAATTTACGTTTTTCTCCGGCATCAACGACTAAGATAATGACGGCACTGACCGCCCTTGAGTATTTTGGCCTTACCGATATTCTTACAGTTAAATCAACAGGGGTAGAAGGGTCGGTTATAGGATTATCAGCAGGCGAAAGAATGACTTTTGGGGATCTTCTTTATGCAATGCTTTTGCCTTCTGCCAATGATGCGGCTTTTGTTATAGCACAAAACTATCCCGGAGGAGTAGAAAAGTTTGTTAATAAGATGAACGGAAATGCGAGACGATTCAATCTTTATAACATGCATTTTGGTGATCCTGCCGGTTTATTGGATTATGAAGATTATGCGACACCGATTGATTTGGCAAGACTTGCATCTATTGCTCTTGACAATAAGGTACTTTCTCAGATTGTTTCAAGCAAACGTAAAATAATTTCCGATGTTGATAGTAAGAATACTTATGAAATTTTTAATCTTAACAAGTTATTAGGATTTTACGGAGTAAATGGTATAAAAACCGGATTCACAGATGAAGCAGGCGGGGTTTTAGTTACGTCAAAAGTCGAAAGCGGCCATACATTGATTATTGTGGTTTTGAAAAGTGATGATAGATTTTTGGATACAGAACGGCTGATTAATGTTATCTCCGGAAATATTAATTACTTATCCATTCGTCCTTAACAGCAGATACATAGGCGATAAAATTATTATCTCCTTCAAAAACGACAATTGGCAAAAGATAATCTTGCCGATTTTTACCCATATAATATCCAAGCAAAACATTTCTTATAGATATATTGCTGATGTTTGTATTACTGGAATTTGATGCAATAAAAGCCTTTCCTTCCTGAAGTTGTGAAAAAGCCTCATCGGCGGTTTTTATCGGATATGTAGCATTTTCTTCAGTTAGTCCTTGATATGTATAATTAACTTGAACAATTTGAGACTTATTTTCATCTTCTTTCCCTCCAATTAATAAGCTTATATTTGGAATTATTGGGTTTGAATAATAAATCGATATTTTGTCTATATCTTTCTGAAATAAATCAACTCGTATAATTTGGGTATCTGCAAAACTAGTTGCAGGAACTAATGTTCCATTTTTTATTGAAAAAAGTGTTGATTTTGTTTTTGAAGAATCTATATCAGCCGGGAGAGATGACATACTAGACAAAAACGACTGAGCTAAAGAAATTGCCCCATTTTTATCAGGAATTTGAGATCCTGAAAGTATGGTTGGATCAGTCAAAAATGTAGATGTGAGCGTAAAATTAGAAGTGAGAGTATTTAAAGTCAACTTTCTTAGTAATGGTTCTTCATCGGTCCATTCATAAATATTTTCTGAAACCAAGATGCCTTTTGATGTAAATCCAACTTTTGAAACTTTATTTTGTGCTTTTTGAAGCGCAAGAAGATCTGCCCTGTCAGGAACCATCTTAAATACTTTTGCCCGGTCCGAAAACACAGGGAGTGAGCCGGTCAGAGTATCAACAGTATAGGAATATCGAACTCCTGTATTATTTGGAGGAAATTCAATTGAGGATAATTTTCCAAAAATAACGGTTGGAGGAGCAGGGGGGGTGGGTGAAATAATTTCTTTAACTGCGGTTCCAACTTTGATTATAATGATAACTAGAAAAATTGCACCTACTATTCCTGCAGTCCATTTTGCAAAGGTTTTGGTTAGAGAAGAAGCTTGTCCTAAGGTCAGCATGTCTTGAGTATAGGAAAAAGTTAGGGTACAATGCAAGTATGATTAAAGTGAGATTTGCCCCAAGTCCAACAGGAGTTCCTCATATCGGAAATACAAGAACAGCACTTTTTAATTATCTTTTTGCGCGTCATAACAAAGGTAAGTTTATTCTTCGTATTGAAGATACGGATAAAGCAAGATTTGTAAGACAGGCAGAAGAAGCGATTATTGAGATTATGTCATGGCTTGATCTTGAATTTGATGAAAAATATGTTCAATCTGAAAGACTCAAAGTATATAAAGAACATGCAGAAATCTTGAAAGGTAAAAAAATTGTTTATGAAGATGAAGGAGCATTAAAATTTAGAATGCCAAAGACAGGTGAAACTTTTTGGCAAGACGGCGTAGGAAATAAAAAAATTGTCTTCAAAAATGATACGCAGGAGGACTTTGTTGTTATTAAATCTGATGGGTATCCTACATATAATTTCGCAAATGTAGTTGATGATTATCTTATGAAGATAACGCATATAATAAGAGGTGAAGAATTTATTTCCTCGACGCCAAAACATGTTCAATTATATCGGGCTTTCTCATGGGAGCAACCTATTTTTGTACATTTGCCGATTATCTTAGGGGTTGATAAATCAAAACTTTCAAAAAGGCACGGAGCAAAATCAGTCCTTAACTATCAAGAAGATGGATATCTTAAAGAAACATTACTGAATTATATGGCGCTTCTTGGTTGGAATCCTGGGGGAGATAAAGAACAAATGAGTCTTGATGAAATGATAAAACTTTTTGATCTTAAAGATATTAATACTGCCAATCCCATCTTTGATTCTAAAAAACTTGAATGGCTTAACGGAGTATGGATAAGAACAATCGGAGATCTAAAAGAAAGATTGGTTAATTTTTATTCTTTGGACAAAGATATATTATCAATGCTTAATTCTGCTAATGCGGATATAACAATCAATGCATCTAGATCCAGAATGAAAACCCTGAAAGATTTTAAGAATTTAATAGATACGAAAAGAGAAAGAGAATTAACAAAAGAGGAAAAAATTATGGCCGGAGATTTATTAGAGTTTTTAGAAAATAAATTAAAAAATACATGGCAGGATGAAAAATTATTAGAATTACTTAAAGAATTTAGCAGTAAAGAAAAAGTGCCGTTTAAAATAATATATTTTTTCATGACTGGTAAGAAGCAAGGAATTGGGATTTTGGAGCTTAATCAGATTTACGGGAAAGAGTTCTTTGTAAAAAATCTAAAAAATTGAAATGAGTAAATTTATTGCAAAAATTATATCTTTTTTTTCAAGTCCTTTAATAATCCTTCTTCCGGCGCCATATATTCTGGTAGACCGGGTAAGCAACAACGATCTATATGCTCTCAAATGGGCTTTATTTTCTAATATTTTTCTTTTTTCAGTAGTTGCGTTTGTTATGGCAGGTACTTTCTTAGGTATATTTTCCGATTTTGATGTTTCAAAAAAAGAACAAAGACCCATACTTTTCTTTTTTTCAGGACTAGTAACATTTTTTTATCTCGCATCCCTTTTTATATTAAATGGGCCAAAAATACTTTTTGTGGCAATTTTTGCTATTTTCTTGGGGATTTTGGTTCTTGGATTTGCTAACCAATGGTTAAAGGTAAGTATTCATACAGCCACGGTTTCTGCTTTTAGCATATCTTTAGCAATTCTTTATGGAGGGTGGTTTATTTTTTCACTTTTTCTTATTCCGATTATGGCATGGTCGAGAATAAAAATAAAAAAACATACCCTAGCTGAAGCAACAATTGGTGGATTTTTGGGCGCAGTTATAACTATAATAGTGTATGCAGTTGCCAAAATTTACTTAATTTAACTTTTATGAATACTAATACTACATTGATCCAATCATTTAAATACGCGTTTGAAGGAATTTATTTCGCAATAAAACTTAATAGAAATATGAGAATTCATGTTTCGGTTGCAATATTGGTAATTATCGTAAGCATATTATTTAAGGTTAATGCTTTTGAGATGGGAATTTTGGGAGTGATGATTATACTTGTAATCTGTACTGAAATGATCAACACTGCGCTTGAAGAGATGGTTGATCTTATTATCAATGAGCATAGAAAAGAAGCTAAAATTGCTAAAGATGTAGGAGCAGGGATGGTGCTTGTCGCCTCAATGGGAGCTGTGATTGTCGGTATCTTTATCTTTACTCCCCATATAATAAAATTATTTAGATAAAGGAATCTTCAATTTTCTAACTACTTTCTAACTACCGGATTTGGATTCCTCGCCTGCCTTGCCCAACATCGCAAGACGAAGTCGTTGCAGGCGGACTAAAGCCTGAGCTGACACTGGTTGACGACTTTCGTACCGCAAAGTGGACAGAAATGGTTGAATATCCTGAGCTAGTTTTTCAAAAATCCCAACAATATTTTAACTCTATACAGATAAACAAGCATATCAAAGTTTAAGCTAAGAAACAGCAAGGGGAGTAGGAGGAATTGATTGCTGAACAGGAGCCTTAAAATAGTTAATAAAAACTACAACGAGAGTGATTATGGTAAGCATAAAAGGAAAACCGGAAAAGTGAGTCCATCCAGAGAATACGCCCAATATTGTTTCAATAATTAGACCTAGGGATATAGCATACATTCCCATTATGTATGATTTTCCATAAGATAGATTCTTTTTAAATGCTTTTGATAATAACCAAAGAAGCAATGCAAGAAATAAGAGATAGAATAGTCTAAAATCGTAACTTAAATAAATGCCGATAAAAATAATTATCCCAAGAAGAGGTCCGATAAATTTTGTCCATGGAGAAATTTTCTTCACCAAGGAATTAACAAGATTTCTATCAATAGTCAAATTATCTATCTTTGACAAATCATAGGCCCTAATTTCAGAAGAATCTCCGCTTTTGTAAAAGACCGAATCTTTTGTGAGTCAAGCTGTTGCTTTGTATTGGTTGAATTGAGAGATGCTAAATGATGTTTTTGTATCTATCACCAAAATATTATCGGTTGAAGCAGAGCCGTCAGATTTAGAGATTGGTATGAAATACGGTTCTTGAACATTTGTGTTGACTTGGCCTTTATTAATTTTAACTACCATATCTTGTGGATAAAATCTTGCAGCCTCATTAAGAATTTTAGTTGCTTCGTTTTGGGCGTTGCTAGCGATAGGGATTATCAAGACTAAAGATCTGGTAACCGTTAAAAGTAAAGCTAATAACAGAAAATATCCCAAAGCCTTGAAGAACGTTTTTTGTGCAATATTTGAATAGAATGTAGGGGAGTAAATACTTTCTTTAATTTGATTAAAAAAATTCATAGGTCTGCTTTTGTTAACTTTTTGACAAT
>Ga0210057_1003980_pt1 | contig 19974 bp, 22 predicted proteins | sample CryGeyCG2114_010_2_FD_183968 | JGI IMG/M metagenome (GOLD analysis project Ga0210057, IMG submission 183968) | Groundwater microbial communities from aquifer - Crystal Geyser CG10_big_fil_rev_8/21/14_0.10 (SPAdes) (version 2) | ecosystem: Environmental > Aquatic > Deep subsurface > Groundwater ...
GTCAACATCCTCCGAGCGCAGTGGATTGATCGTGCTTCGTCATGAACTGGGTCATAACTTTGGTGAGGTCGGCGAAGAATACGACAATGGAAATGTGTATAGCGGAGCCAACTCTAGCCGTAGCTCCGATGTGCCTTGGAAGCAATGGGTTGACGGACCTCTATCCATCTCGGAAGCAAAAATTATTTCTGGCAATTATGTCTGGCAGAATCTGATAAAGCCCTACTCCGCTCAATTCTCAATTCCAAACGGAATGAGTTTGCTATTTTTAAATCTTAGCTCGGTGGGGTGGGACACTTCCAAGGACGTGGCTGTCCAACTCAATGGACTGGAGCTCCCTCTAGAAGGTCAGTTTCATGACGACCGTGCATTTTTTGATTTGGGACCGACTTCGGTACGTCCTGGTGATCGATACAGTTTGAATATCCGGCAAAACATCAACGATGGTAACAATGTTTTGGGTTTTGCCGTCGCCTTTGCCGCCCCCGCCAACTATGACTTCACTCCAAACAAAGTTGGGGCCTTTGCGACCTTTGATTCTTTCGGCAGTAAAAGTTATCGACCCACTCACAATTCTTGTATCATGAGAAATATGGCCGAGGAAAATTTCTGTTCTATTGATAAGGAAAACATGTGGTTCAAATTTTTATCTCGGGTAACCTTGATTGATGCCCTCACTGCCACTGGCGAAAAGGTGTCCGTGGAAACTCAAAATCTCGAGGGCCTAGAAATTCATTGGTACCAAGTGATTAAGGGACAAGAACAAGAGCTGACTCAATTCGTAAACTTAAAGTCCTGGGAGAATCCGGGATTTAAGGGAAGCTTCCGAGTGCGCATTCAGTTTTCGACTCCCGAAATTCGAAAGACATCTCCACTGTTGACCCAGACCAAAGATTTTAGAATCTAAGGATTAGATATTTATGAGACCTAGTCGAGAACAAACAGGCCTTCACTCTAAGGCCCCCTCCGATCATTTGCGAACGATTAAACATCTCGGCCACTATCTTTGGCCACAAGGGCGCCGGGAGCTGAAGACGCGAGTGATCTTTGCTGTCATTTTTTTAATTGCCGCCAAGGTTCTCAATGTTTATGTGCCTTTTTTGCTGAAGCTCTCAATTGATCATCTGTCGGTCAAAGAAGCGGCCGTGGTTGTTCCCGTGGGCATTATCGTCGCCTATGGCCTGGCGCGAATTATGGTGCAAGTTTTTGGCGAGATGAGAGATTTGATCTTTGTCCGTGTTGCCCAGCACGCACAGCGCACCATTGCTTTAACTACTTTTAAACATCTGCATCAGCTGTCCCTCGAGTTTCATCTGTCGCGGCAAACCGGTGGTCTCTCTCGAGTCATCGAGCGTGGAACTCGCGGAATACAATTTGTTTTAAATTTTATGACTTTTAATATTCTGCCAACTTTGCTGGAGATATTTCTGGTTACCGGTGTTCTTTTGGCCAAGTTTGATGTGCTTTATGCCGCAGTCATTTTTGGCACGATTGTCCTCTATATTGCTCTCACACTGACTGTGACCGAGTGGCGGCTTAAATTTCGGCAGAAAATGAATTCGGAGGAAAGCAAAGCCAATACCAAAGCCATTGATAGCTTGTTGAACTATGAAACAGTAAAATATTTTGGGAACGAAGAACATGAGCATCATCGTTTTGACCACTCTTTGAGAGGTTACGAGGCCGCGGCCATTAAGAGTCAATCCAGCTTGACGGCCTTAAATATTATTCAGGCCAGCATCATTGGTGGCGGTCTCCTGACGGTGATGCTGATGGCGGGTGCTGATGTTGCCCAGGGAAAGTTGACCTTGGGTGATTTTGTGTTGGTAAATACTTTTCTCATCCAACTCTATTTGCCTTTGAATTTCTTGGGATTCGTTTACCGAGAGATCAAAAATAGTCTGGTTGACATGGAAAAAATGTTCGAGCTGATGGACGTTCCGACCACGGTATCAGATCTACCCAATGCCAAAACTTTGGTTATTTCCTCGGGACAGGTGCAATTTTCCCATGTTCATTTTGGTTACTCAAACAAACGAAAAATTTTAAAGGATGTCAGCTTCACGGTTCAGCCTGGAAAAACCTTGGCGATTGTCGGCCCTAGTGGCGCCGGCAAATCCACCATCTCTCGATTGCTTTTTCGGTTCTATGATGTAACAGAGGGCGCAATCTTGATTGACGGACAGAATATTCGCGAGGTCACTCAAAAATCGCTCAGGTCTGTGATCGGAATCGTTCCCCAGGACACCGTTTTATTTAACGATTCTATTGGATACAATATTCAGTACGGAAATCCTCTGCTGGAGCAAGCAGACGTCGAGAGAGCTGCTCGCTTGGCCAATATTCATGACTTTGTTGAATCCCTGAGTGATGGATATCAAACTCCAGTTGGTGAAAGAGGCCTAAAAATTTCTGGTGGAGAAAAACAACGGGTCGCCATTGCTCGAACAATTTTGAAAAATCCACAGATCCTTCTTTTTGATGAGGCGACGTCGGCTCTTGATTCTCATAATGAAAAAGAAATCCAGGCTTCACTTAAAGAAATATCTAAAGATCGTACCACCATCACCATTGCTCATCGACTGTCCACAATCATCGATGCTGACGAAATCATTGTTCTAAAGGACGGAGAGATCGTGGAACGCGGAGTCCACAATCAACTTCTCGCTCAGAATGGCGAGTATGCCTCGATGTGGCGGAAGCAGAATCAAACAAAAGAAGTTCTCGAGCTTTGAGGCATTTTTCCTTATTGCCCCAAAAATCCTGATCTCCATTTTCTACTCAATTTAAAATTATTTATTATATTAAGGACTTAGGCTTGGCGCTCTAGCGGGCTCGGCCTGGCCGGCTATTTGCTCATTGAAGGCTGAACATCATTGACCAAAATCGGAGGTAACCAATGAGAACGCATCTTTTTCAAACAATGACCTGCAGCTTTATAGCCCTGTTTCTTAGCACCAGCAGTTTTGCCATGATGAGTGCTGAAACCGAGCAGGCATCTAAGGCCCTGGGTGCCAATATGGTGTCTGAAATTTCTTTCGATCAGGGTAAGGCCGCTCTGACTGACTCTGCCAAAACGGAAATCAGAGACTTTGTAAAATCTGCGCGAGCCAGTGGTATGATTGATCAAATTCGGGTCGCTGTCTGGGCGGACCGAGAATATCCGGTCAAAAAGGCCAAGGCCTCCAAGGGCGACGTCGCTTTGGCCAACAAAAGAGCCAAAGCCATTGATGCTTTTCTACGCAAGGACCTTGCTATTGAAACGGTCGAAAAATTCAACATGACCCAACGACCAAATGCTTTGCAAAAATTTCTCCAAACCCCCACTGCGAAAGTCAAAACGGTTATGGAGAAAAATGGAGCTGCCCCTCAGACCACCGAGGAAACCGGCACCTTCAATCACAAAGCACAGGCCTCAAAGGCTCTGCTCATGATTTATCTTAAAAAAATGTAAATTAACCGGGGGTCCCCCTGATAGCTCCAGTCCAATGAGTCCCTCTGGAAAAAGAGCTCTTGCAAGACGTTCACCGCAAAAGTTAGACTATTTTTTTTCAGATCAGAAAAGAGGACCATGGACACGGAAACAAAATGTCCCCAATGTCATTCCGAAAATATATATGCCGATGGCAATCTTTGGATATGCCCCGAATGTTCCCACGAGTGGAGCGTGCATCAGGTCGCAGCAGAAGACTCAAAGTCACCCCCCCAAGAAGAGGGCATCCGAGACGCTCACGGCAATATTTTACAAGATGGTGATACTGTCACAGTGATTAAAGATCTGAAGGTCAAAGGGTCCTCGTCGGTCGTCAAAGGTGGAACCAAAGTGAAAAATATCCGTTTGGTCGACGGTGGAGACGGACACGATATTGCCTGCAAAATTGATGGATTTGGATCCATGAATCTCAAGTCTGAATTTGTTAAGAAGGTCTAATCAGTAGCCGCCAATGGCGGCACTGGTCCTATGTTTTTAGCAGTTTTCTTGCTTTTTGAATGCTCTCTCGCTTTTCGATTTTATTGAGCCAAGTTTGTACATTGGGATAGGCTGAGATATCAAATTTCAACGCTTGAACTTGTTCGATGTAAGCGAATGCAAAAAGATCTGCAATTGTTAACTCCTCGCCGACGAGATAGGTGCTCTCCCCTAAACACTGCTCAACAGCGACAAACTGATCTCTGGCGAACTTTTCAGCTTCCTTGCACTTTGCTTCATCGGGGGTGCCAAGTCCAAATCCGGGCTTGATAAATTGTTCGAAAAATAAGCTCGACAACCATCTCCCCAGATGACTTGTGAAATAATCCATCCACTGATCGACTTGGGCTCTTTTCATTTTGTCCTCGGGATACAGCGAAGACTCTTCCACATTTGCAAGATAGCGACAGATCGCACCCGACTCAAAAAGACAGAAATCATTGTGTTGCAACGCAGGTGTTTTTCCTACGGGATTGATCTTTAAAAATTCGGGCTTTCGTTGTTCACCCTTAGAAAGATCAACAGTCTTGAATTCAAAATTACAGCCCAGCTCCTCGAGAACATATAAAACCTTCATTGTGTTCTGAGTGGAAAATCCATAAAGTCGGTACATTGAAGCTCCTTTATTTTTGGCTAGCTGATCGTCTGTCAAATATCTAGCGCAAAATCTCTGATCTCAACGAATCTAAGAAAACCCTCATAGATTCCACCCGTCTCTGACCTTCTTCAAGTCCTGACTTTGTTTTCATCGTTTTTGCGGTTTTAAATAGCTTTTTATAAAAGTGATCGATGGTAAATTGCGCATCATCTGGTTCACGTTCGTCACAAAATGGATCGTCCATATTATAGAATGCTCGCTTTAAAAGACCCGCCGTAGCAAAACATCTCGCCACTCCAATGGCCCCCAGGCCATCCAGCCGATCGGCGTCTTGGACAATCTTTGCTTCGATTGTTTTGACGTCCACATTGGCGCTGAAGCTGTGACCATGAATCGCGTGAAAAATGGGCTCAAAATATTTTTCGGGGTAACCAAGCTGTCCTAAAAACTCGATCGCCTTCTCGGCGGAAAGTCTCGAGGCTTGCGATCGCAATGGACTGTCTTTAGGAACAATAACCAGATCATGAAGCCACGCGGCCGGAACCACGACCTCTGGGTTTCCATTTTCGCGCCGACAAAGATCTTTAGAAAGGGCCACAACACGACGAAAATGCAACAGATCATGAGCCGGATCATCGACCGTGGCGACTTCTGAAATCTTTGATTCAAATTTTTCTTCCCAGGCTGCCATAGTCATTTCGTTTTGCACCAATAGAGATTGCGCCGCATGCTCTGTGCCCATCCCCAACAAAGGACAAGGGGCATGAACAACAAAGAAAATAGAAAGGTCAAAGTTCCCGTGCTCGGTGGCGGAAGAGAGCTATCCACAAGACCGCAACCGGCAATTTTATGATCACTGAGCTCATTGCTCGGATAGAGATAACTGATTCCATCCATGTCATCCTGAGACAATCGGGGTTCCGTTTTTGCACTGGCATCAAAATACATCAATGCGTTCGTGCTTTCCGAGTGCCCGAGTCCCAAAATATGTCCAATTTCATGGGCAAGAACAATGGTCAGCACTGTACGATCAAAATTGGAAATATTTGCCAGTCCTGAAGACGCATTCAGATACAAAATACCCGACGTGATTTGCCCATTTGGGGCTTGGACCGCCGCGGCCCCTGGAACATAGTCTTGATTTGCACCCAACACCGATTGGAAATTGGTTTCACAATACACCGTCGCCGGAGATGCGAATGTTGTGCTGGTTGTAGCTCCCCCATAAGATACTTTCATCGAACTTGTGGGAACATTGTTCCAAACTTCAACGGCCTCTGCGATAATTCCTGGAACATCAATCCCCGCGGGACAATTTGCGGTATTTACCAAAAGTTTGATGTCAGAGTCAGCCCATCCGGATAAATCGGGGTTGGTAGAACTGTTCAAAGTAAAGCCGACGGCAGGATTGACATAGAATCCTAGAATTAAAATTAAGATTCCTGTTTTCATCTAAAAAACCCCCCTCCGAAAACATAAGAGCAACTCAGCATTAAGCTCTGTGTTCTTTTGGTACTTGAGAATGCATTTTCAAAAATTAAATCAAGCCCCACTCGGACATGTTGCGACGACCAAGAGGTCCCCAAGACAGTGGTGATTTTTTTAATTGTTGATTTTCTGCCAGGGACAGCAAAGGTCGAAGTGGAGGTGCCATTATTCATCACCGTTGTTCCGCCAGCCCCTTGAATTTCGTATTGGATAAGACCGGGTCCGATATACCAATCAAAGCTGGGGACCAAGTCACTGCCAAAATTTTTCCCGAAAAGAAATGCAAGATGCATCAAGTTCACCTTGGCCGTATCCCCCGGGGTTTTTCTTTGAAAGAAAAGAGTGTAGCTGAGCTGAGGAGCCAAAAACCAATTTGATGAAATCAAAAAATCATACTTTAAATTCAGGGGATAGTTTGCTTCTCCCAAAAACTTACTCGACCCGTCTTCGGCCTGAGAAGTTTTATTCATTACATTTTGAGAATAATATCCCATCCCTGCTGAAAAAGATCCATCCTTAAAGGCCTGCGCCCCAGATGGCAGGATCAAAAGAAAAATAATCATCCCCAAATTGAGCACGATAGAATTTATTTGTCGTTCCATACTGTACACTCGATATTTTCTGCCAGATGCTTTTTATTTACTGGAAAAGTCTGTCAAAGAAATCTACTCAGGACAACTGTATTTCCTCATTAAAACAACTTCAAGGGATCTTGGATCGCCAGGATCAGCTTTGGGGACTTTTCCTTTACCCACTGAATTCCCTCAGGGCCAAAAACATTTTCTTTCACACAGGTCTTTGCCCAATGATAGAGGAGGGCTGCCCGATACTTGTCAAAAATGGAAATACGATCAATCCAGACCTGCTCCAGTTGGTTCTCTCGACAATAGCCCTTTAAAAATGACTGCAGGGCCTTTTCCTTTTCTGAGCTATGATTTCCCTCTGAAAGATTTCTATTGATTGAATTCACTGGGGGTACGATGTCATAGCTGAACCATTGGTAGCAGGCATCGTCAAAATCAAAAGCCGTCATTTCGTCATTCTTAATGAAAAAATTTCCTCGATGAAGATCACAATGGATCAAGCCATAACAATCTTTGTCCCTGGGCAATGACTTCATCCATTCCATGAGTTCATTCAATCGTCGATAGGGTAAATCATCCTGCCTATCCAAACTACGTAACGCCATAGTCAAAGATTCATCGACGTCCCAGTTTTGCCGCCTTTGAATAGTTGCCGGTGGAATATAGTCCTTCGTCAGACGGTGCATTTTCCCCAAATATTGGCCCCAGGTCATGATCGTTTGATTGTTGAGAACCTTGTTATCCGCCAGCGAGGATCCGTGGGCCTTTTGAAAAATAGCAGCATAGTAATTTGTTTCACCAGAAATTTCGACGACCAAGGATCCATCCGAAGATCTGATGGGTCCAGCGACTTTCATTCCATGGGATTGAAGATAACTCATCCAATGCAACTCCGATTCAATCTCTGGTAGTTTTCGGTGACTCGGCTCGGTCAGACGCAAAACAACTTCTTCTCCATTCAAAGAAGTCATGTATACGAAGTTGGCCACTCGACGATGAAATCTTACTTCACCTTCGATCGGCCAATGCTGTTTCAAAAGATCAATTTGTCTATCTGAAAGCTTCACTTGGTCCCACGCTCAAAATTCGGGACTCTGCAGAGGTTTGATCAAATACTCCAGTCCATTGAGTTTGATATCATAAACCTGCGCCAGCAATCGCCCCAATTCTCCGCTCGGAAAACCTTCGGAATGAAACCAAACCAAATAGGGCTCAGGAAGATCAATGAGAGCTCTGCCCTGAAAACGCCCGAAAGGCATTTTCATATTGGCCATTTTTTCAAGATCCTCGAGCTGAGGCATCGGTGAGATTTCTGATTCTTCCCCATCGGGGAACGGCTTCCCAGTCATGGGATTATTTAGAATTGAAAGCTTTAAAAATGCAAGAAGACTTTGAGTGCGGCTTATTTTGCGAGCAATAAGGTCAGCAATTCCAATCAGTTATAGCTAATTTGACAGATGATGTTCCATCCTCTATATTTAACTTTTTGGTTATTTAACCGATAAGGTAATTATGAATCAAGACAAGCTGAGCCTAACATTCGCAGCCCTCGGAGACCCGACAAGGCGAGCAATTCTGGTTCGTCTTTCAAAAGGCGAAGCCAGTGTTTCAGAGTTGGCCAAGCCCTTCATGTCTGAAATGAGTGCCCCCGCCATCACCAAACATCTAAAGGTCCTTGAAAAAGCCGGATTGATCACCAAAGGGCGAGAGGCGCAATGGCGCCCCTGTAAACTCAATGGTGAGCCCTTTAAGGAAGTTTCCCAGTGGCTCGAACATTACCGACAGTTTTGGGAAGAGAGCTTCGATCGATTGGATGAATATTTAAAAACAATGACAAAAGCGACCAAAAAGAAGGGAAAGAAAAATGTCCGCAAAAAATAAACCCAATGAGATCTATCTCAATCGTATTTTCAACGCTCCAGTAAAAACTGTTTGGGACGCGTGGACAGATCCCAAACAGGTCGGCAAGTGGTGGGGGCCTCGTGGTTACACCATCACTACCCATTCGATGAACGTAAAAACAGGGGGCACATGGAGCTATATCATGCATGGGCCCAACGGAGAGGAACACCACAATAAAACAATATTTCTCGAGGTCGAAAAATATTCTCGGATGGTTTATGACCATGGGGGCAATGATGATAGACCCCCCGTCTTTCGGGTGACTGTGAATTTCTCGGAATCTGCTGGAAAAACAAAAATGGAAATGACCATGGCGCTTCCGACTGCAGAGGCCGCGACCGAGATCAAAAAATTTATCAAAAAAGCTAGCGGAGATTCAACCTGGGATCGTTTGGCCGAGTACCTGTCCCCCAATGATCGCTTTTTTATCAATCGAAGCTTTGATGCTCCCCTGGAAAAAATGTTTCAAGTTTGGACAGATCCAACACATCTGTCCCTGTGGCTGCCACCCAGCGGATTTACCATGCAGTTTCTCCGCGCTGACATTAAGGTCGGTGGGTCCACTTTTTATTGCATGACCGGAGAGCCTGGAACGAAGATGTATGGCAAAGCCACTTACAAAGAAATCATCAAGCCCAATCGCATCGTGTATACTCAGGTTTTTTGTGATGAAAACGAAAAGATCACTCGCCATCCGGCCGCTCCAACATGGCCAGAAACCATGCTCACAACGGTTACATTGTGCGAAGAAGGACCCAACAGAACCCGCGTCACGATTGAATGGGAGGTCGCTGGAGAAGCCACCGCTATCGAACGGGAAACTTTTCACAAAGCTAAGCCCGGCATGACCCAGGGCTGGACAGGTTCTTTTGATAAACTCGAGGACTATCTGAGAAATCAGAAGTGATGGTGGTCTTCAATAACAGGCGGAGCTCTATGCTCCGTCTGCGCCACGAGAAGATTTTGAGGGTCCCGATGGGGCTCGAGATCTTTCTGATTCACTTTTTGCTGGCTGATACTGCTTCAGCTGTCCACAGAGCTTAGCAGCATCACTTTGTGTTTTACAGTCATTAAAAATTTGAGCCATCAGACCTTCTTGACGATCAGGAACTTTTTCAACGGGGACCATAACCCCTTTCTCATCAAAAAGTTGAATTGGAGTTTTGACTTTTTTCCGGTCCATTTCAATTCGAGCTGGTCCTTTGGAAAACTGAATGGACACCTTTTCCGCCGAACACTTGCAGACTGGGTCTGAATACAGAACTCTTCCAGCCAAAGCTTTGTCTTTCTTTTCTTTTTTGTCGCCAATTCTCCAGCCAGCCAGTCCCCCTGCGACCAGTGACACTCCTGCTGCAGCAACCAACGCCGGAGTCGCAACAATGACTCCAGCAGCAATAAGACCACCAATAAAAGCAGCTGGAATAAATCCGAGCGTCAAACCAACCCCTGCTCCTGCTGTGCCTGTCCTCGGAGCTTCAGCGGCCTCGGCCAATGGGAAGAACGATCTCCAGAGTTGGGCGTTCGGGTTGGAGGTCAGAAATTTCTTGAGGGAAAAGTAATTAGCATCCACGGTCAGATTCTTTTTATAGATCCAGATTTTTCCGCGATAGGAAATGTTATAGGGAGAGTAGGAGCTGATCCGAATACCCGTATCTGTTCCATCCAAAAGAACATGATCAGATTCGATTGTCATCTGTGCTGACAAGGCCCTGGGGGACGTGTTCGTCTCTATGTCCTTTTGGATAATATTTTGAGATTCGGTACTGACTCCGGCAAAGTCCATCCAGTATTTCAGTCCCTGCAGTTTTTGCGCAGACTCAATCACCATTGTCGCCACAGCTTGGACTGACACCGGCACCTCCGTCGAAGTGATTGTTTTCGCGTTGGAAAATGGGCCCAGCATCAAACTCACAATTAAGGTCGAAATCATTGAAGTATTCATTGGGAAACTCTCCTCATTTGGTTTGATCATAACATCCCCAAAGGAAAAGCATAAAATTGAAGTTCGCGGTCACTGAAAACTGTACCTTGCGCTCCTTCGAACGAACAAGCCGTCCAGGTCTCGCAACTGGCATTTAGTCGAGGTCCAACTGTCTTGATCGGTGAATTGTTTTTGGTTGAAAACTCCTGCCAGGTGACGTTCCGCCGACGGAAATGAGCCAGGAGACAAGCCCCACTCCTATAGAAATTCAGGGAAGAGCAGTGCCGTTGGGATCAGCGTCGTATTTTTCTTGGCATCGAAACTATGACTTCAGATCCAGATGTCCAATATAGTCTTGTTTGCCGATGTCGACGCCCGCATGGCGCAGAATTGCGTAGGCTGCCATTAGGTGAAAATAAAAATTGGGAACGGCCAATTCCTGCAAATATTCTTCGCCCTTGAGCCATTTTCCATGGGCCCATCCGGGTTTTACCTGAACCGACTCGATATTGGCGAAATCGCTTTCTTTAAAAGTATCCAGATAAGTCACGACTTTACCAATACGCACACGCAACTCACCCCAGGTGACCTCGGTGTCGTCGTGTTTGGGTGGCGTCTGTCCTGACAGATAAGCCGCGCAAAATTTTGCCGAGTCGCAAGCGGCCTGAATTTGCTTGTTGAATGGAAACATGTCCGGGGCCAATCGGTAGCTTGCCAACACGTTGACATCAAATTTTTTGCCATCACTGTACGCCGCAGCTTTACTCATGCACCCATCGAGATTTTGAAGCATTTTTTTAAACTGAAAAATGATTTGAGCGTTCATGGTTGTTCTCCTAGACAAAGGACTGTATCGACCCCGGGCACAGAGATCAACGTCTCATATCGGTACGGGGATCAAAGCACTATATGTTATAGTTTCGATTTAAATGATATTTATATATTATAGTAGATTATACACAGTATATTTAATCTATTATAATATATTATAATTGTTGCTTATAATGTTCTTTAGTATATTATAAAAAGATGAAAACCAATAAAACACTGGTAAAAACACAGCGCAAAAGTCTGGATGAAAAGCTTCTTGCTTTTATCCCGGCTCGAAATTTACCGAAGCCCAAATCCGGCTGGGTGCGGGCCATTCGTGAAGCTCTCGGCATGACGACGACACAACTGGCGGAACGCATGGGTATTCAACAATCCGGAGTGACGCTGTTGGAACAACGAGAGGTCACCCAAAAAATTTCAATGGAGACTTTGCAACGAGCAGCCCAAGCAATGAACTGCGAGCTGGTTTATGCTTTGGTGCCTCGGGACTCTTTGGAAAAAATCGTGGATGATCAAGCGATCAAATCGGCAACAGAGATCTTAAAACGAACTCTTCACACGATGGATCTAGAACAGCAGAATGTTGGCGCAGCCGAAACAAAACTACACCTGCAAGAATTAGCCACCGAAATTAAAAATAAATTGGATCGCAGATTGTGGGGTCACCAATGAGTGACTTGAAATTAGAATATCCGCCCGGCGCAACACCCTTGAACCCCAACGAGGTCGCAGGTCTTCGTTTGTCATATATTTCTACCCAAAAAGAACTCAATGCCGCTGAACAGGACAATATCTTGCAAGGGGAAACCTGGGCCTTTGCTCAGAAGAGAAAGGACTTCTTGTCTGAAAAATTCATGCGTGACCTGCACAAACGAATGTTTGGTCACGTTTGGAAATGGGCCGGAACTTATAGGACCTCGGATAAATCTATTGGTGTTAACTGGTATGATATCCCTACGGAAATGAATAAAATTATCGGTGATGTTCGTTACTGGGTTACTCATGAAACCTATCCCATCGACGAGATAGCAGCGCGCCTCCATCATCGATTGGTGTGGGTTCACCCCTTCCCCAACGGAAATGGCCGTTGGGCTCGTGTCATGTCCGACGTTCTGTTGTTCAGCTTAGGTCACAAAACGTTTTCATGGGGTGCAAAAATGAAAGCGGGCTCTCTGGGTGAACACAGTGACACCAGAGCCAAGTATATTCACTCGCTTCAAAAAGCAGATGCAAAGAGCTACGGTGAACTGTTGAGATTTGTTCGCTCTTAAGTAGTCTCCCAGTGCTATTTTGATTAATCAAAACGAAGATCCAGGTCCCTTTAAAAACTCGATCTCTTCCTTGGTGGATTCTCGGCCGAGGATCTTGTTGCGATGAGGATATCGTCCAAATTGTTCGATGATTTTTTTATGTTTGATCTCGAAGGCTAAATTATTTTCAAGACCAGGTTCAGAGAACAAGAGTACGGCCTGCTCGTGCACCTTCAAAGACTCGCTATGCATCATCGGCATGTACAGAAACGATCGCTGATTTTTTTATCCAGCTCTGGGTTTTTTTAAACCAAAAGTTCAATACCTCTTGTTCTGTCATCATTCCTCGGCCTTCAAGAGTTAAACGTCGCTCATTTGCTGTAAAACCATCGCGATGGTTTCCGAATCTATATTTGCTCGCCTCATAAGTGCCCTTGCCTTTTCAAAATTATCGGCATCAATGGCCTCAAAAAAAGCGTCCACTTTATTAATTTCGGCAAGCTTCTCGAGAACCAATGTTCCCTCAAAATCTTCTTCTGTCATTTTAACGGAGTCTCCCTCTAAGTTATGGTAATGAGCATTTCGTCCCCGGCGGAGGGGCCTTATACCCGACCATATTCTCCTTTGGTCGAGAATGAGACACCCATGAATTTATCGTAGTTAGCCGTAAAATCCTGTGGAAATCCAGGAAAGACCTATGATATACTGCGAGCATCATGAGCTATTAATTCTTAGAGTTCAAAATTCAGTTCTTCTTCAAATTCAGTTTCCAATTAATTTGTTAACAGCCATTTTTATCACGGAGCATGCCATGAGCCAGAACCTCTGCATTTATTCTTTCGAGTTATTCAACCCGAGAACTGGCAGAGGTTCGTATGAAGAAACCGGCAATATTAATTTCGACATTTTTATCCCTAGTGGCTTTCGACACAAATTTCTTTCGAAGAAAGGAAACCCTGGATGGATCCAGTCAAATCGAATTTTCTCGCGACTTGGGATCCGAGTCCCTTCAAGAAAAAAAGGCCTTTCGGCGGGAGCGGCGGGATGTAATTCCCGCAAGATACCGGAATATAGAACAGCCCGTTCCCAGTCGATGCAACTATTTCAGCACTAAGTCTCGGGATGTCCGTGATTCGAATCAACGAAAGATCCGACGGAAATTTAACAATATGTAAGCTCTGTGCAAGCTCGGCTTGACCGCTGAAGTCGTGTTCCCTAAGGTTTATTCATGAATAAAAAACACACGCACACGTTAACGTTTCGAATTATTGCTGGCATGGCCCTGGGATTGCTCTTGGGTATTTTGCTCAATTCAATCGGAGTGTCGGGTTGGGTTGATACCTGGCTGGTAAATGGTATTCTCGATGTCGGCGGACGAATATTCATTTCTCTTTTGAAATTGCTCGTTGTACCTCTGGTCTTTGTTTCTCTCGTCGTGGGAACCGCTTCGCTGGAGGACGTCGGTAAAGTTGGCCGCCTTGGCGTAAAAACTTTGGCGCTTTATCTTTCAACCACAGCCATCGCAATTATCTTGGCGATCAGCATGGGTGTTCTTGTTCAACCAGGAAAAGGTTTAGATCTGGTGGCCAATCAGACCTATGAACCCAAGGCCGCTCCCCCTCTGTCTGATATTTTCGTGAATATCATTCCATCCAATCCAATACGGGCCTTGGCCGATGGAGAAATGCTGCAGATTATTTTCTTTGCCATTTTTTTTGGAATTGCCTTGGCGATGTCAAAAAAGAAGGGCGAGAGACTCCTCCATCTGTTTCAAGATCTGGATCATATCATTATGCAGATGGTGATGATCTTGATTCAATTTGCACCCTATGGAGTATTTTTTCTGATCGCCAAGGTATTTGCTCAACAAGGATTCTCGGCGGTTTTGCCATTGGCAAAATACTTTTTTCTGACCTTGGCAGTTCTGATTCTGCATTGGTTGGTCGTATATCCGACGCTGCTCAAATTGATCGCCGGCCTGAACCCGTTCACATTTTTCAGAAAATTTAAAGGCGTTCCAGTTTTTGCCTTCAGCACCTCTAGCAGCAATGCAACAATCCCGGTCACTCTGGAAAATGTGATCACAAAGCTTGGTGTTTCAAATTCTGTGGCTTCATTCACAGTTCCACTGGGTGCCACGATCAATATGGATGGCACCGCCATCATGCAAGGGGTTGCAACGGTATTCATTGCACAGGTTTACAATGTTGATATTTCTCTTTCCGGATATGCCATGGTGGTCATCACGGCCACCTTGGCCTCGATTGGAACCGCTGGCGTTCCCGGGGTAGGTCTTATCACTCTGGCCATGGTTCTGAGGCAGGTGAATCTTCCGGTCGAAGGCATCGCGCTCATTATCGGCGTCGATCGACTTTTGGACATGGCTCGAACCGTAGTGAATGTCACCGGCGATGCCACGGTCAGCTGCATTGTCGCAAAAAGCGAAGGGCAGATAGATCTCGGAATCTATAACTCCCCCATCAAAAGTTCAGATACCGAGACGGTGTAGCCTCCAGAAATATCGGGGTCTAAGTACGAACCTTGCAGCTCAATTCGTTGTTGTGTTTCTGAGCGTTGTGGTTCAGATCAGTAGGCGTAAATTGAGTCGTTTTGTCGATGGATGGGGCAAAATGTCCAGGAGGATTGATGTATTTTTTCATTGGATTGTTTATTTTCATGGCGCTGGTATTGGGCATGAATTTTTGCTTTTTGCTCATCGGCGGGGTTCCATTTCACAAGGGCGCCGAATTCTCTCCGGTGAGGGTGGGACAGCGAACTTATACCGTTGAGAGGTTTGCGGTTGGAGTTTCCACCAGCGTTTTTGGAATTGGTTGGCTCGCCTCCTGGTTCTACTTCTTAATAAGCAAATGGAGCTCATTCATGGTTCAGTTTGACACTCTAATTTTACATGTCTCTTTGCAATTCATTGCTTCGGTCGGCTTAATCCTTTCGGGTGTCGCTATCTTTAAACAGTGGAAAAGACGAAACGGCATTTTTTTAACGAGTATGATCATACTGTTTGGGAGCATTGGTGTCGCGATCTTGGTCTATGGGCCACGAGGTCATGGTGAATCGATCTTCATGTATCTTTTAGGTATGTGGACTCTCGTCATCGGGGGATTTCTAACTGCTGGCACCTACTTGCTAGATCGCCTTATCCATAAAACCAACGCATAATTCTTAAAATCCAAAGAACTAGCCTCTCTGACTAAACTTCCAAACAAAGACAATCAGAGAGGCCTTAGAATAACTAAAATTAAACTTTTGTAAAACGCAGATAAGGTCGAATTTCGTCAAATCCTTGAGGAAATTTCTTTTTGGCCTCTTCATTGGTGACACTTGGAGGAATAATGACCTTGTCGCCCTTTTTCCAATCTGCAGGAGTAGCAACACCATGAGCGTCTGACATTTGCAACGCATCGATCACCCGAAGAATTTCATCAAAGTTACGACCGACTGACATGGGATAAGTCATCATCAAACGAATGTTCTTTTTAGGATCAATAATAAAAACCGAACGAACAGCGGCAGTGCTGCTTTGACCCGGATGAATCATTTGATATTTTTCTGCAATTTTATGATCAGGATCAGCTACAATCGGAAATTCCAATTTGGTATCTTGCGTCTCGTTGACGTCAACAATCCATTTCATATGCTCTTCAACGGTGTCCGTGGAAAGTCCCAATGGTTTCGTATTTCGAGCAGCAAATTCTTTGGCTAACTGAGCTGTTCGTCCCATCTCAGTGGTACAAACAGGAGTAAAGTCAGCTGGATGGCTAAAGAAAAAACACCACGAGTTCCCAATCCATTCATGAAAATCGATTTTTCCTTTGGTTGTTTCGACTTTGAAATTCGGAGCCTGTTCACCGAGTAATAATCCCATTTTTTTCTCCTTTGAAATTGTTTTTTGCAACAACCGAGTTGCTCTTAGACCAAGACGACCATATTAATTTCTGGCGAATAAGTCATCCCATAATGCGACCAGCACCGGCATGTTTGTGGGTAGACGCAACCAGTAGAACTCTTAAAACCGCTTGAAGTCTTGAAACCACAGCGCATTGGCATCGGTTCAAAGCCATCAGAAATAAGTCAGCTTCATCACTCTCTTCACCTCAGCTACCTTCTCCGAGGCAATTTCTCTCGCCTCTCTGGTACCGTCTTCGAGAACTTTTCGGACATAACCGATATCTGATTCGTATTGCATTCGCCGGTGGCGAATTGGAGCAATCAGAGAGTCAAGAATCTCGATCAATCTTTTTTTCAATTGGCCATCTCCGAGACCCCCTTTTTGATAGTGCTGCTTTAATTCATGAAGTTCCTGAACGTTGGAATCGAAAAAATCCAGGAACATAAATACGACGTTTCCCGCTATCGATCCAGGATCGGAAACACGAATATGATTGGGATCAGTGAACATCAAATTGACCTTTCGTCGGAGATCCTCGGCCGAATCTTTTAAGAAAATTGCATTTCCCAGGGATTTGCTCATCTTTGTTTTTCCGTCGATTCCGGGCAGGCGACCAATCGAGCCCACGATTGCTTTCACCTCCTTGAGATAGCTTCCCCCATAAATGGAGTTGAATTTTCTGGCGATTTCATTGGTTTGTTCGATCATGGGATTTTGATCGTCGCCCACAGGAACCGCATCGGCATTGAAGGCCAAAATGTCCGCGGCCTGACTGACTGGATAACAAAAAAATCCCACGGGAAGAGACTCGTCGAATCCCTTTTGCTTGATCTCCTCTTTGATGGTTGGGTTTCTTTGAAGCCTTGAAACGGTCACCAAATTCATCAGATAGGACGTCAGTTCACACAACGCAGGCACTTGGGATTGTACAAAACAGGTATTGCGCCCAGGATCAAGCCCCACTGCCAGATAATCTAAAGCTACCTGCACCACGTTGTCTCGAACCATTTCAGGGCGTTCAAAATGATCTGTCAAAGCTTGGGCATCGGCGATGATCAGAAACTGACGATAGTCCTCTTGAAATGCCACTCGATTTTTCAAAGAACCCACATAGTGCCCAAGATGGAGGGATCCCGTGGGACGATCCCCCGTCAAAATAATCGGTTTCATCAACTTCTCCTTTTGAGAGTTTTTATTGGTTCGAAAATAACTGTGATTTTACTTTCCGGAAAAACCCGGAACAAAATGAGTCTTAGGCGACGAAACGCCACCAAAAAAGACCGAAAGAAATGAGGCTGGATCGATTGATCATCAACATGAAAACAATTTACCTGATCTCACGCCAGGAATCAATATCACGGCATCAAAATCATTTCTTTCAATCGTGGTATAAGGTCGGATGCCAACAATTTTATCTTCTCCTGTCGTTTTTCCAGGACCAACTGACCTGACGCGACCTCCTTTGGGCCGATAACGATTTTGGCGAATGGCCTCAGTCGATGGGCGAACAGGACTCGTTTTGATAGGCTTCCCGAATTTTGATCGACGATCGAACGAATGTGATGCGCCTCTAGGTCCGCAGAAAGTTGCTTGGCATAGGCCCGTTGTTCTTCCCCGATCGGCAAAATATAAGCTTGTACAGGGCATAGCCAGCCTGGGAGTTGTCCATCAAAGTATTCGAGCAACAGAGCCACAAATCGTTCGTGACTGCCCAGCGGCGCGCGGTGAATCACCCATGGATTCTGGCTTTGGCCCGAGACAGACACATAGCTCAGATCAAACTTTCCGCCGGAATTAAAATCGAGCTGAATACTGGCAATGGATTCCTCGTCACTTCCACCCATCTTCATCTGCACATCGATCTTGGGCCCGTAAAATGCGGCTTCACCGATCGCTTCGAAAAACGGAAGCCCCTTCTTGATCAGACATTCTCTCAATATCTCCTCACTTTGATTCCAAAGATCGGAGGGGCCATCAAAATCCGCCTTCCGTTCCGGATCGTGCAATGACAGTCGATAACGATAACCCTTGAGACCAAGTACCGCATAACAGTGTTCATGAAGATCAAGGACCTGATTGATTTCACTGGCGGCGTCCTTTGGATCAATATAGATGTGGGCATCATTCTGACAAAGACCTCGCACCCGACTGAGCCCCCTCAGAGAACCACTGTTTTCATAGCGATAGACCTGGCCATACTCGGCAATTCGCAAAGGCAAATGGCGATAACTGCGTGGACTGCTTGAAAAGACCTTGTGATGATGGGGACAGTTCATGGGTTTGAGATAATAGTTGCTGTTGTCCTCGGGCCATTTCATCGGGGGATACATATCTTCCCGAAAGGCTCTGAGATGTCCAGAGCGTTGATAAAGGTCCTCTTTTGCCAAGTGAGGACTGACAACCCTCTGATAACCAGCCTTTTTTTCGAGACGTTTCATAAAGATCTCGAGTTCATCACGAATCACCACTCCATTCGGCAGCCAAACGGGTAGTCCTGCGCCAATTTGATCATCAAAAAAATAGATCTCCATTTCATCGGCCAATAGCCGATGATCATATTTGTAAGACATAAAAATCTCCCTTAAATTTCTGGGCCATAAAACAAGCTCAGAAAAAGTGTTTAAATCATCGCATTAAATTGTTTTTAAAGTCCCTGCTGGGACAAAGAACTATGAATTACCCCTGAGGGGTGGTCATGGTGGGCTTAGGCTGAAAATAGAGATATGAAAGTTCCATTATTAATACAATATCGGAATTCCTTAGAAAAACCAAAACACAAATTTTTATGATCGCCAAAAGAGAAATCTTTTTTGTCTATTGGCGTACGTCTATCTAATTGCCATTGAATATTACACAAACTTCGCTACCAGTTGAGGGTCCAGGTAACGACCATGACAATAAATAGACCAATTAGAAAATCCACTAAAACTCTCGTTACACACTCAGTGCAACATCAAGGACCATCATTAGCACAAAGCCAACGAGAAGTCCGCCAGACGCATCACTTGATATTCGTTTGGTCTGTATTTCAGGGATCATTTCTTCAACGACAACATAAATCATAGCTCCTCCAGCAAAGGCCAACATCCAGGGCAATAGCGGTTGGAAGAAGGAAGTTGCTATAAATCCGAACAGTGCAGCGATAGCCTCTACAACTCCGGTGATGACTGCGACAAAGACACTTTGCCATTTTGTATAACCAACGCTCATCAAAGCAGCCGCTACAATGAATCCCTCTGGCATATCCTGTAGCCCAATTCCTGCTACTATGGGAAGAGCAAGAGATAAGCTCTGACTGCCAACACCACTGCCGACAGCCAACCCCTCGGGGAAGTTATGAAGAGTGATTGCCATCACAAAAAGCCAAATGCGCTTTAGTTGAATACTTGAAGGCCCACCTTCTCGACCAGAAATAAAATGTTCATGCGGTATAAGTCGGTTGCAGAGGAATAGAAAAGTCGCACCAAGCAAAACCGCAGCACCAACAAGCGCGGCTCCATAAAATTTTGTTTTCGTTTGATCA
>Ga0210057_1003981_pt1 | contig 19968 bp, 14 predicted proteins | sample CryGeyCG2114_010_2_FD_183968 | JGI IMG/M metagenome (GOLD analysis project Ga0210057, IMG submission 183968) | Groundwater microbial communities from aquifer - Crystal Geyser CG10_big_fil_rev_8/21/14_0.10 (SPAdes) (version 2) | ecosystem: Environmental > Aquatic > Deep subsurface > Groundwater ...
ATAAAGGCCTGGCCGATTTGATAAGCAGTTTCCTCGTCTATTTCTGACGGATACAGCCCCCGGATATCATAGGCCTTAAAAATCTTTGGGTTAATCATGAGTTCATTTTATCATATTCTGACGCGGTTGACTATTCGCTTTTTATTTGCTAAGATGGCTGTGTTATTAAGCAATAATTTTACCCATGTACGAACTCATCTACCTGCTCTCTCCTTTAATGGAGCGAAAAGACATTGATGCGGCGGCTGCCAAAGTCCGCAGTTTTATTATCAAAGACCTAGGCGGCCAAGTTAAAACCGCTGATGTTTGGGATAAAAGAAAGCTTGGCTATCCGATCAAAAAACAGATTTTTGGCTATCACGCGGTGGTGGAATTTAACCTGGAAAGCGACAAGATTGACGAACTGCAAAAAAACTTAAAATCAAACAGCGACATTTTGCGTTTTATGATTATCACCAGAAAACTGCTAAAAGAACAGCCCCTGCGCCAGCGCCGCCCCGCCAAGCCCAAACCCATGGTCACGCCGGAAATTCACAAGGGCGAGAAAGTCAAAATTGAGGAACTGGATAGAAAACTAGAGGAATTACTTAAGGAATAAACATACAAATTTACAGATAAATACAAATTTACAGATAAAATTAAAATCTGTACATCTGTAAAAATCTGTACATCTGTAATTTTAATGAATTTTAACAAAGCCATTGTCTTGGGAAATCTGACGCGCGACCCGGAAACACGCACCTTGCCTTCGGGCCAGCCGGTATGCAATTTCAGCGTGGCCACCAACCGCATCTATACCGATAAAAGCGGCCAAAAACAGCAAACCGCCGAATTCCACAATGTGGTGGCTTTCGGAAAGCTAGCCGATATTTGCAGCCGATATTTGAATAAAGGAAAAATTGTGCTGGTGGAAGGACGAATTCAAACCCGTTCCTGGCAGGCACAAGACGGCTCCAAGCGCTATCGCACCGAAATCGTTATGGAAAATATGCAGCTCGGACCGCGCGGCAGTGGCGGCAGCGGCACCAGCGATAATGCTCCCAGCGCCAGTCCCCAACAAAACACCGCCAGCGAAGAAATTCCCATTATTGACGCTGACGAGGACTTTTCGGACGAAAAAAACGGCAAAGTCAATGTTAACGACATACCCTTTTAAATCATTTGAACATACAAACATTTAAGCATATTAATATAAAAACATTAAGACCATCTATGCAGTCAAAGGTTCGATGTTAAAATGTTAAGATGTTAGAATGTTAAAATGAGCCATGGACAAATCCTGCTATTTTTGCCAAGAAAATACTCAATACATTGATTACAAAAACACAGAACTCCTGCGCAAGTTTTTGTCGGGCCAAGCAAAGATTTTGCCGCCCCGCCGCACCGGTGTTTGCAATTATCACCAGCGCCAGCTGGCCACGGCCATTAAACGCGCCCGCTTCATGGCGCTCTTGGCGATTACCACTCGATAAAATTCCTCCTCCCTTTTTAAAGGGAGGTTAGGAGGGATTTAAAAAAACCGCCCTGTCCCCAGCCGCGGTTTTTTTGTTTACACAACTGCCAATCGCCCTACGCCTGCTCTATCAATTTTTCCACTCTTGTTTTTGCTTCTTCCAGCAATTCTTTTGCTTTTTTACGCGATTCGTGAGATCGGCGAATTAAACCACTGATTTTTTGCTGTATTAATTTTGGCAAAATCGGAATCAAGATATTTTTAACTTGTTCCGGCCGCCAATGAGCGATAACCGAACCGCCAGCGTCGCGTTCAGCCTGCATTTGACCGACAATAGAATTTATGCACAAAGCCAAATATTCATCCTCAACTTCTATCTTATGCCCTGAGCCCGTCGAAGGACTCTTCAATTTTAATCTCAAAATTCCGCCAGCGACAATTCCCTCAATATTTTCTTTTAAAACATAAGCAATACCCGGCGAAGCGTCTTTAGTTAATAAAATCTCACCTTTTTCCGGCTCAAAATTGTCTTTTAATTTTTGATAAAGCTCTTCGCTCAAGTATTTCTGGTTGTTATCATTAATACCGAATTTTGACAAACTGCTAACTCTGATAAACTGTTTGCCCATTTCTTCCTCCATATCTTCCTTTGGCCTTCCGTAGCATTGCGCGAAGGAGGCAGCATCGGACGACATCAAATACTCTTCCGCCCCCGGCTCAATACCCTTTTTTATCATCACCAATTCCCCCAGCGCCATCCCGCCACAATTCTTTTTAATATGTTCGCTAATTTTTTTATACTTTGGCTGAAAATATTCCGCGTCACAGCGATTATTTTCTTTAATTTCCGACAAATTTACCACAAAACCTATTTCATCATCCACACTCGTACTATCAATTTTTAATTCTTTCAAAAGTAAGTTCTCTGCTTGAGAATATAAAATTTCTGTTTCTCTAAAAATCGCCAGCGACCGCTTAGCTATTTCTTCAATTTCTGATTGTTGGCTTCTGCTAATTTTAGGAATTAAAATTCCCTTAATATCATCTGCAACGATTGTCTCTTGTGCTGTAATCATTTTTACACGGCTAATTTGTGATACACCATATTTACTATTTAAAAATACCCACAAAGCGTAAGGTGAGAAGTCAATAATTTTAGCCCTAATGAGGTTCGCGCTAATAATAGATCCTCTGTATTTTTCATCTATAATACTTACTTTGCCGACAAGACCCCGAACGCTAAAAATAATATCTCCTTCGTTTAAAATTGTCATAGGAAATTTTTTTGCATCTTCTTGGGAAATAAAATCTTGGCTCTGATTTTGGACAAAACCATCTAATGTCATATCTTCGCCCTTTAAAATTAAAACGCCTTGTTTATAATATTGCAGATTATAAAAAGTAGGGTACCGGTAAAGTAAACCCAAAAAGTCACCAAAACTTTTACATCCAAAAGAAATTAGATTATTTTTTATCGCCAAATACTCCGGCTGATAATATTCAGCATCCAATCTTTTCGCGCCTTCAAGTTGAGATTTTTGGATAATAGAGTAGATCATCTATTCTATTTAATAATTTTTTTAAAAATTCCGGCTACTTTATCTAAAACATCAACCTCAATATTGTCTTCCTTGTTCGGATGGGTTGCTATATTCTCTCTCGGTGATGTATATATTCTATTTATGGCTGATGTCATAAATTCGATAATTTTCGTTTTATCCTGATTTTCATTAAATGCATCTTCTAATAGCTGACGGGATGCTTCTAATGATAAAGAAACCGCGGATTTAAATGCGTATTCTTCTAATAGCTGCTTCTCTTTATTGAACTGGCTGTGAAAGAAAAAAGCACCATATATAAATGGAAAAGAGAGAGTAAATTTCAAAAAGAAAATTGGAGTAAGTGCTGGACTACTCTTTAATTCCCAAAAAACAAAAAATGCTGCTCCAGCTAAAAATACTATATCTATTATCAGCCACCAGAACTATCTTTTTGTTGATTCTTCTAATTCTTCCTTTCTATCATTAAAGGTATGGGAAAGAGAACCACCGGCAGCAATTCCAAGTTGATTTTTTATTTCTTCAACGAGAGATTTGTTTGTTGACAATAATTCTTCAGTGGTTGTTTTTAATTCTTCTACATCCTTTATCCTTTTTAAGCTGACCTGCTTCTTCCTGTGCATTTTGAATGTCTGAAAAAATATCTGGAATCTCGGTTGAGATTTTTACAATACCCGCAAACTTTTCATTTGCTTCTTTAGCGATAGAATTAATTTGTTCAGCTGCTTGACCGAGTTTAATTTGTTTCTCTTCCGCATCTTTAATTATCTCGGTTATTTTTTTACCTCCCCAAATTTGTTTTGCCATAATTTTATAAATTTAATTTCTGCTTTTTTGCGAACTCTATAAATCCCTCCGCGATTTCGTTTAGGTCGTGGTCAAGATATTTTTTGCCCTGCGGGTTAAAAAGAATCTGCCCGTCTTTATCTTTTTTATAAACATATTCCCCGGAATTATCTTTTCCAGATTTTTTAGAAACTGCCATAAAGATAGGGTAATCAGCCAATAACTTCTCTTTCTCGCCCCATTTTTTCAAAAACAAAATGCTGGTTTTTGTGCCAGTATGAGGCTTAAAAGTATTGCCGTGCAATCCGACTACTGCCAAAATTCTCGCTTTAGCCAACAAGAAATCGCGAACATATTCCATATTCATGTTATTTAAAACCCCTTGCGGCAAGACAATGGCTAAACGACCGCCCGGATTTATCATATCCAGCGCCCGTTCAATAAACAAGATATGACGTTCCATTTTATTGCGTAATTTACCTTTGCCGTTTTTCGCCAGCTCATAATCACGCAAGAGCGAAGTTTCGTGAATTTCTCCGGCAAAGGGCGGGTTGCTTAACAAAATATCAAAGTCAAAATATTTAAAATTATCTTGGTTTTGTTTGTTTTTATCATAGTCGTCAAATTTGTGCAACCGTTGCTGCAATTCGGCGCGAGCGCGAAGTTTTTCATTTTCGTCGCCCTGCCATTCTTTGGAGTTTAAAGAATTTAATTTTAATATGTGCGACTTGCCGTCACCGGCAATTAGCATCATCGCCCGAGCAATTTTTGTCGGTTTATCGTCAAAATCAATGCCATAAATGTATTTTTGCGCGTATTCTGTTTTTGCCTGCTTATCAGAATGTTTTAATTCATTATTCCAAACATAACGCATAGCGTGAATTAAAAATCCTCCCGAACCGCAGGCCGGGTCTATAACATATTCTTTGTCCTTGGGATTTAACATTTTAACTGCCATATCAATGGCGTGACGGGGAGTAAAATATTGCCCCTTTTTGCCCTTGACAACGTCAGGCAAAAGATATTCAAAAGCGGCGTCTATTGCTTCCAAATCGGAATCCAATAATTTTATATCTTCCAATTTACCGACGCAGATAGATAAATGATTAGACGATAATTCTATTTTATCTTGAGATGAAAAAATTCCTGGCCATTCTTGCGCCGCGCCCCGAAATAATTTATTTATCGTATCAAAAGTTATTTTAGTATCTTCGGACTGCCTGAACCAAACTTCTCCACCTCTTTTTCTCGCTTCTTTTTCATCATATAACTTGGCGTAAATCAATTTAAAAATTTCCGTGAAAGAATCAACGCCAGCTCCAGCCAAAACCAACTCTTCCAATATTTTTAAAATTTTAACTAAATCGTAGCTTTTTTGAAGATTATCAAGCGTTAATTTTTCGGACAAAACATCTTCAATGGTTTGATTAATTCTTGGAATCTCGCGCAAAGTTTGAAATTCACGGGGATAAGGGCGATATAGCACGACTTTTTCCATGCCATTTGACCAAACGCCAATCGGCGCGCCCTCGGAATTAATGTAGGTCTTTAATTGGTCTAACCCCTTTTTCTCGGAGGGATTTTTTGTTTCAATAATTAATAATGGCGTTTCTCTGTCCTCGCGATAAATAATAATATCGGCCGCCTTAGAGTGTATTTCGTGGCCAAAACGAATGTCTTTTTCCAGGTCTATTCTATCCAAAGGATAACCGTAATTTTTAGTCAGCTTATAAATCCAAAGTTGGCGAATTATTTCTTCCGGTTTAGATAAGTTTTTTTCTTCGTTTAAAACTAAAATATCTTTTTCTCTTTTTAGACACTTTAAATAAAACTTGCCTTTTTCTTTTTCAAAAATATCCAAAACCTGCTCGGCTTTTATGCCGTCAAATTCTTTTAACCCGTACTGGACTGACGGGTCTTTTAATATTTTATTCACTATTTGACTGGTTAATTTTTCGTCGGCCATATTATTTTATTTGACTTAAATTTAAAATTACCTTTCCCTCAAAAATCATCTCTTCATAAATAGGCATGTTGTCATAGGCCGGATTTTCCGGTCGCAAGTAAGCGCGGCCATCGCTTTCGGCAATAAATCTTTTTACGGTTGTGCCATCGTCGCACCGCGCCACCACTATGTCACCGGACCTGAACTCATTTGTTTTCTTAACCAATAGTCTGTCCCCGTCATTTATTCCGGCGTTGATCATTGAATCGCCCTGAACCTGAATAGCAAAAAACTCCTCTTTTGATTGCATTACTTTTTTATTTTCCAAAGATGTGCTAGGTAGAGAAAACCAGTTAATACTGGTATCTAATGATTCAATAAAAGGACCGGCAGAACTCACGCCCAAAAGTGGAATTTTTTGCTCTTTTTCTAAAATTTGAAATCCTAAGGGTAAAATTGTTATTTTTCTTGTTTTTCTTTTTATTTTTCCCGCTTCTCGTTTAATAAGTCCTTTTTTTTCAAGTACCTCTAAAATATCTAAAATTACCTGATTTGATTGAACCCCTATGTATTGCCTTAATTCTGCCAATGTCGGAGGCATACCAAAAGAATTCATGCTATTATAAATGGCTTCTAAGATATTTTTTTGTTTTTCAGTTACATTTTCCCTCATATTTTTATTATACCCTGACCATTTGGTCTGTCAAATATAAAAAGAATGGCTCAAATAAGCCATTCTTTAGAAGTTATCCACAATTTATTACAAGAGTAGAATACTAAAATTTTCTATAAAACTTCCTTGCTCGCCTCGTCTTTTATTTTCTTGGCAATTTCCGCCGTGATTTTTGGATTTTCTATCAAGAATGCCTTGGACGCTTCCATCCCCTGTCCCAGCTTTGCATCGCCGTAAGTGAACCAAGAACCGCTCTTGCCAACCACGCCATATTTGACGCCGGTATTAACAACATCCCCCTCATAGGAAATACCTTTGTTGTACATAATATCAAACTCGGCGATACGGAAAGGCGCGGCTACTTTGTTTTTAACAACTTTTACTTTCACGCGATTGCCAATGATATTGTCACCCTGCTTTATCTGCGCGGTGCGGCGAACATCCAAGCGAACCGAGGAATAAAATTTTAACGCTTTGCCGCCGGGCGTCTCTTCCGGATTGCCAAACATTATGCCGATTTTCATTCTTATCTGGTTGATAAAAAGCACCGAGGTGCCGGACTTGGCAACAATAGCCGTCAATTTTCGCAGGGCCTGCGACATCAAACGCGCTTGCAAACCCATATGCTGTTGGCCCATCTCGCCCTCAATTTCCGCCCGCGGAGTTAACGCCGCCACCGAGTCAACGACTATCAAGTCAATCGCCGCCGAACGAACCAAACTTTCCACTATATCCAAGGCCTGCTCGCCGGTGTCGGGCTGGGAAATTAACAGGTCATCCACTTTCACACCAATACGTTTGGCGTATTCTGGGTCCAGGGCGTGTTCGGCGTCAACAAACGCGCATAGTCCGCCTTTCTTTTGCGCCTGAGCCACGGTGTGAAGCGCCAAAGTCGTTTTTCCGCTGGACTCTGGCCCATAAACCTCTATTACCCTACCCTTGGGCATCCCCCCCACTCCCAAAGCCAAATCAAGCGAAATAGAGCCGGTCGGGATAGCATCCACGTCCACCCTTTTGGCCTCGCCCAGCTTCATAATTGCCCCCTCGCCAAACTTATCCTTAATCTCTTCCACCGCTATTTCCAGCGCTTTCATTTTCTCATCTTTTTCCCCTCCGGCTTGTTGTTTTGTCATGCTCCATTTTAACACTTAAACATAGAAACATTTTAACATAAATACAGATACTCTTTGTTAAAATGCTTGAATGTTAAAATGCTTATATGCTTGAATGTTTAAATGATTTATCGCAACATTATCTGCCTTACCACCGAACGGCTCTTGCCAAAACGATTGGCGGCTTCAATTTTTATGGAGTTTATTCCCTGAATTAAATTAACCGGTTGCTCAAAATTTCCGTCTTTATCAATATAAGTTACCTGACCATTGATTGTCAATTGCGCCCCCCGCTCCGCCTGACCCTTAATAATTAACGACGCCTGATCAGTCGTTAAGTCCTCGGCTGGTTCAAAAATCGACAGGCGCGGCGGACTGATTAAAAAATGCAACTGATAAAACAGATACCCGCCAACCACTAATAAAATAAAAAGCCCCAGCACGGCGGTAAAGAAACGGGGCGTAATGATGAAGCGGCGCCCGCGCAAATACGGCAGGGCCTGATGGACTTTTCCTTGACTTAAATGTTGGGCAATTCTGGCCTCTTTTTCATATTCCTCAACCAACGCCTCCGGATCCGCGTCCAAGAGTTTGGCGTAACGGCGCAAAAAACCTTTATTGTAAACATCCGCCGGCAACTTTTCCATTTCGCCGCTCTCCAGCCGCTGCAGATACTTGGCCTGGATATTCAGCAAATGGGCGGCGCGCTGAACAGAAAAATCCGCCTCCTCTCGTAACTTTTTCAATCGCTCGCCAAAATTAGGCAACTCAACCTTTTTCGAGGTAAAAACCATGATTCATTAAAACATAAAAACATGCAAACATCTTAGCATAGCATAAAAACATTCTGAAAATACCGGCATATTTATGTTTAAATGTTAAAATGTTTAGATGTTAATATGCATTTAGTAGTCCTCCAACACCTCCTCGTCATTCTCTCCCACCTTGGGCACGCCCGGAATATTTTTTGCCTCGCCCACCAACACGTCGCGGGGCTTGGCGCCATCGCCCGGCCCAACTAGGCTGTTATCTTCCAACATATCCAGAAGCCGAGCGGCCCGCGCGTAGCCCACCCGTAAACGCCTTTGCAACAAAGAAGCCGAGGCCTTGCCACTCTGAATTACTATCTCTTTGGCCGACTCATATAAATCATCATCTGCATTGCTATCTCCACCGCCGCTCCAGAGATTTCCTTGAGCCGTGCGGCTTTGCGTGACATCAGCGGAATAATCTGGCTCAATTTGTTTAGTTAAAAACTCAACGGCTTTGCGCACTTCCTTGTCGGAAACAAAAGTGCCCTGCACGCGCCGGGGCTTGGCCGTATCGCCCGACAAAAATAACATATCGCCGTTGCCCAGCAATTTTTCTGCTCCCGCGCCGTCCAAAATAGTGCGCGAGTCAACTTGCGAGGCCACTTGAAAAGCAATGCGCGAGGTAATATTGGCTTTAATTAAACCCGTAATAACTTCCACCGACGGCCGCTGAGTGGCTAAAATTAAGTGAATGCCGGTGGCGCGCGACATCTGGGCCAGACGAACAATCGCCGCTTCAACATCGCGACCGTGTGAAGCCATCAAATCAGCCAACTCATCAATAATAATGACGATATACGGCAAGGGCTCTTCAATCTTGCCGTCAACATATTTTTTGTTATAGCTAATAATATCCCGCGCCTGGACAGCTGATAAAATTTCAAATCTCCTTTCCATTTCGGCCACCGCCCAGCGCAGAGCGTTGATTGTTTTTGCCGCATCAACAATAACGGGTGTCAACAAATGCGGCAAGCCGTTATAAACCGGAAACTCCACGCGCTTGGGGTCAATCAAAATAAGTTTTAAAAAATTGGGCACTTGGCGATAAAGCAAGCTGGTAATAATGGCGTTTAAACAAATTGTCTTGCCTGTACCCGTAGCACCGGCAATCAGCAAATGCGGCATACGTTCCAGCCCCGCAAACACCGGCATACCGGCCACATCGCGTCCTAAGCCGAGCGTTAACATCTTATGGTCTTCGCGGAATTCGGACTGCTCCAACAAATTGCGCAATCTCACCTTGGTCACGGCCTTATTAGGCAACTCAATACCAACGAGCGAGCGGCCAGGAATTGGCGCTTCAATACGAATCGGGTGAGCGGCCAAAGACATCGACAAATCGTTACTAAGGGCAGTGATTTTAGATAATTTCACTCCCTGCGCCGGCCGCAAAGTGTATTGCGTGACCGTTGGACCAATATTCACTTCCGCCATTTCCACATCAATACCAAAGTACTGCAGTGTGCGTTTGATAATATTGGCATTGGCTTTAATGTCACCGCTGGTCGGTTCACCGGAGTCGGGCTCCAACAGCTCAAGCGGCGGGAATTTATAATTAGCCATCACCATTTTGCTTTGCAGCAATAAAAAGTCGTCTTTCTTGCCTGGCTGGCCTTTTTCTGTTTCTGCGGACTTGGACATTTCTTTGCTCTGCTCGCCTAAATTTTTTACCTTAAAGCCGGGCGTGGGCATAATCTTTTTCATAAAAGAGTCCAAAGTTGATTCTTCATCAACTTTTTTGCCGCCGTCCGTCACTTTTAGCTGACCGCTGGCTCGCTTCTGACGCCAAGCGGCAATTTTCGCCATCAGATTTTTCAACGAAAAATTAAATGCCACCAACAACGAAATGATTATTAGGGCGATTAAAATAATATAGGAAGCGTAAATGCCAAAAAACTCTTTGAGCGGATAAGCTAAAGCAAAACCAATATAGCCGCCGCCGCGCGTGGCTTCCAGCGGCTGATTGATAACAAAAAGCTGCAGCAAACCCAGCCAGCTTAAAATAAAAAGGCCAACGCCAAAAAACGGCGCGCCGTAGATGTCTTTATGCAATGACTGCAGGAGCAAGACGCCAATAATTACCAGCCCCAGCGGCACCATAAAAAAGCCCCAGCCAAACAACACTCCGAGGCCTTTATAAAAATAATTGCCAACGCTTCCCGCCAAACCAAAAGCGCTTAGCACCGCAATCAGCGCCAACACTAAAAGCAATATCGCGGTGATACCTTTTTTGGTTTCATCGTCCAGTTCCAATTTAAAACGCTTGCCATTCCTCCCCTTAAATTTTTTAGCCATTGATATTTTTTCTGTTTAATTTTTCACGCTACCGACACAAAAAGCAGTAGTAAGACATATTTATTATACCACTTCCAGCTAACCCCGCAAAGCGCTAATTGTGAATAAAAAGACCCCGCCATGGCGGGGTCTTAAAAATCAATTTTATGCGCTTCTATTCCTCTTCCTTGTCTTTCAATTTAAAACCCGTACCCGCCGGAATTAAACGACCGATAATTACGTTCTCTTTCAAGCCCCGCAAGCTGTCTTCCTTGGCTTGGATGGCCGCGTTAATCAACGCTTTAGTGGTCTCTTGGAAGGAAGCGGCTGACAGCCAGCTCTCGGTAGACAGCGCCACCTTAGAAATGCCCAACAGCAATTGCACCGCGGTGGCTGTTTTACCTTTGTCTTTTTTCACCCGCTCGTTCTCCGCTAAAAATCTACCTTTTTCTACTACGTCGCCGATTAACAAATCCGTCTCTCCTGGCTCTTTAACGCGCACGCGGGAAAACATCTTACGAATAATAATTTCAATGTGTTTATCATTTAAACCTTCACCTTGGGAAATATAAATATTCTGCACTTCGCGAATAACGTAGCGCTGGACTGCTTCTTTGCCGGCCAAGCGAAATAGGTCTTTCAAATCAATGTGGCCTTCGGATAACTGCTGGCCTCGGCTTACGCTATCGCCATCCTTCACCCATAACGCGCTGCGCATAGAAATTGCATATTCCCGGGCTTCCAAACCCCCTTCTTCTTTAGCTTTCACTTTACGCTTTTTGCCAATGGCCGCCTTAGTTTTTTGCGCCACTACTTTGCCATCACCCATAACGGTGATAACTCGGGCATCATTGGAGTCCTTGATTCCGCTTACCTTACCATCAATTTCTGAAACAGCGGCCCGTGTCTTGGGCGGCTGACACTCAAAAATTTCCTGCACGCGCGGCAAGCCCTGCGTGATGTCGCCGCCGCCAGCCACGCCGCCGGTATGGAAAGTTCTCATGGTGAGCTGCGTGCCCGGCTCCCCAATGGCCTGTGCCGTCACAATACCCACCGCCTCGCCCATTTTAACCAGCTGGTTTCGACCCAAATCGTAGCCATAACACATCTGACACACGCCATGGTACGCCTTACAGGTTATCACCGAACGCACCCGTAATTTGGCCAGTCCCAGTGCGTCAATTTTTTTCGCCGCGCCCTTATCAATTAAAGTGTTCTTTTTAACAATTTTCTCGTCTCCCGATTTCACCTCTTCCAGCGCCACCCGACCCACAATGCGCGAAGCAAATGAGCGGCCCATTTCTTTGCCGTCTTCCCGATAAATATTTATCCCTTCCTGGTCGCCGCAATCAACTTCGTTCACCACCATGTCCTGCGCTACATCAACCAAGCGCCGCGTTAAATAACCGGCCGTGGCTGTACGCAAGGCGGTGTCGACTGAACCCTTTCGGGCGCCGTGCGTAGAAATAAAATACTCCAACACATTAAAACCCTCTTTAAAGGAGCTTTTTACCGGCAATTCAATAATTTCACCGGCCGGATTGGTCATCAAGCCCTTCATACCCATCATCTGAAAAATCTGTACCCAAGAACCTCGTGCGCCAGAATCGGCCATACAAAAAACCGGGCCGTGCTTGGGCAATTCTTCCACCACTAGCTTACCGACGCGGTCAACGACCGAAAACCAGGTCTCAATAATTCGGGCCCGCCGTTCTTCTCGCGACAGCAACCCGTCCAAATATTGGTTGTGAATGGTCTCAATTTCTTTCTCCGCTTCAGCCAACAGCTCTTTTTTCTTCTCTGGCACGCGCAAATCGTCCATACCCCAAGAAATGCCCGACTCGGTGGCATACTCAAATCCGATTTCTTTTATTTTATCTAAAATAACCGCCGTTTTTTTCACGCCGCACTTATCAATAAGTTCGGCCACCATGCCCTTGAGCTTTTTATTTTTCATCTCCGAGTTGACAAAACCGGTTTCCGGCGGCAGCACTTGATTAAAAATTATCCGGCCAGCGCACGTTTCAATGAACTTGGGCCGTTCTTTATCCTCGCCTTCGGGCAGCCAATTGGCGGGCGTGGCTAAAAATATCTTGGCTTTTAGATTAATGTCGCCGTATTGATACGCCAAAATCGCCTCTTCGGGATTGGCAAAATATTTACCTTCGCCCTTAGCGCCCTCAACAATTTTAGTCATCCAGTAAGCACCCAAAATAATATCCTGCGTGGCAATGGTGATGGGTTCGCCAGTGGCGGGCTTAAGCAAGTTATTGGCCGACAGCATAATTTTGCCGGCTTCAGCTTGCGCTTCGCGCGTTAGAGACAAATGGATGGCCATTTGGTCGCCGTCGAAGTCAGCATTAAAAGCGCGGCAAACCATCGGGTGAATCTGCACGGCCAAACCCTCTATCAGCACCGGCTGAAAGGCCTGAATACCCAAACGATGCAGCGTCGGGGCGCGGTTCAACAAAACAAATTTATCGCGAATCACTTCTTCCAAAATTCCCCAGACATCATCCGTTTCCTGCTCTATCAAATGCCCGGCGCCGCGAATATTATAGGCCAAGCCGCGTTCCACTAGTTTTTGAATGACAAATGGCTTAAATAATTCCAGCGCCATGTACTTGGGCAAACCGCACTGGTGAATCTTAAGTTCCGGACCCACCACAATCACCGAACGGCCCGAATAGTCAACGCGCTTGCCGAGCAAATTCTGACGGAAGCGGCCGGTTTTACCTTTTAACATATCGGCCAACGAGCGCAATTGGCGCTTCTGACCGGTTGAAGCCATCACCGGACCTTGTCCCCGCCGCGCCGAATTATCAATCAACGCGTCCACTGCTTCTTGCAGCATGCGCTTTTCGTTACGGCAAATAACTTCGGGGGCATTGAGCTCAATTAATTTTTTCAGGCGGTTGTTGCGGTTAATCACTCGCCGATACAAATCGTTCAAGTCGGAAGTGGCATAGCGACCGCCGTCCAGCGCCACCATCGGACGCAAATCAGGCGGCATCACCGGCAGCACGGTCAAAATAGTCCACTCCGGTTTCAAACCGGCCCGAATCATCGCTTCCACAATGCGCAATCGTTTAATCGCCTTTTTTTGCGCCAAATCAGAAGTTTTTTCTTTTTGAATCAACAATTCCTCGCGCAGCACATGCAAATCAACTTGAGCCAACGCCTGGCGCACCGCGCTCGCGCCAATACCCGCTTCAAAAACCTGCGCGTATTTCATGCTCAAATCGTAATATTCGTTCTCCGCTAAGGTCTCCAACGGCTGTAAGTTTTTTAATTCCGCCAAGCTTTTATCGCGCTGTTCTTTCAGCGACAATTTTTCCTGCATTTTGACATCACTTAGCAGGGCCTTCAGTTTTTGTTTATATTCTTTTTCAATATCCATCAAGGCCTTAGCTCGCGCCGCCTCATCTACTTTAATCACCAGATAATTAGCAAAATAAATAACCCGTTCCAAATCAATCACCGACATATCCAAAATCAGACCAACTTTAGACGGCACGCCGCGCAAAAACCAAATATGCGAAACCGGCGAGGCCAGAACAATATGGCCCATGCGTTCCCGCCGCACAATCGCCCGCGTCACTTCCACGCCGCACTTATCGCAAACTATGCCCTTATAGCGAATACGCCGGTACTTGCCGCAGTAACATTCCCAGTCCTTTTCCGGACCGAAAATTCGCTCGCAAAACAATCCGTCTTTTTCCGGCTTTTGCGTGCGGTAATTAATGGTCTCCGGTTTGGTCACCTCGCCATGGCTCCACGACAAAATCTCCTCGGGTGAAGCGAGTTTCAAACGAATAGCGCTAAAATCGGTAACCTTATGAGAAACATTCATAATCTTATCGCGTTATCTCGGTCTTATATTTATCCTCTCCTTCCTTGTCTTCTTTGGACTCCTGCGTACCTACCAAATCAATACTCAAACCCAAGGACTTAAGTTCCGAGACCAACACATTAAAGGAAGCGGGCAAATGCGGCGCCTTAAAAGGCAGGCCGCGGATAATGGCATCGTAAGCATTAGCTCGACCGAGCACATCATCAGATTTTATCGTTAACATTTCCTGCAACGTGTGAGCGGCGCCATAACCTTCCAGCGCCCACACTTCCATCTCTCCAAACCGCTGGCCGCCGAACTGGGCCTTGCCGCCCAAGGGTTGCTGGGTAATCAGCGAATAAGGGCCAATGGAACGCATATGAATTTTATCCTCCACCAAATGATGCAGCTTCATCATATAGATATAGCCCACGGTAACTTTTTGGTTAAAGGGTTGGCCGGTCTGCCCATCATAAAGCATCAGCTTGCCATCTTCCGGAAAGCCGGCTTTTTTAAGCTCTTCTTTAATATCCTGTTCGGTGGCGCCGTCCAACGACGGAGTGGCCGCGTAAAAACCTAATTTCTTGGCGGCTAAGCCCAAGTGCGTTTCTAAAATTTGCCCAATGTTCATACGCGAAGCTACGCCCAGTGGATTTAAGATAATGTCAACCGGCGTACCATCCTCTAAATACGGCATCTCTTCCACCGGCAAAATCTTGGAAATCACACCTTTGTTGCCGTGGCGACCGGCGAGCTTGTCGCCCACCATAACTTTCCGTAACTGCGCCACTTCCACTTGAATGGTCTTTATAACGCCGGCCTGGAGCTTATCGCCTTTTTCGCGCGAGAAGACCTTAATGCCGATAATGCGTCCGCGCTTGCCGTGCGGCAAACGAAGCGAAGTGTCTTTCACGTCGTGCGCTTTTTCGCCGAAAATCGCCCGCAACAGCCGCTCTTCCGCCGTCAAATCAGCTTCGCCTTTGGGCGAAATCTTACCAACCAAAATATCATTTGGTCCGACTTCAGCGCCAATGCGCACCACTCCTTCTTCGTCCAAATCCTTCAGCCGTTCCTCGCCCACGTTCGGAATGTCTGGCGTGGTCAGTTCCGGCCCTAATTTTGTCTCGCGCACGTCGCAAAAATAATCTTCAATATGAATAGAGGTGAAGCGGTCGCCCGTCACAACGCGGTCAGAAAGAATAATTGCGTCTTCAAAGTTATTGCCCCGCCAAGGGATAAAAGCGACCAGCAAATTCTGACCCAGCGCCAAACGGCCATCGTCCACCGCCGCGCCATTAGCCAGCGCATCGCCCTTTTTGACTTTTTGGCCGCGACTCACGGCCGGATGCTGGTTAATGGAAGTGAATTGGTTGGTGCGAACAAAGGTCTGAAGATTATAAACAGCGTATTTGCCGCCGGACTTGGGCTTAACCGCCACATGGCTGGCATCCACTTCCACTACCTCGCCGTCTTCCAGCGCCACAATCACCTGACCCGAATCCAACGCAGCTTTTTTCTCCACGCCCGTGCCAACGAGCGGCGCGTCAGGCGTAATACAGGAGACCGATTGACGCTGCATGTTAGAACCCATGAGCGCTCGCGTGGCGTCATCATGTTCCAAGAAAGGAATTAAAGAAGTGGCAATGGAAATAAATTGCTGGGGCGAGACATCCATAAAGCCCACTTTTTCGGCCTTAGTGACGGCCGCTTGGCCGTGCACCCGGGCCTGCACTCGCTCTTCGGAAAAACGGCCATCTTTTTCCAGAGGCACAACCGCGTGAGCAATGCTGTATTTCTGTTCTTCAAAAGCGTTCATATAAACAATCTCGTCAGTTACCTTGCCGTTTTTCACTTTGCGATAAGGCGTCTCCAAAAAACCAAACTCGTTTATTCTAGCGAAAGAAGCCAGCGTGCCGATAAGTCCGATATTCGGGCCTTCGGGCGTCTGAATGGGACAAATACGGCCGTAATAAGTTGTGTGCACGTCGCGGACTTCAAACCCCGCTCGTTCGCGAGTGAGCCCGCCTGGACCCATGGCCGAAATGCGCCGCTTGTGTTCCAACTCCGCCAAAGGATTGACTTGGTCCATAAATTGCGAAAGCTGCGAGGTCGTAAAAAATTCTTTGACCGCCGCGGTAAATGGCCTGATATTAACCAGTTGCGCCGGAGCAATTGTCGCCACATCCAGCGTAGTCATCCTGTCCTTAATTATTCTTTCCATACGCGCCAAACCAACGCGCAATTTGTTTTGCACCAGTTCCCCGAGCGTGCGTACCCGCCGGTTAGCCAAATGATCAATGTCGTCGGGTGTGGCGTTGGGATCATTGTTCAATTTGATAATCTCGCGGATAACGGCCACCAAATTTTCTTTGCTCATCACGCGATGTTCGGGCGTCAAGGGTGTATTCATGCCCAAGCGCAAATTGAACTTCCAGCGGCCAACTTTCGCCAAATCATAACGCTCAAAGTCAAAAAACATCGCCTCAATCATCTGTTGGGCATTTTCCACGGTGGCCAAATCCCCTGGCCGCAAACGCTTATAAACCTCAATAAAACCTTCACCTTGATTATGCGCCGCGTCTTTTTTTATTGTGGCTTCAATGTATTTATATTCGGAGTGCGTATCAATGTCTTTGAACGTCTCTAAAATTTTCTCGTCTGTATCAATGCCAAAAGCCCGCAGCAGCGAAGTAACGGGCACCTTTCGCTTGCGGTCAATTTTTACATAGATGACATTGTCGTTTTCTGTCTCAAACTCCAGCCAAGCGCCTCGGTTGGGAATAATCTTAGCGCCAAACAGCCGCCGGCCGCGAACACTTTGAGCAGTGAAAAAAGCGCCCGAGGAGCGAATAAGCTGAGAAATAACCGCCCGCTCAACGCCATTAACAATAAAAGTGCCGTGTTCGGTCATCAGCGGAAATTCGCCGAAGTAAATCTCTTGTTCTTTCACCTCGCCGCTCTTTTTATTGACCAGCCGCAATTTTACCCGCAACGGCGCTTCAAAAGAAGCGTTTAAGCGTTTGGCTTCCGTTTCGTCATATTTGGGCTCATCAAAATAATAATCGGCAAAATAAAGTTCCAAGTCCTTCCCGCTCCAGTCGCGGATTGGCGAGACCTCCTGAAATAGTTCTTTTAATCCGTCTTTTTCAAACCATTTAAAAGAATCCAACTGCAGGTCAATTAGGTTTGGTAACGGAATAGAGTTGGGATGGCGGCCAAAGAATTTATCTTGCATCTTGAGACCCTACTAATTTACTGATATTTACAAATACTACTAATCTATATTCGCGTAGATTAGTGAGCCGGCTCGCTCTTTTGCCGATAGTACCACTAATGGCTCTCTGACCGGCTAAGATTCGTGTCAATTTGTAACTATAAATGGAGTACCACTTTTTCAGCCAAAATAGCGAACAGGGACAAAAAAAACCAAAAAACAACCCAAAACACCCTTTCCGGGTGCCGTATTCTTCAGGGTTATTATTTCTTAGCTAAATAAAGACAAAATATCTTTATTACATTACGTTATTTCCAGTATAAGCTTTTTATAAACTTTGTCAAGCATCTCATCATACAGGGCAATCTGCTTGCTCCTCCCTTTCGTAAAGGAAGGTGGGGAGGGATTTATGAGCTCCGACATCCGACATCCAAAATATTAATGAATTTTGTATTCCGGATGTCAATAAATTTAATTATCTATAATTTTGTAGTAATAAAAAAACCGAGGAATTGCTTCCTCGGTATACTCCCTCCTTTGTTAAAGAAAGATCTTTTCGATGACCTTCTCCGTCAGGTACCGCGCGATATGGCCGTTGTCATATTTTCCGGCATCGAATGCCTCAAGCGCGCGTTCAGCTATACCCGCTTCGATTGGTGCCCCCGCACAGCTCCAATTTGCAATCTCGGTTTCCAAGTGTTTACGAACTCGCACTTTCTGCAAAGGCGTCGCCGAACGCAAAAGATTACCGATGGTCTTATTCTTACCGGGCTTTTCGATGCCCTTTTTGATACTATTACGAAGCTGCATTGCGTGTTGATGTAAGCGCTTATCAGCAATCCTATCCTGTTCCGCCAATGCTTCCTCGTTGCCAAAACCGCAAGGAAATAAAGCACCCATGACCTATACCTCCTTTCTTATCAATCTATCATTTCATCTTAAGAACCGTACTTTTTGTATAAATTATACTATCACGCGCCAAAACATCGGTCAAGCCAAGTTCTTAAGAACTTTAAAACTTACAGACACAAGACCAAAAACAGCCCCGAGCAAGGTCAAGGGGCTGTTTTTCAGCGGACCAACTTTACTTTTCCGGCGCGAATTTTGAGTAGAGTTTATTACCCAAGACGCCCAACGCCACCAGATAAACCAGAAAAACCAAGAACCAACCGACTATCGGAATTAGCTTGATAAGAGCCAGGAACAACAAAGCCAAGGCAATCAGCCACCAGCTAATTTCGGTTTCCTTTTTCTTAAACATAAACTTAGCCAGTAAGGCCGCGCCCAACAACCCGCTCATTGCCGCTGCCAACATTGTCAGCACAGCATAAGCAAATCCAACCGCCAAACCAAGCGGCAAACCGATTAGGGTTATTGAACAAATCACCGCCGCGATAGGAATAATAAACAATAACACGAATCCCCTAATCAATTCCCGACCGGGCGAAGCAAAGGCCTTGGTTATCATTTCTTTTGAATCCTTAGACCAGAGATAAAATAAGAAACAGGCCAAAATTATCGCTCCCGCCACGCCAACCAGCCACCAAAAAGTTAAAAAAGCGAAAAATGGAAACTTTTCAATCCGAACTGGCTTTTTAACTACCTGCTGGTGAAAGTTTGTCGCGCCGCTGATTTTAGCACCAGAGGCAATGGTTGCTTCTTTGGGCGCGTAATACTCAAACTTGCCACCCACTTTGGCGTTATCACCTAGCATCACTTCGGAGCCCCGAATAATCAAGTCCTTGCCAACAGAGCCGTCCATGATAACTTTACCTGTCGCGATATAAGCGCCTCGGGCAATGTTCGCACCCGCCAAAACATCAACTTGTCCTGCGCCCACCATCAATTCCCCGCCGACACTGCCGCCAACAATCACATTGCCGCCGCCGACCCGTAAATCATCACCGATTTTTCCGGTGATAATCACCGTGCCGCCGCCAACCACCACGTCGCCCGTCACATTCCCCATAACATTGATTGTGCCGCCGCAAACATATAAGTCACCCTCAACCGTTCCGGCCACATTCACGGTTCCCCCGCTCACGTAGACATTATCCTTGATAACATCATTTAAACCAACGGTCTGGCCCGATCTAAACTCCATCGCTCCCGCCACGACGGGACAAATCAGCGCCAAACCGACAACTAAACCTAAATATTTTTTCATAGATTATTATTTAAGGGTCTTGTCTAGGAAATTTTGATATAATGTCCTAGAAAGGCCATGAAATACAGCAAATTAAGCAATTATCAAATAAAAAAGATTTTAAAGTGTTTTTGCTTGGAATTAACAGCGGTCCAGACAGCT
>Ga0210057_1003982_pt1 | contig 19964 bp, 17 predicted proteins | sample CryGeyCG2114_010_2_FD_183968 | JGI IMG/M metagenome (GOLD analysis project Ga0210057, IMG submission 183968) | Groundwater microbial communities from aquifer - Crystal Geyser CG10_big_fil_rev_8/21/14_0.10 (SPAdes) (version 2) | ecosystem: Environmental > Aquatic > Deep subsurface > Groundwater ...
ACGCTTGTTTTTCAGGTTTTATAAAGTGGTCAGTGTCTGAGCGGAAAATCCTTTTAAAGTATGTGTCAAACCCCAACGTTTTCCAGTGTTCAAAATGGGGCTCCAATGTATTGGTCATGATATAGATTGAATATTTCTCTTTCAGCTTACTGACCAATGTGAGAAGATCACTATTGATCTTATATACATCATCAATGTACAGCTGTTTATACTGTTCCATTATCTCTTTTTCTGGAAGAGTAATATAAAAGTGTTTTTTATACAATCTCACCAAATCAATAAACGGTACTGTCCCACAGACAGCATCTCTTTTATACGGTGAATAAAACGTCGCTGACTCAGATGGAGAAATATGAAGCACCAATGCAAAGTAAAGATCAGCGGTAATCGTTTTTTGATCAAGCAATACGTTGCCCAAATCAAAAATAAGATGTCTTATCATAGGAAATGGAATGCTTCTCTGCGTGATATGCGTTTGTATAAACTTGCTCGAACTTATTTTATCAAAGGTGGGTAGACAAAACAATCGTTAATCTTTTTCCCAACCTGCGACACTTCGCTTTAGCTTTTGCGACATGACGAGCTTCAAAAACAAGCGCTGAGGACTTTCGGAGCGCTGACGATCAGAGCCGATGGTTTAAGAACTTGGGGAGACTTGGACTGTTTGGACACCGGGGAACTTCAAACTTTCAACCCTTCGACTTCGCTCAGGGTAAACCAACCAACTGGCCATTCTGTCAGCCGGTCGAAACTTCACAACCTAAACTCACGCCCTCGCTAATCGCTCGGGCACCTCCGCCTCCCTGATGACAACTCTGGTCGGCGGATACAAAGGTATATCTATAGTCGCCCGCTAGAACCCGACTCCCACACAACAGTTTGATATCAGCCCTCGCTCCCGCCCGACTGAGTCGGGATTCCTCCTTCGTCGAGACTTCGGAGGATAAACCGCTCGGGCTTTTCACGCCTCCGCTTCGCCAGGTACCGTCTGGTGACCTGGCTTTGCTCCGGCGGTTTCTGGTCACTTCTTTTTCCGATTTTGCTGGGAGGGCAGAAAGACAAAGGGAAAGATAGAAAGAGGAGTTGGGCGACTGACAAGTAGTCGCCCTTTGACCGGAAGTTACTCAACCGGTCAAGATAAGAAATTTTAATTTCGGTCATCTTTCTCTGTCGTTCGGTTCACAGTGTAGATATCGGTTCCCTCTCTCTGTCGAAAGATTCCCTTTATAAAACTAAGGTTGGGGAAACTGGGGAATAAGGAATATGGTCGAAAGAAAATGCCCGTCCCTAAATCTTACCGAACCTTGGGGAAATACTTGAATAAGTTTGGTTCTATCTTTCTCTCTCAGTTGATTTGGGATATCTTGCTCAGAAAGGTAATCCTAATCCAAATCAACTCAGAGAGATATAGTTGTGTTTCGTCTCTGTAGTTGGGTAAAGTTAAAGGTTATCGGGACTCGCTCCATTGCGGGATGCTAATCCTTAATCAAGTTCTTACCCGCAATCGAGCGGCATTTTCAGATCGACCAATTTTAATCTTCTCTTACTCTGTCTCCCTCTATTCTTCCGGCAAGACGAGAGGGAGAACTATTTGTTAATGGTTTTCTGTTCCGGTTGGGGTACGCTTTATTTTGCTTTTTAGTAATTAGTCCCGACCTGTGCCAGTCTTAGTTAGTAAAAAGCTGTTTGTATTTTTAAACTCCTTTATCTACTCTTTCTCTCCATATGAAATATAAATATATCTATGGAAGGTTGGGAAAAGAAATATTGAGAATAAGAAAAGAGAAAGATTTATCTCAAGATGATTTATAGCCATTGCTTGCAATATAGATCGCTCTTATTTAGCCGAAGTTGAAGAAGGAAAAGTAAATCCAAGTTTGAAAGTGATATACAAAATTACGAATGGGTTAAACATTCAGCTTTATCAGCTTTTTATAAATATCTAATTTATAATAAATAAGAGTAGAGGTGTAAATTTATGGATGTTTCTTTTTTAAATAAAATATTTATCTCTCAATTTGGTGCAATTAATCCCCCTTGGATTTATAAAGAGGTTTTCTATAAACTTCCTTTTAATTTTTGCGATTGTTGGTGTGAGAGGTGCGGACTTTCCGGTATTTGTCGTGTTTATCAAAAAGAAAAAGAGCAGGAAAAAAGATTTATTAAGCAAGGAATAGACCCAAAGAGTATCAAAGCAATGTTTTTATCAATGACTGAAAGTTTTGAAGAAACAAAAAATTTATTGAAAAAAGGTATGAAAAGATTGAAAATAAAAATAACCAAAGAAGATGATAAAAAGCTTGAAAAAGAGAAGAACAAAAAAGATAAGCTAATAGAAAATGATCAGCTAACTCAAATATCAAAAAAACTTGCTTTTCAATTAGTGAAATTAGTTGAAGATCTTCATTATTATTTTCTTGAAGAAACTCCAAAAGAAATTAAAGAGCCGTTGAAAATTCTAAACTATTACATATTCTTTTTCGCAGTTAAAATTCATAGAGCTATCCTAAGTAATATTGAAGAAAAAGAAATGAAATATGAAGATACTACTTCTGATTCAAAAAATTCCGCTTTCATATCTTATGTTTCGATAACAAAAATAATTAATGCCTTAAAAAATATTTCCGCTTATAAAAATATTGACCACAGTCTTTATAAGAAAATTATAAAATATTTGTCACTATTTAAAAACCTAAATTTAGTTTTAGAGGAAAGGTTTTGTTTAGAAATAATTAGTTGACTTAAATTATTTTAACCATCCTTTTTTTCGGTAATACGTACATCTCCGTTTAAAAAGTTTTTCAAAAAAAGTAATTTGTGAATCACGGTAATCATAAATTATCTGGTGATTTTTTGTACGTTGGATTCGACCAATACATTGGGTTAATTTTCCTTCAAATGAAAAAGGGTAAACAAGAAAAAGACAATCTAAGGAAGGCAAGTCAATTCCTTCGCCAAACAGTTGACCCGTCGCAACAATAACGTTAAAGTGACCCATATGAATTTGATCAAGCTTGATTTTACGTTTTGTCATTGAGTCATCACCAGTTAGCGTAATCACCTCACATTTATTTTTCAAATAAAGATATAAAACTTCAACGTGTTCTTTTCGCTCTGTCAGTAATAAAATTTTTCCTCCTTCTTTTATTTGTTTTAAAATATCTTCGATAATCATCAAATTTCTTAAACTGTCATAAACTAAAATCTTTGACAAAACTTCAAATATATCGGTTTAAAAATCAAACGGAACAGAAAGATTGGTTTCTTGAATAATAAGCGAAGTATTAATTGGAGAAACTATATTTAGATTCTTATTTGGATTCATCTCAGAAATGATTTCTCCGATGTAATAATAAATTAATTTTTCATCGTTGTATTTTCTTTTCGGAGTAGCTGTTAATCCGTAAAGATAATAAGGGTTAAAATTAACAATTAGTTCTCTAAATGTTTTTGCCAGTATGTGGTGGCATTCATCGATAATAATCGTGCCAAACTTATCTGAAATTTCTTGAATATTTTTAGATTTAATCAGTGTTTGCATCATGGCGACCGTAATCTGTTTTCCGATTTTCTTTTTGCTACCTGAAATTTGTCCTATTTCAGTTTTATTGATTCCTAGAAACGATTGGATTCTTTCGACCCATTGTTCAAAAAGCTGGGCCCTGTGGACTAAAATCAAAGCCGATTGAGATTTTTTTGCAATCAACTCAAGTCCAATTATAGTTTTCCCTGATCCAGGTGGAGCTACTATTACTCCATAATCTTTATCTTGGATTTCCTGTGAAGTAGCTTTTTGGTAATTATATAAAGTAATTTTTGATTTGAAAGTTGTTGCTTGTTTTAATTTTCTCTCATCATTCAAGACAAATGGAATTTCATTTTTTTGACAAAATTCGATTAACTGATTTATAAAACCCCTTGGAATAAATACGAATTCCCCCTCTTCACTTATTAGCTTAAAATATTTTTCAGATACTCCCATTGATCGGGTATTATTTTGTAAGAATCATGGTTAAGAAAAGTTGTATTTTGCTCCTGTATCGATTTACCGTTTAAAGGCAGAGAGATCAAATTACCAATTCCATTTTTAGAAAGAAAGTCCTGATTTGGAAATAATCGGTCAAAACTTACTTCTTTTTCAAATTCAGAAAGATTTAAAGCTTTTCGAATAAGTTCTAAAACAATAGCTCTTGATTTTGATGCAAGATATTTTCAGAGGTTTTTTATTGGGAAAATCTGCCAGTCTTCCACCTTTTGTTTTAAAAGCCAAAAATTCTTGCCAGTTAAATTGATAAGCTGGGCTATAACCGCTTTTTCCATTTTTCTCCCAATGTCTGGCGTAAATATCTTTTCGTCCCCGAAACAAAGTCATGTAGATTGAGATTTGATCTTGGGTTATCATAGCTTGCTAATTATACCAAGCGCTTGGATTTTATTTGTGATGAAAGTTTGTCATTCCCGCGCAGGCGGGAATCCAGAATTAAGTATTTAAACTATCTGAAGATCTTCTACCGATAGCTATCAAAGCATTCATGCAATTATTACGAAACGGATATATCCATTCGGCAATTGCACATGCTGGTTTATTTGGATTGGGTTCTGTCATTTGAAGCTGATTCTTCTTCTTCTTCTTCTTCTTCTTCTTTTCAAGCGGAAAATGAATTTTATATAATTAATTCCATGACCCAATCTCAAGCCCTTTCTATTTTAAAAACTGGAGCGAATGTTTTTTTGACCGGTGAGCCAGGATCAGGAAAGACACATCTCATCAACGAATATATAAAATATTTACGATACCATAGCATTGAACCGGCAATCACCGCCTCAACCGGTATAGCGGCCACTCACATCGGTGGGATGACCGTTCATTCTTGGAGTGGTATTGGTATAAAAACAAAACTTGATAAAAGAGATTTGAATAAAATAAAAACCAGTCAATATATTGTTAGAAGAATAACCAAATCCAAAGTACTTATTATCGAAGAAATATCAATGCTTACCGGAGATACTCTTTCAATGGTCGATACGGTCTGCCGTGAAATCAAACAAAATTCAAAACCTTTTGGTGGTATTCAAGTAATTTTTGCCGGAGACTTTTTCCAACTTCCACCGGTTGTAAGAAGAGAAGCCAAAGAAAATACACAAACAACAATTCTTGATGGTTCGACTTCGCTCACCACTTCTCACTTTGCTTTTGATTCTCCCGCTTGGACAGATTTAAATCCGACTGTCTGCTATCTCACCGAGCAACACCGACAGGAAGACGGGGATTTTTTGGAATTACTTTCTGCGATTCGTGGCAATGTTTTCAATAAAAATCATCTATCACATATTGAAACTAGAAGAGTTAGGTCCTTCGACTTCTCTCAGGATAAATCTTTAAAAGATATTCCAAAACTTTTTTCTCACAACGCCGATGTTGATAGGATTAATAATCAAGTATTGGAGAGTCTCCCAGGAAAACGAAATACTTTTATCATATCCGTCCAAGGACCAGATCCATTAGTTGCCGCACTTAAAAAAGGTTGTCTTTCTCCTGAAATTTTATACCTTAAAATTGGAGCCTCTGTGATGTTTACAAAAAATAATCCAAAAGAAGGATTTGTGAATGGCACACTTGGTGTGGTTGACGAATTTGACAAAATTAGTGGCAATCCGATTGTAAAGACAAGAAGTGGAAGAAAAATAGAAATTGAGCCGATGGACTGGACGATTGAGGAAAATGGTAAAGTCCGGGCAAGCATTTCTCAATTACCACTTCGCCTGGCCTGGGCGATCACCGTCCATAAAAGTCAGGGAATGAGTCTGGACGAAGCCGTGATGGATCTTTCTCAAGTTTTTGAATATGGTCAAGGTTATGTAGCTCTTTCCCGTGTCAGACGACTTTCAGGCCTATACATACTCGGTTGGAACGAACAGACGTTTCAAGTTCATCCGGAAATACTGGCAAAAGACAAGGAATTTCGATTGGACTCACGTATTATTGAAGAAATGTTTAATAAAATTTCGGCATCAGAACTTAAAAAAAGACAGGATGATTTTATCAGGGCATGTGACGGAAAACCAAAATCAGCTTTTGCAGAAAAATTAGATACTTATACCGAAACTTTACTACTATGGAACGAAGGAAAAAATGCTAAACAAATTTCCGAATTGCGCAAATTTACTGAAGGTACGATTCTTTCCCATATAGAGAAACTTATTTTAAAAGAAAAAATAAATCGTTCCGACCTTTCACGAATCCTTACACCATCACTAAAAAACTCACTTCCCAAAATCCAGACCGTATTCCGTGAATTAAATACAGACAAACTATCACCAGTCTTTGAAAAATTTAACGGTAAATATTCTTATGACGAGTTGAGAATAGCAAGGCTGATGATTAATAAAAAATGAAGTTGAATTAAAAAATTATTCTGATGAAGGAATATTAACGGCTTCTTTACCCTTAATTACCGCTACGGCCAATTCTTTCATTTGTTGCATCATTAGAGCCTTTTCTTCTTTAAGGGAAATTATTTCTTTTTCTTGTTGTTTTGCCAGCTGTTGAAAATTGTTAATTTGCTGTTGAAGAAGTTTTAAATCATATTCAATTTTTTGATTTATAAATTTCTTTTCTCCTTCATGTTCTTTTTTTAATTCTATAGATATTTGTTTTTTTGCCTCATCGGCCACCTTTTCTAATTTTGCCGGAAATGTTTCTACTTGTGTTTTAAGTTCTTTATATTCCGCCTCTTTTTCTTCAAGAGTTTCCTTTTTAAGTTTTAATTCATTCAGCTCCATCTCTTTTTTTCCCTCAAAATCTTTCTTTTCTTTATTCAATTTATCTTCAAACTCCGCTTGCTTTTTCTTTTGTTCCATTGCAGTGTTAAATATTTGTTCCACTTCTATTTGTTTTTTTTGTTTTTCTTTTGTTTCAATTTCTTCTTGTGTTTGTTTTTTAGTTTGTTCAAAAACAGCAATTTGGGAAATAAGAAGATCGATGACTGTATTTATTTCTTTAGAAATTTGAGTACGTAATGTTTCAAGTGAAGAGGCTTGATTTTTAACTTCACTAACTTTTTTGGTAGTAATTTCAGGGGCAGAAACATCTGTTGTAATTTTTTTTCTTGGTGGCATATGAGGTTATAGTAGCATAAGATCAATCCAATTTCAAATGAATAATGTAACATAATTTAAAACTTTTGTAAAAGAAGCAAGTTAAGACCGCCTACAATACCATGGGAAATCCAAGCAAGATAAAGATTTGGATATTTCGCATACACAAATGACCAGCACACACCGGCAATCATGGACAGGTATATTAAATTTGATCGATATTGAACAAAATATGGTAAATGAAAGATTGAAAATAATATAATATTAATTATAATAGAAGTACCTATTGAGAACAGTTTCGACGTTCGGGCAAATAAATACAAATAAATAACCTCTAAAGACGAGTTCCTGAAAAAAAGTACCAATCAAAACATAAAATGGAACCAGATATATAAAAGCTTGTCTATTTTTAGAAACTCCATTAAATACGCCCTCTGAGAAAATAATTTTTAGAATAACTACCCCCATGACCATACAAAGTGTAACTAGCGCCCACTTAATTATGATTTGTTTCGATGGTATATCAAGTCCAAGCTGCTTATATGAGATACCTCTAAATTTCGAGACTGTAAACACATATATAGACAATGCAATTATCGACCCCTGTATCATCAACTGATTCATCGGAATGAGTGTAAAAATACCCAAAAAAACAAAGAAAACCAATATCTCAACAGCAAAATTAACCATGTTTCTATTCATTATACTCAGTATTTTGTGTAAATATTTAAGTGCGTTAAGAACGTTTAATGGTTTTGATTCAACAAATCCTTCAGCGTAAAGTGGGAATTTGTATTTATATAAACTATAAATTATTTCTTTTTAGAATCTAGTAGTTTTTTTACTTCACGATCAAAATCGGATTCGAGAATACGGTCTTGATTAACTTGATATTTATCAAATTCGCTTTCCGCCAAAGTAATTGCAACTTCGTGACTTATATTGCCGCTATTTTGCAAAATATCTTTTTCATTGAATTGTAAAAAAGAATCTAATTGGTTTACCCAATCTTTCATAGTCATGGCTACTCCTTTTTGTGCCTGCATTTCAGCATAGTCAAGATACATTGTCACAATTCTGTTTAGACCATCTAGTTCTTTTTCATTAAGGTAATTTTTGGCAATACTAACATCTGTCTTTCGAATAGCTCCTTTTGGCGAATTTGTCCAATTTGTAAGACCCATATTTAGTTTCCTACTATTGACTCTGCTACGAATAATTTCTGCTGCTGTTTGGCCACTTATTGCAAAGTGAAGTTTGTTTTGGACAGTAGCAAAAAATTGTTTTGTGATTTCTTCATTTGGATCATAATCAGAACTGCACTGAGCATAAATATCGGTAATTTTTTGATAGAATCTTCGTTCGCTGGAACGGATATTCCTGATACGTGCCAATTGCTCTTCAAAATAATCTTGACCAAAAATATTGCTGGGATTTTTAAGTCGTTCATCATCCATCGTGAATCCCTTGATAATATATTCTTTCAATCTTTCTGTTGCCCAGATACGAAAATGGGTTGCTTTAGTAGAATTAACCCGGTAACCAACAGAAATAATAGCGTCAAGATTATAAAATTTAGTTTTATATGTTTTTCCATCATCGGCAGTATGTTCCAAAATGGAACTAGCTGAATTTTCCTGTAGTTCTCCGCTTTCAAAGATGTTTTTAAGATGTTTAGAAATAGCAGGTCTTTGTACACCAAACAAAAGAGCAATTTTATCTTGTGTAAGCCAAATAGTTTTATCACGTAAAAATATCTCTACTTTTACTTTACCGTTTGGGGTAGTATAAAGTAAGAATTCTGTAAATGTATTTTGTTTGGTAATTTGTCTATTCCTTTTCATAGTTAATACAAATCATCATATCAAAAATGATGCTTTTATTCATTCTTTCTTAGAATATTGTATTTTTTGTAAATTCGAGTTTAGATGACTAAAATGACGTAATTTTATACCTGACAAAAAAATGCCGTCCCCTAAATTGGGGGTCTGAAAACTGCCGGAGCGAAGCCAGGTCACCAGACGGTACAGTACCTGGCGCGGAGGCGGGATAAGCCCGAGCGGTTTATCCTCCGAAGTCTCGACGAAGGAGGAATCCCGACCCAGTCGGGTGGGAGCGAGGGCTGATAGCAATCTGACGTGTGGGAGTCGAGCTGGGCGGGCGACTATCATAGTTCCTTTCTTTCCGCCGACCATTTTCTCATCAGGGAGGCGGGATGCCCGAGCGATTAGCGAGGGCGTGTTGTGTTTGAAAGTTTAGCCGGCTGACAGAATAGCCAGTTGGTTTACCCTGAGTTTACCCTGAGCGGAGTCGAAGGGTTGAAAACTTGAAGTTCCCCAGTGTCCCAATCAGTCCAAGTCTCCCAAGTTCTCAAACCATCGGCTCTGATCGTCAGCGCTCCGAGAGTCCTCAACACTTGTTTTTGAAGCTCGTCATGTCGCAAAAAACAGAGCGAAGTGTCGCAGGTTGGGAAAAAGATTAACGATTGTTTTGCCTATCCGCCTTTGATAAAATAAGTTCGAGCAAGTTTATACAAACGCACACTAGTCCCGACAAGTCGGGACTAGTGTGGACCTAGCCGGAGTCGAACCGGCGACTCGTCAATGCGAATGACGCGGTATACCACTTAACTATAGGCCCTTCGATTCACTTCGTTCACTCAGGGCAAGCCCTTACATAAGTTTACAGTGAGCTTGTCGAACTGTGCCCTTGGCGGGACTTGAACCCACAACCGATGGCTTCGGAAGCCAATGCTCTATCCAATTAAGCTACAAGGGCTATTATACCAACAACAATGCGATATATACCAAAAACAGTCAATTTCTTTTTTTGCAAATAATCAACAAACCATTTCATACTCAGGTAAGCGACGACGAATGCAACAACTGCACCAACAACTACCATTTCTATTTCGTTTAGGGAAAGCTTCACATTTCTCATTTTTACCACATCCAGGAGGGCTGCTGCTGCGAGAGTGGGAAGAGCAAGCATAAATGAATATTGTGCACTCTCATCTCGTTTAAAACCGAGCATCATCATCACTAGGATGATGATGCCAGCTCGAGATACGCCAGGGACAACCGCAAGAGATTGTGCGAGTCCAATAAAAACTGCAGTTTGCAATGACATTTGGGCTATGGATTTATGTTCTTTGAGTTTTAAACGCTCAACGATTATGAATACCACTCCAATAGTTATGAGGCTGAAGGAGATAAGTACGTTGGCTTCAAAAAAAACAGTCTTAATGATCCTATACAAAAGGAATCCCACAATCGCAGTGGGTATGAACGAGCATGACAACTGTTTGATGAGTTCTATATTGAAGAATTTCTTGAAATAAAGGAAAACGACCGCAAAAATTGCCCCGACCTGGATCACGACCTCGAAAAATTTAAGGAACTCCGTTTGTGGTAATCCCAACAGTCTTGAGACCATAATCATGTGAGCAGTTGAAGAAATGGGAAGAAACTCGGTCAGTCCCTCAATTATGCCTAAAACGGCAGCGTGTAAAAGTGTCATAGGTGAATTATAATTGATACATAATGAAAGTTGCTATTGTACATGATCAATTACGGGAATTCGGGGGCGCAGAGCGGGTGCTCGTGAGTATAAAGAGCTTATTTCCCGATGCTCCTATTTATACGACCACTTTTGATCTTAAATCTCTAGGAGAGCACAAAGAAATAATAAGGAACTGGGATGTGCGACTCACCTGTTTTGGCAAACTCACCTTCATTAATAGGTTCTATTCCCCCTTTCGATTTTTGACCCCACTTATTTGGGAAAAACTCAATCTCAATGAATTTGATTTGGTTATTTCCTCAACGGGGTCTTGGATGTGTAAGGGAGTCATCACAAAGAAAGGTGCAATCCATATTTCCTATATCCATCATCCCCCCCGCTATTTATATGGATATCAAACAGCAATAGAATGGCAGAAATATTGGCCCATAAAAATATATGGCACTATCGTCAATCATTTTTTACGAATGTGGGATTTCACTGCTTCTCAGCGACCGAACTTTCTTATTGCTAATTCTATCGAAACACAAAAAAGGATTCAGAGGTTCTATCGAAGGGATTCAACGGTGATCTATCCCCCTGTATCTATGCCAGTCAACATGAAACAACAACCTCCTTCTGAAAAAAAATATTTCGTTACGGTCTCTCGACTTGCACGTGCAAAACACGTAGACCTCCTTATTAAAGCCGCAAACAAAGAAAAATTTAACTTGCACATTATCGGTATTGGAAGAGATGAATCACTTCTCAAATCCTTGGCGGGTCCTACGGTCTCTTTCCTTGGAAATCTTTCTGATGAACAGTTGCGCGAGGAATTACAAAATGCACGTGCATTTCTATTTGCAGCAGTAGACGAGGAATTTGGAATAGCACCTGTAGAAGCAATGGGTTTCGGGGTTCCGGTCATCGTGTATGCATCAGGGGGGTTAAAAGAAACGGTAAAGGAAAGAATGAATGGATTTTTATATAGAGAACTTACCACCGCTTCATTACTTCATTCGATTAATCAAATGGAATCGTTATCAAGTGAGGAATATTTCCGAATGAGAATAAACGCTCGAAAAGAAGCAGAGCGGTATTCCGAGGAAAACTTCAAGAAAAAGTTTATGGAGTTTGTGAAGTTACATACGTAATGCTGCATTTATTGTTTTTTCGGCGCCTGGGAAATTCAACCTAGAAGTTATTTCAATATCTATGGATTTGGATTGTCATTGCGAACCTCCGATTCGGAGGTGAAGCAATCTCATCGAATAATGGGATTGCCACGTCGTCCTCCAAATCGGAGGACTCCTCGCAATGACAAACGATAAAGTATTGAAATAATAATCTTTACTCGTTCCTTATTGCATCGATTGGAGAAAGGTCTGCGGCTTTTTTTGCAGGAAATACACCGAATACAACACCGATTACTGTTGATACCCCCAAAGCCAACATGACAGAATTTAAATCAATATAGGTGGGAAAAACACTTTGAATAAAGAAGACAATAAGATACGCAAGTCCAAGTCCCATAAGTCCACCAAGGATTGACAATGCAACAGATTCAACGAGAAACTGCAACAATATATCGGAAGCCCGTGCTCCAAGAGCTCTTCGAATGCCGATTTCCTTTATACGTTCGGTTACCGTCACATACATGATATTCATGATGCCAATACCTCCTACAACCAATGATACCGCAGCGATGGCGACCAACACGGTATTAAGCATTCCGAAAATACTCTCAACAGCCCCCAACAATTCCGCCTGATCGATAACGGAGAAGTCATCTTCTTTATATCGTTTTAACAGTGCGGTTTTGATCTCCTCTTTAGCGGTAGCAATGCTTATGTCGCTATTGGATTTTACGATAATAGCATAAAATTTTTTATCAGGATTAAAAACCTGTGCAGTTGTATGGGGCATGTAAATGAAGGAATCCAAGTCTGGACCACCAAAACCTCCTCCACCTTTTGCTTCTAAAATACCTTGTACTTTAAAGTTCTGATTGTCAATTTTGATAGTTTTGCCAAGCGACACTTCTTCTGACCCAAATAATTTTGCTGCAATCTTAGGTCCAATTACTACAATCCTACTTCTTTTCTCGACCTCACTTTTTGTAAAAATATCTCCATAATGTGCATTTAAATTGAGAGCAACAGATATGTCTGCCGTGCTGGCATAAAGTGTAGCTGGTTCAACTCCTTTGCCCATTGATACTGATATAGAACGGGTAACGACGGGAATTACGTACTCGGCACTTTTAACTCGCTGCAATTTAAGAACGTCGCGGAAGTCAAATCGGATAGTGCTCATGGAACCTGTTGAACTAAAGCTTCCGCCCTTGAGAATTTGGCCAGGAACCACACGAATGATGTTAGATCCCAGACTTTGAAATTGGTCATTGATATATTTTTTAAGTCCCAAACCAAAAGCGATAAGGATAACGACGGATAATACGCCAATGACAATTCCCAATGAGGTTAAAAAGGTCCGCCCTTTGTTTCGGGAAAAGTCTTCAAACGCCGACTTAACGACAAAAATAAAATGATTCATTGTATTTCTCCATCTCTAATTTCTATCTTTCTTTTTGTGTGTCCCGCGATATTTGGGTCATGAGTGACGATGACGACAGTAATTTTTTCATTGTCGTGGAGTTCGTGAAGGAGTTTTAAAATTTCCGCCCCCGACTTTGTATCAAGATTTCCCGTCGGTTCATCTGCCAATATAAGTTGAGGATTCATGATCAATGCACGAGCTATCGCAACGCGCTGCTGTTGCCCCCCCGATATCTTATTGGGAAATGATTTTTCCTTCGTTTCAAGCCCAAACCTTTTCAACAAATAGCGAGCCTTTTCGACTGGGTCATATGGCAAAACGGATCGGGTATAAATTGTTGGAATAAGAATATTTTCCAATACGGTTAATTTATTGATCAAATTGAATTGCTGAAAAACAAAGCCGACAAACATATTACGAAGTGAAGACAACTCATCATCGTTCAGTTTAGATACATCCTTGCCTTCAATAAAAATTGAACCACTTGTAGGCTGATCAAGAAGTCCGATAATATGCATGAGTGTTGATTTGCCACTTCCCGATGGGCCAATGATTGAAGTAAATTCTCCCTGTTTGATTTCAAGATCAATATTCTTGAGTGCGCTAAAAATTATCTCATCATCCAACATATACGACTTATTGACATGTTGAAGTTTGATCATAGTGATGCCACAATAACATCTCCCGTTTCAACTCCAGAAAGTATTTCAACTAACCCGTCAGTCTCAAGACCGATCTTAATATATACTTTTTCCTGATTGCCATTTTTCTTTCTCCATACATATTTTTTGTCACCTTCCGATTTTATGAATTTATCCAAAATTACAACAACATTTCGTTTTTCACTTAGTGTGAAAGATACATCGCCTGTCATCCCGAGACGATAGCGGGAGGCCGTATCAGGTGGGATACGAATCCGCCCCTCGTAAACCGTTCCAGTTTCGCCGGATTTTGGGGTATAAGAGACATAATAAAGAGCTCCTTCTTTCGTCTGATCGGGAAAAGAATCCATATTTAATGTGCCCCGCATTCCTTCTGATAGCTTTGTTATTTCCGTCTGGTCCGCGGTGAATGAAAAATAGAGAGTTTTTGGATTTATTATTTCAAACTCTGCCTGAGCAGCGGTGATGTTGACTCCGGCATATTTTGAGTCGATGCGAATCACGATTCCATCGATAGGGGTATATAAATTACTATACTCAATAGAGAGATTGGTAAGTTCCACGTCAAGGACCGATGAGTTGAGCCCATACTGTGCATTTTCCAGAAGCCTTTTCATCTTGTCTCCCCAATTCCAATCATTCGTTGGTTGGTCCCCTATCCGCTGATTATCGTCCCCCACCTGGTCGAATGAGTTACGCGTTTGTGCATAGGTAAGGAGTTTTTTTTGCAGATTTTTTCTTACCTCCCGTTGATCCAAACTTGCGATGGTTTGATATTTTTTTACTAGGTCTCCTTCTTTTACTCCCACCCAAGACAGTCGTCCTGATGTCTGGAAACGGAGAACTACGTGTTCATCTGCCTGGATTTCCCCCGCGAGGGAAAGGGACTCTTTTATGTCTTGTCTATCGACAACGTATGTTGTCTCCTTTTCTTTTTTTGCCTGTGTAATCTTTTGCTGATTTAAGTAAAATGCCCCTCCAACAATAAGGATAAGGAGAACATACCATCGTGTTTTGACAAAGTTTAGTACATTTTTTTTCATATTGATTTTAAGCTACCATCTTTTTTAAAAGTGGGGTAACTGTCTGTAATTCACCCTGGGTCAAGTTATTTGTAAACTCAAGACAGTATTGCCTCATAACACTCAGAGTCTTTTCTATCCTTTTCTTCCCCTCGGTTGTCAAGGATAGGTACTGTTCCCGTTCATCCCCTTCTTTACTTATTTTCTTTATGAATCCTTCTTGTTCCAACTCTGATATTTTTTCCGATAATGATGACAATTTAGAATACATTATTTTGGCTAACTCCGAAAGGGTATACTCTTTTTTCTGGAGCAGATGAAGAATTGCAGCGGTAAGCATGAGATCCTTATTTTCCTGCTTATAATGACCTCTCACTTTCCTTCCAATAAAATATAACGTGAAAAGAAAATCAACGCGCATATCATTCATACCTATATATTACGGTAACCGAAGTATATTGTCAAGTGGCAGTTACAAAAACGGCAACCACTCGGAAATAGGCATCACATTTGACCCTAAGAAATTCCACGTATACATATAGATACCTGCGAAGAGAATAACCCCTACAAGCAAAGCTTTTTTGGAAGTGAAGATATGTTCAAAAGCTATGCAAGCAAGCGGCCACAAGGGGAGGCTATATCTACTTATATCCCTATGTTGGATAAACAATAGTGATGTGGAAAATAAGAACGAGAAATAAAAAAAACTTCTGTACTTTGATTTCCATAATACTACTGCCGTAGAAAGATAAAGAGCAAAATAAAATAGCGTATCTTCTAACCATGCGGTTCCCACCCATTGAGCAGATGAATTGAATACAGAGAACGGATAAGGCATAGGAACAGTACCTCCCGTATGGAAATAGGCAAAAAAATCATCGTATTGCATATAGTAGAGACCGAAAACCGCCAGCAGACTAAGGGGAATAAGGAATAAGTAAAGCCACTTAAGATTGAAAAATACTGTCACTCTGGCTTGTCCAGAGTCAGTTTTGATTCTGGACGCGCCTTCGGCTTGCCAGAATGACGTTAAGGAAGTTTCAATGATAGTTAGTATATATGCGGGAAATAAAAGGATGCCTGGCGTTTTCGTCATTGTTGCCAAACCTCCCAAAAGTCCAGCCAATAGATAGTTCTTTTTTTCGAAAAAAAAGAGCGACGATAAGATTAAGAGGATAAAAAGCGGTTCAGGTGAACCTACACTTCGCACCACAAGAAAACGCGGAAGAAACAAGAAGAGAGTGGTAAGAAGGAGCGGATGTTTTGTCGAATTAAATTTCTTAAGCAGATAATAAAAAAACCATGACAAAGCGATAGTGCTCAAAAGCGTTACTCCCACCATAGACTTGAGAAACCCCCCCGCAAACGAACCCAAATAGATAAAAAAAGGATAGAGAGGTAAATGAGCTGCATAGTAGAGAGGATTATGAGGAAGGGTAGGCTCGCGGTCGATGAGTTTGAACGCTTCAGGATTATATCCCGTTTTTGCAGGAATTATGTAGAGGGGGCCATCAAAATGTTTATATACGGTCGAAAACTCCCCCCTCATGATAAAGGGTGCCCAGGCAAGCACCGTGCTTGTTAAAACAATAAAAAGTAAGGTACAATAAGGTACTATGCGGCGCAACATACTACTTATTATACTCGTTGGATTATTTTTGCGCTTGTATCGTATTCAGGATTTTTACATGTTTTTGGCTGATCAAGGGCGCGATGCTCTTGTCATTAAGAAGATAGTATTATTACAAAACTTTCCCGCAATAGGCCCCCCCTCCTCTATAGGTGAGGTATTTCTTGGCCCTTTTTATTATTATCTGGTTGCACCCTTTCTTTTGTTGGCTCGTCTTAATCCTGTTGGATTGGCTATCGGAGTGGCAATTATCAGCACTGTTGGTATTTATTTTGCGTATTCCGTAGTAAGAAAATCTCTTTCTGACAAGGCAGCACTTTTTTTCTTTTTCCTCATAACCTTTTCATTTGAACTCGTCCGTATTTCCCGTTTTTCATGGAATCCGAATTTACTTCCCTATTTTTCATTCGCGACGTTGTACTTTTTTACTCAAGCCTTAGAGGAAAAAAATACCCATACGATTCGTGACTCCGCATTATTCGGACTTTTTTTTGGTTTATCCTTCCAATTACATCATTTAGCAGGCCTCCTTGCTTTACCGGTTGCCGCTTATTTCATTATTATCCTAATACAAAGAAAAAAAATTTCCCTTCTTCTGGTGCCACTTATATCTCTCGCTCTGTTTTTAGCAACATTGGTCCCTCTTGTGATATTTGAATTCAGACATCAGTTTTTGAATACCCGAAATCTCATCTCCGTCTTCACTCAACAGAATATCGTATCTACTGGGCCTTTGTATAAAAGGATGTTCGACATAAACACCGCATTTATTGAATACGTCTTTCGTTTTAAATTTTCCCCCCTGATTGCATTGGGTATAACTCTATTCATTTTAGGTTACGCTTCATGGAAGTTATCAAAAAAATCAAATAATTTCATACTGGTACAAATACTGGCCGTTGTTTTTTACTTATTTGGGTTTAGTAGAGTAAATTCAAATCTTATTCCCCACTATTACAACGCTATCTATCTGAGTTTTTATCTCCTCATTGCGTATGTACTTGATTTTAATGGTGTAAATCATAGACTGGATTCCCGCCTTTTGACCAAAGGTCAATCGCCCTTTGGACGACGCGGGGATGACAAAGGAAGCAAAAGAATAGTATTAAATATCTTTTTATTCGTAGCACTTGGATTATTTATTATCTGGCAAGTGATGAGGTTTGATTTCATCAGGGGAGCTGGAGTTTTCCAAGATAAGAAACCCCGCGAGTTGGGTTCATTTATCGCGGCTCAAGAGGGATCAAAAAAAATAAATCTTACTACCTATCCAATAGAGTTTACTTCCCGTGATTGTTATCACTATTTCATTGAACTATATGGGGGAAAAGTGGTAAGTGGAACGAGTCCTGAGGTAACGGAAACGATGTACGTGCTGTGCGATAAGGAACCCTGTAGAATTCTTAATTCCGATTCTTGGAACATACAAATGTTCGGGAAAGCAAAAATTGATACAATGTGGAATGTGGATGGGATATCTATCTACAAGCTATTACATAAATAATATATGCATACCATATCACTTATTATTCCCTGTTATAACGAGGAACTCAATATTCAAAAAGGGGTTTTGGATAAGATTGGAAACTATGTTCATCATGTCCCTTCCATAAAAGAAGTCATTATTTCCGATGATGGCTCCACTGATAATACCAAGGAGATAATAACAAAGGAATACCTTCCGCAATATCCCCTTTTCAGATTATTGGAAAATACCCATAGGGGAAAAGCACAGACGCTCATTTCTGCTATACAATCTGCGGAAAGTGAATATGTTCTATTCATGGACATAGATCTCGCAACACCAATAGAAGAAGTGGAAAAAATGATTACAGAAATTGAAAAGAATACAGACATCATCATCGGCTCGCGAAAATCTACCAGAGCCGGCGCCCCACTTGCCCGCAAGGTATTGGCGGTTGGATTTATTTTCATCCGCAACTTTATGATTGGACTAAAGAATATCAAAGACACTCAATGTGGCTTTAAGGCATTCAAGACCGTGGCAGCTCTCAGAATAATCAAGTCATTGGTCGTATTCAAAAAGGCCCATGCTGTAGAAGGATCTTCTGTATCGGCTGGTTTTGATTTGGAATTTTTATTTCTCGCATCGAAGTTCGGTTATTCCATAAAGGAAATCCCGGTGGTGTGGAAACACGTAGAAACAAAAAATGTCAATTTTATCGCTGATTCGCTTGAAACATTACAGGATATTTTAAGGATGAAATACTATGACATCATCGGGGCGTACAAAGTTTAACGTATTGTTTTCAGTTATTGTCCTTGGACTTCTGGGAAGTTTCATTATTTTTTTTCGCTTCAACTCAATACCGAAAACCCTTACATTTGATGAGATAGAGTTTGCAAAACTAGCGCTCTCATTAGATAAGGGAGGATATGTTCCCTACAGTCCATTGGCCACAGGACACGCAACACTTTATTTTTATGTTTTGCTTTTCTCGATGAAAATGTTTGGCATTTCTTCTTTTGCATTACGGCTCCCCTCAGCAGTATTCGGTGTACTATCTATTCTTATTTTTTATTTTGTTCTGCTAAAATCAGTTGGAAAAATGGTTTGGTGGTTGCCATTTGTGGGAACCTTTCTTTTTGCAACGACACGGTGGTATTTCAATTTTGCTCGTTTTGGATTTGAAGGAACCTTTGTGCTTTTATTGGAGCTTATTTCCTTACTTTTTTTCCTGCATTATCTTGACCATAGGGAGAAAAAATGGCTTATTCCGTCTGGGCTATTTGCTGGACTTGCTTATAATTCATACCAACCAGGGAGATTGTTTTTCGTTCTCATACTTATAACGCTCTTTCTTTTTATTCTTGAACGGAGCAAGAACCGCCTTGATTTTTCTTTTTTTACCAAACAATCCGCTCAAACATTTTTGGTATTCCTCATTCCTTTTATCGTTATTATCACACCCTTATCCGTATATCTATCCCAACATAGAGATGTAAGGATATATCAGCAGTTATACCCAGTGAATAATGAAATGAGTGTTGGAGAGAAGTTTCAATTTTTTTCAAGAAATGTAATTTCCACAACTCTCATGTTTTCGGTAAGGGGGGATGTAAACGGGAGACATAATTATCCTAACAAGGCAGCTTTGAATCCCCTTATTTCGGCGCTTTTCATTATGGGCATACTCCTATCCCTTTATAATTTAAAAAACAGAATGAATCAATTATATATCCTTTATTTTTCGATCGCAGTTTTTCCCACTCTCTTTACGTATCCGTGGGAAAATCCCAATATGCTCAGGACATTCACCTGTTTGCCCGCGATTATGTATTTTTCAGTCTACGCCATTGGATGGACATATCATCTTCTTGAAACAAAATATCACTTTCGGTATCGTACACTCATTGTAGGAATATTCTTGATAGTTTGCATTTCAGCAATGTATGATGTGAGAACATATTTTGTATTTCAAGCGGACGTTTTTCGGGAAGCATTTGAGGCAAAGATGCCGTTAATTTATT
>Ga0210057_1003983_pt1 | contig 19963 bp, 23 predicted proteins | sample CryGeyCG2114_010_2_FD_183968 | JGI IMG/M metagenome (GOLD analysis project Ga0210057, IMG submission 183968) | Groundwater microbial communities from aquifer - Crystal Geyser CG10_big_fil_rev_8/21/14_0.10 (SPAdes) (version 2) | ecosystem: Environmental > Aquatic > Deep subsurface > Groundwater ...
ACTGCCCGCCCTTGTGCACCTTCTGGTGCGCCGTGGACTCCATGCGCTTGACCACGCGGATTTGCTTGCCCTTGAGCACGGCAACCGTGGCCTCCTTCCCATCCATCACGACGAGCCCGTACTGCCCGCCGACGTCGATGAGCTCTTCCAGCGGCTCGGTAACGAACACCGACTCGCAGCGGTAGAACTGCACGGCGAGCGGCATGGGCGGCTCGATTGAGAAAAGCTCGTAATCCGTCTTGCCCTCGACTTGGCTCACGTTGCCCGCGAAAACCGCCATGCCGTTTGCGGGAGGCGTCCTGAAGTTCTTGAGGAAAGCCATGATGCGCTCGAGCGCCGCCTGCACGTTCTTCTGGGTGGACTTGCTCTTGATGTTGGAAGCCTGCCCGTACTCGTCGCGCAGCTTGGCGACGATGTCGCTGATTTGGTAGCCGGGCGTGATGTACACGCTAATCAATTCAGTCCCGCGCCCGCGGTATTTCTTCAAGGCTTCGACTTGCTTCTTGAAGTCAAAACGAGCCTTCGACTCCTCCGACATAAGATTAAATACGCAAAAGCGAATTATAAACCGTTGGAAAAAACGCCCCGCCGCACTTCCGGTAAAGGCTAATGCTTAAAAAGGGTCACGACTTAGTCATGATTAACTGTGATTGGGTCATGACGGGTGAAAACGAGTTTGCAACGGTCGTGAAGGACTTCCGCGAGATGCAGGAATCGTTCAAGGACCCTGTTTACCTGGCCAGCCTGATGCACAAAATCAGCGAGGAGCGCACGGCATCGAATTTGGTGTTGAAGGAAATCAACGCCAAGCTGGACAGGCTCGCAACGCTGGAGCACAGGATAGCGAGAATCGAGGAGCGCATGGGCCCGGGCCGCGAGGCTACTGCGCTAAGCGAGGTGGACGAGGAAATCGTCGCCTTCGTGAAAAAGAGCGGGGTCGCGTGCGCCGAGGACGTCAGGCGCGCCTTGAAGTACAAGGGCAAGAACGCCGCGAGCGCGCGGCTGAACGCCTTGCACAGGCAGGGCGTTTTGGAGAAGAAGAGGGCGGGAATGAAGGTATTCTACGCCTTGTCACACTGAACCGGTTTTCGCAAGGAAACCGTTTCAACCCACCTTGAAGAAAAGAGGTATTTTCTTCATTGGGCCGGGGTCCGCACCCCCACCATAAGCGGACTCCGGCCCAACCTAATTTTAGTTGAATTCGCAACGCTAGACGGTTTTCTTTCGCGGCGCCATCGCCTTTCTTTTCCCAAAAGAAAGGCAAGGCTTTTCTTTGGCGCGGCGCCACCGCACCTTTCTTTTCGAAAAAAGAAAGGCAAGGCATTTTTAAGGTTTGGCGGGCTAGGCTCTTGGTCATGAAAAAATCGGACAAGAGGCCGCTGCTGCTCGCGGTCGCGATCGCCTCGGCAATGGCGTTCTTCGGCATCGCGTTCAGCGCGCTCGACAACTGGCTGAAAGCGTTGCTGATGCTGGCCACGCTAGCCGCCTGCGGTTCGCTCGTGCGCCGTTTGACCGGCTGGGAGGATTACTACGGGTTCATGATTGCGCGCGGCGGCGCGGGCCTGGGTTGGATGAAGGTAATCGCCAAGAATCACGCCGCGGCGTGCAGGCGCATCGTTGACGCGGGCTTGACGCTGTGCTTCGGCCTGCCGTACGGGGCGCGCGTTTTCGGGTGGCGCAGCAAACAGTGGATGGAAGGCGCCACGCTGAACATCCTGTTCTTCGCTTTCTTCTTCATAATGCAGGCGGGCACGTTGAATGCCACGAGCGTCCTCTTCATCTGCCTCGGCTTGCTGGGCGGGTTGTGCGGGGTCGGCTTCGGGTTCATCATCCAGCACGCGTTCAACGTCTTAACCGTGCCGAACACTCCGCCCGGAGTGACGCTGCTCCTGCCCGGAATCACGCTGCCGTGGGAGTCCGTCTTCGCGGTTTTGGCGATAGCCGTGGTGCACGAGTTGGCGCACGGCGTCTTGGCGAACGTGGAAAAGGTGAAAATCAAGTCGTCCGGCGTGCTGCTGCTGGGCTTCCTGCCGGTGGGCGCGTTCGTGGAGCCCGACGAGAAGGCGCTGCAAAAGCGCGGCATCCACACGAAGCGCCGCGTGCTCGCCGCGGGCAGCATTTCCAACGCATTGTTCTTCTTCGTCTTCCTCGCGCTCGCCCTGGCGACCGCGGCCGCGCTCAACTCCACGATTGAAAGGGTGAGCGTCTCCGCAATCGCATCAAATTCAACCGCGCCGATAGGCTTGCAGACGGGCGACGCGCTGACTTCGTTCGCCTCGGCGCGCGAAGCCGAAGCCTTCTTCTTTAAAATCGCGTCAGAGGGCGGCGGCTGGGCCGTGACGCAGGTCAACGGGGCCGAAAAAGGAATACGCATTTCCGAAGTTTCGGTGGACACGGCGAATGCGGGGTCGCCCAACGCGGGCTTGCTTGCGAAAGGCGAGGTCTTGCTTTCGGCCGACGGGGCGCCCGTGTACGGGTTCGACGACTTGGAGTCCGCGGTCAGGGCGCATGCGGCAAACGCGACGATTGCGGTTGAGACTACCGCCGGAGCAAAGCTGCTGAAAATCGGAACTGATGGAAAATTGGGCGTGTCGTTCAGGCAAACGCTCACATTCGAAGCAACGGACGCGCCGTCGAACGCCGCGCTGTACGCGCTGCTCGCGTTCCTGCTGGTCGTCTTCTCGTACGCCTACCTGCTCAACTTCATCCTCGCGATTATGAACCTGCTGCCCCTGTTCCTCACGGACGGGCACCGCATAATTTACGAGGAGTTTGTTGAAGCGTGGGGCAAGAAGAAGGCGGCGCTCTACTCGGCGCTCGTGGGCTTCGCGACGATCGGGCTGCTGCTGTTGAACGCGCTGCCCTGGCTGTGGGCGTAAGTTTAAATTGGCTGCGATGTTGGGTTAAGCGGAGGGGAAAAAATGCTCAAAAAAATAGTCGCAAAAGTCAAGAGCATCAGGACCCACATCGTGGACTCCATCACGCGCAGGCCCGACGTGAACGTTTCCGGCCTGAAGCCGGAAGAAAAGGTGTTCAAGGAGTCCGTCGAAGAGGAGTGCAGGCGCGCCCTCGGAAAGATTCGCAAGCGCGTGCCCAACGCCCGCATAAGCGTGCACGTGAAGAGCTCGCTCAAGGGCAAGTGGTACGAAATCAAGGGCACGCTCGAACTGCCCGGCGGCAGCATGTACGCCTCGGCATCCGACCGCGAACTGTACGGCGCGCTAATACGCGTGCTTTACGAGTTCCAGGAAGAGGCGCGCCGCGTCAAGAGTTACGGGAAAAAAGGTGGTTTCAAGTGAACTCGAAAATATTTTATGCCGCAATCGCGGTGCTCGGCGTCATGCTTTTGGCGCTCTCGGCGTACCAGTTCAACCAGTGGTGGAACACGCGCGCGACCCTCCAGCCGTCGCTCACGCAGCTGGACGAGATCGCGGGCGACGCGGAAACGCTCGCGGCGCTGGGCCTGGGCGCGGCGGACGTCGAATCCACGAGGAGCACGATGACGGGCGCGCTTGACGCCATGATGCAGGTCGCGCTTGCCGACTTGGTGCTGGGCGTGCTGCTGTTCGCCGCGGGCGTGTCGTACTACCCGCGCGAGCACGCGCAAGGGCACTACTGAACGCTTTTTTAGCCTTCCCGACGCAAGGATAGCTTATGCCGCGCCGCAACCGCATCGACGAACTCTTGAGGGATGGGAAAACCCGCGCTACGCTGGAAAAGCGCGCCGCTTCCCCCTTGGCCGAACGCGAGGAATGGCTCAAGCCCGAGGTGGGCGACGCGCCGCTGGCGAACGACGAGGACGTCCGCCGCTTGGCCGCGAAATCCAGCGGCAACTCAGTAGCGCCGAACGCGGCAAGGCGGATGTTCAATGGGCAGGACTTCAAGCGCCTGACCGCGAACTACGCCGACAGGAACGCGGCCGCGCTGCACGAGATAAGGCACTTGTTCAAGGGACGCGACAAGGTCGTCGCGTGGGTGATAGGCCTCGGCGGCTCGCCCGTCGAGCATGAGGAAGTCGCGGAACACCTGCGCGCCGCCGGCGTGCGGGACTACGAAGTGTACGCAGCGGACATCCAAGGCGGCATAGTCCGCAAAATGGGCGCGGAAACCGCGCACGTGAAGCCCGTCCAACTGGACGCGCTCCTCGCGACGCCCGTCAAGCGGCCCGACTTGATAGTGTGCCTGAACACAACTTACCAATCCAACGCGAAAATGCAAAAATGGCTGGCCGCAAACTTCGCGGAGGCGCTGAACCCACGCGGCTTCGTCATAACCGAGTCGCGCGGCGGTTACCGCGGCAGGGTGAACCCGTTTCTGGACGAGCTCGCGCCCGCGTTGACGGAACGCAAGTTCAAGACCGAAATCGACGAGCTGTTCAAAACCTACCCCGCGCTGCGGGAAGAAGGGGACCGCGGCTACCGCGAAAAGCACTACTCGCTGTTCTACAAAGAGTGAGCCGCGCGGCGGGCGGGCGCGCTTTAGTACTTCACGACGACGGTCTCGCCGACGCTGGAAATGTGGTCGAACTCCAGGTCGATGCGCTGTCCCGCCTGCGTCTTGATGACGAAAGCGTGCGCGCGCTTGTCCACGTCCGCAATCTTGCCCACGAACGAGCCCATCTCGGTATAGACGCCCTTGCCGACTATGTTCATGCGCGAAATGATGCTCTTGCGGAACTCCGCCGCAAGGTAGGACGCGAGGTACATTGCGACCACGCCCAAGAGGAGCGCGTAAAAGAACGAGGAGAACGGCGCGTCGCCGAGAATCCAGTCCGCGGCGTTGTTGAAAATCAGCCAGAACAGGAGCACCATGCTGCCGTAGACCACGTAAGTCGGCAGCTGGTAGTTCTTCCTCTCGCTGATGGCGCGCAGCGTCAGCCCGCCGATTACCAGGAACAAGGCGATTGGCAGGAGCAGTAACAAGTCCTTCAGGAACCACGCCGCGAGGCGGCTCAGGTTGGACTCGCCCGCGTACTCGAGCGCCAGCACGCGCGAGATTGCCAGCCAGAACGACGCGATGAACAGCGGCGCGGACGCGAAGTAGAACACGAAGTCCAGGCTGTCGGGGGAGACCTTGAAGGTGAAGCTCTTCTTGAACAGCATTTCTTCCACGCCGAAGCCCTTGAGCACCAGGTAAATCCCGAGAAAGCCCACGAACCAGCGCAGGCCCGGGTCCCCGAAGAGAAAGTAGAGCAGCAGGGCGGCGCCGGGCACGCCGAACACGACGCGCGCGAACGCGGGCTCCTTTAGCTTGTCGAGGATGACGAAGTAAGTCTTCTCCAGCTCCTTGGACTGCTTCACGTTCACGGTGCGCACGCTGTCCACGCGAATCCTCGACTGTATCAGCGGCAGGACGCGCTCGTCGCTGGCGCCGTCGCTCACGAAAACGCACGACTCGGGCACGAACTCCTTGATTACGCGGTCCAGCTGCTTGGCGATTTCGACGTCCGCGTGGTAAGCCGAGCGGCCGCTGCCCACGATTGTCGCCACTTCAACGTCATGCTCCCCGGAAAGCTGTTCGGCAGTCTTGACCGCGTCGAAAACAGTGTTCGCGTCCGCGTCCTCCGGATCCGCGAGGGCCAGCTTGGTCGCCGCTTCAAGGTTCGCCTTCCTGCCGATGACCGGGCCGCGCACGCGCGCCTTTACCCCCAAGTCGTCGTCAACGTCCACGCAGAGCACGAGCAAGCGCTTCTTTGCCATAACGACGAATTCACCCGCGGCGGGTATAAAACCCTTGTTTCCAGAACGAATAAAAGCCGAAAAACACGGAATAATAGCCATGGACAAGCAGGCTGCAGTCTTCGTGCTCATCATCGCCGCGGCGGTGACCGCGGTTTACGCGGGGCTGTTCGTGCTCCACCTGTCCCTGCCCCTGCTCGCAATCCTGCTGTTAATCCTGGCCGCGGTCGCTTCGTTCACCCCGCAAATAATCGAGTTGAAGGAGTACGAGCGCGGCGTGCTGTTCACGCTGGGCAAGTTCCAGCGCGTCCTGAACCCGGGCTGGACGGTCATAATTCCGAACTTCCAGTCGGTTGAAAAAGTCGATCTCCGCACGCAAGTGCTCGACATCCACCCGCAAAACGTCATAACGCAAGAGCAAATCCGCCTCAAGGTGGACGCGGTCGTCTACCTGCGCATCAAGGACCCGTACAAGTGCGTGGTCGAAATCAAGAACTACAACGAGGCGGTAACGCATATCATCCACTCGGAAATCAGGAACATCATCGGCAAGATGACCGTGGAAGAAGTCATCGCGCGCACCGAGGAAATCGGCGCCGAGCTCTTCGAAACCCTGAAGAACGTGGAAACCCAGTGGGGCATCTCCACCCAAAAAGTCGAAATCCAGAGCATCGAATTGCCGCACGGCTTGGCCGAAGCGATGCAAAAGCGCCGCGAAGCCACCGAGTACAAGCAAAAGCTGGAAACCGAGGCGGAAGCCCGCCAGGTGAGCATCGACATACTCGACCGCGCGGCAAGCAAGATGAGCGACAAGACGCTTACTTACCTTTATCTTGACGCGCTCAAGCGCATTGCCGACGGCAAGGCCAACAAGATAATCTTCCCGCTGGAATTGACGCGGCTCGCGAACACGCTGGCGACCGGAGGCAAAGGCGGGGAGACCGACTACCCGAAAATCGCCGAGAGCCTCATCGCCGCGTACAGGGAACAGCAGAAGCGGGCGATTGACAGCAAGCTGCCGTTCGCCAAGAAAAAACCGGAAAACGAAGCGGGCGAAGAAGCGCAAACCGAAATGGACGAGGCGCAGCAAAAACTAGCGGCTGAACAGGAAAGCGAAGCCGAAGAAGGGCAAGTTGGGGCAAAGGAAGCGCAACCGGCCGAAGAAGTGGAAGCAGCGGCACCGATGAAAAAAGCGCGGCTAACGCGGAAAAAACCGGAACCCGGCCGAAACAAGGCGGGCAAACGCTGGTCTGTGAAGGCTGTGAAGGAGAAAAGCAAGCGCGCGGCGGGCCGAAAGCGCGTAAGAAGGTAGCGTTTTATACTCGCGGGCGATTAAGCCAGCGCAATCCTTGGTGGGATTAGGAATAATGGCGAGCGAGGTTGACGCATTCGAGGAATTCTTCTCCAACGCCTACCGCCAGGAATTGAACGACTTGGCGTCCGGCTATCCCAAACAGCGCAGCCTGAACGCGGACTGGGCGCTGCTATCCAAGTACAACCCGGAACTCGCGGACGCTTTCCTGAAAAACCCGGACGCCAACCTCAAGTTCGCGGAAGAGGCGGCGTCGCGCGCAATACTCGCGCCGGAAGGCAAGACGGTCAGGCCGCACGTGCGGTTCTTCAACCTCCCGCAAACCGCGGACGTGAGCGTGGAATACCTTGGGGCCGAGCAGCTGGACAAGCTCAGCCGCGTGGAAGGCGTCGTATCCTGGGTGACGGACATCCGGCCCTTGATGAAAGTCGCGCTGTGGGAGTGCATCCACTGCGAACAGACCTTCAAGACCGTCAATGAGAAGGGAAAACTACGCAAGCCCGCGATTTGCAAGTGCGGGCGCCGCGACTTCAGGCTGGTCGAGCAGTCCAGCGACTTCATCAACATGCAGCGCGCCCAAATGCAGGAACCCGTTGAAAAATTGCGGGGCAACCGCCCGTCCAGCCAAATCGAGGTCTGGATGGAGGACGACTTGACGAACCAAATCGCGCCCGGGCAAAAAGTGATAGTCACGGGCATACTCCGCCTGCGCCCGAGCAAGGACAAGAGGAGCGAGCGCGGCGTTTACGAGAAATTCCTGGACGCGCAGCATTTGCACAAAATCGAGCGCGAGTTCGAGGAAATCGTGATTACGAAAGAGGAGGAAAAAGAGCTGCACGAAATCACCAAGCGGCCCAAGCTCTTCGAGGACGTGGCGCAAAGCATCGCGCCCAGCATCCGCGGCCACAACGAGCTCAAGATGGCGATTGCATTGCAGCTGTTCGGCGGAACCGCGAACAAGGTGCTGCCCGACGGCGAGCAAATCCGCCCGGACATCCACGTATTGTTAATCGGCGACCCCGGCTGCATCATAGGCGACGAACGCGTGGCCCTCGGCAACGGCGCGATAGTCAAGATTCAAGAATTGGGGGAAACGCACCTGCAGGAAATAAGCCAGCCTTTGCTCACCGGGCAGGGTTACAAGCGCGCAACCGCCGAACGCTTTCACATTTACCGCAGCCAGCCCGTAATCGAGGTCGTCACCGAGTCGGGCAAGAGCATCAAGGGCACTTTCAACCACCCGTTGCTCGTGGTCAACGGCATGAAACGCGATTGGAAGCGGCTGGACGAAATCATGCCCGGCGAACGCGTCGCCGTATCGGCCTGGATTCCGTGCACCATAACCGCGCCGGTCAAGACCGGTTGGAAGCCCGTCGAACACCGCTTCGGGCCGCGCTCGAAAGCCAAACTGCCGCAGACGCTGGACGCGGAAACCGCCGCGTTTCTGGGCTACGTGGCTGGCGACGGATGGGTGACGCGCACTCGCGTCGCGTTCGACGTGAACTCGGAGGAACAGGACTTGATTCCCGCCTTGACGCGAATCGCCAGGAAAAAATTCGGTTTGGAACCGAAAGTCAGGCGCGAACAACGGCCAGGCAAAAAGCCGATGACGGTCATAGACCTCCACAGCGTGGACGTTGCGGCAAACCTGCAATTCCTGCGCGAAAAACGCGTGCCCGGCATCGTAATGCGTTCGGGCAACAAGGTTGCCGCCGCTTTCCTATCGTGGCTGTTCGAAGCCGACGGCTGCGTCTTCTCGAAGGGCCGCGGCAAGCGCGCGATTCAATTCAAATCCTCGGAAATCGAGTTCCTGCGCGACGCGCAAACGCTCTTGCTTCGCTTCGGCGTGCACTCGCGCGTAAACGGCAACAACCTGGCGATTCGCCGCGCGGGCTCAATCCGCAAGTTCGCGAAAAGCATAGGCTTCCAGTCCGCCAAAAAGAAGGCGCGGCTCGCGGAACTCGTTGCCGCCTGCAGCAGCCTGCAACACGAGCGCGGAAAAGAGTTGAGCGAGCGCGTGGTTTCAGCCAAACCCGCGGGCGTAGCCGACGTTTTCGACGTAGAAGTGCCTTCAGCCAAGCGCTTCATCGCCAACGGCATCATTTCGCACAACACGGCGAAATCCACCATTTTGGAATACGTCAGCCACTTGGCGCCCAAGAGCGTGTTCGTCTCGGGCGGCGCGGCTTCCGGCGTCGGCATGACCGCCTCCGCGGAAAAGGACAAGGACGGCGAAGGCTGGATTTTGAAGGCCGGCGCAATGGTGCTCGCCAACGGCGGCATCGCAATAATCGACGAGTTCGACAAGATGCAGGACGAGGACAGGGGCTCTATTCACGAGGCGATGGAACAGCAGAAAATCAGCGTTGCCAAGGCGGGAATAGTCACGCAGTTCTCGGCGCGGACCGCGGTTTTGGCCGCGGCGAACCCCAAGGAAGGCAGGTTCGACCCCAACACGCCGCCGGCCGGGCAATTCAACATTTCCCCCGCGCTGTTGAGCCGCTTCGACTTGATTTTCGCAATCAAGGACGTAATCGACGAAAAACGCGACCGCGACATGGCCGAGCACATCTTGGCGGGCCACCGCTTTGCTTCCCAAAAAGAGGCGCCGCCCGAAGGCCACCCGATCCTGCCGCGAATCGTGCCCGACACGCTGCGCAAGTACATCGCTTATGCCAGGCGCACCGCGCACCCCATATTGACGGACGAAGCCATGGAAAAAATCAAGGAATTCTACGTGGACCTCCGCCAAATCGGCATGAAGGAGAACACTTTCCCGATTACCGCCCGCCAAATCGAGGGAATAATCCGGCTGGCCGAAGCCTCCGCGAAAATGCGGTTGAGCGACCGCGTGGAAGTGCAGGACACGGAACGGGCGATTAACCTGGTCAAGTTCGTGCTCGAGGCGGTTTACGTGGACAAGACGACCGGCAAGCTGGACTCGGACGTGATTAACATCGGAAAACCCAAGTCGCGGATTGACAAGCTGCACTCGATGATGCGCATAATCAACGACTTGTCGACGAAGACGGACCTGGTGTCCAAGGATGACGCGGTGCGCGCGGCGAACGAGTTCGGCATCGACGAGACGACCGCCATCCGCCTCTTGAGCGAGCTGGAGCGCCAAGGCGACTTGTACAGCCCCCAGGCCGGCTTCATCCGTCCCACCTCAAAGCGGGATAGGGCGTGAAACACCGGCAGGCATAAGCATTAAAAGCCGCCAAAAATAGCTAAATTGTAGGGTTAAAAAATGGAGTTCGAACAATTGGAGAAACTGGCGTTCGAAGCCGAAACTTCAGTAAACGCAGATATAACCTCTGGTAAAATAACTCCTGCCACTATCGATCAATTCAAAACACTTCATGAAGGGATGATGGCAGCGGCAGATGAGTTTTATACCACTCTTCAACACAACCTCACCGCTCAAATTATAGCTTATGGCGCCTCAGAAACAACTGCAAAGTTATGCAAAGGTATCTCCGAAAATTTGAAGTCGGCTAAAAATAGAGGGGATAATCCTATTGCCGCCGAACGCCTAGTTGAACGAAAATATTTGTTTTACTTACAGTTAGTTATATCCGGCCTTAAAATAACTCATAAAACTAAAGCAATTTCTAATGAAAATTATAATTTGATAAACGACTCTTTGCGCACATTAGTTAGACTAGCGGATGAAGATAATATTTACCGCCCAGAATTAACTGAAAATGAAGCTGTTGAAACCGCAGTAGCTAATGCAATTAATGCGGTCGAACCAGAAATTGACCAGCATGACTAAAACCTCTTTTTTGTTTTTGGATAGTAACATAATTCTAGGCGCAGCTCAAGAGAAACTCAAGGACTACTTAAAAATCGAAGTTCCGCGAGCGGGTTCACTAATTCAACCAAATGAATATCATCGCTATTCGCTTGATTTAATTGAAAAAAGTGGCCACGAGCAGTATTTGGAACGATTCACCACATACACTGTAAAAATAGAAGTCAACAAGCTAGTCAGCGATCCGGAAATAATAGAAAAGAAAATAGTTTCCAAGATTTGGAACACTGCTGCGGTAAGTGGTTTGTCAGAGGATGATAAGAAAATAATAATGCCCATAATTTACCGTGTTTTTTTCTTGAAACTACCCGGGTTGGCTATTGACTTGCTAAATCATTTGAGCTCTAAGTCAGTTGAAGAAAATGAGCGAAAACAAGCGCTAGATGAACTGAAAACTAAAGTTTTCATTCCAATTTTCAGACGCAAGGGATTACTTAAACAACATTTAGAGCTTTCGGGCCAAGAACATTTATTCAGATATGAACAAAACGAATACCAGACTTTGCTCTATGTCTTTGAGCGTTTTGGTAACTGGGATCAAAATAGGGATGTAAAAATATTAGCCGAAGCTATTTGCTGCTTTAGACGATTTAAAGAGCAATATAAAGAAACGCCAAATTTCTATTTTGTTTCAAACGACAGATTGTTCCGAGCCAATAGGGTTAATGGGGGCAAACCATATCTAGAAATAATAAACGCAGTATATAGCAACTTTGAAATAAGTTTATGCGCTCCTAAGCATGCCATTGAACAACTTAATTTATAGACCCAAACACGCGCGTACCCAAATCCCAAGTTTTTTAAATAAGGGGAGCCGTAGTTATGGTAACTGCTTATCCCGCAGTCACTACCGTCGCGCGCTTGCGCGCCCCGCGTAGGAGGGATTGAAACGAAATGGCTATTGACAGGAAAGGCTTCACGGAAGCCATAGGCAACTGCCTCGCGGAAAACAAGGGCAAACGCAAGTTCCAGCAGAGCGTCGATTTGGCGATTGGGTTTACAAGCGACGTGGACTTCAAGAAGCCTGATAATCGCTTGAATCTGACGCTCGTCCTGCCGCACGCCCCGAGGAAGATTCCGGTGCTGGTTTACGCGGAAGGCGCGCCTGCCACGGAAGCCAAGAAGCACGCGGATTTGGTTTTGAGCGCCGCGGAAATTTCCGAGTACGCGAAGGACCCCAAAAAGGCCAAATCGCTCATCAATTACAACTCGCTCGCCACGCCGCAATTGATGGCTTCGGTGGGCAAGGCGCTCGGAAAATACCTCCGCGGTAACATTCCGACGGTTTTGCCGCCCAACTTCAACGTGGCTGACGCCATAGAGCGCAGCCGCAGGACGATTTCAATCAAGACCAAGGGCAAGGCGCTGCCGGCGGCGCACTGCATCATCGGCAACGAGTCCATGGCCGCGGAGGAAATCGCGGAAAACGCCCGCGTTGTCATCGACGCTTTGATGAAGAAGTTCAACGAGCACCAGCTCAAGTCGGTCTTCGTGAAGACGACGATGGGCAAGCCGGTCAGGGTGAAGTAAAAATGGGCATTACTCGCGAAAAGAAGGAAGAGCTCGTCAAGCGCATTGCCGGGGACTTGAAGAAGTACCCCGTAATCGGCGTCGCCTCGATAGAGGGCCTGCCGGGCAAGCAGTACGGCAGCATCAAGAAGAAGGTTTCAAGCAAGGCGAGCATTAGCGCCACGCGCCTGACTTTGATGGGGCGCGCGATTGACGAGTCCGGCAGGAAGGAGCTGCAGGAACTCAAGCAGTACTTCGGCAACGCGACCGTGCTCGTGTGCACGGACGCGGACGCCTTCTCGCTTTACAGGCTGTTCAAGCAGAACAAGTCCAAGACGATTGCGAAGGCGGGACAAATTGCGCCGTTCGACATCATCGTGCCCGCAGGCGAAACCGGCCTAGCGCCCGGACCCATCCTGACCGAACTAAAGCTGGCCAAGGTGGACGCCCGCATCCAGGGGCCAAAGGTAGTCATCGCGAGGGATTCGACGGTCGCCAAGAAGGGCGACGTGATAACCGGGCCCGCGGCGTCAATCCTCGCCAAGCTGGGCGTGGAGCCGTTCGAAATCGGGTTCGACGTCAAGGCGGTTTGGGACCACGGCACGATGTACATGGGCGAAGTGCTCAACATCGACGAGGAAGGCATACTCAACGACTTGAGGAACGCCCACGCGGGCGCCTTGAACCTGTGCGTTTACGCGGAAGTGTACAACGAGGCGAGCGCGCCGTTCATCGTCGCCAAGGCCGCACGCGAGGCGAACGCGCTGCAAAAGGTGCTGGAAGCGGTTAAAACTCCTGAAAACAAGAAAGAAGCGAAAGCCGAGCCTGCCGAGTCTGGGCAGGCGGAGCAGAAGTGAAAATTAATTGAAAAGGTGAGGAAAATGAAGGACGTGTACGCTGCATTGCTGTTGCATTCCGCGGGCAAGCCCATCGACGAGGAAAACGTCGAAAAGGTGCTGCACGCTGCGGGAGTGACCGAAGACAAGACGAAAATCAAGGCGTTGTGCGTTGCGCTGCAAGGCGTGAACATCGACGAGGCGGTCAAGCAGGCTGCCGTCGTTGCCGCACCCGCCGCGGCAGAGGCCAAGAAGGACGAGAAGCCCGCCGTGGAAGAGAAGAGCGAATCCGAAAAGGAAGCGGAGGCAAGCGCTGGCCTCGCGAACCTGTTCGGCTGAGCGAAAGTCTTCGGGGGTGAAAACCCCCTAATTTTTTATTTTTTACAAGCCCAGCCAGCGCGCGTTCAGCGGCGGGTTTGCAGCGCCTTGATCAGGTCGAAAACTTTTTTCTCGTAAGGAGTCAGCTTTTCCAACCCGAATTCGGGCTTGATTGCGACGCGGAGGCGTTCGCCCCCTTCTTTCCCGCTCCCGTTGACGGTTTCGAAACCGCGCTTTTGGAGCAGTTCCCTAGCAGCCGCCAAGACCTTAGGGCCAAGCTGGCCGTTCGCGCGGAACTCGACGCCGTAAGCGTCGTGAGCCGAGTAGGGGTGATAAATGTCCGACGCGGCCGGGTTTTCAATTAGCGGCCTGATGTGAATTATTTCCAAGCCCTTGAGTTTGACGAGTTCTCGGGCGAGTTCCTGCATTGCAATCCCCTTTCAAACTTAAACCCGGTGCCACCAGCGCGCAATGCGCTTCGGGAGGGTCATTTCGGCTTTCAGCGCGTCGTGCAGCGCATCTATCTTCTTCTCGTAATCGCTGGGCGTCCCGGCGTATTCGGCCTTGAGCCACATCTTGTCTCCCAGGTAGTTCGATTCCAGGCGGAAGTTGTGTTTGGCGAGCAGCGCCTTCAATTCGTTCATTGTGCTTGGCCTTAAGTCGCCTCTCGGCTCGAACGAGATTTCGCGCACCGCGCGCTGCGGTTTCATTACGCCGGGCGCCATTTCGTAATCGCCGCCGACGGGCTTGCTGTTAAGCTTGATCTTTAAGTCCATTTTCACGAGTTCTTCGGCGAGTTCACGCACTGCAATCACCGAATAACACTTGCACGCGACGGTTTTTTAAGGCGCGCCGGAGAACAGTTTATTCATGCTGTTGGACGCACCCGCACTCGAAGCGCGCTTGACGCCGGAAATCGCGATGGGCGTCATCCAGAAGGAGTTGCAGCGCAAGGGCTGGAAGGAACAGCAAATCAACGAGATAAAGCTCGTTTACACGCCTTACTGGATTTTCGGGTTCGACGTGCTCGCGGGCGCGGGGCCGAGCCCCACGGGAAAGGCCGCGTTGAACGCGTACACGGGCGAAATCAACGACTTCGTGCCCATGCTCATCGAGCGGCCGGTCAAGCGCACGCGCGAAACCATGGCGGGAGCGCATCCGGAAGTAGAGCAGACCGCGGTTTCGTACAACGAGGTCAAGCAGGTCGCGGCCACCAAGGTGGCGGCGCACGTGGGCGGCTTGAAGACCGAACAAATCACGGTTTCCGCGGTATCCAAGATTTACGTGCCGTCGTACCGCCTGTGGGTGGACGTTGCCGGCGACACGTTCAAGTTCGAGATTGACGCCGCGCTCGGCTATCCGACGGGTTTGGACGCGCTTCCCAAGCGCCAGCAGGGCTGGGACGAGGCTACAAAAGAAACGCTCGAAAAAATGAAGACCCCGAAAGGCTGGGTGGAGTTGGGCGGGAAAGCCGCGGGCCTGGCGGGCGGAGTCGCGGGCGAGGCGGCAAAGGGCGGCGACGAGAAAAACAAGCTGCTGCGCTACGCGTTCCTCGCCGCGGTCATACTCGCGTTGGCGTGGCTCGTTTTCGGCACGCAATCGTTCAGGCAGAACGTCAGCTGCGCGCTCGACGACGAGTTCACGGGCAAGCCCGCCTGGTTCGGGCTCGTTCCCAGCCGCACAATCCCGGGAATCAAGGGCGACGTTTACTATGTTGCGGGCAGCTGCAGCTTCACGAACGAGGGCAGCACGGACGCCGTGTTGATTGCGCGCCTGGCCGTAAACGGCAAGTCGGGCAACCTGCTCGACGCGAAGGTTATAACCGCGAGCCCGCCCGCCAATTCCAAGGAGCCGTCGGAAAAGGAATTCGAGTTGAATTGGACGGAACCGGTCACGCAAGTGGACTTCTCGTTCGAAAAGATTTAGGCAACAGGCAAAGCAAAGGCAAGCAACAGGCAAGAAAGGCGGGCTGGTGGGGCCTGGTTTGGAAGAATCGGAACTGGTTACTCGTTACCCTTTCGTAGCGGCGTCGCGCGCCTACCTGAAGGACTCCAAGGTTTCCGACGCGGAGTTCGAGGATGCGGCCGGGCGCGTGCTCGCGACGGTTAACAATTCCCCCGCACGCCGCGAGTCCAAGCCCGCGGAAGCGGTCAAGAATTACGCGGTCGAGCGCCTCGTGCTTTACTCGCTGGACGACGCGTTCGCGGCGCGGCGCTACGCGGCGAACAAGGCCACGGGGTATGCGCGCCTGCTTGCCGGCGAGGAGGAGGCGACAATCGTCCGCGTTTGCCGCGAGTTTTTCCCGTCGCTCCGGCCCGCGTACTCGGTTTCCGTAATCGACTTCGTTAAGAACGCGCGCGGCCTCGCGGAAGCGCAAGTCGAGGGCGGGCGCGTCGCGTTGAACAAGGAAGGACTGGTTGGCGTGTTCAGGGAGGCGCTCGCGAAAAAGGTTTCTTCCTTCACGGCGGACAGGAAGACGCTGCCGAAGAACGCGGTTGCCGCGGCAGAGGGGATAAAGCCGCGGGTTGCCGAAACGGTGAAGCCTCCGTCGTTCTTCAAGGGCTCGGTTTACAGCCTGCCCTGCGTGCAAAAAGTCCGCAAGGGCGTGATGGAAGGCAAGCGCTATTACGGCGCGATGGCGCTCGCGATAGCGTTGTGCAGGGACGGCGTAACGAAGGAACGCGCGATTGACGAGTTGGCGGATTACGCGCGCCGCTGTTCGGCGGGGACCGGCGAGTTCACGGAAAAGGAGTCGAGGAACGCCGTGGAATGGGTGTACAAGCATTCCACCATCGGGTTCGCGTGCCAAGCCATGCGCGACCAGGGGCTCGCGACGGAAGAGGAATGCGCGGGCTGCGCGAGGAGGCGGGGCAGGAAGTGAACGCCTTGCTCCAGAAAAAATTCGTGGAATACTACAAGCGCGCCAAGCCGCCGCTTCCGCTGGACTACGCCCAGCGCGAGTACGGGTTCGGCTTCGAAACCAAGATTGACTACAGGCACAAGGCGTTCAAGTCGCGCCGCGATTTCGACGCGTTCTTCGAGGCGCAGGCGCCGCTGTACGCGTCGCACTCGTGCGCGGTTTACAGGACGCCCGACGCGCGCCCGATGGAACGCAAGGGCTGGGAAGGCGCGGATTTGGTGTTCGACTTCGACGCGCCGCGCCTGGACGCGGGGCATTACGAGTCGCGCGAGCACAACGCGCTGCTCTGCCCGCGCTGCCTGGAAACCGTCCTGGCGGACTCGCGCCAGCTGATGGAGGAATTCCTGTTCGCGGACTTCGGCTTCTCGAAAAAAGAGACGATTCTAGTCTACAGCGGGAACAAGGGCTACCACGTGCACGTGCGCTCGAACGCGTTGCGGGAATTGCGGCAGGACGAGCGCCGCGAATTGCTGGAATACGTGAACGGGCCGAAGCACGATTTGTTGATTCGCTCGAAGGATGAGAGGCATTCGGTGCTCCGCGGGCCCACCGCGGGAAGCAAGGGGTGGCACAAGAAGTTTTATTGCGGGGCGGAAGCCGCGCTGGCGGACCCGAAAGCCGCGGGCTTCAGCAAGCCTAAAACCGCGAAAATCGAGGCGGACCGCAAGTGGGCGACTGCCGCGCTGGCGAAGGGCAACTGGGGCTTCCTGCCGGACTTGGAGAAAGTTTGGGAGCGCGTCTGGCTCGAAACGAAGCGCAAGCACGCGCTGAACCCTGACGCGCAGGTGACGCTGGACTTGGCGCGCCTCATCCGCCTGCCCGGCTCGCTGCACGGGGGCACGGGCTTCGCCGCCGCAATCGTGGACAGGCCCGACTTTGATCCGTTGAAACACGCGCTCGCGTTCTCGATGAAGCGCACCGAAGCGGTGCGCACGAGCGACGCGTTCATCGTGGAGCTTGGCGGCGAGGCGCGCACGGTGAAGGCGGGAGAGAACGAGGTGCCGGAAGCCGTGGCGGTGCTTCTCGCCGCGAAGGGAAAGCTTGCCTAGCGCGGCTTATTTTTTCTTTTCCTTGAGCTCGAGGTCGTGGAGCACGCCCAACCAGACCGAGTTGATGCGCTTTATGCCCTTGTCGGTGGTTTTGAATAGTAACTGGTTGCCAATAGTCTTAGGTTCCTCGAATAGTTTGTCTTTCACCAGGAGGTTCGCGATTGATGCCACCTGATAATGCGTCAGGCCCGACGACTCGTATTCTTCATTTTTCAGTTTAGAAGGGTAACTGCTGGGAAAATGATCAATATTGAACTTGGGCAGGCTGAATACGTAGGCGCGCGCCTGCTCATCGAGTTTGTTGTTCACAAGATGCTTGTAGAAAAGGGTGTATTCCCTGTCAGACAGGGGGGCTCCGAATTTTAACTCTGGATTTTCGCGTTGGGGCATCGTCAATTCACCTTCAAAGGGCTTGAAGTGCGCGGGAATTTAACTGTTTACCCGCGCTTGGCGGGAAACGCTTAAATAAGCGGGGGTAGTTGTTGTGTTTGGTGGAGCTGTTTTGATCGAGTTGAGCTATGACTCCCTACGCAAGGCGCAATTGGAGGAGAGGCACGACCCGGCGCAGATAAGGCCGCTCCCCGAGGACTATTACGAATCCTACGCGGACTATTTGGAACGCCTCAAGCGCCAGCTTTCGGCATCGTTCAGCATGGAGGACGCGAAGGCGTTCGAGAACAGTTCCGCGGTTTTCAACGACTTGTTCGAGCTCCGCAAGCGCAAGATAGTGTTCAAGGCGCTCAAGGACGTGACCACGGGCACGGCGAACGGCGAAGGATTGACGCGGCAGGAGAAGCGCTTGTACGCCGAACTGTCCTCGCTTTTCCGCTCGTACGACGGGGAAAGGTGCGTGGTGCCGCGAAAGCAAGCCGCGGGTGCGCAAAGCGCGCCGCAATGCGCCGCAGCGCCGCAAAACGCCCCGGAGATAAGGATTTTAATGGACTTGCCCCAATTCGTAGGCGGGGACGACAACGCGAATTACGGCCCCTACAAGACGGGCGAGCGCGTGGCGCTGCCCGAAAGCGTGGCTGCTTTGCTGCTGAAGAGGAACGCCGCGCAAAAGCTTTGAAAGGTGATTTAGAGTGATAGTCCCGAAAACCAAGAAGACTTACTGCCCGACGTGCAAGAAGCACACGGAACAAAAGGTCAAGGTTACCACGACGAAAATCAAGCCGGGCCGCACAATGGCGCGGGGCACGCGCAGGCACGCGCGCAAGCTGAGGGGCTATCACGGCAAGGTCAAGGGAAAAGCCAAGGTAAAGAAGCAGGGAATCAGGAACAAGATTATGCTGGAGTGCATCGTGTGCCACAAGAAGCACGAGCGCACCATAACCGGCCGCATGAAAAAGAAGGCGGAAGTAAAGCGCTAGGTTGGTGATTTCTTTGAGCAAATACATTCGAGTGCAATGCAACTGCGGAAACGACGTCATCGTGTTCGGCGACTCGAAAACGAACGTGAACTGCCCCAAGTGCGGGGCCCTCATCGTCGAGTCGACCGGCGGCCACGCCAAGATTTTGTGCAGGCGCCTGGAGGTATTGGGTTGAAGAACGCGGTCAGCGACTCCAACGTAATAACGCTGAAGGGCAGGAAGTTCAAGAACGCCGTCCTGGTCGCGGGACTGCCGGGCATCGGGCTGGTTGGAAAGCTCGCGGTCGACCAAATCTCGCGTTCGCGCAAGGCGGAGCGCGTCGCCCAGCTTTACTCGCCCCACTTCCCGAACCAGACCATAGCCATGCGCAACGGAAAGCTCAAGCCGTTCACCATGCGCTTCACGCACGCCAAGCTCAAGCGCGGCGAAGCCGTGTTCCTCAAGGGCGACTTGCAGCCGATGACGGTCGAAGGCCAGTACGAAGTCACGGCGAGCGCGCTCGGCTACGCGCGCAAAATCGGCGTCAAGCGCGTCATCGCGATGGCGGGCTACGCCGTGGAAAAAATAGGAAAACAGCCCGAAATTTACTGCGCGGCATCCAACCCGAAACTATTCAGGGAGCTCCTCAAGAAAGGCGCAAAACGCACGCCCGTAAAGGCGATACCGATAGTGGGCATGGCGGGATTGCTGCCCGCGCTCGCGCCCGCCTACGGTTTGGAAGGCGCGTGCCTCCTCGTGGAGACGAACGGCACCAAGTTCGACGCCCGCGGCGCCAAGCGCCTCGTGGAATTCCTGGGCGGGGTCTTCGGCGAAAAATTCGATGTCGCAGGAATAGACGCGCGCGTCAAGAAAATCGAGAAGGCGTTCCTCGAGATGCGCCCGCCCCAGCAGATGCAGCCGCCGCAAGCCGAAGTCCCGAAAGGCGACTTGTCCTACATACGCTGACCCGCAATCGCGGATAATGTTACCCCTTTGCAGTTATTAAAAAATAGTAACCTTTTAATACGAGTTGTTCTCCTGTCTAATATACTAATGGCTAGGAAGGTGGGGCTAATGAGTGGAAAGGCTTTTGTGGCAATAGCGTTGCTTTTGCTCGTTTCAATGGTTTCGGCGATTGAAATCGCCGCAACCGCGAGCGTGTCGGCAGACCCCGC
>Ga0210057_1003984_pt1 | contig 19959 bp, 15 predicted proteins | sample CryGeyCG2114_010_2_FD_183968 | JGI IMG/M metagenome (GOLD analysis project Ga0210057, IMG submission 183968) | Groundwater microbial communities from aquifer - Crystal Geyser CG10_big_fil_rev_8/21/14_0.10 (SPAdes) (version 2) | ecosystem: Environmental > Aquatic > Deep subsurface > Groundwater ...
TATTTTACTTCTCATAATATAATTATAACAATAAAATTTAAAATGTGCAATTATACAAATCAATATAGACAGAGCCATGCCCTGTCCCCACTATAATATCCTACTAATTTTTTGCAGTTTGGTCAAATAAATTAACACAAAAGTCAAATAGATTCGCCGCTTTACTAAAAAAATAAACCTTAAACTATAAATGAATATTATATTTTTTTACTATTTGCGCCGGCGTAAAGCCATCAGCTAAATCTTGGCTATATTTCTTGTATTCTTCAATTTCTTTTTGAAAAACTGCAAAATATCTGCGCCAAACATCCTCGGTTAAACCAATTTGTTTAAAAAACCGATCATCTAAAGTAAGTTGATTATTTAATATCCTCTCATTAATGGCTTCAACGTCATCGGGACAAATTTTGCATTGATCTACGGCCGGATCAAAAATAATCTTACCGGTTTTATCTTCCAACCAAAATGGAAAAATTTTACAAAACACAATAACAGCTGAATGGATTTTACATAAATTTTCTGAATCTAAAAATAGGCACCTATTTTTACCTTTTTTCAGCATTAATAATTTATTATTAACCCCCAGGTCATAATAGCTGCAGTGCAATTTATCTTTCCTGTGCTCTATCTCCCAGTCCTGCATTGTCTCAAAACTGGCAATCTCATCAAATTTATAACCCAACTTCTCCAATCTTAACAAATCATGCAAAGTGACAAACCTGGTGCAATTACCTTCACAACAAGTGTTATTTTCTTTAGCGCATTCAAGACATCTGATTTTAAAATTATCCCAATAATACATTTTTTCAATGGAAAAATTCCCCAACCGTTTCCAATTTTCCGCCCCAGCCATGAAATCAAGTTTTTTCGCCCGTAAATTTATAGCATTCTCAATATGCTTATAAATCAATAATTTGCCAAGATTATTTATTTTGGGGTCAGAACCACCCATTAAAACTAAATAAACATTATTATAGAAAACTGCGAATTCTGCCGCAACGATTTCATCTTCCTTGGTAATAGTTATTAATTGTAATACTTTTTTCTCTCCAGCCAATTTAATTAAATTGGCCATGCTTTGTTTAAAACCACTTTCTTTAAATGATGATTCTTGCTGAAAACGTTCTATATTATATTTTTCAATTGAATCGATTATTTTATTATTAAACTTATTGACTTCAACCTTAAGTCCGCTCGCCATGATGCGCCTAATGTCATAATTAAAATTTTTTCTGTGTTTTTTGGAAAAAGTTGAAAGATACTGATCAATGTTGTCAATTTTTTCCAAATTCAAATAATACTTACAAGATAGCGATTCGGCAAAATCGTAAAAATTTTTTTCTGCTTTATCTATATAATATAAAACGGTATTTTCAGGACATTCTTGCAAAAACAAACTAATCTTACTTTTATCACGAATAAATAATTTATTATTCTCCAAAAAATCATCGCTGATGGTCGTATAACATGCTCTTTCTTGGTTAAACCATAAAGGCAGCACCCCCATGACTTCATCATCCTTATAACCAATTAGGCAATGAAGCTGATAACCAGTTGCGCCAATAAAACACTGCCTAACTTCCCATAAATCGCCCCAATCTTTATTGGGGCTGAATAATTCCCAAAGCTGCCGGCACTTTTTTATATCAGTAATAATTTTAAATTCCATTATTTTACGATGAATATTTTAATTTCATAGTATCCGTTTTTTTTCATCATAGCGCTCCTCCATGAAATTACTCACTTGCTTCGCTATAAAACTAGCGTCATCCTCTTTCACTAACCAAGTTAAAGGCAAGATAATAAAACTTTGATAAAATTCAGAGTTTATTTGGCTTTTGAATAAATCGTCAACATCCCACAACCGATCGGCATAAATATTTTTTTTCTCTAAATATATAAGTAATTCCTCTTGAATAGATTGATCAACAAATAATGGATAATGACTAAGCTCCGAATTTTTTATCAAATTATCATCTAAAATTCTAATATAAGGACTGGAAAAATTTTTAAAACCGTCGCTGTAAGCCAAAGCAATTTTCCGCCGGTGCTCTTTTAACTTTTTTAAATCCAATAAATTATAAAGATAGAAAGATAAAAAAATGCCAAGCGTGCTTCTCGGGCTATTCCCGATAATTTCATTCTGCATGAAAAATAATTTTTCGCTTTGCTTAAATAGCCAGGGCCAATTTAAAAAATGCGCAACTGTCATCAATAATCCTTTGCTGATTTGAAATAAATGGCATTTTATTTTATAAAAATTTATTTTTTGCGCTTTATTATTTTTTATAACTCCGCCGCCGATCAAATGACTGCCTAAAAAAGGCGAATGTTTTCTCACGCTGTCAATAACAAAATGATTGTTATTAAAAGGTTTCCTGTCGGTGAAATCTATTATTCTGTGGGCGTAATCTTCAATAATAATCGAATCATTGCCTATTAAATCAATTAATCTTTTTTTCTCATCTTCAATTAAAGAAAATCCTAAAAAACTATAATTTATGATGAGCTTTGGTTTTTTTTCTTTTATTTCTTTAAAATAAGATCCTTTATCAATAGTAAAATCACTATTTGTCTTATAAAAAACTATCTGAAAATGGCGACTAATAAAAACTAAGGTGTCGGGGCAATAAAAATCAGGCACTAAAGCGATTTCCTTTTTATCTTGTATGCCATAATAATCAATCAAAAAAGACAATGAATCTCCAAAGCTTAAGAAAAAATCATCTCTTTTAAATAAAGGATTCTTATTTTTCCGGCAAAGCGGCTGAAAAAAAAATGGTTTGCTAAAAGCGATTATTTTAGCCATTATAATTTTAATGGGCCGCCCAAAGATAAGCTGCCCTTATTAAAAATTATTCCGCCTTTAACTGGATCGTCATAAAAATCTATCGGGCCGCTATCCAGATCTATAAAATCAACGGGTAAGCCCAGAGCCAATTGTCCCGCCGGTGCCAGCGAAGCTAATGATTCATACATGCAACCGATAATTATTGTTTTGTTTAAAGCTTTGGCTAAATGATAAATTTTTAAAAAATTAATCGGACCGCCGCATTTCATCAACTTCACATTAATTCCTGCGACATAATTGCCTAAAAGAAATTTTTGACAATCCGCTAGCGTTACTGCCGCTTCATCGGCGATGACAGGAACGCTGGATAAGGAATTCAACCTTTTTAAACTCGCCCAATCCTTAGATTTTACCGGCTGCTCAATAAATTCGAGCCGAAATCCTTTGACTTTTTTTATAAATTCTTTTGCTTCTGAAAAAGTATAACCCTGATTAGCATCAAATAACAACTTGACTGATTTTGGTAACATTTGGCTAATTGCTTTTATTTTTACCAAATCTTCTTTCAAACTCAAGCCGCCTTTTAATTTTATTATTTGATAACCCTCTTTTATTCTTTTTTTAGCGTCGGCAATAGTCAAATTTACCTCTTTAATGCCCAAGCTTATTGCCAAAGGACATTCTTTTCTAAAACCCCCGAAATACTCCCAAAGTGATAAATTATTTTGTTTAGCCCATAAATTAAGTAGTGCTATTTCCACGCCGGCTTGCGCCATAGGCCAATCTTTAAATACTTTTTGTATTTCCCGGTGATATAAATATAATTGCCCCAATGGCCACTTAAAAAAAGAAGGTACTAATTTCTTTTTTAAAAAGGCGAGTAACTCATCTGCCGTCTGGCGGTTTACTGAACTGTCACAAGAAGCGCTGGCAAAGCCGATTTGGCCGGTTCTAGACACTAATTTTATAAAAACAATATCATCGTAAGATACTTCTTCATAGGCGATTTTAAAAGTCTCGTGAAAATGCAATCTTCTTTTTTCTAAAATAATTTTCTTTATCATATTATGATAAATCTTTTAGCTCCTGACGGTAAATTTTAAATATTTTATTTCTAATTTCAGCCGGCATGGTAGCTGCACCATGGACGCCAAAATATTTTTTTCTGAAAATTTTTTCCTGCCGCAACGCGATATTTAAAAATCTCTTTTTAAACAAAGTTATTAAAGGCCCTCGCCAGCCTTGGCGGTAAGCCATCAAAAAAGCTAAAAGTTGGCTTTCCTTGACTTCTTTTGGTCTTCCATAAGCTTGACTTATTCTTTTGGCAAAAATCGAATAAAGTTCTTTTGCCTTCTGTGAGAATAAATTTTTGTTAAGCCCAATTTTTTGGGGGTCGCCTCCTACTGCCGCCACATATAAAAATATTTCCGAACAGGTGGCACATTCGCAACACCATTTGCCTTTATTATTTTCCGGTGCGCAAGACATCCAGTATTTTAGTAATTCAGGATAACGGTAAAATAAAATTTTTATTTCAGCGATGTCATAAATCGGTTCTACTAGACTGATAATTTTTATCTTTCTATCAGCCGCTTTAGCTAAATAATTATTTATTTGCTTAGTATAACCTGAATATTGGTCGTAAGACGGAAAAGTAATTTGGCCTTCATTGTTAATAAAACTGTCATCCATACTTTTTTCATTGCCAAAAATAATGTAGGCGGAGTTATAATAATTAGCGAAAAACAGTAATTCCAAGGCGTAAGAAAACATAGAGTTGGTATTATGCAAATCTTCAATCCGTTTATCAAGCTTACTACTATAAAAAATGTCATCAACATTATCGCTAAAAATATCAACTGTGACTTTTTCTTTTTGGCTAAAATATTTGACTATCTTTTTCTTGAATTTCCACTCAAAAAAATTACCTTTTTCCATTATATTCGCCGTCACTGGATAAATCTTTAAGCCTATTTCATTGGCCAAACCATAAGAGAGTGAACTATCTTTGCCAAAAGATAAAGCTAAAATAGCTTTGCTAGTGGCCAATCTTTTTGATTGGAAAATTTTATTTATTTCTTTGCCACCTTTAAAGAAAATATTTTTCTGCGTACGAAGTAATTCGTTGGTAATTTTTTTTACGCCCCCCGGCAAATTTTCCCCTATTCTTCTCAATTCAAATTTTATCCCCTGCTCTATAAAATTATTAAAATAAGGTCTTGAGCTTTGATAAAATAAAGGCCTGCCTGTCACCAATGACAGAATCCTTGTTCTGGCGTAAAGATAATTGTCTATCACGAATTTTTTTAAGTTTAAATCGGCCCGTGAAAAAATTCTTTCTGGCAAAACAACTTCATATCTTTTATTGTCAACTGCCTTTATTTTGTATCCATACGGCTTTAATTTATAGGAAATTTCCAGCGGTTTACTTGCTAAGCTATTATTATTTTCCATATTGTGAAATTAATTTCTTAAAATTTTTCATTTCATCCTGAAAAATTTCTATCATTTTCATATTATATTTTTCCGGTAAATTTATTGTCGGCTTTATGGTAGTATAATTTTTAAAATGCCAACTCCAATTTTTTAAACGAGGCAGTTTATCTTTTCTAAATTTCTTTACGCAGACGGATTTATCACCTTTTAAATATAATAGATAAAAAGCAAAATCCAGCTCGGAAACAGGCCCGGTTTTTATTTCTTTCCCAAAATAATGATTCCACCATCTCAAATCTGCCAATAAATCTTTCTTAAAGCCCAAATCAGCCACACTAAAACCTAAAGCTTTGGCGAACAAATACATTCTGGCACATTTATAACAGTCGTGGCACCATTGCCTCCCGCCTTTTAACGGTTTTTCTGCCGAGCAGGAAAATTGATAGCGGCCTAATTCGGGATAGCGGTGATGCAACAGGTAAAATATATTAAATTCTTCTAAGGGGTCCAAACTACTTTTAACTTCGCATTGCCCGCTAGTCAATAACCTGATTAAGCTACTCTGTTGAGGAACGATATTGCCAGTCTGATCTATGGAAGAAAAAATTTTCCAGCCATTTTTTTTAGTCATTTCGTTATTGGAATATTCATTGCCGAATAAAATATATCTGGCCTTATGATAATAAACAAAAGGCAATGATAAAATAGCTAATAAAGTTATTTGTGTTCCCCAGCCGATGTCTGTCTCTTTTTCTAAATTAAAAGCCTTGCCGTAGCGAAAAAGTCCGGGGTCATGCCTAATAAAATATGTTTTTATTTTATATTTTTTTTCTATCCTTTTTAATTCATGAAGTTTATATCTTTCTTCGTACGGATGAGCTGGCTCCTGGCAATAGACTAAGATCGATTTAATGCCCAATTCCAAACATAATGCTAGAGTAGCTAAGCTTTCTTTACCAAAAGTAAAAGGAATAACGGCAGTATTGGAATTTTCATAAGTTAAAGACAGGTTAGGTAAAGTAGCCTCCTCTCTACTAAAAATAAATTCCAGATTATAAAATTTTTTTAAATAACTAAGCTGACTGACCTTATCAACCGTTTCACAATAAAGTAAATCATATAATTGATTTTTAAAAAGAAACGGCTCAAGTAAAGGCACGGGAGTATTATAAAAAACTTTTTCTTTACTCAATAGCAAGGGCAGCCAATGAGTTTCGGCAAAAGTTAAATTTTCCAATAAAATTTTCTTTAATTGGTCTGGCGTTTGCTGCCAAATAATTGCAGGATATTTAATCTGATAATTTTTTCTTTTTACAGTAATTAATATGCCTTCATTTATTAATTTACCAGAAATATCTAAAATTCTATTATTTTTTTCAAAATTAGGCATATTATTTTATAATTATGTTTTACTCTCTAGCTGTTGTCTTATGGTGACAACTATAGGATAAACAACCCCATCGCTTTCTTTCTCTTGTAAAGTCAAATGCTCCATAAAAAAGGGATATAATGGATCATCTTGTTTGATATATTTATCAACCTCTTCTTTACTTAATTTTGACATGGCACATTCAGGTTCCCATTTCATAAAACCTTCTGGCAATTCTCCTTCCATGAGTACCTCGTCTTTGTCAAATGTTTTTTTAAATTTATCATATATCTCTTTCAGTCTTGCCTGATTTTTTTCATCACCTTTTTTCTCGAGTATTCCTTCTTCATTACCACCAATATAACTGATTAATCCCATTTCTTTACTTACTTTTAATCGGCTCTTTATGGCTGGCGCAATAAAAGATAACTCGACAAAAGCATCAACGTCTTTTTGGGCAACAGCCAAACAATAAAATGCTTCGCTATATTTTTGGCCTTGATACTCTTGACCTATCGTCATAAGATCTAGGGAAACTATTTTTGCCTTTTCCTTGCTTTCATCCAGATCGCTCTGGGCTAAAAAGCCGATTATCTTATCGCCCCTCGGCGATAACAAAAATTTTATCCCCGCAAACATTAAAATCAACCAATTCCTTGGCTTCTGCAACCATGTCTTTATCGCTTGCGTCAAAACTTCTTCCGCTGTCCCTATTTTCAAAACCATCGAAAGTGATTCCGTTGAAAATTGAATAAATTTTTTCACGTTCTTCCTTGCTTTCCCAAAGTTTCTGATCTTTTACATTTATGGCAAAAACATCTAAATTCGGCAATTCATCAACCTTTATATCCTCAATTTCCACACTCCTTAAATTTTTTAGTTGCTCTTTAATTCCTAATTTAGGCATTTCGTTAAATCTTTCGCCCATAAAATTTTAATTATTAATATTATCTTTTTTTTTCTGGTAGCGCTTAATGGCCATACTGATTATTTCTTCCAGTAAATCGCCGTATTCCAGATGGGTTAGCTTGGCCACCTCGGGCAAATAATCTTCCGGATCAATTGAAGAATTGGGATTAAGTTCTAAAATATAAGGGTTATCATACTTGTCTACTCTTATCTCAATGCTGCCATAGTCTTGGCAGTCTAATATATTGTAGGCGTCAAGAGCAATTTCGGTAATTAACGTTTCTAGTTTCTTATTAATATTTTTTGCTGGACGCTGGACAACTATGCCTTGCTTAGCCAGGGCATCGCTGGAACAGTCCATATTATGGGTATAAATATGCTGCTCGCCGGCTGCCATATCCTTAAAAATTGAACGGGATAAGGGCAAGACACGCAAATCATTTTCGTCCTCACTGCCGAGAATTGACACATCATATTCGTCGCCGTCAATATATTCCTCTATTAAAGCCGGGCTGTTTAAATCTACGATCACTTTTTTTAATTGCTTTTCCAGCTCTTCTTGGTTATTAACGATGGATTCATTATTAATGCCGAATGAATCATCTGCATTGGCGGGCTTAACAATCAAAGGGAATCCCAAATCCTTGCTTATTTCGTCGTCAACACTATAAGCATAATCCCACTTGGGCGTGGGAATATTATGAAAAGCTAAAAGTTTCTTAACTCTTATTTTATCAACGCATAGACCTAAAGTTAGAGAGCTAGAACCCGTATAAGATATTTGTAAAGCTTCGAGCAGGGCTGCGGCGTAGGACTTGGACAAGCTGGAATTATTAAAGCGCTCGCAGATATTAAAAACTAAATCAACATCGCTTGATTTCAGCTCATCAAAAACTTTTTCAATGTCATTAAAATTAAAAAGAGTTGTATGGTAGCCTCTCTCGTTTAAAGTTTTTTCAATATTTTTACTTAACTGCGTCAAATGTTTTTCAATGGGATTATCCTCGTCTTCGTAAATATTCCCCGCAATGCCGATATGCAAACTGCGCTGGTCTTCTCTTTTTATCTTTTTAATCTTTTCTATTTTAGCTGCCCTAACTATGGTGCTAGTGTTAAGCGAAGCATAAGAAAAACTATTCTTTCTCAAAGTCTTACCGATAAATGATTCTTTGGTAAACTTGGCAACTTCATATTTAACATACTTTAGCGCTTCTTTTAATTTGTCCTGGGCGTCAGGCAGGCTAAAACCTGACACGGTAATCCAGCCCAAGAATTCATAACCTTCCGGCGGAACTAAAATGGGATCGCCAATTTTTTTAAAAAAATGCAATTCCTCTAAATAATCTTTCTTGCGTATTTCTTCATTAATATCCAGTTGCGACAACACGCCAGAATATTCAGCCAAGAAATAAACGCCGGTGATATATTTACGCGGCATCTCCTGCCTAATAATTTTAGGGATATAAATGCCTAAAGCAATTTTAGCGGCGCATTCTATTAAATCCACATTCCAAGCGCCTTTAACAAAAGAATGGACTTCATCTCCGCCCATTCTTAAATTAATTTCTATCGGCACAGGACCATCTTTGGTTGACTTAGCTTCAAAGTGTATTATGCCGTGCTGTACGCCCAGCTTCTCTAAATTTTCCTCGGCCATGGCAATTAATTCCAGCTTATTCCTATCGGATAAACTGGAAGGTATTGATTGGCCGGTCTCGACAAAAAACGGCTCTCTGGTTTGGTAATTATCAGAAATTGAATAAAATTTTATTTTGCCGTTTTGCAAAACAATATCAATATCCACTTCATCGCCCACAATATATTCTTCAACAAAAATATCTAAACCCTCCCCTAAAGCGCTTTCAACATTAGTTGAAATATTTTTTTTGATATATTTATAAGTTTCAACGAGTTGCTCTTTATCTTCAATCTTAATAACATAGGCGCTTGAAGAGCCGAAAGTTGGTTTAATCACCAAGGGGTAGCTTAATGTTTCGGGTAAGTTATTAATATCATCAATTGATTTTAGCAAAGCGTGCTGCGGTGCAGGCAAACCATTGGCGCGACAAAATTCCCGATAAAGAAATTTATTTCTGATTTTTTTGGCAATATTAAGCGGCGTACCAATGAAATTAAATTTATCAATAATCTTGGAAGTTAGTAGCACATCGTCCTCCCAAAAAGTTACGGCTCCATTAATTTTTACTTGCGGAGTATTGGCAATAAATTCTTTGACTGCTTGAATGGCTTCACTGGCATTAGTATTGTCTGCCAAAATCCAATGATCAACATAGGGCTGTGCCCAATTTTTTTCCTTATTTAAGCAGACTATCACTAAACCTAGCTTTTTTAATCTTTGCAAAATAAACTTTTTTTTCAGCGATCCGACATTAACTACTAAAATAGTTTTTCCCACCAAATGATTGTTAGCCATGCTAATAAAATTTGAAAAAATAAGTATGATGAAAATATTTTATTAAAAAATACTTTTCTACTTTAAGTATATGACATTAAAAAATATTGTCAATAAAAAAAGAGGCCAAATTTTATTTTTTGTCCTCCTTATTCTTAATTCTTAATTCTTAATTCTTAATTATCTAGATGCCGCGCGCTTCACCTTGATCTTGAGTTTCCACTTTAATCCAAGGCAATCGCCGTTTGATGGCTGCCCAAAAATTACCAAGCTCTTCACTGCCCAGAAGATAACAAACCGCCAAGTAGACAAATATACCAACTAATCCAGCCGCCGCGCCTTGAGTTAAAACACCCCAAAATTTAGTCATATCAATATAGGGCCAGATGATTAATTTCATGCCCTGAATGGCTATGCCAGCCGCCATGGCAGCAGCGGAAAATTTTATGGTGGAAGCTAATATTCTTAATTCGTCAAGCCAGCCGATCTCCCAATGAAGCGCCAACCAAAGAATTATTAAATTAATAATATTAGCGATAGAAAAAGCCAAGGCCAAGCCAGCTACGCCCAGACGGCTTGACAGCCAAAACGCTAAAAAGACATTTATTGCCGCGGCTGCCAAGCCAATAATAAAAGGGGTGGTACTGTTATGGCGGGCGTAAAAAATTCTTACTAACAGAGGAATTAATGATTGGGCAAAAAGCGACAGAGTAAAAAAGCCCAAAGTATTAATAGTTAAAACCGTATCCTGCCAATCAAATTGGCCGGTGCCTAAAATAACACGGATTATTTGAGCGCGCAAAGTAAGCAGGAGGACGGTAGCCGGCACAATAAAAAATAAAATCTGACGCACTGTCAAAGAAATATTTTTGATTAAATTCTTTTTATCAAAAGCCACGGCTGACAAAGCCGGAAAAGCGGCCACGGCAAAAGAAATGCCAAAGATGCCGACCGGGAATGATTGTAAATTATTGGCAAAGTTAAAAACCGACAAGGAGCCGCTAGCTAAAGTTGAAGCAATTATTGTAATCACCAATAAATTAATTTGTGAAATTGCTAAACTCATTGTCCGCGGGACCATCATAGCGCCAATTTTTCTGACCTCGCTGTTGCGCCAATTGAATTTAAAATAATATTTAAAACCTAAATTAATAGTTGTCGGCAGTTGCACCAAGAGATGAGCCAAAGCGCCCAGCACCACGCCCCAGGCCAAGCCATAAATCCCCCAAATGGGCACGAGAAATAACGCACCAATAATGATGCCGATGTTATACAAAATTGGCGACAAAGAATAAACAAAAAAACGTTTAAATGATTGCAAAATCCCGCCAAAAATGCCGGAGATGCCTAAAAATATCGGGGACAAAAACATAATTCTGGTCAAACTGGAAGTTAAAACTAATTTATCCGCAGTAAAACCAGGCGTAATTAACTTCATTAAATAGGGAGCAAAAATTATCCCAACGCCGCAAAGGATGATTAACCCTATGGCTAAGATATTCAAAATATTGCTGGCTAGCAGCCAAGCTGCCTCATATTGGCTGCCGGCTATTGCTCCTTTAATTCTGGCTAAGGGATTTTTTATCAAGCCGGTAAAAATCGGAATAAAACCGGCGGACAGAGCGCCTAAAACCAATAAATTAAAAACTAAATCAGGCAGACGAAAAGCAGCATAATAAATATCCAGTGTATCGCCGGCGCCAAATTCGCCGGCTAAAATACGGTCGCGAAAAATACCTAATAGCCGGCTAACTAAAGAGGAGCCGGCCACTAGAAAAGCAGCCACGGTTATACTGTTTATTTCGCCATTGAATAAACGTTTGATCATAATAATAAAATATATAAATTACAGTACTTACGCACCTAAACAATTTTAACTAATATTAAATGTAATTTGCTGGTAAAACCTTTATTTCCCCACCCCGCAGTATTGCGGGGTAAATTTATGGGTGATTACAGTTGGTAAACGCTAATTAATGAATTATAGTTAATATTAGTTAGTAATAGGTAATGCGTAAGTTCTGTAAATTATTTTAAATTTTTCTTTTGCCTGGCCTGATCAATCATAAGTCTTAGCTGCAAATTATCCTGGTTGAGTTCAAGCGCTTGCCGCCAGAGCTTAATTGCCTGGTCATAATCGCCAAAATTATAATAAACTGCTCCGGCGATATAATAATAATTGAATTCGTCAAATTCCCTTTTAGCCCTCTCTAAAACATCTTCAGCTTTAGCCCGATCGTTCTGCGACAGATAAATGGCCAATAAATTATTATAAGGCGCTTGAAAAGACGGACTAATTAAAATTGCTTTTTCATACTCGGCTAGAGCTTCATCCAATCTGCCTAAATCCCGCAAGCTATTGGCCAAATTATAATGCGCTTGCGGATAAATGTCTTGAATTTTAATAGCTGTTTGATATTCAGCCACAGAATCCGCCAACCGTCCGGCGGCGGCGTAAGCCATGCCTAAATTATTATGCTGGATAAAACTATTCGGCGTATAGGCTAAATTTTTTTTATAAAAAATAATAGGATTTTGCCAGTCTTGATTGCGCTTAATCGTTAAAAAGCCTAAAAACAAAATATAAACCGTTATTAAAGCTAAGCCGGCATAAAATAATTTTCGTCCAAAGGCTGGATTATTATTTTTAATTTTTTTATAAAACAAAGCGGCCAAACAAATTAAGGCCAGCCAAAAACCCATCAGGGGCAGATAAAGCCAATGCTCGTACATTGGCCGGTTAATTTGTAAAATATTAGTTCGCGGCAGTAATATTATAAAAAACCATAACAAGCCGAAAGCGATTAATCTATCCTTGGCCCAAGTTTTTAAGCCCAGCCAAAAAATTAAAGCCATTAATAAAATAAAAACAATAACCGGCCAGCTAAAAAAAGAATTTACCATAGCCACCTCTCTGGCCATCTGGAGATTAGCGGGAATAAACAGCAGCTTAAAGTAGCCGAGCATGACCGAACAAAAAGTTAACAAGCGCAACCAGACACTATTGCTATAAACGGCATCATAAGTAAAGCCATGCAAAATATCATTAAAATTAAGAATGGTTATTCTTAAAGTAAAATAGGCGGCAGCCACAACTAAAAAGGGCAAACTTAATTTTAGCGCTTTAATAATAACTTTTTTATCTAAAGTTTTGCTGAAAAAAACTACCTCCACCAAAATTAAAAGCAGCGGCAATAAAATCACTTGTTCCTTGGTTAAGAGGCCGAAAAGGAAAAAAACTAAAGACGCGCCATATTGCCAAAGGTGATTGCTCTGCTTATATAAAACATAATAATAAATTGCCAATAAACAAAAAACTGAAGATAAAGGATCGGCCCGGCCGGCTACATAAGTTATGGCTTCGGTTTGGACGGAGTGAATTAAAAATAGTAAGCTTACTAAAAATGGCAGCCAGATTGATTTATCCATAAACCAGCGGCCAAGATTAACCGGCTCGGATTGCGCTAACTCCGGCTCGGCTATTCTTATTAATTTATTCAATAATAAAAAAATCAGCCAAGCGGCAATAAGGTGGAGTAAAACATTAGTTAAATGAAAACCAAAAGGCGCCAGGCCCCACAAGCGGTAATCAATAGCGAAAGACATTAAAAGCAACGGCCGCCAATAATTAGAAACTTGGCCAGCGCCGGAAATTAAACTTTCAGTAAAAAAATTAGGCAAATATCGCCAATCTTTAATATAAACATTATTAATTATATTATCGTCGTCATCCCAAAATAATTGATTATCAAACGAGTTGCCGTAAATTGCTAAACCAATAATTAAAAAAAAGGTTAAAGCGAAAATTTTTTTGTGTTTTAAAAAAATATCCATATTCTAAACCATTAACAGCTAAACCAGGCTTCTGCCAGTCATCTCTTGAGGCTTATCAATATTCATCACATTTAAAATAGTCGGAGCAACATCAGACAAGATGCCTTGGGGTTGGACTAGACTTAAATCATTGCTGGGCGCTTCCTGCTTGCTTAAACTTCTACCTTGATATTCTCTGCCTATGACAATAAAAGGCACGGGGTTACCGGTATGTTCCTTATCGATCATGCCTGTTTGCATATTAAACATTGACTCGGCATTACCATGGTCAGCGGTAATAAAAATTAAGCCCCCTTTGGCTAAAACCTGCTTGACTATTTTGCCAACGCATTTATCAACAAACTCAACTGCTTTGATGGCTGCTTTAAGATTGCCAGTATGGCCCACCATATCGGCATTAGCAAAATTGACTAAAATAAAATCATATTTTTCACTATCAATTGCCGTAAGCAACTTTTCAGTAACTTCAGCGGCCGACATCTCTGGTTTTAGGTCATAGCTGGCAACTTGCGGCGAGGGCACTAAAATATGCTCTTCGCCTTGGCTGGCAGCCTCGCAACCTCCATTAAAAAAATAAGTTGCATGAGCATATTTTTCTGTCTCGGCAATCCTTAATTGCTTAAGGCCGGCGCGCGAAATTACTTCGCCTAAAGTCGGTTCAATAATCTCTGGTAAAAAAGCAACTTCTACTGGCAAAGCTTTTTCGTATTCAGTAAAACAAATAAACAACAAATTTTTTAAATACTTCTCCCGCTTAAATTTATCAAAACTAGGCAAAACAAAAGCTTTGGTAAGCTGCCGGGCGCGATCAGGGCGAAAATTAAAAAAGATTACCGCATCTCCATCCTCAACCAATCCGACAGGCTGATTATTTTTACTAATTATCGTAGGCGCAAACTCTTCATCAAAAATTTTTTTGGCGTAGCTTTCTTTTACTGCTGCTTCAGCTGACTGGCTAATATTGCCTTTACCTAAAACCATTGCTGCATAGGCTTTAGCAATTCTATCCCAACGGTTATCCCTGTCCATGGCATAAAAACGGCCAACTAAAGTAGCTATTTCGCCTAGGCCGCTAGCCGCTAAACTCTTCCTAATTTGTTTAATAAAATCAAGGCTGCTATTATAAGGCGTGTCCCGGCCATCCAAAATCGCTTGAACATAAAGGCGAGCCACGCCTTGGGCTTTGGCTAAAACTATTAAAGCTTCTAAATGCTCAATTGAAGAGTGCACTCCGCCATTGGATATTAAGCCCAATAAATGGAGCTTTGATTTATTTTTTTTAACATGCTTTATCGCAGTAAGTAATACTTGATTCTGATAAAAACTGTTATCAGCGATAGCTTTATTAAGGCGCGGCAAATCCTGATAAATTATCCTGCCTAGACCTAAATTAAGATGGCCGACTTCGCTATTGCCTGCCTTACCCCAAGGCAAACCAACCGCCTCGCCTGATGCCCGCAAAGTCATCGCCGGATAACCAGAAATATATTCATTAATGTTTGGGGTATTAGCCTGGCTAATCGCATTACCACTATAGGGCTGGGCAATGCCCCAGCCGTCCAATACCATTAGCACAACCGGTTTCGGCCTGGCTGATTGTTTCTTATTATCCATAATAAATTTAATAAAAATTTCTAATTCCTAATTTCTAATTTCTAATAAAAACTAAAAATTAAAATGATAAAAAATAACAAAAACATAAAATTCAAAAATCACAAAAATAGATAAAATTACTTTTAAATTATTTTAAATTTTGACATTAATTATTTTATTAGAAATTGGTAATTGGAAATTAGGAATTAATGAATTGCTTTGAATATTTAAATTTCTAATCTTTTGCTTGTTGTTTTTAGTGATCAATATTAATCTTATTTAATCAAACTTTTTCCTTTCATCTCTTTTGGCTGCCTAATTTCCAACAATTCCAAAATTGTTGGCGCGATATCGCCCAAAACTCCATCTGTTCTAAATTTAACCTTATTTTTTATTAAATCATTTACTAAAATAAAAGGCACTTGATTAGTTGAATGTTCGGTGTTAATTTCCCCGGTTTTTAAATTAACCATCTCTTCAATATTGCCATGGTCGGCTGTCACCAAAACTGTTCCGCCAACTTTTAAGTAAGCTTTAACAACCTTACCCAGAAAACTATCAACTTGCTGGCAACAGGTGATAGCGGCAGATAAATTGCCGGTATGGCCTAGCATATCTGGCGCGGCATAATTTAACACAGTAAAATCATATTTCCAGTTTTCCCTCTCCTTACTAAGGAGAGGGTTATGGGTGAGGTTACTAACTACCTCTTTGGTTAATTTTGCTGAACTCATCGCCGGTGTCGCGTCATAAGATCTGACATCCGGCGACGGCACAACCATTCTGGCCTCGCCAGCTACTGGACTGGCATAACCGCCGTTAAAAAAATAAGTTACATGAGCATACTTTTCAGTTTCCGCAATATATAACTGCCGTACATCAGCTAAAATCATGGGTAAAGTTTCCTTTAAGTCAGCGCTGGGATAAGCGGTCAAGATACTATCCAAATCCGGCCCAAAGTCAGTCATCGCCACAAAACATAAATTTTTTAACAATTTTTTTCTAACAAAACAGCCCTTATTTATTTCACAAAAATCTTTTTGGACAAATACCTTGGCTAATTGCCGAGCGCGATCAGACCTTAAATTAAAAAGGATAACACTATCACCCTTGCTAATTCGCGGGGTTGGTTTGCCATTGGCAGTTATAATATATGGCTCAATAAACTCGTCATTTTCACCGCGATTATAACTTTCGGTAATAGCGGCTTCAGCGCTATAAGCCGTCTTGCCTCTACTGTTAACCAAGGCATCATAAGTCTTTTTCGTGCGTTCCCATTTTTTCTTGCGATCCATGGCATAAAACCTACCAATAATAGTAGCTATAACTTCGCCGTTTTTAAATGCTCTGCTAATCTCTTGAACTAACTTTAAAGAAGCATATCTAGGCGAATCACGGCCATCAGTAAATAAATGCAGGTATACTTCTTTAAGGCCGCGGTTCTTAATTAAGCTTAATAAGGCCAATAAATGGTCGGGGTCGCTATGAGCGCTCATACCATTAGAAATCATACCCATAAGATGGAGTTTGCCTTGGTTAATCTTAATATGCTTAAGCGCCTCCATAAAAGCCGGATTTTTAAAAAAAGTTCCGTCATTAATGCTCTTAGAAATTTTAACCGCATCCTGTTCAATGATCCTGCCAGCGCCGATATTCATATGGCCAGCCTCACTATTGCCTGATTGCAAAGGCGGCAAACCAACATACTTGCCATGAGCAAAAAGTCTGGTATTAGGATATCTCCTTGTTAAACCATTAATAGTTGGCGTTTTAGCCAAGGTAGTAGCATTGCCGCGGCTGGGCTTAGCTAATCCCCAACCATCAAGAATTACCAAAATCATCGGCAGAATATTTTTTACTGATTTATTTGATTTTTCTTGTTTAAGCATAAAATTGAAAATTTTCAATTTTCAATTTTCAAAAAATTATTTAATTTTTTTGAAATTAAAACAATTTCTTTTGAGGATTAATTTTTTCTAGAAATTTCTGAACTTTGTTATAAAAAGATTTTGCTGTTTCCGTGGCATTTTTTGTTTCTTCATAACTCAACGGCGCCAAAGGATCATAAGTAAATACATTTCTTTTCTTTCTCATATTATCAAATTGATTAATTAAATTCTTAAATTCCGCCCCTAAAATTTTCCCGGCAACATCAACGGTTGTCTTGTGCTGTTGTCCATCATCAGGCCTAAGTCCTTGCAGAAACAATAGGGCGCGGGCTACCTTAATCATAGAATTGTAAGCCATAGTGTAACAAGTTTCTTCATCAATTTCTAAATTCTTTTGGGCAGATAAAATATTTTTAGAAGCGCCCGAAAGCAAAGCCCTAATTTGATCTATACCGATTTCCTCTTTTTTTAAAAATCCTCGCTTAACTAAGTTTTTTAAGTAGTTTCTCAAATTCATTTTTATTTTCTGTTAATAAAATACAGTTTTTTGTAATATTTTGTAAAAAAGAATTCTTTTTGAATTTTTGGCTAAAATCTTTTTCTGAATAAAGATGATAATTTATTTCTCTGTCAATTTCTTTTTCAATTTTTTTAATCTTTATGCTTAATTGACTTTCTTCAACTTCTCCAATAATCATTAAATCAATATCCGAAGCAGCAGAAAAGTCCCCCTTTTTAGCATACGAGCCAAAAATCAGAGCGAATTTTACCCCTGGCATTTTTTTAATTACTCCTTTAATTTCTGTTTCTATGCCAATTGTTTTATGAACGATATCTTTTAGTTGCTGATAAATGGGGTTGGCTTTATTCAAAGAATAAAACCTTAAATTGGCCTTTTTAAAAGAGTTTAAAATTCCTGCCTTAGACATTTTTTCTAATTCACGTTGGGTGTTGCCAATAGAGCCTTGAATTTTTTGCGCGATTTCACTTAAATAATATTCTTTGTCTGTTTGAGCAAAAAACAGCCGCAGGATTTTTTGTTTAATTTTAGATTTGCTAATTAAATCCAGCATACAGATATTGTATCATTTACACGACTTACGCAGCTAAATAATTTAGCTAACATTAAAACGAATTAGTATATTTAGTCGTTATTACCCCACCCCGCAGTATTGCGGGGTAGATTTGTGGGAAATACAGATTTTAAAAGCTATTATTTCTTTTTCTTTAATATTAGTTAAAATATCAAAGTGCGTAAGTACTGTCATTTACTCAAAATTAAGTAAATATTTACTCAAAATCGAAAAAGTCAGTTTTTGGCGATTAAATCTTTTTTGCTTTTTTAATTTTGAGTCAGAATTGGCCCTATTTTCATTTCTTATTTGTCATTAACAAATCCTCAATCTCCATCAGCCTATTATACTTCGCTAATCTTTCGCCGCGAGACAGCGAGCCGGCTTTAATATAATCAGCCCTGACAGCCACGGCTAAATCAGCAATAAAATCATCATTAGTCTCGCCGCTGCGATGCGAAACAATAATTTTATAATTATGCTGCCGCGCTAACTTAACGCAATTGATTGTCTCGGTTAAAGTCCCTACTTGATTGGGCTTAATAAGAATAGCGTTAGCTACTTGTTCTTTAAAACCTTGGCGCAAACGTTTGGCATTGGTAGCAAAAAGGTCATCGCCGACTATCAGCATTTCCTGGCCAAGTTCCTTGGTTAAATCATGCCAGCCCGGCCAGTCATCTTCAGCTAAACCATCTTCCAAATAAATAATCGGGTATTTTTTTAACCACTCCTGATAAAGCCCGACTAAACTTGTGCTGGTAAAATAAGCTTTATCTAATTTAAAAATATATTTACCGTCGGCTTTATTATAAAGCTGGGACGAACCCACATCTATGCCCAAAGCAAAATCTTTTCCTCCCTGGTAACCGGCTTTAGCCGCTGCCGCCATAATTAGTTCAATTGCTTGGATACTGGAGACAATATCAGGCGCATAGCCACCCTCGTTGCCAACATCTGTGTCAAAACCGGCTTGCTTTAACACATCGCCAAGAGTATGAAAAATTTCCGCCCCTATTCTAACTTTTTCAGCAAAATCTCTTCTTTCTACCCCCCTCTCCTGTGAGGGACGAGCGGGGGAGGGGTTGGGGGTGGGGGTGAGTGGTATAATCATAAACTCCTGAAAATCCAAATTGGTATCGGCATGCTTGCCGCCATTAAAAATATTAAAACAAGGAGTCGGAAGCTCATAACTCATAACTCGTAACTTGTAACTTTTATTTATGTATTCATACAGCTCTAATCCAGAGGCCAAGGCGCCAGCGCGAGCGCAAGCTAATGATACTGACAAAATAGCATTAGCGCCTAATTTGCTTTTACTTTCCGTGCCGTCCAATTTTATCATCAAATCATCAATCTTCGCCTGATCGGTTATTTCCAGGCCAACTAATTCAGGCGCAATTTTCTTCTCCACATTTTTCACCGCGTTTAAAACGCCCAGCCCGCCAAATCTTTTAAAATCGCCGTCGCGCAGTTCCACGGCTTCATGAACACCGGTGGACGCGCCCGAAGGCACGCTGGCTTTTGCCCGCCCCCCATCATCCAAAAAAATGCAGGTTTCTACGGTCGGATTGCCCCGCGAATCCAAAATCTCCCGGGCAATTATATTTTTAATTTTAGGCATAAATTATTTCCCACAAATCTACTAATCAGCT
>Ga0210057_1003985_pt1 | contig 19956 bp, 18 predicted proteins | sample CryGeyCG2114_010_2_FD_183968 | JGI IMG/M metagenome (GOLD analysis project Ga0210057, IMG submission 183968) | Groundwater microbial communities from aquifer - Crystal Geyser CG10_big_fil_rev_8/21/14_0.10 (SPAdes) (version 2) | ecosystem: Environmental > Aquatic > Deep subsurface > Groundwater ...
AAACACGTTTAAGGTTCGCCTCCATCATGGCATGGGGGCGCTTCTGTTTTTGTATGATAAAGGGCGCTTCCCACACATGTGGTTGGCGCCCTTGTAATGTTCACGGGTCCCAGTGAGATGTGACCGAACGGATAGAGCGGTTCAAAGTCTCTACTCGGTACCGAGCAACGGACAGTAATTCGATATCCATTTCGAGTACTTCTTGACCCATCTGACCCCTGTTGTTGTGATACTGGACAATGACTTCCCACGGTCCGCCGTCCATACGTTGATTCATCAGTCGCACGGCAAATTTCTCTATAGAACCGCTGGGGATAAAGATAATCTTCTCCCCCCGCTTCACATGCATATGACCGTGCTTTGGTCCAATGACCCACCTATAATGCCCCGTTATGAGTCTTTCGGACATTTGTATATCCAAAAAGGCTGTCGATACATATCTCGAACGTAGTTGCATTTCTGCATCCTCCTTTATTTTACGCTCTTTAGTTTTCGTCAACATCATGTTGTCACCCCGTACAAACAGAATTGATGCCAGTATATTATATTGACACGGGATGTGCAAGAGTATCAGGTACATAATAACTAAGTTGTGGATAACTTTTGTTCATTATCAGTATGCATGTACGCATTGTGTTCGTTTCTGTTAATAACTTATGTTCGTGCTCTGTTTGGTTATTTGAACTGATGATCCTGTGGATAACATGGGGATAAATATACAAAGCAAAAACCCAACTTTTAAGTTGGGCTCTTACTTGGCTCCGGGGGATGGATTCGAACCATCGATTTCCTGCTCCAAAGGCAGGCGTCCTACCGCTAGACGACCCCGGAATACTCTAATTACATGATCCTAGTTGATGTTATATATATTATCATAACCCTACGCAAAAAAACAGCCTTGAACGCAGATATACCATACGAACATATAACCGAACAAAACAAAACCGCTGGTCAAAGACCAGCGGGCTCGGTAAAGATCGATGTGGTGTAGGGGTAAGCTGATCGAGGCACTGCACTATGCCAGCCGATCAACCCCCGTTGTCTATTGACCGGATCAGAGTTGACTATCCGGGTGCAATAATTGTGCAATGGACATCGATCATGGCAATATTGTGTTTGTTTTGTGTTGCGTGGCATTTTTGCATGAATACGTGCACCGATGTGCCACAAACCCTGTGCAAGATCGGTATGTGAAATATCGTGCTCCAGACATACTTTACTCAAGTAGTCTGATATCAGTCTCCCGATCCGATCCCGATGGTCACCGTTAAAACCAATGACCATGCCCGACATATACACCAGTCGCATACACCACAGATCAACGGGGATAAACGGAATCTTACGAATGCGGTTCCACTTTATCGCATTTTTACTCCAATTAACCTCTTGGACCCAAATGGCGATAAGTTGCGCAATTTTATGCGCGATGCCTTTGAGTTGGCACAGATCGTTGATGATCAACTCGCGTGAGCGCCAGCGATCGTCTTTACTGATAACCGACGTATGGCGCAAAAACACGTTACGCAGATCACCGTTGAACGGTTTTCGCTCAACCGTTTCGCAACATTCTCGCCACCAGAGATACAGATCTCTCTGATTTTTAGTTTCAGCGTAGGGAACCATAAACTTCATTATGGATCCGTAGTGCGCCACACTGTGATCACAAATCCCTTGATGTGTTAACAGCCACGGTTCGCGTATCGCAACTCTCGCCCCTGATTCGATTACCTCGTCCGCTGTTTTACCCGATCTACTTAACCACCCGATAAAAAGCAAGTAGCGCACGTGGTCGAGTGACCCGTATTCTATCGAACATGGAAGATGGATGACCTCGGGCGAGATCTGCCCACCAAGCGCTTTACTTTTTGTTCGCCACGACCGGGCGATATGACTACAGACTGCAATTGTCCGATCCTCATCAAACACGACTCCACGTAGTTTAAGACCATCAGCGATCACCTATCTCACCTCCCGACTGTAAAAAAATACAGGGCAAAAGCCCCTCAAGTAGTATCACTATACACTAACAGAAAAGACGAAGCAAGCAGTTGACATTGTGTGTATACACAACTAATATTGAAATACTATGGCACTCACGAAACAAGATTTGCAAGAAATAGTAAAAATATCGTCTCGCCAGACTGAGGAACTCGCGATTATGGTTCGTGATGTTTTTGATGGTATTGATAAACGATTCGATGGTGTAGATAAGCGATTCGATGAAGTTGACAAGCGCTTTGACGGTGTTGATAACTGCTTTGGGGAAGTTGACAAGCGCTTTGACAGAATTGACGCATCGCACAGGACAGTTATTGCTCGGCTTGACCTTATCGAAACTGACTTATCACATACGAGAAATCTCGTAACAGAGGTTAAACTTTTGCGCAGGCTGCTTAAAGACAAACCTTCTATGGATATGTTTAAACTCATTGATAAACGTCTGCTCCGGGTCGAAAAACAGCTCGGATTTGCAAAAAGTTGAAAAACAAAACTTACTTTGTATCTGTTATTATTTGTGCTCTCACTTTACTTTGTGGATATGGTATACTACTCTTTTTTGGTTCGTCACACACTCAACCCAAACAATCACAAACTGTTGTAATCAAACCTCCTCCCGATCAACCAACAGAACCTCAACCGAACGCACAACAAGAATCAGCACCTACACCTTCTGTAGAAACTCCCCCACCCGTGCCAACGCATATCCTCCTTGACGTACCCTTTACCCCGCAAGCACCCGATGCACATTGGGACCCACTGCATGAGGAAGCGTGCGAAGAAGCAAGCTTGATACAAGTTGTCGCCTATTTTAGAAAATGGGATCTAACTAAAGAAAGAGCCGAAAAAGAGATTCAGGATTTGACTGCGTGGGAGAAAGAACATGGGTATAGCGATGATATTACTGCACAAGAGCTCGCTGATATCGCGCGCACAAAGTTTGACCTCCTCGCTAGCGTATCTAGCGATGTAACTACCCAGTCGATAAAACAAGCGCTCATCGACGGTAAACATGTTATTTTGCCTCTGCACGGGCAAGATATCGGCAATCCCTACTACAAACAACCGGGTCCACCCTACCATATGCTCACCATCGTTGGATTTGACAATAATGAGGTGATAACCAACGATGTCGGGACAAAACGGGGTAATAATTATCGCTATTCATTTTCTACACTCATCGGTGCGGTGCACGATTGGACAGGCAACAAAGACACGGTCCGCGAGGGGAAAAAAGTTATGGTGGTCATTTCGCAGTAACAATGCCCCACCGTGCACGTATTACATGGTATACTTTACCTATATGAAAATATTTGTTCGACAAACTGTATATGTGGTGACGTTTTTGATTGTCGGTTTAGGGATCAGTTTTTTGTCCACACGGCACACGTTCGCCGCGAGTGAATTTGGCGTCAACGCATCAGTTGCATCACTTCAATCAAGTGGATCGCAACAATCTGCAGTGAGCGCAATGCAAGACATAGGGTTTGGGTGGGTCCGCCAAGAGATCACCTATGCAAACCCCGTCGATTTTTCTCCCTACGATAGCGGGATCGGAAAAGATACAGCGGGAGGGTTGAGTGTGCTTGCGTTACTATCATATCCGGGGAGCGATGTAACCCATGATGACTGGAAGTCGTTTGTGCAAACCGTTGTCGACCATTTCGGATCGCAGATCAGTGCGTGGGAGATTATGAACGAAGTAGATACTGCACTCTCTGGTTCTGATTATGTCACTTATCTCAATGAGGCGCGCGATATTATTAAGGCGAACAATGGATCTGCAACAATTGTTGCATCGGGGATCACGTCGCGTATAGAAGCAACAAGTTTTTGGGACGGGATCGCCGCCGCAGGCGGGTGGGATTCATTTGACAAAATCGGTTTACATATCTACCACAGCGGTGCGCCGGAAACGGTCAACTTTGGTGGTGGTAATATATTAGGTGAGATAAGCCGTGTGGTGGGAAGTATCAATAAAAACGGTGGCGGCAAAAAATATGGATTACCGAGCTGGGATACCAATCGGGCAGCGTGGGAGAAGCCGACCAAGCAAACTGGCTGGCACGCACGCTCATTATGCTGCGCAGTTCGGGGTCGGTCGAAAAAACATTTTTGTATCATCTCTACGATGAGGGCGGTGATAGTTACGGGTTGATGAATAGTGGATTTTCGCATAAATCATCATACGATAAAGTTAAAAGTGTCGTTGACTCGATCGCAGGAAAAGGCACAGGGACGCGCATCTTCCCGCTTACTAAAAAAGTTATCGATTCACTCGATGCAACAGATGGCTGGAGCACCGAAGCCACGAGTAACGGAACAACGACTTTAAGCACCGATACGGGACACACGGGATCGGGGATGAAATTAGCGTATTCTTTTTCTGGCGATAGCGCGTATGCGGTCGCAGAAAAATCGATCGCCATCGATGGCACACCCACTGCGCTCGCTGCGTGGTTAAAGGGTGATGACACAAAAAACATCTGGAAGTTTCGTTTTAAAGACACTAACGGCGAAACGTTCCAGACCGATATCGGCAATGTGTCGTCCGAGTGGCAATATGTCCAGTTCTCTATCGGGACCGATACGGCGATAACCAGTTGGGGAGGTGATGGGAGAATCGATTTTCCCATTAGTTTTAATGCGATCGTGCTCGATAGACAAAGTGGTGGGTCGGCAAGTGGGAGTGGCATAATAGATGAGATAACTGCTGTCACCGGTGATGCCGATCTGTATGCCTATACATTTGGGTCGACCGCCGCGTTTTGGAAGGGGTCGGGCAGTTCGACCAATGCGCTGTGTAGCGCTTCTGTCGAGTTCCGCACCGATCCGCAGTATATACAAGTTGGTGATTGTTCTGATACGCCGACTACCGCACCGCCCCAAGTAGCCCAGGCGCAAGAATCGGTTGCTATCGTGCAGGATGATACACCTGTAAGTATACCCCCAAAAAACTGTAAAAAAAGCAGATCCTCCCTCGCCACCTCCGGCGATTGATGTGACAAAATCAGGCGTGCGGGTCGACGGGAAGGATACGATCGCCGATGATAGTGCAGAATATATTCTTGTTATTACCCTCACTGATGTCAACGGCAAACAAGTGACGGATCGGCAGCCGGATATATTTCTGTCCGGCGGACAAACAACCGTTAAAAAAATCGTTCTTGTGGGTAGTGAGTGGTGGATATATATAACATCAAACGAGACGGGAGAACGCACGGCGGTTATAAAAGTTGGTGATATGCAGATCGCATCGGTCAAATTTACCTTTATTGCAAAACCAAAACCCGTTGAACCGGTCAAAGAGGTGCCGACGTCACCAACTGCAACTCCACAACCAACAAACGACAATAAGCCATCATATTCGTTTCCCATTCTCATCGGTTTTGGCGCAGTCGTCATAGGAAGTTTAATTGGATTTTTACTTCATCGCATTAAAAATCGGCACAAATCGCGCTAACCCCTTGCTCTCAATTATATATTCTGGTAGTATATGCTCTAGATATTCCGCATCGTAGCAGGGTATGAACTCTAAATGGAAAAAAGTTGGTGACGGATATGCCAAAAATGGTAGAAGTTACTCCGCAACATCGAACCGAACGGATTCTTGATGGTGCAGTCAATAACACCATGAAAGGGAGTATTTCACAAACGCCAGAAGAGACTTTCTATTGCACGCTGAGCAGCCTCTGTCTTCTTGGGTGCTACATCGGTATTTTGTGGGTATGCACAGATCTGCAATGGTGGGTTGCAAAACTCTCCGGTATTATCTGCCTTGGTCTGGCGTCTGCAACACTTAGCGAGATGTCCGACAGACGTTCCCAAGACTACCATGGAGAAAACGAATACTTGTCGCCTCTTGGATCGGTTATCGTTGACGTGGTGTTCCTTACGTACCAATACTCTGTAGTAGTTGCTACTAGCATCAGTGGCTTAACGTGGGTTGGATACCTCATAATCGCTGTGGCGGCGTTAGTCGTAACTACGCTCATCATGATCGGGTCCGGTAGAAGTACTACCGGATCAATACTCGCAATCTGTACGGGAGGTATGTCGCTCGCTGCGTTGATTATGGCAATTGTGAAAGAGTGTCCTCAAAAAGCTCCAGCAGTAGAATCTCCACCAACAGAAGATCCCTGTTGCGAGGGAACATGCGACCACTAACCTTCCGAGACCCTTTGGTCTCACAACCAGTTTGCCCTGTCATCCGACAGGGCGGTTTATTTGTTGACTCCTAACCGACAATTTATCGTCATTATACATCTGGAACCACCAAACCCTGACCTACGAGGTCAGGGTTTGGTGGTGTGGACAGTAAGGTATTGTTTATATTAACTCCCGGTAGAAAATATACTATACTATTCGTGCTAGAGTATCGGCACATTTAAAACTTGGTATCTTAAGGAGAACAAACATGAGACGTAATCGCATTTCGAACAGTTTTACCGACCATTGTAAGGCACGGCAGTGCTTGTGCTTCCCGTGGCTCATGATGGTGATTCTGGCTGAACTCTGTTTTGTTAGCGGTGTCTATCACATTTTTATCGCTGAACTCAAATTTCCTGTATTCACTGCCAACTGGACGATGGGGGCGATATGCCTTCTTTACGCAATCTTGACAGCAGCGTGGGTGGAAAAGTTGATCGAGATAATCTTTTCTGAAGTCATTCCGTTGACAGCTGAAGAACTACAACGAGACAACATATTCATCATCCACGATGTCAGGTTCAACGGAATAAGCGATATCACCTTACTGTGCACATGCAAAGCACTTGGGGACACACAATTTTCCATTATGTTGGATTTTGAGAGTCTCTACACCATAACTTCGTTCAGACAGGCAAGTCGGCAGACCCCATCTACCTTTAAGACAACATCTCAAGGATATCGGTACATGAATATCTCTCCCGAGATGGTCACCCTTGACAAGCTACACTACCTGCTTAGCAAGGTCGATACCCTCGCAGACCCGACATGGTTACGGTTTTGTCAAGCGAACTCGGCAAATCTAAACGAAAATGGGGTTAAGATTCTCACCGCGAATTATAGGATCCCTGCATCCCCCGCGCAGTTGTGTGTAGGCACAAACTCGCCGTGTCACGAAGACTCGAACGGAGCGATACTTTTCGTCAACCGGCAATACGAAAAACATAATGCTGGGTGCACCATTGGGTTTATCCCCACAGGACAGCCCGATTGTGGATTTATCCCAGCCATGGTGCGCAGATTCTTGGTAGAGAACCCCACATGGAATCTGTATCAGTCATCAGTGTCCGGTTACGCCAGTAATGAAAAGGATTGCTGGAAACCTTGGAATAATGGTATTTTGCACCGGCATATGTTGTATATCTTCCGCAAAGATCGCGAGGATACTCCCCCTACCGATGCAACCGATTCTACCTCTGAAGCAGTTTCGCCTCCAGAATGCGAAGGATGCGCCGAGGGCGACGAATCTCATCACGTTTCCTGAATCCTTAACTTTGACCCCCGATGGTCATACCAAAGTCTGCCCCGACGGAATCCCGTCGGGGCGCCATTTTTATAGTCTACCAACCGACAGTTTATCAGCATTATACATCTGATAGCCTCAAACCCTGACCTACGAGGTCAGGGTTTGGTGGACAGCAAATTTACTTTTCCGGCTTGAGTGTGGGAAACGCGATGACTTCTTTAATAGACCATTGGTCGGTGAGGAGCATTACTAGGCGGTCGATACCCATACCCCAGCCCGCCGTGGGTGGCATACCGTATTTAAGCGCTTCTATGTAGTTCAAATCTAACTGCTGACTTTCATCATACCCTTTTTTACTCATTGCAACCTGCTCTTTGAACCGATTTTCTTGATCGATGGGGTCGTTTAATTCGGTATACGCGTTAACCAGCTCTATCCCCCCCGCGCAGACCGGTTGTAACTTTTGCACTCTTGTTGGGTCACCTTCTTTGGCTTTAGCAAGCGGAACCAGCTCTGTCGGGTAGTCGGTCACAAAAATCGGGTTGACAATATTTGGTCGTGATACCTTTTTGTATAACTCATCTACCAACTTTGCCCACACCGTTATTTCTTTCATATTATCGAGTTTTATACCCGCTTTTTCGACCTCTTTTTTTAAGTCGTCAAATTCGGTGTGGACGGTAATATCTATGTCACAATCTTTTTTAATAAGATCGGCGAATGATATTCTTGGATACGGCGGGGTAAAATCGATCTCTTTACCTTGATACATAACCTTAAGCGACCCGTTAACTTTTGTGATAATGTCGCCGAGCATCGTTTCCGTAAAATCCATCAAACCGTTATAGTCTTGATATGCCCAATAAAACTCAAAGATGGTAAATTCTGGGTTGTGCATATGGGACACGCCCTCGTTTCTAAATGATTTGCCGATCTCGTAGATCTTTTCGAACCCACCCACAATGAGACGTTTTAAGTAAAGTTCCGGCGCAACGCGTAGATAAAAGTCACTGTCTAAGATATTGTAATGAGTAATAAATGGCTTGGCTGCGGCGCCGCCGGGGGTGGGCTGCAAAATGGGAGTTTCGACCTCGATAAAGCCGTGTGTATCCATAAAACTGCGCAATTCTTTAATTATATGTGCCCGCTTTTTGAGATTATTTTTGACATCGGGGTTTAAGTTGAGGTCAACAAATCGCTTGCGGAAGCGCAGTTCTGTATCTTTGAGCCCAGACCACACATCGGGTAGCGGTAACAGTGATTTGGTCAGAAGGGCGAAGTCGTCGACGTGGATGGTTTGTTCGCCCATTTTAGTAACAAACACCTCGCCATGAACCTCTATAAAATCGCCGTTATCGAACAATTTGAGCATATCGTAATTTTTTTTCCCTAAATCATCGAATTTAAAGTAACACTGGATTGTCTCCGATTCGTCTTTAAGATCGATAAAAGTGGACTTGCCGTGGCTACGAATAGAAGCAATGCGCCCTGCAATCCAAAATTGGTTGCCTGTTTTATCTTTTACATCGGTAATCGGCACTTGTCTACGGGTTTTTGATGCAAACGGGTTAACGCCCGCTCTAACAAGAGCGTCTAACTTTTCCGCACGCGTTTGGGCTTCGTTCTTGTTTGTTGGAGTATCTTCCATGCTATAATAGTATATTGAACCCACTACAAAAGTCAATTGGTAGTTGCACCGGGAGATATTATGGCTACAAAATAAAAATTATTTGTCAGCGTAACTTAGTTACGCCTCCTCATACGTTTATACTTCTCGCCAATAATCTCTCCCGTTTCTCTCCTAATGGACTTTTGCGATGGGTTCTTAGAATATATTTTGGACGCAAGATGGCAGTTGAAAAAGTTTATGGGACGGGAATATGAAGGCACCTTAAGGACATCATTTTGATTGATCCTGCCGGTAAAATTGCTAAAATCTATAATAATGTGAAGCCAGTAGAACATGCACTTCAAGTCGTAAACGACTTGAAAAAGTTTAAGAGTGTAAAGGTTTAATAGTTTAAGCGGATACAAACCCGTGGGAAAACCAAACAGGTGTTGCATTCTCACTCTAAAAGAGTATTATTATATTCAAAGGAGTCTCTATGATATATAGGGAATTTATCAATACACCAGCGTTCCCGTTTATTTCGGGTAACTTGTTTGGTGTCACGCTCGCGATTCTCATTATTTGGGATTTGGCGTGGCGGGGTTACGCGCTCTGGAAAGCAGGGCGAAACGAGGACACAGCGTGGTTTGTCGCGCTCCTCATCCTCAATACAGTCGGTATCTTGCCGATTCTGTATATCTATATTTTTTCGAAAAAGAAAAAGTAGAAGAAGTGCTTCAAGAAGTGCTTGAGTGCTATAGTGTTTAAAGTGCTTAAAAAGCCTTTAGCGATTAAGCAAAGAATCGTAGAGTGCCAACATCCGTTCAGCGGCGTTTTCCCATGTAAACTGTTTTTGACGGACAATACCTTCTGTAATAAGTTCATTTTGGCGTTTTTTATCATGTAACAACCGCACGATGGCTGCTGCCATCGCCTCTATATTTGTTGCATCGACAAGATACGATGCGTGCCCCGCGATCTCTCCTGTTGCCGGCGTATTTGCAGAGATGGTTGGGACTTTGCATGCAAACGCTTGGACTAACGGTAAATTAAACCCTTCTGCAAGCGATGGCATAATATACAGCGATGATGCTTGATAGAGTGCGGGGAGATCTTCTTCTGGCACCACGCCGATCATATGGACCCTCTTTTCCAGTTTATAGTTTGCGATAAGTTTAGGAAGATCAAAATAATCTTTATACACCGCGGGGCGCGCTTTGGAAAATACGCCGCCCGCTATGACCAAATCATGCTTAATCTCCGATGATGCACGCGCAAACGATTGGAACAACCGTCGCACATTTTTGTGCACTTCGAACCCGCCGATATAGAATATGTATTTTTCTGGCAGGTTATATTTTGCACGGATTCTCTCTTTTCCCGCCTGTGTGCAGTGCTCACGATAGCGGTTATCAACACCGTTATAGACTACATCTATCTTACCTTTGGGGATACCAAAAATTTGCTCGACATCGTATTTTCCGTAGTTAGATACCGATACCACGCGATCCGCTTTTTTATTACTCCACACGCTATAGCGATGAAGCAGTTTAACGGCGAGACCCTGACTGTGTTCTGCAAAATGCCATGGTGTCGCATCGTGGATACTTGTTAACTGTGGGATACCTTTATCAAAAATGACCGTTGCCGGATACATACTATGCAACAGGTCAACATCGTATTTTTTGCACGCAGCAGGGATGGCGCGTTGTTCCCAGAGAATTTTATTAATGGGTGTATCGTTTGCCAATGGACACTCGACAAACCGCACGGCACCACCAAGTGTGATCGCCGGCTTTTTGGGGACCAGCACGATGAGATCATATTTTTCTTTATCCGCAATTTTTGTAAACGCTTTTAAATATCCCCACGTATACACACCAAACCCCGTAAAGGGACGGGAGGTAAAGTAACCATTGATTGCGATACGATGTTTCATAATAACCAAAAGTATAAAATATAAAGTATAAAACCTAACTCAATAATTTACCGTTATGGATTAAGAAAACTAATTGCACGCTCTATTCGCATTATCGTTTCCTCTCTCCCCAATACCCACATCAACTCCGCGGGAGGAGGTGATTTTTCTAACCCTGACAGTGCCACGCGCGCACTCCAAAATACATCTCCGTTTTGTAAGTTGTTACCTTCCACTACTTCTTGCAACATATCTACAATTTTAGTAACCTCGTAGGTTACGATTTTAGGTAAGTTAGTAAGAATTGCATTGAGCGCTTTGAGGGTTGTATCTTTTGTTGATTTTTTGAAAACTAACAATTCGGGATCGTGGTCTACTGGATTATTGAGCCAACTCGTGTCATTGGCAATATCGGAAAATTTGTTAAGCCGAGGTTTGGTGATACTGACATATCTATTATATACATCGTTTTTGATATCCCCTTTATATGCATTAAGTTTTTCGCGTAACTCATCATCACCCATTTTTTGAATATAGTGGTGGTTCATATTTTCTAACTTTTCTCTATCGAATATCGCCCCACCATGCTGCATTCTAGATACATCATAGATTTTAATTAACGTATTGAGATTGTATATTTCGGTTTCAGATTTTTTAGTTTTTAGTTTTGACCCCTCGGCATTACTCGGGACATGCTTTTGAGTTTCACTTTCGTGCCACCCCAACAATGCAAGATAGTTAATCAATGCTTCGGGTAAGTATCCTTTATTCTTAAAATCGTGTGTAATAGAAACGGGGTCTTTACGTTTGCTCATTTTAGATCTGTCGGCGTTTAAAATGAGGGGAACGTGCGCATAGGTTGGTAGTTCCCACTCGAGTGCTTGGAGTAATACAATCTGTTTTGGTGTGTTAGACAGATGCTCTTCTCCACGAATGACATGGGTAATATCGCTATCATGATCATCGACAACACCAGAGAGATAAAATATCGGTGAGCCATCGGAACGCATGATGACAAAGTCTTTGAGATCTGCGCCGTCAAAAACTACCTCTCCCCGAATGAGATCGTGGAAAATAATTGTCCCCTCCGGGATCTTAAACCAAATAGCACCGTCTTTTGTATATGCTTTTTCTTTTTTTACTAATGCATCGACTACATCTAAATACCGCTTGGTGCGATTTTTTTGATAGACAATGTCGCCGTCCCACGTAAGTCCAAGCCATTCCAAACCACTTTTGATATCATCTTCAAATTCAGATTTATTACGAGCTGCATCAGTGTCTTCCATACGCAGTAAGAATTCGCCATTATTTTGTTTGGCAAATATATAGTTAATGAGTGCGGTCCGTGCGGTGCCGATATGGAATAATCCTGTTGGTGATGGAGCAATACGGGTGGTAACCATAATAATTAAAAGTATAAAGTATAAAGTATAAAACCTCGTTCGAAACTTTTAGATTTTTTATTTTGGTTTTTCATTTTATACTTTTAACTTTAAACTTATGTTGTGACGGCGTTGATATAGTGTTCTATATTCGGCTCGCTGCCCGATAGATCCACACTGACCACATCGATGCGGATATCGGTATCTGGATGCAAAGTAGAACAATACCGTGCAAGTTGCAACAACTTTTGTTGCTTATAATAGTTTACCATTTCTGCGGGATGTCCAAAAGAGGGTGTCGTTTTTGTCTTAACTTCTACTATAACAACTGCACGACTATCTCGGGCGAGTATATCTATCTCGCCGACGGTGACGCGCCAGTTACGCTTAACAATACGATACCCGCATTGTTTAAGATATGCGGTTGCGAGTTCTTCCCCTTTATTTCCCGTCGGTTTTGTCGGGAGTTTCATCTGATTTTATTGTATCGTCACTTTCTTTTTCAGATGGTTTGTCAACAACTGCTTCGCCGCGCGCTTCGTGGAATTTCTTTTCTAATTCTTCTTCTTCGTGAGCTTTTTCTTGCGCTTTTATGTCTGCTTCTTTTTCTTGTTCTTCTTTGATCTTTTCTAGTTCTTTTTCTGCTTCTGGTTCTTCCCAGACTACTGCATCTGCCTTTTCGCCATGGAGACGAATACGAGAACTTTTGGTATTGCGCAGGTAGAGCAGTTTCGCACGGCGCACATGTGATGATTTAACGCGTTCGACTTTGACAACCGTGGGCGAATGGAGCTGATAGGTGCGTTCTACACCAATACCACCGACCGCAATTTTACGCACCGTAAATGTGGCGCCGAGCTCGGTGCCGTGTTGTCGTTTAATGACCACACCCTCAAACACCTGCACACGCTCTTTATCACCTTCTTTGATAATCTGATGCACACGGACAACATCACCCGGTTTTGGATCGGGGATATTTTTCTTTTTGTAGTTTTCTTCGATTGCAGAGATAAGGGGATGGTTCATGGGGATGAAGTATGTATTAAGTATTAAGTATCATGGATGGATACAAAGACTTAAGCTATTAGATACCTTGTTATAGTATCAAAGAAATGTGTTTTGCGCAAGAGATACGAAAAACTGTTCTCCTCTAAAAACGAATGCCCATACTCGCGAGCGCAGAGTATGGGCATTAATGATGAGGTATAGATGATGAGTGGTAAGCCCCATAAGTGAGGGGTTAACTTTATGGGGCTTACCGGGGGGCAACAGATATCTCGTAGCTAACGAAAATTCTGTCACGGAACTACCGTGGCGCGGTGAGAGCCACGGTCAGGAGCGCTGGACACCTGCGCAGTTTGCTTGTGTCCAGCTCTATGCAGCTTGGGATTGCATCGTTTGCAAACGCGCTGCAACCTTTTGGCTACATCTTTGCATACCACAGATGGTGCCTCTCCCGCTCACGCGAGTTCCGCATCCACCAAGGCAAAAGTATGCGACATCTTCTTTTATCTGTTCTTTTTTACTTTTCTGCGCCATGTTCGTCTCTTTCGAAAGTGATGATTGATCTTGTAGGCATGCGGGATATCCCGCATTCACTTCCTCGGCTGGTGCATGTATTTTTTCTCAATATATATGAGCATTCTGCACTCCTTCTACCGATGGAACGGCTTTCCAAGATCGGGCTTTAAGGGTGACGCATTCCTATTTCTTCCCGATACACGTTCCTCCTTCTTTGAGATTCTTCCTGACTGTTTTGCGGACCTTCCTCTTGGTATTACTACTCACGAGGTCACCTCCGCTACGGAGGATTTCGGCTCGTTGCGAAACATCTCTCTGACAACTTGGAACAACCCATCGCTCCGCTCCACAAAACGCGTTTGTGGATCTTCTGGAGGGCGCTTTCTGCGTCCCCACCGAAGATTTGTGTGTGCATGATAAGCCGTCCTTTGTGCCATACAGATCATCTCCTTTGCATCGTAATCGAATCTGAAAACGTCGGTGGGGTCTTTTACAGGTTTCTTACCTGACAGGACCGTATCGTGAATCATTGCGCATTGAGCAACACCACCTTTCCGACCGCACCGACAAACTAAAGCAGCTCCCCAAAGATCGCGAAACGCCCACGGATTCTTATCCGTGATCTCGATGTTTCCACGTTTCCTACTATGCCTCATAAACCCTGTCAACGGGAGAGCGCCATCTCACCAACATTCCACTCCACATGGCACACTCTTTTTGAGGACTTCTCAACTACCAACCTGTTTCGGTTCTCTCCGGGGAGCTGCGGACCCTGTCAAGTGACGGGACTACGTAGCGCTCCGAGCCTAGAGCCTGTTTGATAACGGGCGCTTATTTATTATCAGCTGAAATAACGTGTATAAATGTTTTTTGGGTTTTTTTACCGTTATAGTTACGCACCGCTTTGCGAGTAAAACTCACCGCACCGCTTTGCATGGCAAAAACTGTATCGTCCCCACCACGGGCAACACCCTTGCCTGCATACCATTTGCTCCCCCGTTGGCGGATAAGCACTTGCCCCACACTTACTAGTTCACCACCAAAACGCTTAATCCCTAAGCGTTTACTCTGACTATCGCGACCTAATTTTGTGCTTCCCTTTGCTTTTGTATGTGCCACGTCGACCTCCGGTTGGAAATTCTAAACTCTAAACTCGAAATTCGAAACTTAATTGATTAATTATTATTATATAGTTTGATTTTATACTACTTTTAAAGTAGTGTCTAATGTAGCATTGTATTGATAAAAAGTCAACGCTTTTATTCGCATCTATTCGTCAGGATACGTATTTATTCGCATTATATGCATATTGTTCATCTCCACACCCATTCCCATTACTCACTCCTCGACGGATTAGCCAAGATCCCTGAATTGGTGATGAAAGCGCAGGAGGTGGGGTCACCAGCGCTCGCGTTGACTGACCATGGGAGTTTATATGGCGCCATTGAGTTTTACAAAGCATGTAAAGAAGCAGGTATTAAACCGATCATTGGGTGCGAACTCTATGTTGCACCACGCGCTCTCACCGATAGAGAAGCGAATACGGACAGAAAACCGTATCATTTGACCGTGCTTGCAAAAAATATGCAGGGATATAAAAATCTCATAAAACTAGTAACTATCGCTAACTTGCAGGGGTTTTATTACAAACCACGTGTCGACAAAGAACTACTCAAAAAAAATGCGGATGGGCTCATCATCTTGTCTGGGTGTCTTGCCTCCGAGTTTGGCAGAGCTGCGCGCGATGGGGACACTGATAAAGCGCTCGCTGTCGCCAAAGAATATATGGGGATTGTCGGCAAAGATAACTATTATATTGAGATCCAACCCCACCAGATGGCAGATCAATTAAAAGCAAACTCTGTTGCACACCAAGTCGCCAAACGGATCGGGCGACCCGTTGCGGTGACCAACGATATCCACTATTTGAATAAAGAAGACGAGGAGACGCACGAAGTGTTGCTTTCGATAAACACCGGCAAAGATGTAGACGACGCAGAACGCATGAGTTTAAAAGGCGCGTCCGTGTATATGATGACGCCAGAGGAGATTTTGCAGGCGCTACCAAACCAAGAAGCGAGTATCGAGGAGACACTCAAAATAGCAGAAAAAACGCAGATCGATTTTGAGTTTGGCACAAGTATTCTCCCCGAATTTCCGCTCCCTGCGGGCGAAACTGATACCACAGCGTATTTACACAAACTGACTAAGGAAGGTCTCAAAAAGTTCTACGCGCCAGAAATGATGGAACAAGCCCAAAAACGTCTGGATTACGAGCTATCGGTTATAGAAAAAACGGGCTTTGGCGATTATTTCTTGATCGTCTCCGACATTGTGCGCTGGGCAAAAAATGCAGGTATCGGCGTGGGACCGGGGCGCGGGTCGGCGGCAGGGTCTATTGTCGCCTATGTTTTGGAGATTACCGCACTCGACCCACTGGCATACAACCTTATCTTTGAGCGATTTTTGAACCCCGATAGAATATCCATGCCCGATATCGACCTTGATTTTGGCGACGACCGCAGAGGTGAGGTCATTGACTATATTAAACAGCGTTACGGTGACGACCATGTGGCACAGATTATCACGTTTGGGGTAATGAAAGCACGGTTATCCGTGCGCGATGTCACGCGGTCATTGGCGCTTCCCTATTCTTTGGGCGATCAGATCGCCAAATTGATACCGGTAAATGTCGACCTTAAAGAAGCACTGACATCGGTTGCTGATCTCAAAGCGTTGTATGAAAGTGACCCTGATGCGCAAAAGGTGCTTACGTTTGCACAAAAGCTAGAAGGGGTGGTGCGCCATGCATCAACGCACGCTGCAGGGGTGGTTATCTCCAAAGAGCCGTTGGTCGAATATGTGCCACTGCAAAAATCCACCACACATTCAACCCGTTTGACCCATTCGACAGGATCGGGGCAGGCAGGTGATGGCGAGGGTGTCACCACGCAGTTTGACATGAAAATGGTCGAAGCGATTGGTTTACTCAAAATGGATATATTAGGTTTAGCAAACCTTACCATCATGCAAAATGCCCTGCGCATTATCCGAAAGATTGATAATAAAGATATAGATATCCAAACAATCCCCCTTGATGACAAAAAAACATTCCAGATGCTCGCGCGCGCAGAGACAGTTGGTGTATTTCAGCTAGAATCCGCAGGCATGCAACGATATCTGCGCGAACTCAAACCAACAGAGATAGAAGATATCATCTCTATGGTTGCGCTCTATCGCCCGGGACCGATGGATAGTATCCCCGATTTTATCGAAGGCAAACACGCACGGAAAAAAATTACGTATCTACACCCGTCGCTGAAACCGATACTCAAAAGCACCTATGGCGTAATAGTTACGCAAGATCAGGTGTTAGAAATTGCACGGTTATTTGCCGGTTTTACCTATGGCGAAGCAGATATTTTACGCAAAGCGGTGGGTAAAAAAATTAAAAAAATGCTCGATGAGCAGAAAGAAAAGTTTATCTCCGGCGCGATGCACACCCAAGCGATCGACAGAGATGCAGCTGCGCGAGTATGGGATTTTATCGAACCATTTGCACGCTACGGGTTTAACCGCGCGCATGCGGCATGCTATGCATTTATCTCCTACCAAACCGCGTATTTAAAAGCTAACTTTCCGCACCAATTTATGGCGGCTCTGCTGACCAGCGAACATAAAAACTTGGATAAAGTTGCGGTAGCGATTGCAGAATGTGAACGCATGGGGATGACGGTTATGCCTCCTGATATTAACCAAAGTTTTGTTGAGTTTGGAGTCGTAGACTCCAAACTCAACCCTGAGCACGCATCGAACGAGAGTGAGATGCACGTCGAACGGGTTGAAAATATACCGAGCGATACACCAAAACGAGTTATCCGCTTTGGACTCGGTGCGATAAAAAATGTAGGAGAAAAGGCAGCAGCGCTTATTGTGGACGAACGCACTGCCCATGGCGTCTTTACCTCGCTCGAAGATTTTCTGACCCGCATCGGCGGACAAGTTATCAATAAAAAGGTTGTCGAGAGTTTGGCAAAATCTGGCGCGCTGCAAACCTTTGCGGAAACGAATAAAATTCTCGGCGGGATCGATACGATTGTCAAGTATTCGCAACAAGCGAATAAAGAAAAATCAACGGCACAAGGCGACCTGTTTGGCAGTGTCGTCACCATTGATGTCGGCACGCTAGACCTGCCCGATGCCTCCCCTGCATCAAAAAAAATACGCCTTGCATGGGAAAAGGAGTTTTTGGGGATCTACGTATCGGAACACCCGCTCAAAGGGTATGTAACAAAAATGCCACATAATGTGACGCCGCTTGGGTCGTTATCATCAGAAAAAGCAGAAACGTATGTCCGTGTTGCGGGGATTGCGGCGCAGACAAAAGCGATCACCACAAAAAGTAACCAAAAGATGGCGTTTATGCAGTTTGAAGATTTGAGCGGATCACTGGAAGCGGTTGTCTTCCCATCGGTGTTAGAAAAGTATGCATCACTTCTAGAAAGTAATGCGCCACTTGTGCTGGATGGGCGGGTGAATATGAAGGATGGATCGATAAAGCTGATAGTTTCTGCGGTGTATGGGATAGATGATGAACTACCGGATTTTGTGCGTAATAATGGGAATGGGGGTGGACATGGGAACGGTTACGGGAATGGAAATGGATATCGAAGTGGCAACGGCGACCATACATCAGGTAACAATGCGCCAAAAATAGTAAAAAAAGACCCTGTTGTCGTGCTCACACTCCCTCATAATGCACGCAGAGAGCTCTTAACACAGATTAAAACATGCATCACTGGTTTCCCCGGCGATGTGCCCGTGCGACTCCTTATTCCACAAAATGGAACGTATCACGAGGTGAATATCAAAACAAAAATAACCCCAGACAATGCGTGTATAAACCAGTTGAAAACGTTGGTTGGCGAAAATAACGTCCAAAACCCTTGACAAATGCGTGAGTATATACTATACTCTACGCACGTTCATTAATTCTTCGTTTTTTGAGTTTGAGGTCGGGCGACAGGAACCGGCTTGCCGACAGACCCCGCGATGTATGACGGGGATGCCGACGAGCGCGATATCCGTATCCGCGCTACCGGGGACAGGACATACCGGTCGGGAATCTCCCGACGCGCTATGGGACACCGCGTGACTACATAATCTGAGGGCACAATAAATCCCAATGAATTATGTCGGAGTCGACGCGCAGAACATCCCCGCAGAGAAGTCAGGACAGGTGTGTGCCCACAGGGAGGCATCCAACCCTGCACAGGACAGGGCACGTTGGGCTCACTTTGCAGCCCAACGTCCACCGCCGTGGCATGATTGTCTGGCTTCTGACCTTGCGGACTGCCCCGCACCTCATTTCGACCAAAGAGTTCTGCCCACACCCTATCAGGGAAGGTGTGTCCGCGCGATGACTCTTGGTCGCCCTACACCCGGTCGGTGGTCTTCCCTGGTTCGATTACCCTTTGGGTCATCATAAACATTGAATCATGGAGCCACCGCCCGGGGAACAGAAAGGTGAGTCCCCCCATTGGGGCGGTGAAAGTTTACGGAAAGATGCGTTGGCTTCCATGCCGACAACAAGCATCAACGTAGATACTAACCGCCCTGGGGCTCACCCCACCCATGTGCATGCTCACGCGTATAAGTTTCCGCCCTGAATAGGGAGTTTCGAGCGGAAATGTGAGTTGTGCAGTTTCCCCTGTCAGGGACTTCTAAAATGTGTGTAATAAATAGGCGCCCCAACGGGCAACTATCTAAAAGCGCTGCAGCAGTCCCCCCCCCTCACAGGTCTTTGCCGCCACCTCCTGATTTCATCGGGAGAGGAGGTGTAACGGGTCAACCTGTGTATTTTCTCCCGATTTCCAAGCGGATGTGTCGCGTTCTCATGTGAGAAACGCAGTATGACACATCCGCTTTCGCGTTTACAGGGGGTCGCATCAAGTAACATATAATCTAACTATGAGGCAACCATTCTGTAATATAAAAACCTAACCGTAAGCTACAATAATTCCTTGTCTGAATATACAATATTAACAAGGAGGAAAGGTGAATATGCAAT
>Ga0210057_1003986_pt1 | contig 19953 bp, 29 predicted proteins | sample CryGeyCG2114_010_2_FD_183968 | JGI IMG/M metagenome (GOLD analysis project Ga0210057, IMG submission 183968) | Groundwater microbial communities from aquifer - Crystal Geyser CG10_big_fil_rev_8/21/14_0.10 (SPAdes) (version 2) | ecosystem: Environmental > Aquatic > Deep subsurface > Groundwater ...
ATTACCGGAGCAAGAAGAAAGAGTAAAAAAAATAAAGAAATAAAAAAAATAAAAATTTGCCGCAAGATTTTCAATCCTCCTGATCAGCAAGGTCAGTGTAGACTGCACCTTGCAGCTGGTTCATGTTAGTAAATATATATGAACCATCCTCAGCGATTGTTCCAACCTGCATCCAAACTTGTTCAAATACAGAATAGTTTTCTGCATCAGAGGTAAGAATAACTGTAGGTACTTTTGTAATATTGTATTGTGCAATGAGTGCTTGGCCTTCTTCACTGCTGATGTCTATTATCCTTTCTTCATCAAAGACCATGCCAAAGCCCTGAAGAATTGTCTTGTGGATATTGACATCATAACAGTCTACACAGCTTTCATCGACGAGATAAATAATATCAACAAGACCTACTACTTCCATGCTTGTTGTATCAATATATGGCGGTACGCTTTGGCGCAGAACAAACGAGCCATCATCTTCAACTGTTCCGTAATTGCTCCAGCTCTCTGCAAAACCTATGTATGCTTCTGCATCTGATGAAAGTATTATTGTTGGAGCAAATTCCAGACCATATTGTGCAATAAGTGAATCTGCTTCAGCACTGCCATATGCAACATCATGTATATCAGTAATTATCAAAACTTGTTTCAAAGCAGTAATCATGGTACTGAGGTCCTGGCATTGTTCACAGTCTGATGTTGTTAATGATGTTATTTGTACACGACCAACGATCTCACCTGATGCTGCATTAACATACACAGGCGTCTCTGGCTGGAACAGCATTGTTGTTTCAGAAATTTTTTCAAAAATTGTTTTCAGTTCTCTGGCAACAGCTTCTTTCTCATTTAATTGTCCTGTAAGAATAATCGCCGGAATTTTTTCAATAGCATACTCTTCAATCAATGCCTTAGCATCTTCATAAGTACTTTGCAGTTCATTCTGTGCAACAATGTTGATATTCACTGAAGCAAGTGCATCCATAACATCTGTTAAATCATAACAATCATCGCAATTTGGATAAGTGATAACAGTAAGTGTCACGTCAAGAGGTATTGCAGATTCTTCAATTGCGGCAATAGCATCAGTAACTGCTTGTTGTGTTTCAAAAAGGGTGAATATATTATAAATAAAGAGAATCCCTATAAGTAAGAGAAAGAACGGTACATATTTATCAAAGCTTTTTCTAGTACGGTTCTTTATTTTTTTTGCCATATCTTCCATGGTATCACCTGTGCAATGAAAAAAAAATTAGCAACCTCCAACCATTGATGGCAGACTGTCCAAAGAACTGCTTCCGCTTGCAGTGCTTGAGCCGCTGCTAACACTTGTTCCAAGGGAAGATCCTCCTGTTGTGAAGCCACCTTCTGCAATCTGATTTTTTATCACACTAAGCTGTATTGCTTGCACACCTGCAAATAAAAATAACACTACAAGTGCAATAACAAGTATTGTATTTTTGTCTAAATTCATTTTCTCCACCTCATATTTTTTATTTTTGTTTTATTTCTTACTTTTCTTATTTTTATGGAACAAATCTCTCATGTAGTACATCAGCAACATTAACATCCACCAACCATTCCAGGCAGGTCTTCTAACACAGACGTATCTCCTCCTGCAATTTGTAAGGCGAGTGTGACCATGTTTCTTGGAAACCATAAGCCCTTCCATAAATATACTTCATGCAAAATTTCTGCATTTGTGTAGTCTGTGTTCATCATAAGCCATAAAGTAATGCTTTGTACTGCTGGATTATGCGCACAGCCGCAACGTAATGTTCCGTCAGTAGTCACTCCTTGCGGTCCAACACCACAGCAGAACTCACATGCAATCCCCCGCGGTGCAGCTGCAAGAGCAATATATCTATTCCATACTTCATCATCATCCTTCGCCATCTGCTTGAGTGCAGGATATGATTTTTGTAGTTTGTTCAGTGCTGAAATAGGATCATCAAAAGTCACACCCATTGCTTCTCCATACTCTGGTGTACCTGATGGAATCAGCATTGCGATTGCATCAGCCTCTGTTTGGATTTCATCAATAGGAAATAAGGCTGCGATTCCCTGAGCAGTTGATTCAATCTGAGTCACATCCACATCGTTGAGATCATAGTCTCCTGAAAATGTGAAAATGTTTCCAGTATTTAATGTGCTTGTTGACAATGGAACTGCAACAGAAGCGAGTGCACTAACATCTCCTATATGCATCTGATTAAAAAAAAGCAGGGAGGCAATTGCAACTAAAAGAAGCATCTTATGCTTAAAATATGGATCTTGTTTTTTATTTATACTATCTACTTGGGAATTTCCTTTATCCACTGTTGTTTGAGCACCAGTAATGTGAGATTCTCCTGCTACCTTATGCTCTGATACTTCTTGTTGGTTTCTTGTTGGCTTCTTTACCTCTTTTTTCACAGGAGTTATTTTCTTTATCTTTTCTTCTTTCTTTGGCATAGTTTCACCTATTTTTTTCCTGATAATATACAGATATTTTTTCCTTCGCAGATATGATATATTTGTCTGTTTTTTGTACTGCATATGCAATAGCATCGGCATTTTTTTCTTCTTGGTCAAGCTCGTTATGGAAAAGATTAAAGTTTGCGATTGGTGAGATGAAGCGAATGACTGAATTTGTGAATGTCATTAGGGAAGAACGCTGTTTAATATGACCGAGTTCGTGGAGAAGCACAGCCTCAACCTCTTTTTTCGTAAGCAGTTCAGTAAGACCTACAGTAAAATAGATACTTGGCTTGATGTGGCTGAGCGAAAACGCACGTGGTTCTGCAGTGTCAATGCTAAATAGTCTTGGCACGTTCAGAGCAAGTTGTGCAGCGTGTTTTTCCATCTTCTTAAATATAGGGTGCGTTTCTGGCAGCATTTTGTTTCTGGAAGAGAAGCCATGGATAAAAGGAATGGCAATAAATACAGCAACAACAGAAAATCCTATTGTGACAAGAGTAGTATACATAAATGATGCAAATCTGTTACAGGAATAAAGAACATTACCGCATGTTTTTGCATAAAAGTAGAAGATGAAAGGAAAAATAAAAAAGAAAGCTGTGCAATAAAGCAGCCCAAGTTTCTTTCCATTGGATAAGCTTTTTCTTGCAGATAAAAATAAAAGAACTCCTATAATTGCAAGAGCAAGTGACAGAATGATCAAAGCTATGTTGAATGGATCATGCAAAAAAGAAGAGACACAAGTTATGCACATCATTTACTCACCTTCTTTTCCCTGCTAAAGCGTTCATTAAAATATGAAATTGCCGTATTCCCAAATCTGTGAATAAGTGAGTCAACAGCTCGCTGTACAATTGCCTTGTGAAAATCCTCTTTTTCTGTTGCGGTAGTGTACATATAGCGAAAGCCTCCTCTGCATGTTTCTATATCTCTTTTGACCAGCTTTTTCTCATACAGGCGGTCAAGAAACACTGCTACTGATGTATGGGCAACTTTCTTTTTCTTTTTTCTGAGCGTATCATAAATCTCTCTAACACGTGCATGTTTTTGCTTCCAAAGAAGTTCGAGAATATCATTCTCCAGTGGACTGAGTTGTTTCTCCATAAATACTATTTTTTTCCCCATGCTTTACAAATGATGTAAAGCTTATATTTAAATTTATCTGCTTCTTCTTTCATAAAGTTTAAATATAAGCTTTACAAGGGCTGTAAAAGTAACTAAGGAGAATTTTGAAAAAATACAAAATTCTCTAAGATATAGCAAAAGTGATTAATTTTTTTACATTTTCAATCACTTTTGCTGAATAGTTAGCATACTAACTATAACTTTGCATTCGATCATTGTTACCGAAGAGTTCGAAGTTAATCTTCGAGCTTTATTGGGAAAAACCTATTTATGCAAAGTTCTCTAAAACAAGCAAAGTAAAAAAGTGAAAATATGGAACCAGAAGAGAAAAAAGAAAGCATTATCAGCGAAGCAAGATGTGCGGAATGTAACAAAGAGTTTAAAACACTTGAAGCATTAGAACAGCACAACAAATCAAGGCATTATCAGGAAACAAAGCTAAGCAAAGTTCAAGAATATGCAAATCACATCAAGAAGCATTGGAACAAATATCTTCTTGCTCTTGTGTTTCTCGTTGGAATTGTTGGATATGGCACTTATCTTGCAAATAAACAACCTACATTAACATTCCCTCCAACAACAATGCAGGGGCATACAGAAACAAAGCCATCATCTCATATTCTTAAGACACCAATGGATATGCCAACATTTAAACATATGCTTGAGCATGTAGACGGTATTGACGGGGCAAGAGGAGGAATAATTATCACATATGATTGCGTAAACTGGGAATGTGAAGATGACATTGTTGAAAAACTTGAAGCATATGCTCGTAACAGTGATTATATTTATGTTGCACCTTATAAAAATCAGGCAGCGAAAATTATTATGACAAGGTTAAACTGGCAAAAAATAATTGAAGATGTCGTTGAGATTGACGAATTTATATAAAGTACATTTAATAATCACAAACTTTAAATAATACATATGATTTACTATTCATATGATTTGTAATACATATAAGATATTCTTCGGAACTCTGGCTGATGAGACAAGGATTAACATACTCAAAGAGCTTGAAAAAGGATCGAAAACAGTAAGTGAACTGCAAAAAATCTTGAAAATAGAGCAGAGCTGTGTTTCTCATTGCCTGAGGAAATTAAAAGAGTTTGGTTTTGTGCAGGTCAAGGTAAAGGGAAAATTCAGATTGTATAATATAGAAGAAAAGACAATAGCTCCTTTGCTTGATTTGATAGACAAGCATATAGAAAAATATGACAAGCATTACTGCAGATGTGTTGGAGAAGAAAAGAAAAAAAGGTGGAAGAAATGAGTCTGAACAGTGTTCAAAAATTATATCATATTTTCAATGCAAAATGGTATGATTTATTTAGAATTTTATGGACAAGGATAGTTGAGTTTAATCTTGAGGATGATTTTATTAAGGAGTTAAATAGAAATATAAAGCTAAATTCAAAAATAGTTGAGCTTGGTTGTGGTACAGGGATTAATATTGAGCGCATGCTCTCTCTTGGAAAACCATTCAGCTCTTATATTGGTGTAGATTTTTCTAAGGACATGCAGGAAATTGCCAGGCATAAATATGGAAAAGAAAAAAATGTTAAATTTATTTATGGTGATTTAAAGAAAGTCAAAATACCAACTAAATATGATCTTGTTATATCAACCTGGGTAATGTCACATCTTGAAAAACCTTCTCTTGTTATCAAGCGATTCTACAAAAATTTAAAGCCTGAAGGTACAATGCTTTTAATTTTCATGACAAAGCCAAAATGGTTCATTTCGTTTTGGCTTATTCTCTTAACGCCTTTATTTGCATGTTCGTATGTTAATATTGATGAGATAAAGAAAATGCCAGGGGAAAAGAAAATTAAAACTTATGCTTTTGATTTAGCAACATTTTTAATAATAAAAAAATAAGGTGAATCTATGGTTAAAAAAGCATATAAAATAAAAGGGATGAGCTGTGCAAGCTGTGTCTCTCATATTGAAAAAGAATTTAAGAAGAAAGGCATCAAAGGAACAGTGAATTTTGCCGCTGAGAAAGCTTATATTGAAGGTAATGTATCTGATGATGAGGTGAAATCTGCTGTAAAAAAGGCAGGTTATACTGCAGTTCCTGAATCTTCTGAAGTATTATCTGGCAATAAAGTAATGTTTACTATTCCTGACATGGGCTCTCAGCACTGTGCGGGTATTGTTGAGAAATCGCTTAGAAGAGTTAAAGGTGTAACTAATGTTAAGATAAATCTATTATTAAATAATGCTGAGATTTATTTTGACAAAAAGGAAACAAACACAGAAGCGCTGCTTAATGCAGTAAAAAAAGCAGGATATACACCGCACATTGTTGAAGGAAAAGATATTGATAAGGAAGAAAAAGATAAAGAAATGCGTGATTTGAAGAAACGCTTTATAATATCATTTTTATTCTCTATTCCCTTATTATACCTCTCGATGGGGTACTTAATTGGTCTTCCTATTATTCCATTAAGAGAACTACAGAACGGCATTCTTCAGCTTGCTTTGGCCACTCCAATTATGATAGCAGGATTACATATTTTTAGCAGTGGAATAAGATCATTAAAAAATCTTACACCAAACATGGATGCATTGATTCTAATTGGAGTAGGTGCAGCGTTTGTATATAGTTTTGCTTCAGTATTTTTTATAGAAGGTGAATATTACTTTGAGGTAGCTGGCTTACTGGTTACTTTCATATTATTAGGAAAATATCTTGAGGCAGTTGCAAAAGGAAAGACAAGTGCAGCTATAAAAAAATTAATGGGCCTGCAGCCAAAAACTGCTATCGTAATCCGCAGAGGCAAGGAAATGAAAATAGCTATTGAAGATGTTATTGTTGGTGATATAGTTATTGTAAAACCAGGACAGAAAATACCTGTTGACGGTATTGTTGCAAGCGGACATTCTTCTGTTGATGAAAGCATGATTACAGGAGAAAGTATTCCAGTTGAAAAGAAGAAAAGAGATATAGTTATTGGTGCAACAATAAATAAAACAGGAAGTTTTCAATTTAAGGCAACAAAAGTGGGTTCTGAAACTGCATTAGCGCAAATTATCAAGCTTGTTCAGGAAGCGCAGGGAAGCAAGGCACCAATACAAAGATTAGCAGATCAGGTATCAGCATATTTTGTGCCTGCTGTTGTTATTATTGCTGTTATTTCTTTTATTGTTTGGTACTTTTTAGGCATGGGTTTTGCATTTGCGCTTACGATATTTGTTGCAGTATTGATTATTGCCTGTCCATGTGCATTGGGGCTTGCAACTCCTACTGCTGTCATGGTAGGAACAGGACTTGGGGCTGAACACGGAATATTGATTAAAAGTGCAGATGCATTAGAGACAGCGCACAAGCTTGATACTATTGTCTTTGATAAGACAGGGACTTTAACAAAAGGTGAGCCTGAAGTGACTGATATTGTTGTTATAAACGGATTTAAAGAAAAAGAAGTGTTATTATATGCAGCGATTGCAGAGAAAAATTCAGAACATCCACTTGGTGAGGCAATTGTTAATAAAGCAAAACAACAAAAAATAAAGATTGCTGATCCAAAGAAATTCCAGTCTATTACTGGAAAAGGCATCGAAGCATTATACAAAAATAAAAATATATATCTGGGGAATAATAAACTGTTTTCCAGCAAAAATATTTCTGTAAAATCATTAGAAAAGCAGAAACAAAACTTAGAAAAACACGGAAAGACAGTCATGATTATCAGCATCAACAAAAAAGCAGCTGGACTTATTGCGGTTGCGGATACATTGAAAGAACAAAGTGTTAATGCTATTTCTGCATTGAAGAAAATGGGAATTGAAACTGCAATGCTGACAGGAGATAATAAGACAACAGGGGAAGCCATAGGCAGACAAGTTGGCATAGACACTGTGTTTGCTGAAGTGCTTCCGAAAGACAAAGCAGCATATATCAAGAAGCTTCAGAAAAAAGGGAAAAAAGTTGCAATGGTTGGTGATGGCATTAATGATGCTCCTGCATTAACACAGGCAGACATTGGCATTGCAATCGGTTCTGGAACAGATGTTGCAATGGAATCTGGCAATATAGTACTTGTGAAAGATGATCTGCGTGATGTTGTTCTTGCAATTGATTTGTCAGGTTATACAATGAAAAAGATAAAACAGAATCTTTTCTGGGCATTCTTTTACAATATTGTAGGTATTCCAGTTGCAGCAGGTGTGCTTTATCCTTTTACAGGCTGGCTTTTGTCACCAATTATAGCAGGAGCAGCAATGGCGTTCAGCAGTGTTAGCGTTGTTTCGAATAGTTTATTAATGAAGAGGTATAAAGGAATACCATTGAAGAAGTGATTCCATGAAATTGTTGATAAGATTGAAGCATCTTGACCAGATGTCAAAGACAGCATTTGTCTTATTTATGTGTCTTGTGTCTTATATAATACTGATGTTTATTCTTAAGCCTGTTTTTATACCACAGGATGTGTTACAGGCACATACAACAGTTATGGGGGATCACATAATGACATTTACAAATCCTAATGAAAGTAGATTAAACATATCAGCAATCGCGCTTTCAATAGGTGTAGGATTTGCGTTGTCCTTACTATTGCATAAGAAAGACGATAAAAGTGAATCTGCTGAGAATGCTGAGAAAAAAGAAACAAGGATAGAAAAGAAGAGAGAAATTGATATACTTAAAAAAGCCCTTAATGCTGATCAAAAAAAAATCATTGAAGAAATAGAAAAAGAAAGAGAAATTACTCAGGATTCATTGCGTTTTAGATTAGAATGGAGCAAGGCAAAGATTTCTACAATCCTGACACGACTTGACAAAATGGGATTGATTCAGAGAAGAAGAGAAGGAAAGACCTATGTGGTATTTTTAGGGAAGAAATAATGAAATCTGCTAATAAATATTGGTTGATAGGAATTATTGTAAGTATCGCAGCATTTTCTTTTTTTGGTATTATTACTGCAATGATTAAGAATGCTTTCTTTATACGTATGACTCCTGTGAATTTTTGGGATTGGGTTATTCTTGCAATAACAAGTGTATTGATAGGTGTTTATGTTGGTCTTTATTACTATAAAAAAAAGCAACAGAGCACTAAGGCGGTATGTGCAGCAACAAGCGGCGGAATTCTTGGTTTTCTTACTTTTGGTTGTGCAATATGCAACAAGATACTGATTGCAATATTAGGTTTTGTGGGGGTAACAACCTATTTTATGCCAATTCAGCCGTATTTTGGCTTGGTGAGTGTTGGATTGCTTGGTTATGGTATTTATGATATGAGAAAGAAGTAAATGGATATTTATCTTTTGATATAAATAATTTGTTAAATGTGTTTTTCTCGAGACAGATTATTCTTCAACAGGATATCCCTCTGCTTTCCATGCATTAATGCCACCTTCCAAGTTGTTTATATCCGTGTATCCTAATTCTGCTAATGTTTCTGAAGCTATATTGCTCATGCTTCCGCTTCTGCAATAAATAGCTATTGTTGCATCCTTGTCTTCTGGCAGTTTATCCAGATTCTCAACTATTTGGTCGTAAGGTATTAACGCATCAGTTCCAGGAATATGTTTTTGCTCAGGTATATGAACATCCAAAACAAAGACATTTTCATCTTCTATAAGATTTTTGAACTCAGTTGCAGAAATATCATTATATTCATTGTTAGTTAAGGAATCTTCTACTATTGATTTATCTTTTGTTTCTGGACTTTGTTGACTGCAGCTAATTAAAAATATCATTATTCCAACAATAACTGCTACAAATATTATGCTTATTTTACTCATTACTTGCCTCTTTGATTTTTATTAATTTTACAATAAATGGTTATTTAATATATAAAATACTTTCCATTTGATTGTTTTTAATATAAGTTGAAATAACATATATAGCAAAAGTGATTAATTTTCGTACATTTGATCTCATTTGCTGAATAGTGAACGAAATTCAAAATGTACGAATACTTATTTCGTTCACTATACGAAAACTTAGCACACTAATTATAATCCAAAATAATATATACTATTTTATTCATAAATAATAAAAGAGGTGATTATTATGGCAAAAGATCTTAATGAACTAGTTTTGGGATATGCAGGTGCAATTGTCAGTGCAGCATGCATGCTGTTATTAGGTATTGGAGCAAACATTGGTGTATATTCAGGCGCAGCGGTGCAGATGCAGAAATGGCACATGTTTTTTGACTTTACAATGTTTGGAATATTCACAGGAATGCTTGAAGCAGCTTTCTGGAGTTTTATTGCACTGTATACTTTTGGCTGGATTTATAATAAATATGCATAATTGTTATTACAATGAACCTGTAGCTGATGTTTTTTTATTTTCTTTGTTGTTTGGCTGTGGTCTGAGAGTATGAAGAGAAATGTTTTTGGTGAGTTCGTATGAGCTGTGCTATTATAGTAATATAAAAAATATAGATGAATATATTCTTACCCTGATTCTTTTCAACAAAAGGTTTAAATATACTAAGAGGACATAATCATTACCAGTAAGGTATTAACTACATGGTATATTTACCACATATTAAGCGAGATATAGGAGATATGAAGAGGTTCAGTGAAATAGCTACAGCTTTTTTTATGGGGGGCTTTTCTTATTATGTAAAGAAAACTGCATTGCATAAATGTGTTTCTGTAAAGTGTCGTATTCGTTGTTTGATAAAAAGAAAATGCAATTGTCTTCCTGGCAAACATTCTCTCCCAGTCCATTTCAGAGAAATTATTGAATATCTTGGACCAACATTCATAAAATTTGGGCAGTTGTTGAGCTTACGTCCAGATGTTATACCAGAAGAATATTGTACTGAACTGCGAAAGTTACAAAAAGAGGTTCCAAATTTTCCTTTTAAAGAAGTAAGGAAAATTATTGAAACTGAATTTAACAAACCCCTCCAAGAAATTTTTTCTTCTTTTGATAAAAAACCCATTGCAGCAGCATCAATTGCACAAGTACATATTGCACAACTAAGAAATGGAAAAAAAGTTGCAGTAAAAGTTCTTCGGTCAAATGTACAAAATGTTATTGAACAAGATATTCGGCTTATGGTGAAGGTTGCTGAACTCTTAGAGGCGCATGTTCAAGAAACTAGACCGTTTCGTCCAAAGCGATTTATTCAAGAATTTAAAGATTGGACTATGAAAGAGCTTGATTTTCGTAATGAAGCTCGCATAATGGATGAAATGCGTGTAGTCTTCAAGAATGATAAACTTCTAAAGATACCAAAAGTTTACTGGAGTTTAACATCAAAGAAAGTTGTAACTATGGAATATATTGAAGGTGCCCACATCAATGATACAAAGGGGCTGCAAAGACTGCGTATAAACAGAAGAAAGCTAGCAGTCAATGGAATTAGAATTACTGTTGCACAAACGCTTGTTCACGGAATTTTTCATGGTGATCCACATCCAGGAAATATTCTTGTTTTACAAGGAAACTCTTTTGGCTTTCTTGACTTCGGTATTATTGGGAGAGTAACAGAGAGACAACGGCGAAAGCTTTCTTTGTATATGATACATTTATTACAACGTGATTTTGATAGGGCAATGATACATATACTAGATCTTGCTGAGACCACGGATGATTCTGATCTTGAAGGGTTTAAAAGGAAATTTATTGATATCCTCGCTGCTTGCTATGGATCTGTCGGAAACAGCAGTTTAAGTGAAGCCTTCTTCCGTGCAGTTATTGCAGGGGTTCCTCATAGGGTATATTTTCCTTCAGATTTAGTATTATTGTCCAAAGCATTTGTCACATCTGAATCTGTCTGCAGAAATATTTACCCGCAATTCAGTATTCTTACTGATGCCAGGGAACCTGTAGAAAAGACACTCAAACAACAATTCACACCAATCAAAACGATGAAAAATTTAATAACAAATTCCCTTGATTACAGTGAACTTGTAGAAGACCTTCCCATTCATACCTCACGAGTTCTTAAATTAATTGAAAAGGGGAATGTGAATGTCACTATTAGCCAAAAAGAATTTAGTGGTTATATGAAAGAATTTCACAAAGTCAATAATGTCCGTGTGATTGGAACTATTATTGCTGCCCTTATTGTTGCAAGCGGGGTTACTGGTTTTCTTCAGGAAGGACCAATGCATATGCTGTCATTGTCTATGATAGAACTTTATCTTGCATTAGGATTAGGAGTGTGGCTTTTCATGTATATGCGGAATAATCGAGGTGAAAAATAATGAAAAAAGTAATAAAACAAACAGTAAATCTTGGGTTTGGTGTTTCAACACTGACACAAGAACAAGTAAAGAAATTTACTACAATGTTGATGAAAAAACAAGGCATAAATGAAAGAGAAGCAAAAAAAGTTGCAAAGAGCATGCTTAAGAAATCAATAGAAACCCAAAGAAAAGTAAATAAAACAGTCATGGATGCTGCAAGCACATTCTTTAACACAGTTGGGTTGGCAACAAAGAAAGATATAGCTGACTTACGAAAAGAAATTCGGAAGAAAAAGAGTAAAAAGACAAATAAGAAATGATTGTAATTAGAAAGAAAAAGTAAAGAGAACTTTGCATATAGCAAATGAGATTAATTTTCGTACATTTTCAATCACTTTTGCTGAATAGTTAGCGTGCATACATTTTGAATCAAAGATTCATAATGCATTACGAACTTCGTTCGAAATATTAATACCTCAACGATATAATAAATACAAAAAATTGTAGTGCAGGTTTCAGTCATTTATTGAAATTAAAATAATAAAAAATTACTTCCACCTCTTATCTGCCCAATTGTAGAGCCATGCTATTAAGCCGCCACAAACTGCTCCGCAGACAAATCCTAAAATCAAGCCAATTATTGCTCCGCCAAAACTTGCGTTCATCAGTGGATACGCTGCAACTAAAAATTCCCATGTTGGTTGATTCCACCACCAGAATGATGCATTATTCATTTCAAATAGCGCTGCAAGAAATAAATATACCCCCCATAAAACTCCAAGCGAGATAGCTAGTGCTTTCCAGTTCAATTTGTTTGCCATAAACGATCACCTCTTTTTTATTGTGAAATATGACTTGAATACATCACATCTTGCTGTGACAAGATTTCACAATTCTGCGAACTCGCCTAATTGTTCACAATAACCTGTGTACGGTAAGTTCACATTATAGCAATTTTTATGTTTTATAGGCAATGAATTATAATAATGTTTGCTTTTTAAACCGTTTAACTGGCAAGGATTAAATAAAAGAAGGGATTACTTGTTCTTACACTAAAGATACACTAAAGAGAATTTTGAATAAAAATAATTACAAAGTTCTCTAAATATAATCAGGGGGTCAAACTTCGTACAAGTTTCGTATAAAGTATGCACACCTGCTTAGCACAGGAACAGTAAAAATAAGAGGAAAAGAAGGGGTAACTGGAAAGTGGAGAGAATGGTAAATAAAAAGATGTTAATTATTGTTGTTTTAGGGTTGTTTGTCATAGGTGGAATAGGTATGATTGCTTTAAGTAATTCAAGTAATGGAAAAGAAGATGCTTCTTCAGATGATAAACTGGAAGAAGAAAGCTATGACGAAATGATGGCACGAATGCATCCGAATCAGCAGACAAATGATGATATGTCAAGTCATCATAGTAGTTCTGGCAGTTCGTTTTCAAATGATAATTCCAACAATGATATGGAGGAGGTCACATTTTCTGACGCAATTAGTGTCTCTGCACCTGACTTCACGCTTATTGCTCAGGATGGATCAACATTTACATTAAGTGATCATAAGGATAAAACAGTTGTTTTATTCTTTAATGAAGGAGCAATGTGTTACCCTGCGTGCTGGAATCAGATTGCATCATTAGGATCTGATGACAGGTTTAATAATGACAATGTTATCGTAGCATCAATAGTTGTTGATGCAAAGGAAAAATGGGACAAGATTATCCAGTCTCAGCCGAAATATTTGTCTGGGCTTATTTTGTTTGATACAAACACTGCTGTTTCGGATGCATATGATGTTTTAAATCTACCTTCATCTATGCATAAAGGATCATTTCCAGGACACACATATGTTATCATCAAACAAGGCGTTATATCCTATGTATTAGATGATCCAAACATGGCATTAAACAATGATTTATTGGCGACCAATCTTTAAGAGGTTTAGTTCATGGAGATAATTTTATTATTAGCAGCATTAATAACAGCGTACTCGGCAGGTATTGCAGCACTATTTGCTCCATGTTGCATAGGTGTACTTTTGCCTGCGTATTTTGGGTCCATATTTAGACAGAAAAGAACTGTAGTTTTAATGACAATAATATTTTTTTTAGGACTATTGACAGTATTTCTACCATTAGGGCTTGGCATGGGCTTTCTTGGCCAGTTATTTAAAGAATATCATGATATAATTTATATAGCTGCAGGAGCTTTTTTCCTGATTCTCTCGGCAGTCATTTTATCAGGCTTGCATGTTTCTATGCCATTTAGGACAACCTCTCAGATTAAAGTTACTGGAACTCTATCTGTTTTTGTTTTAGGTATATTCTCCGGGGTTGCAACATTATGCTGTGCTCCTGTCCTTGCAGGCGCTATTGCTCTATCAGTATTACCCGGGTCAATATTCTGGGGTGGAATCTATTCAGTTATTTATGTAACTGGAATGGTTTCTCCATTATTTATCATATCTTATTATCTGGATAAAAAAAATGTAATGGAAAAAATAAATTTATTTAGGAAAGAAATCAAATATTCTCTTTTTAAAAGAGAAATATCCCTTAATTTATCAGACCTACTCTCTGGCGGAATTTTTTTAATAATGGGAGCACTCCTATTGTATAAGTCAACTACAAAACAGATAACAATGAGTTCCTCTGGATATAGTTTGCAGATAAACATATTAATGTCAAAGCTAACGACTATTATAACTCAAATCCTGAATAATCCTATAGGACTAATAATCTTATTAAGTTTCTTCCTCATTTTGCTTACCCTAGCAGTAAAATTTTTTGTTATAAAATACAGGAGGTATCAACAATGAACATAAAAGTATTAGTAACGCCACAATGCAGCGGATGTAAAATTGTTAAAAAATATCTTGATGAGATGCAAATTACATATGATATAATAGACATAACACAAAGCCCTGAAGTCCTGCAAAAATATCCGACAATGACAGCACCAACAATAGTTATAAATGAGAAAGTAGTATTTATTGGAACCCCTGGAAAGAATGAGTTAGAGAAAGCAATTAAACATGCTGAACGAGGAACTAAATTATGATACCCTACAAAGTTTTTTCAATGTTTGAAATAGGACCACTCCATATAAACATGTACGGTATTATGTTTGCATTAGGAGTACTTGTAGCGTATTTCTTGGCAGCGAGAGAGGCAAAGAAGAGAAATATTAATGTTGAAATTATTGAAGATTTAGTCCTTTATCTTTCCATAGGCCTAATAATAGGAGCAAGAACATTTTATGTTCTTTTTTACTGGCCTGAAGATGTACAACTTACAATTTTTGGAGCTTTGGCTATTTGGAAAGGAGGTTTAGCTTTTTTTGGCGGCTTTTTTGGTGCTTTGCTGGCAGGATACATTTATGTTAAGAAAAAGAAACTTGATTTCTGGCTCTATGCTGATATTTTTACCATCCCTTTAATTGTTGGGCATATTTTTGGAAGATTTGGTGATTATTTTACGGGTGGTCATCCTGGCAAGATGACAGATCTTCCATGGGCTATATTTTTAGATAATGCTTTACGGCATCCTGTAGTCTTATACGAAATCATGGGGCTATCAATAATACTTCTGGTGTTATTAAACCTAAAAAAATTCAAACATCTAAACGGATTTCTTTTTTCAAGTTATGTGATATTATACTCTTTCCAACGTATGATTTTAGATGTTTTTAGGATTGAATCAACAGATCCAAGATATTTTGGACTAACTCCAACACAGTACACTGTCATTGTCTTATTTTTTATTGCAGTATATTTCATGGCAAGAAAATTTAATAAGGGTTCTAGCAATAAAAAGATTGAAGAAAAAACTGAAGGAGAATGATTGAATGCTAAGCGAAACCTATGCATATGGACACTGGATCATTGTTATAAGTATTATTTCTCTTGCGCTTTTTTTCATAACAAAATACATTCCGATGCGCACAAAATTTGAGAAAAGAAGCGGAGGAGCACTTATTGCATTTCTTATTGCTCTCTTTACAGAGATGTATGGCTTTCCATTAAGTATTTACCTTATCAGCTCTTTTTTTGGTATTAATATTCCATTTACACATGATAAAGGACATCTACTAGGCAACTTTTTAACATATATTGGTTTAGGTAATGGGTGGTTCATTGTCATGATCATCAGCTCATTATTGCTTCTTTTAGGTCTGCATTGCATTATCGAAGGATGGAGACTTGTTTATAAAGCAAAAGGTGGGCTTGTGACGACAGGAATATATCAGAGAATTAGGCATCCTCAATACACTGGAATTTATCTCATTATTATAAGTTTTATCATACAATGGCCTACATTTATTACATTGATCATGTTTCCTTTTCTCGTTGTGATGTATTATAAGCTTGCAAAAAGAGAAGAGGAGGACATAATGAAAAAATACAAAAAGGAATATACTGAATATATGAAAAAAGTCCCAAGATTTATTCCAAATTGGTGCACTTTTTCAGGTGAAAAAAATGTCTAGGCTGCTATTTAAACCGTTTAACTGGCAAGGATTAAATAAAAGAGTGGATTACTTACTCTTAGACTTGAATGAAATATTTGTATGATTTGTATGGAGGCAGGTAAAATGAAAAAAACAGCAATATTTGGCATAACAGCAATACTAGTACTTTTGCTTTCAGCAGGATTAGTATTTGCTCATGGTGGAAGCAAAGAAGCCGGGAAAGAAAACGGGAATCACTGCAGTATGCATGATAGCATGCATGGAGATTCTGTTGATTCAGAAGAAAGGGGATATATGGAAAGCATGCATGAAGATATGATGGGATCAGGAAAAATGATGGAATCAGAAATGATGAGTTCTAGAAGTCTGTCTAGTGGTCTGATGTCAAGCATGAAAGAAATGATGCATGACATACTGGGTTAAGAGGTAAAACATGGCAAGACGGCAAAGAATGAACAAGGAGAAGTACACACAAAAGAACAAACAAAAGTGGAACTGGCTACAATTATTTATAGGAGCTGGCATAGGAGCATTAGGCCTGCTTGTGGCAATGAATTTTTTTGCAAATAACTGGTTTGCATCACAGCATACATGCAGTATGATGAGGACTTCGTTATTGTACAGTCCAGGGTTCTGGCTGTTATCAGGCATAATTGTAATTGCTATTATTGTAATGGCAATTAATTATTACAATAGAAGGTGATAAAATGGTGTTTGGATTATTTAAGAAAAGAGATCCTGTCTGTGGAATGAAAGAAGAGGATGGAAAAGGACAGATATATCAGGGAAAATGGTTTTGTTCTGATACCTGTCTGAATACTTACAAAGATAAAGAGAAAAAAAGTGAAAAACATGCAGGTGGAAGCTGTTGTCATTGAAAAAACCGATTATCTTGGGTTTATTTTCAACAATTATCCTATTAGGGATTTACATAATAATACTGACAATTGCTAATTCATTTAGTCACGCAATTGATCAGTTTATTGAATTATGGTACTGGATGGTTCCTTTGCTTATTGGATTTGGGTTACAAATAGGATTGTTTGTGTACAGCAGAGAAGCTTTAAAGAAAAAGAAGGAATGCAGCAAGACAATTAATGTTAATAATGATAATATATCTCCCCCAGTAAACCAAAAAGTAACTACTGCGAGCGTTACTGCAACAGGAGGCATGTCAGTGACAAGCATGGCAGCATGCTGTGCCCATCATGTTGTTGACGTGCTTCCTGTTCTTGGTTTTTCTGCGGCTGCGATTTTCCTTGTACAGTATCAGGTGCTTTTCCTTGTTATAGGAATAGTTTCAAATTTAATTGGCATTAACATTATGGCTCATACAATCACAAAGCATAAGCTATATTATGATGACAGCATTATTTTCAGAAGATTAGAAAGCTTTGACATGAAAAAAGTATTATACGGCAATTATGCTGTTAGCAGTATTATTGTCTTGACAGTATTTTTTGCAACAGCTATAAAATAATAAAAATTAAAATTGCGAAAATAAAATGAAAAAAGAAAATATTATGATGGTGATTATTGTTTTTGTTATTGCTGTAGCTGCACTAATGATAGCAATCCAATTATTTGAGAATGATCAAAATTCATACAGTTCAGAAAGTGATGTTCAGAAAGAAAGCGAAGCTTTTGCAACAAAAACAAGCAATGGAGAAGTTACAATCGATCTAACTCCTAAAGGTGTTATCAGTGGGAATGCAGTTTTTAGTATAGACCTGAATACACATTCTATTGACATGGCGCAATATGATCTTAAGGAGATAACAACTCTTATAATAAATGGGCAGGAATACAAGCCAATATCTGCACCGGCTTTAAGTGGGCATCATATTTCAGGTGAACTTGTTTTTGCAGTAGATAATCTTTCTGAGTCATTTACAATAATTATTACAGGAATCCCTGATGTTGAAGAAAGAGAATTTGTGTGGTAGCGGGTGAAGATAAATTGGTCTGGAAAAAAATAAAGAAAAATCATGGACTTATGATGATTTTATGCTGCGCTATCCCTTTAGTTCTATTAATAATAGCGACAAAGATTTTTAATTTAAACGGCAAATACTTATTTTGGTTTATATTATTATTATGCCCTTTAATGCACTTCTTTATGATGAAAGATACGCATAAAAAGCATGGAAAAGAGGAAAAAAATAAGGAAAATGATGAATGTCATTAATAAACTTTTTAAATGAAAACGAGGTATTAATTTAATTATGGAAATACAGCAGAAACATATAGGTATAAGCTTAATGGCTTTAGGTATTGTATTAATCATTACCCTTATAGGTCTGAAAGCTAATTTTGATTCTGAGGCTGTATTTTTGTGTGAGGCTGTTGCTGAAAATCCTAACTTAGACATGGCAGAATGCCCTGCTCATGAAAGCAATACTTCTTGGTTTATTGTTACAGGGTTTATAATAGGCTCACTGTTATTAGGTCTTGGAATATACCTGCTCGTAATAACTAAAATAAATAAATCTGCTAAAGAAGATCTTAAAAAGTCATTCAAGAAAATAGATCTGTCAAAGCTTGATGAGGATGAAAATAAGATATATGATTTATTAAAACAAAACGAAGGATCTTTGTATCAAAGCGACCTTATAAAACAGACACAATATTCTAAAGTTAAGATTTCGAGGATCCTTGATAAAATGCAGACAAAAGACATAATTGACAGGAAACGAAGAGGAATGACTAATATAATTGTTCTAAAATAATTATGAAACTAGTTTCACGAATATTTAAATAAGGTGTTTCATATTTCTATACTTAATTAAAATCAGATGGCTTTGCGAGATAAGTTCTCCGAAACCGGATGTAAATTAGAGGTAAAAAAAATGAAAAAAGAAACATCAAAATGGAAATCATCAATTTTAGTTATAACAATGCTGGTGATACTCTTTGTAGTAGGATGTAGTAGCAATGAAGCAAAAAGCCTGGATGAGATAACAAGTTCTGATACAACAGAAATCAGTGCAAATGGAATAAAGATAACAGTGTATAAATCGCCAGGATGCGGATGCTGTGAAGGATATGTTGGTGAACTTGAGAGAAACGGCTACGATGTTGAAGTTGTAGAAACATCAGACATGACATTATTAAAGGAAGAATACAATATTCCAAGAACGATGCAGAGCTGTCATACTGCTATTGTACAGGATTATTTTATTGAAGGGCATATGCCAATAGAAGCTATAGAAAAGCTTCTCGAAGAACAGCCTGATATTGATGGAATTGCATTGCCTGGCATGCCTACTGGAACTCCAGGAATGGGCGGTACTAAACAAGGTTTATATACTATCTATTCTTTAACAAATGGAGAAGCAGAGGAATTCATGCAGATTTGAGGCAATCTAATGAAAGAAACCATTATTGCAGTAAGAAACAAGATACTTCGTGTGTTGTATAAAGGTATTGTTAAGAAGATTTTCTTCTGCATTGATCCTGAAAAAATACATGATCTAATGGTTTTAAAAGGCAGGTTTCTCGGTTCGAATTTTCTCACCAGAAACCTTGTTTCTTTATTTTTTTCTTATTCTAACAAAAAATTAAAGCAAACAATAGCAGGAATAAATTTTTCTAATCCAATAGGTCTTGCTGCTGGGTTTGACAAGAATGCGGAGCTTACCAAAATCCTTCCTTCTGTCGGCTTTGGTTTTGCAGAGCTTGGTTCAATAACAGGCCATCCGTGTCAGGGCAACCCGAAACCAAGAGTGTGGAGATTAAA
>Ga0210057_1003987_pt1 | contig 19951 bp, 19 predicted proteins | sample CryGeyCG2114_010_2_FD_183968 | JGI IMG/M metagenome (GOLD analysis project Ga0210057, IMG submission 183968) | Groundwater microbial communities from aquifer - Crystal Geyser CG10_big_fil_rev_8/21/14_0.10 (SPAdes) (version 2) | ecosystem: Environmental > Aquatic > Deep subsurface > Groundwater ...
ACCATAAAATTTCCTTTCATTTTTTTAGCGGCTCCCCCCGCACCCCCCGCCGAAAATGGATAGGTAAGGAAATTTTTGGTTTTGTACGCGCGACCGGAGGGAGCGTGCGGGGCGCGCAGGGTTGGCGCCCACAGGCGCTCCGCGCGTACGGTTGGGTTTCGAGCCACCGCGCGCTCGGCGCGTGGAAAGGTCAATCGCTCCGCGATTGGAAAAAGGTTCGCGCAAAGGTTAGTATTTCTGCACATTTATAATCTATAATTATTGTCTATGATAAAATCAAAAATGGCGATTTCTAGGGCAAAGCTAATGAAAGGACGATCTGGCGGTTCAAGAAAAAAAGGCGGGAAAAATAAATCATCTAAGCGGCGATAATTCTTTAATCATAAGTTCCACAACGGCGCCATAGATTATACACTTGTCTAATTGTGTTACCGTTGCTAAGATAAAAATCCTTAACTAATTAAGCTTAAATGCTTATGAAAAGTAAGAATCTTGTGATCGGCATAATTGTCGTGATCGTAGTAGCGGGAGGATATTTTCTTTTAGGAGGGCAGGGTCAAAAAGAAACCGGGCCAATACAATTAGGGTTTGTCGGGCCTTTGACTGGTGACGCGGCAACGATTGGGCTTAACGCCCAAACTGCGATGCAGCTAGCGATTGACGAGATTAATGCGGCCGGTGGAGTTAACGGCAGGCAATTAAAAGGGATTTACGAGGATGGCAAATGCACCGGCAAAGACGCTGCCAATGCCGCTCAAAAGTTAATTAATGTTGATGGCGTACCGGTTATCATCGGCGGAGCGTGCTCAGCCGAAACATCTGCTTTTACCGGAATTGCAAATGACGCTGGGCGAGTGGTATTGTCATACTGCTCTTCCGCGCCAACTTTATCAGGTGTAAGCCCATACTTTTTCCGTGACTACCCGTCTGATGCTTTTGCCGGAATTTTTGCGGCCCGTTACATGAAAGATACCTTGGGTGTTAATAATGCGGCGGTTCTTTACACCGTTGATGATTGGGGTGTTGGCTTGCAGGATAGTTTCGTGACTGAATTTGAAAAATTAGGCGGCACAATTACAACCAAAGAAAGCTTTGAGCGAACCAGCCGAGATTTAAGAACTCAATTAACTAAGGTTAAAGCCTCAAATCCTGAAGGTATTTTCTTTTTAGGGTTCCCGGAAGCATCTATCCCAGGCATTAAACAGATGAAAGAATTAGGCCTTAATGTTCCAACCGTTGGCGGTGATACTTGGGGCGACCCAACTATTTGGGAAGATGTCGGAACTTTGGGAGATGGACTAGAATATATTGAGATCACTACGCCGTTAAGCGATGAATTCAAAGCCAAGATGAATGAACTGGCTGGCGGAATTACTCTTTGCGGCCCTCAAGCTTATGATGCGACATATGTTATTGCCCAAGTGATAGAAAAAGTTGGCACTAACCCTGACGACATTAGAGCCGAACTGCACAACGTTGAATATACCGATGGAGTTTCGTCCGACGTTATTAAGTTTGAAGACAACGGAGACTTAGCGACAGCTAATTATGCCGTTAGAAGAATTGAAAACGGTGCCATTGCTCCTTTAGAATAGAGATTAATGGCTTAAACCTATATCAAAACCGCCCCTATTATTAGGGGCGGTTTGTAGTTATAATTAGTTTATGGAAATTTTTGTCCAATTGTTGATAAACGGAATAATTGCGGCTGCCATATATTCATTAATTGCCGTCAGTTTCAATTTAAATTTCGGGGTTACCAAATTTTTTAACTTAGCGCATGCCTCTTTTGCCGGCATTGGAGCTTACACAGTTTTTTACTTGCTTAAATGGCATGATTTTAATACTGCTTTAGCCATTATAATTGGGATTTTTTTTGCCGGATTTGTCGGGTATTTATCTGATAAATTTGTTTTTTTGCCGCTGAGAAAAAAGAAGGCATCCAACATGATTTTATTAGTTGCTTCATTGGGTGTATGGGCGGTCATTGAATCGGTTTTGGCAATTTTATTTTCTAATCAATTTCAAACCATTAGAAACAACACAAAAGCATTAGCTCTTTATCATTTAGGTCCAGGAGTTATTACTTTTACTCAAGTAGTCATGATTTTCATTTCGGTTTTAGTCATTATTGGCCTTTTACTCCTATTTAAATTCACGCAATTTGGAAAAGCGATTAAGGCAATTGGCGACGACGAAGAAGTTGCAAAAATTGTTGGTATTGATACCGATAAAATAATTGGCTACACCTTTTTTTTAGGTACTGCCATCGCGGGACTAGGTGGCATATTAATTGGGTTTGAGAGCGGAGTTGAACCGACATGGTTAGCGACATTACTCAAGGGCATAATTGCAGCCATGATAGGGGGGTTAGGCACCATAACAGGCGGTGCTTTAGGATCTTTACTTTTAGGTTTGGTTGAAAATTTTGGCATTTGGAAAGTTTCCGGCGAATGGAAAGATGCCATTGCCTTTGCTTTGCTGATAGTTTTTTTAATTTTTAGGCCCAGGGGCATGATTAAACGATAATATGGAATTTATAATCCAATTAGCCATTATTGTTTCTATCTTCGCTATTTTAGGTATTAGTTTAAATTTAGTTGTCGGCTACACAGGATTACTATCGGTTGGGCACGCGGCTTTTTATGGTATCGGAGCATACACTAGCGCCATTCTTTTAGCAGATTATGGAGTAAACTTTTTTATCGGATTGCTGACTGGCTTGCTTCTGGCTACAATTATTGGCTTTTTAATTGGTTTGATATTAAGTAAATTTAAAGACGATTATTTTACATTGGTATCGGTTGGTTTTAATGTTATTATTTTTACTATTTTTGTTAACTGGACAGATGTCACGCACGGGCAACTTGGTATCCCGGGGATTTCCAAGCCCAAAATTATTGACTTTGTTTTCTACTCAAGTTCACGCTACTTATTTTTCACTTTGGTTATTCTTGGAATAATCTACTTAGCGGCTAAATATATTACTAGTACATCATTTGGCCGCGTCCTTAAAGCCATTAGAGAAGACGAGGAGGCAATCAAAGTATTTGGATACAATGTCCACTACTATAAGCTAACAATTTTTGTTATCAGCGCCGGGATGGCTTCTGTCGCGGGTTCGCTTTATGCTTCTTATATAACTTTTATTGATCCCGGTACATTTAGAGTCTTTGAATCAATTGTCATATTAGCGATTATTATTTTAGGCGGATTAGCTAATACTAAAGGAGCTGTCTTGGGGGCCATATTATTGGTAATTATTCCTGAATTACTGCGCTTTGTCGGTTTCCCATCATCTATCACTGGTCAAATGAGACAATTAACTTACGGGATAATTCTCATTTTCTTAATGCTTTACCGCCCGCAAGGGTTGATGGGAGAATATAAATTATGAAATCGATATCAGAACTTTGGGATACCTGTATTCAGTTCATGTGGGACGAAGAATATATAAACGGATTGGAAGAATTTTTGAAATCTAACAGCGTTGAAACAGTATTAGATCCGGCGGGAGGCACTGGGTTTCCAAGCATTCCATTAAAACGGCGCGGTTGGGATATCACTTATGCTGACAGTAGTAAGTTGATGATTGAACATTTTGAAAAAAAATTAAAGAAAGCCAAACTTAACATTCCCCACTATCAAATTGATTGGGAGCATTTGCCAAACGCCATAAACAAAAAATTTGATGCTGTTTTGTGCCGAGGTAATTCACTGATTTATGCTGATTCTTGGCATGAAAATAACATTGAAAAAACCACCCTGGAACACATTAAAAATTCCTTAAGGGCTTTTAAGGCTATGCTAAATGGAGATGGGGTAGTTTATGTAGATATCATTAATCAAAAAGAATATGACAAAGACTACCCTTTAATAGAAGAATTTGGAGAACGAGAAATTAACGGCAAAAAAATCAAACTGGACTGGGAGCTAATTCATGACTACGATAAAAAAATAAGAACCTGGAAATCAATAATTACCATCAATGGAAAAAAATCAGAATTCGTAAGGTATAGTTACTTGCTGCGACACATTGAACTAACTGACCTAATGAATCAAGCCGGTTTTAGCGGAGTGCAAGAAATTCCAATCCGGGGAGAACATAATTATGATGTATTCATAGGATATAAAAAATAATATGAACGCACTGAAAACAAAAAATTTAGATAAACATTTTGATGGAGTCAAAGCGGTTGATAATCTTTCGGTAGGCATTCAAAAAGGATTAATTACTGGTATTGTTGGGCCGAATGGCTCGGGTAAAACCACACTGATCAATACTTTAAGCGGCATGCTACGGATGGATGGGGGGGCGGTTGAAATTAGCGATGTTAAATTATCTAGAATTAAACCGCATCATGTTCCCTCTTACGGTATTACGCGCACATTTCAAAATGTTAGATTGTTTGAGCAGATGACCGTATTGGATAATATTTTAGTTGTTTTAACGGAGCGAAATTTAGTCAGTGCCTTTTTTGAAAAACACAATGACTTTCATTTGAAAAAAGCCGAGGCAACCTTACGGCACGTCGGGTTATGGGAAAAAAGGAATCAACTGGCGAGCAACTTGTCGTACGGCCAACGAAAATTGTTAGAAATTGCCAGAGCCATGGTAATGGATACAGATATTTATTTATTTGATGAGCCCTTTGCCGGACTTTTTCCGGAAATGGTAAAAATTGTTTCCACGACTTTGAAACAACTAAGGACTGAAAATAAAACTGTAATTTTGGTTGAGCACGATATGAGCATTATCCGAGAACTGTGCGACCATGTTATTGTGATGGATGCCGGCAAACTACTAACTGAAGGAAATCCCGAAAAAGTTTTAAATCAAAAAGAAGTAATTGAGGCCTATTTGGGAGAATAAATGCTAGTCATTCCGAGCGTAGCCGAGGAATCTCACTCGTGCAATCTTGGTAAATATGGGATCTCTCCACTTCACTTCGTTACGGTCGATATGACAACATAAAAATATGTATAAAGAAACACTTCTACAACTTAAAGACATCAGCGTCAATTACGGAGGGGTGAAAGCTCTGCAAGAGGTTAATGTTGAAATTGATGAAGGAGAAATTGTTGCCTTGATGGGGCCTAATGGCGCTGGCAAATCAACTATTTTAAAATCTATTTTTGGCTTAGCGCCAATCAGCTCTGGTAAAATTTTTTGGCATGAGCGTAAAATTAAGCCAGTATCACATAAAATAGTACAGATGGGCATAGCATTTGTGCCGCAAGGCCGCCGAGTTTTTACTCATTTAACCGTAGCCGAAAATTTGGAAATGGGGGGCTTTGTGGTTAAGGATAAAAAGCTGTTAAAACAGAGGATGGCTGAAGTAATGGATATTTTTCCGGATTTAAAGAAAAAACTAAAAAGCAAATCTGGCACTCTTTCAGGCGGTCAACAACAGATGCTCGCTTTGGCGCGCGGATTAATGGTTGATCCTAAAGTACTTTTACTTGACGAGCCTTCTTTGGGGCTATCGCCAAAATTAGTTAAAGAAGTATTTGCTAAAATCAAAGAAATTAACCAGCGCCGCAAAACCGCCATAATGGTCGTTGAGCATAATATTAAATCATTGCTAGAAATTACCAGCCGGGCTTATTTATTGGATAAAGGAAAAATAGTCGCTCATGACACGGCTCAAACACTTGCCCACAGTGACATTTTGGAAAAAGTTTTTATGGGCAAACTCAAATAATTGACGGGTAGTTAATTTTGTATTAAACTACTCACGTTTTATAACCGTCCATAGCTCCCGCCTTCGTCCTACGAAAGGCTCAGGACTACGGGCAGGCAGGCAGTTGAGCCAGCACTAAAATTTATCCGTCCTTAACCGTCCATAGCTCAGTTGGTAGAGCAGCTGGCTCTTAACCAGACGGTCGGGGGTTCGAATCCCTCTGGACGGACTAGTAAAACAAGGATAAATTTTAGTGCTGGCTCAATACCGCAGCGTGGCTCCCTGCCCCGCACCAAGCGAAGCTTTGGTGGCGGGGTTAACCAGACGGTCGGGGGTTCGAATCCCTCTGGACGGACAATTGAAAACATCGGCGGACTGCCACCGTTTAATCCATTAGGGTCAACAATCAAAAACAGCCAAGCTTAACTTGGCTGTTTTATTGCTCGGACTAATTGGTTTTCAACCCTTCCAAGCCTTCCACTTTAATTTGGAAATTCGAACCAGGTACTGTCGCTTCGGGCGAACCGCCCCCAAAGTTAGTAAATTCCCCGCTCACGCCAACCGAGGCGGTTTGAGTTTTACCGTCAGGCGTAGTGACAATAAATTGGACATTAGTTGATTGAGATTGGTTAGTGTAGCTATCCAAAAGACACGGGAATTGCAGCTGCACGGCGGCTGGGACAGGGCCTGAATTGCCACTCGCGCTTTGTAACCAGACTGGCAAGCTTGAACCAATCGACCAAGTTGAACCGGCCGGCCCATTAATTTGAACGCTGCCGGCATTTAACGGACAAACCGGTTTAGCGTGATTATAGACAAACTGCAGGTTATTTGGGCTGACTGAAATAGCAGCCTTGGCTTCAACCGGTGTGACCGTGATTGATATGGTTAAAGGAATTGTGTTAACTAAATTGTTGCCAGCGTCGTAGATTTGAATCGTTCCGTTCACCTCATATGTACCGGGCCCAAAACCTTGTACCGTATTGCAGCTATATGTTATTTGGACGTTGCTATTTGGCAATATGCCGCCAGGAGGAGTGATACTAACCCAACCTGGAATATTGCCGGTTATTTCAAACCGGTGTGATTGTTCGCTGCCTTTTTGCAAATTCAAAGTTTGCAAATTTTGTGAGCAGGAGCCAACTTCTGGAATCGTCCGGCTAATGTGCACACCGTCTTGTTGTTGTGAGCCGGTACCCGGGGAAACGCATTCGGCTGGTTCACCGGCACAAACTTCGTTGTCTTCGCACTCCTCTACTTCGTTAGCACACTCGCCGTCACTACAAAATACTCGACCAACAGATTTACCGCTACAACAAACCGGCTTAGGATCACCACAATCAGCGTCAGTATTACAATATCTTGGGCCGTCCAACATTTCTGACCTAAGCTCCGCGATTTTAGCGGCATAGGTGCCAGCGCCGCCAATACCACCTTCGCGGCCGCCAGCTTGGGCTTGTTGGTATAGTGACTGTAAGCGATTTATTTCTTTTTGAATCTCTGGGTCATAACCCGAAAATGTTCCGGTGCAGGCTGGGCTGCCAGATTGAACCGGCGTAGTTCCTCCGGTACCAGCCCCCAAACCGCCAATGCTTATGCTGGTTGTCGGTGCTGGTTGATTACATTTTTCAGCAATCTCTGCCAAAGTGGCAACTTTGGCGCTATGTTGCGATTCAGCGTCAGCTACGGCTGTATCATATTTAGCTTGAGCAGTTTGTTCGGCAGCGGTTCGAGCTTGTTGAGCGGCTGCATTACCGGCCGCAAAGGCTGCGCCGCAAGCCGCGTTTTTACCTTCATAGGTTTCTTCTGGGGGAGGATTTTTTAAGCACTCATCGTAATCTTTTTTAACTTGCTCACGCCTATCAGCTTTAGCCTGATCAAAACCATCATCAATATTATCTAAAATTTCTTGTGCCAGCCGGCTTGATTCTTCAAACAGTGCCTTACAAGGATCGGCTAATAGCGCATCCGTCTCGCAAGCATTTTTAACATCCTCCAAACGGCGGCGTTCCGCCCAATAATCGTCAGAAGCTTTTTCCATATCATCAGTCAAATTAGTCGCGGCCTTTTCTTTTCTTTCCTTTAGCTCATCGTCAACTGCCATTTGCGCCGATGCCAACTCTTCACAAGCTGTATTACTAACATCAATCCCCGCATCAGCAGTCTGATTATTTATTAAATTATTAATACCTACCGCAACGGCAATAATTGCAGCAAGACCGACAAGTCCTCCAAGCGCCTTTCCGACTGATAAATTTGGCATAGGTTTAAGTTAATAATTTATAAAATTTTGAGTTAAATTTAAGCTTAGGCAAGTATGGAAAATAAAAATCGCCTACTAAAAGCGATGGAAATTAATCTATGGGGTTTGATTATCCGGGGGTGATGATTCTAAAATTTGTGGCCCTGATTGACCTTGTGCATCCGGCGCGGATTGGTTTGGCGCCGGGTTATAACTTTCGGCTGGTTTTGAAGTCGGGGTTTGTGTTGGCGATGAAGATTCTGATTTTAAAGCTTCTTTTAAATTTTTACCGGCTTTAAACTTTGCCACGCGCGTTGGTTTAATTTCAATTTCCTCTTGCGGATTGCGTGGGTTAACACCAATGCGGCCCTTTCGAACTTTTGACGAAAAAGCGCCAAAACCAGTCAAGGTCACTTCCTCGCCCGCTTTTATTTTTTCAGTGATTGTGTGGGTCAGGGTATCCAAGGCGACCTCGGCTTGCTTTTTGCTAATCCCGGCTTTTTCGGCAATTAAATCGGCTAATTGCGCTTTATTCATACGCCCACAATATAATAAATTAGCTATATTATTATTCTATCAAACCAAGACTAACTTGGTCAAACCGCGTTTGACGCGGTCAAACTTCAATTTCAGTGTCTACGCGGCTAATTCTAATAGATTTTCCGGAAGCCGCATCAATTTCTATAAGCACTGCTCCAATTTGCACCTCGCCTTGTTCCGGCAAGTTAAGTTCTTTAGTTTTATTACCGATAAAAATTTTCATAGCGCTCTCTTTGGTGATACCAATGACTGAATCTTTGGCTCCCACCATGCCGATATCAGTTACAAACGCTGTGCCTTTTGGCAATACTTTTGCATCAGCGGTTGGCACATGAGTATGCGTCCCCACAACCGCGGACACTCGTCCGTCAACATAATGGCCAAAGCCACTTTTTTCAGAAGTCGCTTCGGCGTGAAAATCAACAATAATGACATCCGGTGATTGGATTTTTAATTCATCTAAAATTTTATCAATACCAATAAATGGGTCGCTGTATTCTTCTTTAGTAAACACTTGCCCCATTAAATTAATTACCGCGACTTTTGTTTTGCCGATCGTCAATACCTCAAAGCCCTTGCCAGGATTTTCCGGGGGAAAATTTGCCGGACGAATAATGCGAGCCGGGTTTTCTTTAAACGCCTCAATACTGCCTTTGTCAAAAATATGGTTACCCGAGGTAAAAAAATCTATCTCGCAATCACATAAATCAGCATAAACTTTTTCGGTAATCCCGGCACCATGGGCAGCATTTTCAACATTTGCCAAAATTAAATTTGGCTGATAATTTTTTTTGTATTCAGGGATGGCTTGGCGCAATGCCGCTCGGGCAATGCGGCCGTTAACATCGCCAAAAAATAAAATTTTCATGAGTTAGTTTAGCGAGCGTATTCAATTACGCGATTTTCACGAATGAGTACAACTTTAATTTCACCCGGATATTTAAGTTCTGATTCAATTTGGCGAGCGATCTGTTGTGCCATTTTAGTCGCTTGCACGTCATCCACAGCTTCCGGGCGAACAAACACGCGAATTTCGCGGCCAGCTTGAATGGCGTACGCTTTATCAACCCCATCAAAGCTGGTAGCCACTTTTTCTAATTCTTCCAGACGCTGTAAATAGTTTTCATAACTATCCTTGCGCGCGCCCGGACGCGAACCAGAGATGGCATCAGCCGATTTCACGATTACGCCTTCTAAAGTTATTGGGTTGTCTTCGTGGTGACCAATGCACATATAGGCCAGCTCTTCAGGCATACCGAATTTTTTCATAATATCATAGCCAATTTCAGGGTGTCCGCCTTGAATGTCATGGTCGACGGCTTTTCCAATATCATGGAACAAGCCGCCTTTTTTACATAAAGCCACATCAGCGCCAAGCTCTGCGGCCAGCAATCCAGCAATGTGGGCAACTTCTTTGGCGTGGACTAAATTATTTTGGCCGTAACTTGTGCGAAACTTTAAGCGGCCTAAAATTTGGGTTAGCTTGGGATCAATTCCAGTAATTCCAAATTCTAACAAGGCATCTTCGCCGGCTTTCCTAATTTCACCGGCTAATTCTCGCTTAGCCTCCTCAACCGCTTCCTCAATGCGCCCTGGATGAATGCGCCCGTCAACAATCAATTTGTCTAACGCACCTTTGGCAACCTGCCGACGAATTGGCGAAAAGCCAGAAATCATAATCATGTTTGGCGTTTCATCAATCAATATTTCAACTCCTGTTAAATTTTCCAAAGTCTTAATGTTCCGGCCTTCCTTGCCAATAATTCTTCCTTTCATCTCATCGCTAGGAATCTCGACATTGGTCGTAGTGAGGTCGGAAGTATGTGTTGAAGCGCAGCGCATAATTGCAAGAGCCATCAAATCCTTGGCCTTACTTTCAATTTGTTCGTTGCCGTGTTCAATTAGTTTTTTCATTCTGGCCTTGACATCTTCATTAGCTTCTCGCTCAACTTGTTCTAATAATTTTTTAACCGCCTCGTCACGGGAAAGCCTGGCTACTGCTTCAAGCTTTTCCAATTGTTTAACTTTAATTTCTTTCACTTCAGCTTTAATCTCATCTACGCGCTTAGCTTTTTCAAGCAACTCTTGCTTATTATTTTCCAAATCCAACAATTTTTGATCAAACATGCTCTCGCGCTGCTCAACCCGATGGCGCATAGCTTTGACTTCTTCTTTTTCTTTTTCAACTTCCTGTTTGCCTTTTTCAATCACTTTCAACGCTTTGTCATTGGCATCCAGCAAAATTTCTTTTTCTTTAGTTTTTGCTTCGTTAAGCAATTGCTCAACTTTTGTCTCCACGGCATCGCGGCGTTTAATAGCGATTAATTTTCTAATCACATAACCAAAAAAACCGCCGATCAAAAGTCCAACGACTAAGAAAAATATTCCTAACTGTTCGATAAAAAACATAAATGCTCCGTGCTAGTCAATAGCAAGGCAGCGAATCTGAGATTAGCTTACTTCAAAACTGATTGGAGTTTGGCGTTTGATGCCTTAAACATCAGGGTTTCAAAGTCAAAGTTAAAGTAAATGCTTCTAGAATGTAGCCGAATCCGTCTCAAACTCACCGATTTCTTGCGATTCACTAGGTTAATAATAATTGAAGTACTGACGATTTTACCACTAAGTTTGAATGCCGTCAAGTTAGCTTAAATAAAGAACTGGGGCGAAACGCTTAGTGCGTTCCGCCCCAATCGCCATGCCCGCGGAAGATCCCGGAGCTAGCTATCATTTGGCACATCGGGGCTTGGGGATTGCGGCGAATCATCATCGAAGTGGCGCATGAGCGCTTCCTCATGTTGCCCGCGCTCGTACGCTCGCGCTTGTTCGCGGGCGACTGCCGCTGCTTGCCGGGCGCGAAATTCTCGATCGCTCCAAGTAGCCATAAGACCATGTCCTCCTCGTCCGGAGACGAAAAAACCTCCCGCGTTGGGGAGGTTGATGTTTGACACTAAAACTTGTCGCTTGTCAGCCGCGTACGGCTAACAAAAAAACCTCTACGGGAAATAGAGATCTTATTGTTAGCAATACACTCATTATCTTCCCCTATGGGCTGGATTTAGCACTCTTACTCCGCCTCGGGCGGAAGAGTTGCTGGCTACCATTGGGCCAGTCCCTTAACAGATAGCACTCTTGATAACTTAAATTTTCAAGAACTAGAAATAGTTTAACATCTATCAAGAAAGTGTCAAGGAAATGTGTGATTACCTGCACCCTGGGGTTTAGAAGTCTAGCAGGTCCCCTCTCCTTGGAGGAGAGGGACAGGGTGAGGTAAAAAATTATATTAATTTAACCAACCCTCACCTTCAACCCGTCAGACGGGTTTCGTCCTCTCCCTTAAAAAGGGAGAGGGATTGTTTGTTCTATTTCGCTTTTAAAACTTTATCAATAATATTGTACTTCAGCGCTTCATCGGCGGACATGAATTTGTCGCGGTCAGTGTCTTTTTCTACGGTCTTTAAAGTCTGACCAGTATGTTTTACTAAAATTTGGTTTAAGCGGTCGCGAATTTTTAGGATATGTTCAGCGCGGATGCGAATATCTTCGGCTTGGCCTTCGGTACCGCCCATAACTTGGTGAATCATCACTTCCGCGTTTGGCAAAGCTATGCGTTTACCTTTAGCACCCGCGGCCAAAAGTACCGCGCCCATGGAAGCGGCTAAACCAACGCAAATAGTGGATACGTCCGGTTTAACATATTGCATGGTGTCGTACACTGCCAAACCTGCGCTAACCGATCCGCCCGGGCTATTAATATATAATTTAATGTCCTTTTTCGGGTCTTGACTTTCCAAAAATAACAATTGGGCGATAACGGTATTGGCCACCGCATCGTTAATGCCCGAACCCAAAAATATAATGCGCTCTTTTAACAGGCGCGAATAAATATCGTAGGCGCGTTCACCATAACTTGATTTTTCAATCACTGTTGGAATAAGTTGCATAGTTTCAATTTAATTACTTACGACCTGCCAACCGGCTTGGGTTTGGGTAATTTTACCCGGCAGACTAAAACCGGCCGCTTTTTTATGTCCTCCACCACCAAGTAGTTTAGCTAATTCTGATACATCAGTAAAGTCGTCGTTCGTTCGAAAGCTGCCCTTAACCATTCCGCCCGGCATCTCTTTTAAAACCAAAGCCACCTTAACGTCGCCTAAGCTATTTAAAAAATTAGCCACCCCATCAACGGCTTCATCATCAATCTGCGCCTCATCTAAATCGCTTAAAAAAACCGCGGTGGATGCCATTTTTGTTTCCGGGTCATAGGTTAAACGCGATAAAATTTTACCCCAAACCTTAAGCGTTTTTAAATCCTTGTTTTTAATCAACTGGTTATTGACGGTGGTGATAGTCGCGCCGGCTGACAATAAATCACCAGCCGAATTTAATGTTTCCGCTCGAGTGTTAGGATTAGTAAAGCTATTGGTATCGGTAATAATACCAGTTAAACAACCGACCGCCATCTCGTCAGACACTTTGATGCCCATTTGTTGGAATAATCTCAAAACAATTTCGGTTGTAGAAGCAGCCTCCACATCAACGCAATTGATATCGCCAAAGCCGGTATTAGTTTTGTGATGGTCAATGTTCACCAAAATGTGAGGCTCTAATATGCTAGTGACAACATCTTTAGCGCCGGCATAGTCCAAATCTCCGGAGTCAACCACCATAGTTAAATCTGGATTAAAGTTTTTTGCTGTTTGCCGGGAGGTAGTAAAGCTATCCATGTGCGGTAAATAGTTATAATTTTGAGGCACCGGGCTCACGCAAAAACCAAGGCAATCCCGATTTTGTGATTTAAGATACGCGAGTAAGGCCGAAGCCGACCCCAAAGTGTCGCCATCAGGTTTTTGGTGCGAGACGATTAAAATTTTTTTCGCTCCTTCAATTGCTTTTTTAATCTTGGGAGCTTGATTTATGACTACAACCATAGCCAAGTATCTTACTCCTTTGGCTTTGGATTGTCAACTCTTCGACTCCCTCCGGTTTTGCGTCGGTGTTCACCTGGGACATGAACCTCAAAACAGGTTCCCTCCCCTTGCAGGAGAGCCTGCCCGACTGAACGATGTCAGTCGTTCGGGCGGGGGCAGGGTGAGATTGGGAATTGTCTTAAACCTAACTTCGCTTCCCATTCCAAAGAAGAGAAATTGATAGGTGTATTTATTTCTCCTCATCTCGACCAAGTCGGTCTAATAAAGCCTCAACGTCTCGCGCTTCGGCTTCTTGAGTATCAATTTTAAAAACTAATTTAGGTACAAATTTCATCTTTAATCGTCCCCGTAATTTTTCGTTAATGCCATGCGACGCTTTTCGCAATTGCTCTAAGGCGGTACCGTTGAATTTTTCAGGCATAACTGTAATCCAAACATTACAATGCCGTAAATCTGGCGAGGTGTCGACACCAATAACGGTTATTAAATAATCTTTGGCCTCAAGCTCAGTAGTTAAACTTGCGGCCAGCTCGTGTTGAATTAAAGAGTTAACTTTGGCAATGCGGTCTGACACAATTTATTTGAGTGTTTTCTTTCTAGAAACCTCGGAATAAAATTCTAAAAAATCGCCTTCTTCAATAAGCGGTTTACCGCTAAATTTCATTCCGCATTCATTGCCTTCAGTAACTTCTTGGGCGCTAACTTTGTTTTGCTGCAATTCGGTAATCTCACCTTGGCCAAACGGGATATCTTCGCGCAACACTTTGGCTTTCGCGCCAAGCACGGCTTTACCTTTAGTTACTTTACCGCCGATAATCATCGCGTCTTTTTCTTTTCTAAAAATAGCAAGGACTTTTAGCCGGCCATGCTCAGTGACTGTTACTTCCGGGCTTAACATCGCTTCTAAACGTTTTTTCACTTCCTCTAATAAATGATAAATAACTGAATACTGTAAAATTTCAATTTTTTTATCCTTGGCTAGCTTCTCAACGTTTGGAGAAACCGGCACATTGTAACTAATAACTACCGCGCCGCTTGACTCAGCTTGGTCAATGTCTCCTTCAGTTAGACGGCCTAAGCCTTTTTGCACAATTTTCACTTTGACTTCTTCGTTTTCTAAATCGTGCAATGAAGCCACAATGGCTTCTAACGATCCAAGCACATCAGCGCGAATTACCATATTCATAGCTTGCTTGTCACTCTCTTCTTTCTCCACCGAGCCGGTTTGGGCAAAGGCAGTCGCTTCCTTTTTCAAATCGTGCTTACTAATAGCCTTCTTTTGTTTTTTATTAAGTTGTGACACTTTGATAATATCGCCGACTGCCGGGGTTGACTTAAGGCCTGAAATTCTAACTGGCGTTGATGGCGGCGCAATTTTAATACTTTCACCGTGGTGGTCTTTGAGCGCGCGCACCTTCCCATAAAAAGTATTACCGACTACCAATTCATCGCCAATTTTTAAAGTTCCGTTTTGCACCAGCATCGTTGCCACCGGCCCCTCGCCTTTATCCACGTGGGATTCGACCACCGTACCAATCGCCAGGGCGCTCGGGTCAGCTTTTAATTCGTCTTCGTCTAAATCCGCAACCAATAAAATTGTCTCAAGTAATTGGTCAATGCCTTCCCCTTTTTTAGCAGAGACTGGCACAGTTATAACTTTCCCGCCGTAATCTTCAGGCACTAAATTTTCGGCCGCAAGTTCCTGTTTAATTTTATCCGGATTGGCGTCTGGCTTATCTATTTTATTAATCGCCACCACAAACGGAATGCCGGCTGCTTTAATAATTTTAATTGACTCTTTGGTTTGCGGCTTAATGCCATCGTCAGCGGCAATCACTAAAATGGCGACATCGGCCACACGCGCGCCGCGTGAGCGCATAGTAGTAAACGCTTCGTGACCGGGGGTATCAATAAAGGTAATCAGCCGGTCATTTTTATTTGTTTGGTACGCGCCAATGTGTTGAGTAATACCGCCAGCTTCCCCGGCGACGACATCGGTTTTTCTAATCGCGTCTAAAAGTAAAGTTTTACCGTGATCAACGTGCCCCATCACCACCACAACCGGAGGACGCAAGGCGGAACTTTTTTTGTCAGTTGCTTCCAACGCTTCTTCCAATTCTTTTTCGGCAACAGTGTCTTTAACGTCGCCTTCACCGTCTTGGGGCAACACTTCCACGCCGAGTTCTGCGCCGACAATAGAAGCTGTGTCAAAATCAATTTGCTCGTTCATGGAAGAGAGTACGCCATTTTTCATTAATTCTTTAATCACTTTAGTAACCGGCAATTCAAATTTTTCTGCCAACTCTTTAACGGCAATTGTAGCTGGAATTTTAATTTTAATTGGCTCACGGGACTTTATTTCCTCTTCCTCTTTTTCAGCTTTTAATTTATCAGCTTGCTCCTTTTCATACTTGGCGTTTAAAAATTTCCAATCTTTTAAAACGCGCTGAGCCGTGCGGTCATCAATTTTAATTGCCCGGCGGCCAATATGAAAACCCATCGCGGGCAAGCGTTCCAATAAGTCGTTAGGGCTAATATTTAATTTTCGCGCTAAAGCTGATACGTTCATCCCGTTAGAAATTAATTACAATCTATAATTTATCTATAAACATGCATCCATTTAACTTTTTGTCCTCATTATTTATCACCGCTATTTCTAACGGGATTCATATTCCTTGTCGTCCTCGATCCCGATCGGGGATCCAGGCTCTTAAATTAACACCATTTGCCATTCGCCATTGGCTAATGTAACTGGTTGATATTACAATAAAACCCAGGCTAAGTCAATTTAGGTAAATTATGTCGTCTTGAACCATGTGCTCAGCTTGACGGAGTATTGATTCAGGATCCAGAAGTTATGGATCAAGACCGGAATGACAAATGATGGAGGCCACGACGGGAATTTCACTCTCACCTTTTTAATTGAGGCCTGGACGGGAATCGAACCCGTGAGTAGAGGTTTTGCAGACCCCTGCCTTCCCACTTGGCTACCAGGCCATAAAGATAAATTGTAAAGGTGAGGGGGCAGGCCCGTGAGTAGAGATTTTGCAGACCCCCTGCCTGGACCTTGTCCGCCTTTGGCGGGACTTGGCTACCAGGCTATAATAATGTCATTGCGAGGAGCCTAGCGACGTGGCAATCTGACGCGTTAGCGTCATCCTGAGCGTAGTCGAAGGATCTCCAGCTTTAATGCAATGCACGCTCAACAATAACAAAGAATTGCCCTTTTTTCAAGAAAAAGAATTTCCCCGGCGAGCGTTTGTCGCCGGGGCGAATCCTCCTCTCTGCCTTCCCGTTAGAGCGGGAAAAGCGGTTCAAACTTGTGGCCAAGCTGGGATCCAATCCTCATGATTTGGTCCTTGGGGGGAAGTGACTCAGCGCTTAACGCAAAGGGGCGTCCTTCAATCATCGCCAAACACCCCACCAAGAAACTCATTGAGGTAAGATCCCTCGGCATGTACACAGTCGCGATAAGCCCTTGTTCGATAGGGTACTCATGGCCATGCTGGTGACGCATATTGTACTCCACTATCTGTTCTAACGACGGTAATGGTAGCGCATCCGTCATTAGGATATGACAGTACAATCCTTGCCTTACGACCAGCATCATCCTGGAGCTCAAAAATTGTACTACCACGCCAAAGGCATTCAAGCCTTCATCCACCACGACACCCAATCCGTTCGGGCGACGTATGCCTGCCCAGCTCATTTCATCCCCTAAGCAATCGGAGATGATGCAGGGGACGTTTGACCTGTCGGTCAAAACAGAAAGATCCGTGAAGCGCATGCCATCACCTCCTCTTGTTGTGGGCCCGCTTTCAAATCTTTTACCGATATTACATTTTTAGATTTTACATGTCAAACGAAAAAACAAAAACAGGGAACTAATCCCTGTCTTATGGTCATCCTTTTTATATTGTCATCCCCGACTCCGATCGGGGATCCAGGCTTAAAACTGGATTCCCGCTGGAGTTTATCCCGTGCTTGATACGGGGCGGGAATGACATTAGGTTTTAAAAAACCTCAACTGTGGCGTATTTAAAGCCAAAGGCTTTAGCGTCTTCATATTCGCGCATCCAAATATCAATGTTGTAATAATAGCGCGCGTTCATGCGGTCAACAACGGTAAAGACGCGGTCGCCAAAAAGTTCAGGGATTCCCACTTGAGCACCCATCGGTAAAAAATTTGTCGCGATTACGTCTTCTTGGTTGTGTTCGCATAAATTAAAACCGCGGGCGGCAATACACGGAGAATTATCAGTTTGCCCAACTAAACTATTGTAGGCGCTAATCGGCAATTCCATCACTAATCGCGGTTCACGATCTTTAGCTTCAGGTAAATAGTTTCTTGTTCCAGAAGTATAAACTTGTTGAGTAATTGGTTCAATAAAAACAAATTCGCCGTCAGCGTGAATTGCTTTAGGCACGGCTAAGTCAAAAACCAGCGAAATCACCACTATTAATAAGGCTCTTTTCGTTAATTTCTGCCGTTGTTTTTTAACCGTTAATTTCATCGCAAAATTGCTTATTTTTCCTATAAAAAATCCCCTATTACAGGGGAACACAAAAAGATAGCACAAGCGCCTAAAATTGTCAATGGCATGCATGCAGCGTTAGATGTCACGCGTTGTAGATGCGTGCATGCGTAAATTGTGTGCGTACGAAAATTCCCCTCCTTTAGCCCCAGCACCAAAGCATAGCTTGGTGCGGAATAAAAAGTATGGGTGAGGGGAGGTTTTTATACTAATTTTGGAAAGGACAATTATTTTAGCAACAATACTTTAGAATTTAATGTATAAAAAAGTTAATTACCTTTATTTTCTCTTTTCACAACAAAAAAGTCAATCTCTTTTCTCCAAATTCTTTTCTCCAAATAGGTCAACCAAGTCTCTCCGACATACTCATGGCCGGTTCACCCTGTAGTAGAAATTCAATCTCTTTGTTTGTAGAGATAATCTTTCAACCTTCGCTTTAACAAACGGCGACCATGGGTTGTTTTAAGGTACTTTTCTCTTCGTAACGCGTCTAACTGTTCAAGGCATGCTTCGTAATAGATAAGGGACCAGGGTCGCTTGGCGAGAGTGGATTGGTTTTTACCGGCATTATGTTCAGTCAATCTTTGGCGTAAATTAGAAATGTAGCCTATGTACCATTTTCCAGTGCTTTTGCTTTCTAAAACGTAAACATAATGCATATTGAATTTTCACTCCAGGGTAAATTTCCGCTGTTCATTGACGCATCAAAAAAAATTATGTTTAAGAGCTGAACAAATAATACCTATGATTATTTCAAATTTAACTTTCTAAAATTTTATATCCGTTTAAAATTGCGTCGCAAATAAAAAATTCTAAAGCGACAAAATCGTTTTTTAATTGACTTTTCCTCAAATAATTCAAGTATGCGTTCTTTTCCTTAACTTCTATCACGGCTGGTGGCATGTCGCTTAAAAGCAGCATGGCTGAAAGTATCAAACGGCCGATCCGGCCATTGCCGTCCGAAAAGGGATGAATTCGTTCAAATTTGCTGTGAATAAAAGCAACATGCGCAATGATGTCACCCTGCTTTTTATTAATTTCCTTGATAATAGCTTTCATCAATTCCGGCACTTTTAGATAATTGGCGGTTGGTACATTTGAACCCACTATCCTGACCCCGTGCCTACGATATAGTCCGGCATCATCTCTAATCCCGTTCATTAATATGGCGTGCAATTTCAAAATGAGATTTTCGTTAATTTTGCCTTTTTGGAGATAATCAAAAAGATAGGTCACGGCCGTTTTGTGATTTTTTGCCTCCAGATGCTCAACCAAACCCTTATTGGCTATCGTTTCATTTCGGAAAAGAACAGCGGCTGTTTCGTCTTCGGTCAAAGTGCTGCCTTCAATCCTGTTAGTGTTATAAGTAAGAGACAAAATATATTGATCATATAAATCAATGCGCCCAAGAATAGTTTTTAAGACGCTCTTGTGCTTTTTAGATTTTTCTTTGATGATATCTTTTTTAGTAATCTCTTTTTCTCCTTTAACAACACCGACACCGGTGTATTCAAATAACAGCTTATCTATTCTCTCAATTTTATTTCGGTGGGGCTGTGACTTATCGTTGATCCAACTATTGAGCGTGGCGAAAGACACGCCTAATTTTTTGGCTAAATTTTCTTGGGTTAAGCCACTTAATCTTTTAATTATTTTTAATTTTTCTGATACGTTCATATGTTTCCTTGAATAAGCATACAGGCATAATAATAAACTTTATAAAGTTTGTCAAATTTAATAGTTTTATAAAGTTTTAAAGTGCCGCAAAATCACCGCATGTGCAATACTAAGAGTACCTCAAAATGAGCTAGTAGTCGTTGAGTTCTACTTGGGTGCCATTTTCATCCGAGATGACGTGTGTTCCGCCTAAATGGTCGGTGTGGAGGTAGTGGCAGGTACCCCAAAATTTGTAAACTCAGTCTATGAGGTATAATGGATACAGAAAGGAAAAAACATTATGCCCAAAGGACATCCAGCCGTGTCTAAAGAGGTCAAAGACCAGATAATCAAAAGAGTCAA
>Ga0210057_1003990_pt1 | contig 19947 bp, 19 predicted proteins | sample CryGeyCG2114_010_2_FD_183968 | JGI IMG/M metagenome (GOLD analysis project Ga0210057, IMG submission 183968) | Groundwater microbial communities from aquifer - Crystal Geyser CG10_big_fil_rev_8/21/14_0.10 (SPAdes) (version 2) | ecosystem: Environmental > Aquatic > Deep subsurface > Groundwater ...
CCCAGTTATATTTTGAGCTATCCGGCCAGGGTTTTAGTAGAAGCGGTGTATAATCTAATTATCGGAGGATTAATTTTTGGAACTTTGAGGTATCTCAATCCGACACAGTGATAATTTGGGGATAAAGATTCCGCATGGCCGGGCCAAGCGGTATTGAGGGGAACTCGCTTTGCTCGCCCTTACCGCCCCAAGGGGCGGGGTATTGAACCATTGCTGTGACTGCGCTCGGACGAAATGGATAACAGAGTTATCCATTTCGCATCCTCGCTTGTCGTAATAAAGGTAAAATGCAAAGAACCTTTGTTCCGACTGCGCTCGGACGAAATGGATAACAGAGTTATCCATTTCGCATCCTCGCTTGTCGTAATAATTTAATTTGATGCGAAAGAAAAAACAACATATTCAGTTTGATGAGTTCGCTCCAGATGTTTTTTCCGGAGTGGGGGAGTTGGATTATCTTGAACGCCCGATTTCCAAAAAGATTTTTTGGTTGGTAGGGATTGCGCTCGGACTTTCTGTTTTAATAATTTTTGGAAGGGTAGTTTTTCTAAATGTAGTTAAGGGTGACTTTTATGATCAAAGAGCGGATTCAAATGTGAACAGAGAGCGTTCTATCGCGGCTTATCGAGGAGTGATTACTGACCGGTACGGAGAAGTGTTGGCTGAAAGTTCTGATACATTCAGTGTTTTTGTGAATATTAATGAGTTGGCTAAAGAGAAAGATGAGCTTGATTATATTTTAATTAAAGTTGCCGAGGCGACTGGTTTGGCAGTTGAAGAGATTAAAAAAGAAGTTGAGAAAGTAGATCTAGAGAGGACAACCGAGGTAGCTTTGGTTAGAAATATTGAGCCAGCCGAGGCGATTGCGGTTCGAGCGCTGGCGCTGGATGGTTTGCATGTGGAGAATGATTATCGTCGAGAGTATAACGACGGACCAATTTTTGCACCGATTATTGGTTACACTGGAGTCTCTGAGACTGATAATTCAATTGTTGGCAAAATGGGGTTAGAGCGTTTTTATGATGATCAATTAAGGGGTGAAGACGGTACGTATGTGTATGTACGAAATGCCCTTGGGGAGGTGTTGGATGAGAGAGTGAGTTTAGAGGCGATAAGCGGAGAGAAAATGGAGACGACTATTGATGCTGGCTTGCAGAGATATTTTTATAATCGGATGAAGAGTCAGTTGGCTATGCTTGGGAGCCGAGCTGGCGCGGGGATTGCAATTGACCCGGCTTCGGGCGAGATTTTGGCGTTGATAAGTTTACCGAGTTATGACAATAACGCTTTTGTTACCCCTGGGCGAGGAAGCGAGATTAATGAGTATTTTAACAATTCATTAAAGCCATTGTTTAACCGGGCGATAATGGGTTCTTACAGCCCAGGGTCAACCATTAAGCCATTGGTGGCCCTGGCGGCTTTGCATGAAAACGTAGTGGATCCAGTTTTTGGAGTTTACTCGCCGGGGTATTTGGATGTACCAAATCCATATGACCCAGAGAAACCAACAAGATTTTTAGATTGGCGAGAGCAGGGTTGGGTCAATGTGCGAAGTGCGCTCGCAAAAAGCAGCAACGTATATTTTTACGAGGTTGGCGGAGGATTTGGAGACCTGGAGGGGTTGGGCATCACTCGATTGAAGAAATATTGGCGAGTTTTCGGATTGGGGGGAGAGACGGGAGTGGATTTTGTGGGGGAGGCTACTGGGTTTTTGCCTGATCCAGAATGGAAGGAAGAGCGCACTGGTCAACCTTGGCGAATAGGGGACACTTACAATGTTAGTATCGGTCAGGGGGATTTGGAGGTGTCTCCGCTTCAACTTATTCGTTTTATTGCTTCAATCGCGGATGGTGGATATATGCGCCGACCACATTTTGTTCGTGAATTAGTGGCGCCGGATGGTATGAAGACCGTGGCTCGCTGGCAAGATGTATCTTTTGATTATTCAAATTGGAAGGTTGAGCTAGAAGAGGTTCGAGCTGGAATGGCGCAGGGAGTAAATAAAGATTATGGGACTAGTCATATGTTGGCGAGTTTGCCGATGAGTGCGGCTGGGAAAACCGGAAGTGCGCAGATTTCAAACAATACAAAGACGAATGCATTTTTTGTGGGGTATGCGCCAACCGACCCTGAGCCGGGGCAGAGCCAGATTGCCGTTTTAGTCTTAATTGAAGATGCTAAGGAGGGGAGTTTGAATGCGGTCCCGGTTGGATATGATGTTTTGAATTGGTTTTATAAGAATAGAATGAAAGAATAATATGAATGAGCTTGTTACATTTTTGTTGGCGGCTGCGCCTATCTCTGAAATTCGGGGGGCGTTGCCGGTAGCCATAGGGATTTTTGATATGCCGGTTTTGCAAGCTTATTGGATTGGGGTTCTGGGGAATATCGCGCCGGTATTCCCGTTGCTGATGTTTTGGTGGTATTTGTCTGGATTTTTAATGGAGAGAGCAGTTTTTTTAAATAGGTTTTTTAATCGACTTTTCGATAAAACTAGAGTTAAGCATCGAGAAAAGATTCTGAAATATGGGGCATTTGGTTTGTTTTTATTTGTTGCCATCCCGTTACCTATTACGGGGGCTTGGACGGCTACGGTAGTGGCATTTATTTTCGGCATCCCTTTTGATAAGGCGTTTTTAGCGATATTATTAGGAGTAATGAGCGCTGGGCTAGTCGTGCTTAGCTTAACTTATGGAGTAATATTTATTATATGAACAAATTATTGATAGCAAATTGGAAAATGAATCCTGCAACTGAGGTAGAGGCTGAAGAGATGGCCAGGTACAGTGATAGCGAGGGCGTAGTAATTTGCCCACCGTTTCCATTTTTATCAGCTGTTAAGAATACTTTGAGCAAGGCGAGTCTTGGCGCCCAAGATCTTTTTTGGGAAAAAGATACCGGCCCGTTTACTGGTGAGGTGTCGGCCGGAGAGTTGAAGAGTTTTGGGGTGAAGTACGTAATTATTGGTCACTCCGACAGGCGTAAATATTTTAATGAGACAAATGAGGACGTGGCAAGGAAAACTGGAGCGGCGATGGCAGATGGGCTGATGCCAATTGTGTGTTTAGGTGAGTCTAGGCAGGAGCATGATGCTGGGAAGGCTATGGAGGTGGTGGAGAAGCAGTTTAAGACTGTGCTTGAAGCCTTGTCTGTTATGGCCGGTGGCGAGTTGATTGTATGCTATGAGCCGGTATGGGCGATTAGCTCTAATGCCGTTGAAGCTGGTTTGACTGATGAGGCGGTTGCGGGAGCGCCAACGATGGCAAGCGAGATGATGAAGTTTATGAAGACTATTGCCCAGCCGTATAATTTAAATATTAAATATATTTATGGCGGCTCGGCTAATGGAGAAAATATTGATATGCTTTTAGCTCAAGATGAGATTGAAGGATTTTTGGTGGGTGGTGCTAGTTTGAAGAAAGAGGAGTTTGAGAAGATGATATTGGCTGTGAATAGCTAAAGAGTTTTGGGGTGGATGTCTCAGATATCATACTATGTGGCACCGGGCGTATTTTTCTGCTGAAAAATCGCCCTAGCGCTCGGCCCGCCGGCTTGCGCGATTTGCCACACAGTACAATTTTCGAGACAGCTGGAAGTTTTCTGGTATAATTAGATTAATTAATTTAAATATTTATGAAAGAAGAAAGAGTAAAAGAGTTTAAGGGATTTTTTTGGGTCTTGCTAGACGTAGCGCTAGTGTTTTTATTACGACAAGCGAGGATGCGAAATGGGTAACTCTGTTATCCATTTCGTCCGAGCGCAGTCGAAACAAAGGTTCAATACCCCGCCCCTTGGGGCGGTAAGGGCGAGCAAAGCGAGTTCCCCTCAATACCGCTTGGCCCGGCCATGCGGAACCTTTATTGATGTTTGGCCTTGTTGGTATGATAGCGATTGTGAAAAGCACTGGTGCGATTTATCCGTCTAGGACGATAACGGTCTCGGCTGATGGGGAGACGGAGATTCGGCCGGATTTAGCGACTTTGACATTTTCTGTAGTTAGCCGAGGATCAGATGCGGAAGCCGTGCAGAAGGAAAATACTGCAAAGATGAATGAAGCAGTTGATTTTGTTAAGAGCCAGGGTGTTGAGTTAAAAGATGACAAGACGAGCAATTATAACTTGTACCCGACCTACAGGTATCCGCGCGATGAAGAGATGCAGATCGCGGGGTATGAGCTTCGTCAAAGTGTCACGGTTAAAATTCGAGACTTAGAAAAAGCTCAAACTATTGTCGGGGGCTTGCCGGCTTTAGGAGTAAACGAGATTGGTTCGTTAAGCTATAGCGTGGATGACCCTGAGGCGCAAAGGAATTTGGCCAGGGAAGAAGCGTTCACTAAGGCTCATGCCAAGGCGATATCAATGGCAGCTCAAAATGGAGTACGATTGGTCAAGGTGGTGACCTTCTATGAAGCTGATGATGGTTATTCGCCTTATTACTATGAGAAGTCTTCGGTTATGGGAATGGGTGGAGATATTGCGCCTAGCCTAGAGCCGGGGAGTGAGAAGGTTAGCGTTAGCGTGAGTGTGACGTACGAGATTCGGTAGACGAAGGGAGCCATTTGGTTTCAGAAACGCGCCCCTTCGGCTAAAAATTATAACAATTTTGTTATGCGAAAATTTGTCGCGGCATCGTTCCTCCCTTTGGGATTTTCCGGCCGCGATTTTCGCATACAAAATTGTTTAATTTTTAAAGCCTTGAGGCGATGTTTCTGAAACCAAATGGCTCCTTTCGCCGGGAAAAGGACTGTGGTGGTATAATGGAGGGGATGAGATTTTTTGTGGTAACTTTTTTGGTGGTAGTGATGATTTTTTTAGCGAGCCAGTTTTTCGCGCTCAATAATGAACGAGGCGAATATGTCGAGCAGGTTGAGGCCAATAGTGTGGAGACGAGAATTTTAGAAATTGAGAATAAGGAGTTGAAAGAGGATTTAGAGTTCTATCAAGACGATAAGAATTTGAGTAAAGAGCTAAGAGCTCAATTTAACTATCATGAGCCGGGGGAGGAGCTTTTGATTTTGGTGCCCGGGAAGGAGGAGTAGCTGTTTTTTTAGTATTTTTGTGATAGGCTATTTTTGCGTGCTTCGCGGGATTAGTACCCCAGTAGCAGAACGCTTCGCGTTCGCTACGGGGCAAGTAGTGGTAGCATTCCGGCGGGATTAGTATAGTGGTAGTACGTGACCTTCCCAAGGTTAAGGCGCGAGTTCGATTCTCGTACCCCGCTCCCTAAATGAAACTAAAATTATTTAAAAGTAGAATAGGGGCATTTATCGGAGGTCTTATTTTCTTTGTAATTTTGGTTAGTGGGGGGGTGGTAGTTTTTGAATTTAATTATGTTGGTAGATTTTATCCTGGGGTAGTTTTTGCCGGAATGGATATTGGCGGATTAAGTTTTGAGGAGGTAGAGAGGCGAGTAGCTTTAGGCATCGAGAAGTTTCAGAACGAGGGAGTGGTTTTGACAGTAAGGGCTTCGACTGCGAATTATTTGATTAATGTCCCGATGAATATTATTGGGCTAAGCTCTGATACGGTAGTGAGCTATTTTGATTTTGGAGATTGGCATAAAGAGTTAACTAAAGCATATGCATTTGGTCGGGAGGGGTCTATAGTAAGAAAGTCTCAAGAACAATTAGAAGCTTTGGTCCTGGGCGAGGATATTTTATTGCCATATTCAATTTATGAGGCACCACTTAAGGGTTTACTCAATAGGGAGTTTGCAGGTATTCTATCGGAGCAAAGCCCGGCGCATTATAAATTTAACGGAAGCGTTTGGGAGGTTGTGTCTGAGAAAGTAGGGGAGTCTATAAATGTGGATGAGATAGTGGTTGCTGTGAATACTCTTCTTACGGATGTTAAAGATAACAAGCTTGAAGTTGGAGTAGAAAAAGCCGTTCCAGTGACTACCAATGTCGGTTTGAGTAGGCATTTAGATTTTGTAGTTAACGCAGTGGCGCCAGCGGAGCTTAGATTTCGATATAACGGTTATAGTGCGTATTTAAGCGGTTGGACGTTAGCCACTTGGTTAGAGGTAGATAAGAACAAGTCTGGCGACTTTGTTTTAGGGATTAGTAAAGATAAAGTGGCGACATATATTCGTAACAAATTTGGAGCCTACTTAGAGAGTCCAATGAAAAATAGCCGGTTTGATTTTTCCGACGGCGCGTTAGTTGAAATTTCTCCTGGCTTAGCCGGCAACACTATTGATTTTGAAGCACTCGATGAAGCACTCGATTTATTTTTGGAAGATGAATATAAGAAATTTGTTTATCCAGTAGTTGGCGAGGAAATGAGTCGGAACTTTGTTTTTGATATTAAAATAAAAAAAGAAGAGCCAAAGATTACTCAGGCAACTATTGATCAGTATAAGATAAAGGAGTTGGTGGCTCGCGCTACTACGAGTTTTGCGGGTAGTAGCGCCCCTAGGATTCATAATATTCGTTTGGCGGCCGGAAAACTTAACGGATTGTTGTTAGCCCCCGGGGAAGAGTTTTCGGCGGTGAATGGGATAGGTTATGTAACTGAAGAAGAGGGTTATGAAAAGGAGTATGTGATTAAGGGCAACGAGAGCGTTAAGGAGATCGGCGGTGGACTTTGCCAGCTAGCCACTACTTTGTTTAGAATGACGATTGATGGGGGGCTACCAATAACAGAGCGCCAAAATCATAGTTATGTTGTGGGTTATTATGGACCGGGGCTCGACGCGACGATTTACGGTCCTCATCCGGACTTTAGATTTGTTAATGACACTGGGAATTATCTATTGCTTCAGAGTAAGGCAGATGGCACGAATTTAGTTTTCGAGCTTTATGGTCAGAAAGACGGTCGGGTGTCGAGCATTTCTGAGCCGGAGATTTATGACAGAATTGTACCACCGGCGCCGAGATATGTGGCTAGCTACGAACTGCCGTTGGGTCAGACGAAGTGTACGGAGACGGCGAGGTATGGGATGACTACGGAGGCGACTTATACTGTAGAGTATTCCGATGGGAATATCGTAGAGGAAGTTTTTAAAAGTGTATATCGGCCTTGGCAAAAGGTTTGTTTGATTGGTGTAAAGACGTATTAGGAGGAATAGTGCGTAGGGGGTTAGTGCGTAGTGCGTAGAGAGTGGCTCGACTAATTCGGATGACTCGCACCACCGCTGCTTGGATTGCATCCAAGCAGCGGTGAAGGAATCCAAAGATCAACAAGCACGATTAATCGCTAGGTTCGAGAAAGGATTTACGGCGCTATGCTTAAGCATAGTGCCGTAGTTCATGGTAGAATTGTATTGACGACCATATACATTTTTTGAAGTGGTCGTGATATAATGTAGACAATGAAAAGAAAAAAGATAAGGTCAAATTGCATTCTTTGCGGTCGAGAAGTCGCTAGGCCTACTTATAAATACTGCAGTAATACATGCCAGCAGCAATATCAACAGAATTTGTATATTGCTTGCTGGAAAAAAGGCGAGATATCGGGCTTGCAGGCCTTGGGCACTGTTTCAAATTATATTAAAAACTATTTAAGGACAAAATTTGGAAATTGTTGTTGTTTATGCGGTTGGGCAGAAGTTAATCCAAAATCGAAATTGGTGCCTTTAGTAGCTGACCATATTGATGGGAATTGGCGTAATAATATAGATAGCAATTTGCGCTTGATTTGTCCCAATTGTGATTCGTTAAGTCCCACCTATGCTGCTTTAAACAGGGGGAATGGACGGGTCGATAGGGTTATTAGCAAAAGAGCGAAGGAGGGGCGCAAGTTGATGAAAAAAAATAAGTAGTGTAGCCTATTTAAGTATTGCCACCTTAGCTCAGTTGGTAGAGCAGATTCTTCGTAAGAATAAGGTCCGCGGTTCGATCCCGCGAGGTGGCTCATGAAAGATAATAATCAACAACAGGAGATTGAAGGGGCGCTTAAGCCTTTAAGTGGGGAGTATGATAAAGGCAATGCGCACTTGAGTGTTTTTGGCGGGGCCGGAGGAGACGATGCCAAGGACTGGGCCGGGATGCTTTTGCAGATGTACATTAAGTATGCTGGGAAGCGTGGTTGGAAGGTGGTGATGGTGGACGATAATGCTATTGAGATTAAAGGGGATTATGCTTATGGAAGCTTAAAGAATGAGAGCGGAGTGCACCGGTTAGTGCGAATAAGCCCGTTTGATGTGAAAAAGCTTCGTCACACTTCTTTTGCTTTGGTTGAGGTGGTACCGATTTTTCCGTCTGTGGAGTATCAACGAATTGTTATCCCTCCCGAAGATTTAAAGGTTGAGCTTTCACGCTCTTCCGGTCCTGGTGGGCAAAACGTGAATAAGCGAGAAACCGCGGTGCGGATAGTGCATCTGCCCACGGGGGTAGTGGCGGCTTGCCAGAGTGAGCGAAGCCAGGGGCAGAACAAGGAGAAGGCCATGGAGCTGTTAAAAAGCAAGCTTTTGCATTTGCTCATAAAGCATCAAAAAGCTGAAATCGGCGAGTTAAGGGCGCATGTGAAGCCAGAGTGGGGGAGCCAGATTCGCTCTTATGTACTCCATCCTTATAAAAAGGTGAAAGATCACAGGACTGATGTTCAGTCTTCTAATCCGGACAAGGTGTTGGATGGGGATTTGGATAAGTTCATTGAGGCGGAGGGAGATCTGTAAAGGAGAATCGTGATATAATTAATTTGTGGTGAGCTACTGGCTACCTGCTACCTGCTACTGGCTACCTGCTATTTTATGATTGAATTCAATAAAGTCAGTAAAATATTTTCTAATAAGGCGGTTGGAATAGAGGACGCGAGCTTTAAAATTGAGCCGGGTGAGTTTGTGTCTTTAGTTGGCCGATCCGGAGCCGGAAAAAGTACGATTATTAAGCTTTTGATTGGAGAAGAGCGCGCCACTAAGGGGCGAATTTTATTTGGGGCGTATGAGGTTAATAAATTAAGAACGATAGAGTTTCCTCAGCTTAGGCGACAAATCGGAATTGTGTTTCAAGACTTTAAGCTTTTGCCGGCGAAGACCGCCTACGAGAACGTGGCTTTTGCTTTAGAGGTGAGTGGGCGACCGCAGAGCGAGATTGAAGAGTTTGTTCCTCAGGTTTTAGATATGGTTGGGCTTAGTGGGAAGAAGAGCTCTTTTCCTCATCAGCTTAGTGGCGGTGAGAAGCAGAGAGTGGCGATTGCCAGAGCCATGATTCACCACCCAGCGGTTATTATTGCTGATGAGCCGACTGGGAATTTGGATGATTTGAATAGTGAAGATATTATTAAGTTGTTAGTGAGAATTAATGAGCTCGGTACGACGGTAATTTTAGCGACACACAATAAAGACGTGGTGAACAAGCTCAACAGGCGAGTGATAACTATCGTAAATGGTAGAATTGTTAAGGATGAAAAAAATGGAAAATATAGTTTAGAATAATATGCTAACTACACTTTTTAGAATTGTTAAGTACGGGTTGCAGGGCTTTTGGCGCAATGGTTGGCTTTCTACGGCCACGGTGATTATTATGGCGCTTGCCTTGTTGATGTTCCAGGGATTATTATTGTTTGAAACTCTAACGACTGCGGCAGTTAATTCTATCCAAGACAAGATTGATGTAGCAGTGTACTTTAAAAAAGATGCGACTGAGACGCAGATGCTCGCGATTCGAGATAAGTTGGAAGCTGATTTTAGCCAAGTTAAGTCGGTGCGATATATTTCAAAAGAGGAGGCCCTAGAGGTTTTTAAGAGTCGACATCAGGAAGAAGCAATCATTAATCAGGCGCTAGAAGAGCTAAATGATAATCCGCTTTTGCCGAGCTTGAGTATTAAGACCAATGATCCCAATGACTACCCGATATTGGAAGAGTTTTTGTCTAATTCTGATAACTCTGTAGTTATTGAGAAGATTTCTTCGCAGACTCAGGCTAATCGAGATGCTATTGATCGCTTAAACAGGATTATTAGTACGGTTAATAAGTTGGGGCTTGTGTTTACTCTTTTTATCGCCTTAGTGGCGTGTTTGGTTGCCTTTAACACGATTAGGCTAGCAATTTACTCAAACCGAGAGGAGATTGGGATAATGAAGCTGGTGGGAGCGAGCAATGTTTTTGCGAAGGGCCCGTATATCGTCGGTGGAATTTTATATGGTATTGTTGGAGCGGTGGCGGCTCTAGTTTTGGCGGCTCCGCTCGTTAATATTTCTTCCCCAGTATTTAAACGATTGATCCCGGATATGAATTTGGAGGTTTATTTCTACAATAACTTACGAGTGTTGTTTTTCTATCTGTTGGCTGCGGGTATTGGATTGGGAATTGTATCGAGCTGGATAGCGATTAGGCGGTATTTGAAGATTTAATGCCAAAAAATACAGGGTCGTAACCCTGTATTTTTTGGCCTCATCAGTTCATTGTTCCAAGGACCGTCCTTGGGGATTTTGGTTAGGTTTGTGGTGCGTATCCTTTTTCTGGGGGGAGAGTTGTTTGCTCTTTTTTGAACTTCCAGAAAAGATATCCACCAATTCCGATTATCCATAATATGATGATAGCGATTGCTTTCCAAAAGTTTGAGCCTTGACTGGTTTTAATGGTAAAGCTGGTTGGGGTTGCAACTTTTGTGTAGACGCCTTCATCGTCGGCGTAGATTACGACGTGGTGGACTCCACTATAGAGCCTTGGAACTTCTTTGTTAGTAATTGAGCTAGGCACGAAAATTTGTCTTTCGAGATTATAATTGTAATCAAAAATATCGATACGATAGCCGTTGCTTGGTGCTCCGGTAGCGGGAGGAGCCCAGGAAATGTTGGTTTGGCTAATGCCGGACGAAGAGATTGATAAATCTGGGAGTGAAGCAGGATTATTGGGATTTACGGGTGGCGTGGTTGAGTCGACTGCGGGGGGATCGACTGATTCAACTGGCGGTGGAGTGACTGAATCGTCGGGGGGCGGGGGGGTGGTTGCTGGTAGGGGTTGAAATCCTAGGGTATAGGTGGTTAAAACCATGCTTTGGCCTAGGCTTGAGAAGGTGTCGGCAAAATAATTTGTTTTTTGGGAAAGTCCAGTAATGAGTATCGCGTGTTCTAGCTCTAAGGTTGAATCAGTGAAGGAGTTGATGATATAAAGTGGGCTAAGTTGAGTTCTGAGCGTGACTCGGGAGTCAGCGGCGATGTTTGTAGTCCAGGCAAGAAGGGCAGTGGTGTCGGTTAGAGAAACGATTCTGGCGTTTGTAATTGAGATAGTTGGGGCTGGGCCCTCTTCTTCCTCGCCATCCTCTTCTTCGGTTGTCGTAGAGCTACCGCCAGCCTGAGCGGGTCGGTAAAGAGCCATTTTAAAAGTGAAATTTTGTATTTCTTGGTCTAGCTTGGCGATGCCTTGGGCATATTCGGATTGATATGGTTGGTTGTGCTCTAAAAGATTCAAACGATTGGCATGGTAAATACCGATGCTAGTCAGAGTGGTTGTTATTTTGATTGTATAGGTTTGGTCAGAGAGAAGTTGGACGGGGTCGATAAGGTCTATGTGTGTTTTGTACCCGCCAGGGGTCGGTAGCATTGTTTGCAGGCCAATGGTTTTTACTGCGATAGTTTGCCCTTGAGCGTTGAAGAGTGTAAACGTGATTTGGCCGGAAGCAGAGGGATTATCAAGCCAAAAATCAAAACCGGTCAACAAAACATCGGTATTAAGCTGAAATATTTGAGACGGGGATTGATTCTGAATGCCAAGTCTTTCAGATAGCCAAGCGTCTGGAGCAAATTCAAAAAAAATTTCATTGTCGGCTAGGGCTGGGGAGGCGATTGCGATTAGGGCTAGACTAAAGAAAGCTAAGAATATTTTTTTAGAGAAGGTCGTCATTGCTTTCAGTATACCATGAGGCTAGTGAGGCCATTCAGATTCAGATGAGTATTCGCCAAAGTGGATTTTGTCGTTCAGGGTGATTATGCGCCATAGTCCATCGGCTTTTTCAACTGCAGTGATTGAAGTGTGCTGCATGGAGATTGAGCGATAAAAATGTTCGAATTGCGTGTTGTTCAGGTCGGTGCTATGAGTAATGACCGCCAGAATTTGTTTTAAGAAGTGGCTGTGACTAACTGCAATAATACTGGAGTGTCCGCTATTTTCTAGGAAGACGAGTGCTTTTTTGGCTCGGCTTAAGGTTTCAAAATAGTTTTCTTCATCCGTGTAGTGCCAGGAAGGATCATCGCCGTGTTCTAGCAATTTTTGGCGTACAATTTTATACGATGGATCGTTGATATTGATACCACGCATTTCACTTGGCCAAACTCTTTCCTTGAGCAGCTCTGATTGGATTAATGGTTTTGGGTTAAATTTTGAGATAATCTCGGCAGTTTCGAACGCTCGGGCTAAAGGGCTAGTGAAGATTACTTCTGTCTCGATAGATTGGAATCTTTTAGCCAAAATTTCTGCTTGTTGTCTACCGAGATCGGTTAGGGGTTCATCAATGGTTTGATGATTTTTTAAGACGGCGGCTTCGGTTTGGCCGTGTCTAACGAAGTAGATTTTCATCCCGTTAGTGATAGCCGGAGCTTAATTTTAAGATAATACGTTGGTTCATTGGAGTAAATTTCATTTAACTTCTGTCCGTTGGTTTGCTCGCCCGCCCAGGGCGGGCTATCATTAACGGGATTCATGCTTTTATGGTTTTTATGGTGACGTAGTTGATAAGCAATAATACTAACAGGGTCAGGATGGTAATAACAAATCCGACCTGGAAGATATTGGTGACTAGGGCTAATATACCAAAAAGCAGAAACTGAATTAACATTGACGATGCGTTGCGATAAGTAGCAGTGTTAAGGGTGCTGATTTTTTTGGCGCGAGCAAAAATATCGCTGTCTAATGGAATAGTGACTAAAAGCGAAAGCAGGCTGACGAGGAATATGCTGAAGTAGTAGATTGGGGTGCTGACGGTAAGCAGTCGTAATAGCCAAATAAGTCCGATAAGCAAACTGCCGAATATTATAAGATTTTCTTTTCTGTATTTTTGACTTTTACCCATGAGGTAAGAAAAGAGTATCACGGTTAGAGATATGATAATCGGAATATAGGCCACAGATTGAATAGAGGAAAATATTGTATAGATAAATAATGGCCAGAGGATACCCTCTGCGGCGCGGTGGATAGTGAAAAAAGCGAAGCTAAGAAAGTTCTGGCGATCAATTTTTTCTTTAAAGAATTTTTTAAATGAAGGAGTTTTCCTGGTTGGCTTGTCTGGTAGGTTTTTGAGATGGAAGAGGGGAAGAATTGATAGTGCGAAGAAGAAGGCCGAGGCTACGATAAGAACATGGCGGTTCGTGAGAATTAAGATTATGGCGCCAATGATCGGTCCGATTAAGGCAGCGCCCATTTTAACTATGTAAAGAAGGCTGGTGTCCTTTTGGCTCCTAGCCGAATCTTCGCTTTTAATGAAAAGATAGATGTGAGATACAAAGTAAAAAGCGTCATAAATCGCCGCGAAGATTATCGTAATTAGAAAAAGAATCCAGCTGTTTGGTGTGAGCAAATAGAGGCCGACGAAAAATAGAAGAGAGGCAAGAGTGGAGAGCATCATCACATATCGAGCCCCTATTTTTTGGACAATGGCTTTGGCAAGAAAATTAAGAGGGACGTTGATGCCTGTAAAAAGGAAGTAGTAGAGCATGACTTGGCCGAGAGTGTAACCGATTTGGAGGAGCAGAATTGGCACAAAAATGCCGATAATGGTGCGGGCAAAAATATGAAGCCAAATGGCAAACTCTAATTGCCAAAACTTTGAGTGAGCCATCTTGTCTAGACGGCGGATTTGGTAAAGATGGAGGAGTTGCATGGGGTTTATGGCTTAACGTTTTTTAGGCTTGTTCGGCTGGCTATAAAGATGGGGCAGGACGTAAAAATCTAGACCAATTTTAGAGGCGGGCTTTCTGGCAAGGATTATGAGAATGGTTAAGGTGAACAAAATGGGGTTGATGCTGGTGGTGCCGGCGAGCATAAAGTTGAGGTTCATGAATGCTCCGAAGAAGGCGGCGATGGCAGTGAACAGGCCTAGTATCAGAGCGATACCGATTAACAGTTCGCCGAAAGTGATGACGTAGCTGAATAGGGTGGTATTTGGTAAAACAAGATTATCGAGAAAACGAGCGTACCAGATTTGAACAGCGGGATGGGCTCCACTACTTTTGGCAATGGCGCCTCGAACAAATCCACCGATTGCGCTACCGGCGTCAGAGCCAATCCATGCTGGACTGGTAATTTTACCCCAGCCAGCGAGCAACCATTCGTATCCAACATACAGACGGACTAAAAGCCAAGCCCAGGTTAATTTTGAATTATTAAAGAAGTCTTTTGAAAACGAAAAATTATTATTTGGGTTTTTCATATAGTTTATTATAGCAAAGATTTAGACTAAGTTTTGCTTTTTAGGTAAGCTTGTCGAAGAGGCTCCGGGAATTTTTCTATAGCGTAGCGGAGCATTGTTCGAGGCATGGTCTTGTAGCGGGTTTTTAAGAAATTTTCTTCGGCTTTTTGGTCACGATTGCCGACTTCGCGGAGCATCCAGCCAACGGCTTTATGAATTAGATCGTGGTCGTCGTGGAGCAAAATGTCGGCAATCTTGAAGGTGAGGGTAAATTGTTTTTGACTGATAAAGGCGGCGGTTGAGATTATCGCGATTCGTTTTTTCCAAAGATTTTTAGATCGAGCTAATTTTATGAGAATATTTTGTTTTTTGGGGCGAGTCAAAAGATATTGCCCTACAATTTTATGGGCAGAAAGATCGACTAGGTCCCAGTTGTTGATGTAGCGTGTATTTTTTAAGTAAAAGAGATAGATTCGTTTTTGAATTTTGGCATCGCCTTTTTGAAATTGGCTGACTAAAATAAAAAGAGCAATTTGGCGTTCTTCGTGGAAAGGGGAGTGAAGTAGGTCTGTAATATCGGCAAGATTAAGACTGGAGTATTTTTTGGCTAAGGCCCTCATTTTTGGGTTGTTAAGGCCGATAAATATATCGCCCTCACCATACTGCCCGGGGCCGGTCTTAAAAAACCAAGCTAGGGTTTTGGCTTGGGCTGGACTAGCGAAAGTGCGCAGTTCTTTTTTTAGCTTAATTAGGCTCATGATTTAAGCATAGCAAATAACCTAAGGAGGTTGATTTTTTATGCGCGGTGCTTGGAGTAACGGCGGTAGTACATGGTCGGTACTAGCCAGAGAGTGATGACAACAGCAAAAGACAATCCAAAGATAATAGCAAAAGCGAGCGGGCTCCAAAGAGCCGAAGCATAAGTTAGAGGAATGATGCCGATGACGGTGGTGAGGCTAGTCAGAAGAATCGGACGAAGACGACTGGTCGCTCCCTCAAGAACGATATTTTTAATTGAATCATTGGGGCGTTCTATTCTTAGGGTATTCATTTTATCAATTAAGATAATAGAGTTGTTGACTACAATTCCGGCGAGCGCGATGAAGCCCATGATGGATGGGAAAGAGACGGTTTTGCCGGTGATGAATAGGCCGAAGAAGATACCGATTAGGGTAATTGGTACGATGGCGATGATTATGAAGGCTTGGCGGTAGGAGTTAAACTGAAGTACTAGAATAGAAAGGATTAAAAGAATGCCGATGATTAAAGCGATACCCATGTCCTTAAACGATTGATTGATGTCTTCTTGTTCGCCACCGATTTTTAATTCCACTCCGTCTTGGAGAAGAGGAGAGTCGAGCTGACTGATTTTTTCATCAAAGGCTGAGAGGATATCTGCACTTATGGCACCTTCGGTGAGACTGCTCGTGACTGAGACGATACGTTTTTGATCTTCGTGATTAATGGCGGTTGGGCTTCTTTGAATAGAGAAGTCGACGATGGAGCCGAGTAAGACTGGTCCGACTGGAGTTAAGATTTCCAGATTTTGGAGTTGATCAATATTGGCTCTGGTGGTGTCGTGAGGAGTTATGAAGCGGGGGTTGAGATCGAGCTTGAGCTCAACGTCGATCTCGTCTCCAGTACCTGTTTTGATTGTGGTGGTGGTCTGCCCTTGAATGGCTGTGCGAAGAGTTCCAGCGATTGACGTCGCACTCATTCCAACTTCTGAGGCTTTGGCTCGATCTATTGTAAGAACAAATTCTAAATTGTCGTCGGCGGAGCTACTTTTAACGTTGATGGTGCCAGGGATATCTTTTAGAATTATAGCTGCGCGGGCGGCGGTTTTCTCTAGCGCGTTTAGATCTTCGCCTAAAAATCGGAGGGTGATGGCATTGCCGGTTGGTGGCCCAGAGCTCATTTCGCTGATTCTAATTTCAGCAGATTTTATTTGGGCTAGTGCAATGCGAAGATCGTCAGAGATTTTTTGACTGGTGTCTGAGAGATCATCTTTGAGAATAATGGTGATGTTTGATATTTTTCCATTACCAGAGCCACTGGATACAATACCGCCCGTGAAGGGGCTGTTGGAGCCTACAGTGGTTATAAAGGAGTCAACCCGAGGGTCGGCTTGAAGAATCTCTTCAATTTGGCGAGTGGTAAGATCGGTTTCACCTAAAACAGTTCCGGCTGGTTTTTCAATTTCTAAGAATAAAAATTCAGAGTTTTCGGCCGGGAAAAACACAGTTTTTACTAGACCGGTAAAAGGCATGGCCATGGAAATAATAAATAAGACAGTGACGGAGAGGTAGAATAAGTGCTCTTTTCTTTTATTGCCTATAAACGCTTCAAGCTTTGATTTATACCAAGACTGAAGTTTTCGAGTATAGAATTCTTGTTTACGGCTGAATTTATCGTTTCCATCTTTCTTGCGCAAAATTAGCGATGCAAACAATGGGAGTAGCCCTAAGGCGACGAAGAGGCTGGCAAGTAAAACAAAGATGATTGTGAAGGGGATTGAGGCAATGAATTGTCCTGTGATACCGCTGACTATAAAAAGAGGAGCAAATACTGCGATGGTGGTCATGGCTCCAGAGGTTAGTGGCCAGTGGAATTCTCTAATCGTTGCGGCTGCGGCTTGGCGCCTCGCGGGGTAGAGCTTGATTCTTTCATGAGTGCCTTCGGTGACTACAATAGCGGCATCAACTAAAATACCAACAGCGAGAATTAAAGAAAACAAAGAAACGAAGTTGATGGTGTTGCCAGACAGCTTGAGGCCGATAAAGGCGATTAAAAAAGAGACCGGTATAGAAAATCCGGCTAAGACCGCTTCGCGCCAACCAAGAGTGAGAAGGAGGATTATCATCACTAGCAGAATGGTTTGAAGAGCAGTGAGAGATAAATTTTTAAGATCGCGCTTGATGAACTCGCCAATGTCATAAGAGGTCAAAACAGTTGTGCCTTTTAAAATCGTGCTTTTTAGCTCTTCAAGGCGGGTGTTTACGGCATCATTAATTCGCGTGATGTCACCTCCAGCTTTTTTGAAAATTGAAAGTGATAGGGCTTGAGTCGGGTCCGAACCACTCTCACTTATTCTAGAGAAGGTGTTGTTTTTACTAACACCATTTGAAACAAAGGCCACGTCACGAAGATAGATTGGCTCACCAACATTATTGAGAATGGCGATGTCTTGGATTTGGGTAGGGTCGGTGATATCTCCATTGAAGCGCAAGGCGTACTCGGTCCCGTTCATCTGAATACTGCCAATAGGTAGAGCATTATTAGCAGATTGAACAGCCCAAAGAACATCGGTTAAACGAAGATTAAACTTTTTTAGAGTTTCTTGGCGGACGATTATTTGAACTTCGCGGTCTCGGACACCACTTTTTACAACTTTTGAAACTCCTTTGATTGATTCAATCTCTTTAACGAGCTGATTACTGAGTTCGATGAACTCGGTGACGGGTAGGTCGCTAGAAACCGAAACCATCAGGATGGGTTGATTAGCAAAATCAATCTGGATAACGCTTGGATCGAGGGCGTCTTCTGGTAGATCAGATTTAATTTTATCTATCTCGTCTTTAGTGGACTGGATAGATTTATCAATGTCGGCGGAGGCGTTGAACTCAACCACTACGCTAGAGACGCTTTCGGCGCTTGTTGAAGTAATTTTTTTAACGTCTTCTAATCCACTTGAAAGAGTGTCTTCGATTTTATCAGTTATAAGTTTTTCGATATCGGCTGAAGAAGCCCCTGGATAGATAGTGGAGACGATAGCAATAGGAACAACTACTTCTGGGCTCGATTCTCTGGGAATTGTTAAAATAGAGCTTACGCCAAAGACAAGCAGGGCTATTAGTACCAGAATAGTAAAACTAGACTTTCTAAGAAAAAAAATCCAAATACGCTCCATGTTTATTGGGTTTTAACAATAACTTTTTCTCCAGCTTTTAGACCTCTAGCATCAAGGACAATGTCCATGTCAGAGATTAAGCCTAGCTCAATGAGTATGCGGTCTCCGATAATAGCCCCCTCTTTAACGGGGTTGGCTTCCAGCTCAGAATTTGTATTGACTGAGAAGACAACTGGACCATCAGAAGTTATCTTAATTGCACTGATTGGGATAATAATTTGCGCGTCAGCTTGGCTGGGTTGGAGATCTCGGTTTATAGATACTTGAACGGATTGCCCATTAATCAGTTTTGTTTTTTCTGCATCGTTTTTTGTGATAGCGAATTTTACTTCAATCTTTTTAGTTTTTTCATCTAGTGCGTTGGCGATACTGGTAACAACAGCGGGGATTGAATTGTTTATTTTGGCTTCGCTAGCGAGAGTGATGGTTTTGGCTTCGTCTTCGGTGACAGAGGCGGAGACCTCAAGAGCGCCCTTATTGGTAACTAGGCCAACGGTTTGGAAGGCGGAGACAAAATCACCAGTTTTTATGTTAAGGATGGAAATTGTCCCGCTGATTGGGCTTTTGATAATAGTTTTGTTATAGCTTGAAAGGGCGGCGTTGTAAGCACCCTGGGCTTGTTTGAGACCGGCGCTTGCGGCTAGAATGTCGTTACTGTCACCTCCAATAAAACCTTGCTCTAGCTGAGACTGAGCAATTTCGTAGGCGGCGTTGGCATTATTGAATCCGGTTTTAGCGCCGATGAGGGCGGAGGTCGTGCTGTTCACGATGAGACGAGAGGCGGCAACACTAGCCTTGTATCCATCAAGGGTGGCTTGAGGGATTTGGTTTGAGGCATTAAGTTCGTTGATGACGCTGGCAAGAATATCTAAAAATGTTTTAGCATCCTCTAGACGAGCGAGACCAGTGTCTGCTAGAGCAGAAAGATTTTGGGTGTTATCGAGACTAGTAACTTCTTTTTGCCAGGCGGAAAGCGAATCTTCTAGCAAGAATTTTTTCCAATTTATGTCGATTATTAACTGCGACTGTGACGAAGCCTGGGCAATTTGACTTTTTATTTCGTTTTTATTGTTGGCGCTGAAGAGACTACTGATTTTGTTAAAAATGACGTCGCTAGCGGAGCTGAACGAATCTTTGATTGCATTGGCGAGTGAGGCGGATGCTTGATTCTTGGCCTTAAGGGCATTGTCGGTTTGAGCAGTTAGAATATCTTTTTGTTCATCTCGAGCTCCGCCAGTGGCCTTGTTGTAGCCAGCTTGGGCGGCATCAAGAGCCCTTTCGGCTTGAAGAAGAAGAGCGCGTTGAGCGCTATTTTCAACTTCAGCGATTTTGCTGTTAGCTGGAACAAATTGTCCAATTTTGTAATAAACATTGGTAATCTGACCAGAGAATTCCGCTTTTAGTGTTACTTCGGATTCCGATTTAACAACTCCTAGCAACGGAAGTGTAAAGAGGAAATAGAAATGTCCGGTTCTGCGGGAAATGAGAATGTCCGGTTTTAGACATTTTGGTTAATTATTAGCGTGTTGATACTTTCTCCACGGGTGGTTGTCAGCCGGTCTAGCTGGCACGGTTTTCGCTAAAACCCAGGGAACGGCTTTTGCAGATACTTTTTTAGGCCCTGCGGGGAGCTGTTTGTAATTCAGATATTTACCCCTCAGCTTGAATTGAACAGTGCCATCAAATTTTTCTTCAACAGTAACCACTTCTTTTTTAAACATGGACACCGATTGTGTTTCTTCCAATTG